>Ga0070717_10000390_pt1 | contig 28003 bp, 29 predicted proteins | sample LARL113metaG_FD_71366 | JGI IMG/M metagenome (GOLD analysis project Ga0070717, IMG submission 71366) | Corn, switchgrass and miscanthus rhizosphere microbial communities from Kellogg Biological Station, Michigan, USA - LAR L11-3 metaG | ecosystem: Host-associated > Plants > Roots > Rhizosphere ...
ATGTAGGTAGTATCGTGACCGCGCCGCTGAAGGTTGGAGGGCTTCCGGATATCTTCGTGTTAGAGGCGCTGGATCATTTCAACGGTCCGGGGATACTGAGGGTTGACCTCAACATCAGCAAGTAAAGAATTCGTGCCCAGGCTGACTCCGAGCCGGTACGGTTTCCCTGTAGGTTGCTCCTACGATGAGAGTTCGCCGTATCGATCTGGACCAGTCCCAAAACAGGCCTTGCTCCAACAAAATCCAGACCTCCGATTGCTGCCGAAATCCAGGTTACGAGCCGTCTTGCGATGAGTAATCAGCCTCGGTGAGTGCAATGGCGATTTGGCATAGATCGAGAAATGCTGTTCGGCGTCAACTATTCATTCCGGTGGACGACAACTATTTCTCCCTATGAACGACAACTGGTGGATTAACTGCTAACGACATTTACTTCTTCCTTCGCTGAAGCGGCTGGAGGCGGAGGGCGTAGCCCGGAGCCGGAAGCTGCTTCAGCGGCGCCCGACGAGAGGGGTAGTTCATCACCGAGCGCCTGGACGTTATTCCGCGCATGCTCCAGCCTGTAGCTGGGGATGTTCAGTTCCACGATGATGCTGTGGTGAACAAGACGATCGATCGCTGCCGCGGTGGTCATCGGATCCTTGAAGATGCCCTCCCATTTTGAGAACGGCAGGTTGCTGGTCAACAGCACGCTGCCCCGTTCGTAGCGTTCGGCCAGCAGCGTGAACACCACTTCCATCTCCTCCCTGGTCTGCCGGATGTAGCCGAGATCGTCGATGATCATGCCTTCATAGCGGGAGTACTTTTTGATCAGCCGGCTGAGCTTCAGGTCACGCTTGGCGATCAGCAGTTCCTGCACCAGCATTTCGCAGGTGATGAAGAGCATCCGACGTCCGCGGCGCACCAGTTCTTGGCCGATGGCCTGCAGCATGTGGGTCTTGCCGCTGCCGGGATTCCCGAAAACGAGAACATTGTCTGTCCTTTCCAGGAAGCTGCCGTCGAGGAGTGTGCGCATCTGTCGTGCGGCTTTGGGCGGAAGCCGTTTGGAGTCGAACGCTTCCAGTGATTTCTCCAGCGGCAGCTGCGACTCTCGCAGCATCTTGGTGATCCGGTTCTCCTGGCGGTCCTCACACTCCCGCTGGACCAGTTCGTGAAGATAGCGTTCGTAGCTGAGCGATTCACGCTCGGCATGCCTGGCCACCTCTTCATAACACTGCCGGATGGTGGGCAGGTGCAGATACTTCAGGCTCTGGGTAAGCTCGGCTTTCACATCCACGGCACGGCTCATTGCACACCGCCTGAGCTCAGCAGTTGATCGAAGCTGGTCAGCGATACCTCGGGGATCGGAACGTCGCTGATCGCCGGCGCCTGTTCGCAACGCGCCAGGAACTGCTCGAACGCGTCCTTATCCGTGATGGTCTGTTTGCCGCGCTCGCTGCCCAGCAGAAGGCGCAGAGCGTCCTCCACCCGCGCTTCTCCTTCCTTGGCGGCCAACTCCAGGATCTGGAGGTAGCGCCGGTCGCTGCGGTTGGGCATGCACTCTTTCAACAGGTCGTAGGCCATCCGGAACCGGCTGCTCGGAAACAGGTGATCGCGATAGCGATAGTTGGCGAACGCGCCAGGCTTTCGAACCAGCCAGTCGATGATGTGGCGGTAATCGATGCGGTAATTGGTGCGGCCACGCTGACGCGGTAACTGATCCACTCTTTGCCCGCCATACCAGACCTCAACATGGCTGGAATAGACCCGCGCCTCCACGATCTCGCCGATCAGGCGGCTGTTCACCGAATAGCTGTTCCGCTCCACCACGATCAGGCTGCCCGAGTTCACTCGAACGCGCACACGCTTTGCGCTTTCAAGACGCCGCTCTGGCAAGGGCCGCAAGATGTCCATTTCTTCCGCCAGACGGGTTCGGCGCCCGTTGTTGAGTTGGGCAAACAGCCTGCCCAGAAACGAACGGTATTCATCCACGCTGGCGAAATCCCGGCTACCGCGCAATAGCAGAGCCTGCTCCAGCGCCCGCTGCAGCCGGTAATGACGCTGCTCTATATCGCCATTTTCGTTTGGCTGGCCGGTTTGGATCTTGCGCCCTTCCAGGCCGTAGTGACGGAGCAGGGCTTGATAGTTCTTTTGGAACTCCGCCTGTTCCGTCAGGCTGTTCACTGCCGCGGTCATGCGATCGGTACGGTGTAACCGAGGGACGCCGCCCAGTTCCCACAGCGCATTCTGAAGGCCCTCACTCAAGCTGGCGAAGCTCTCTGACTGACAAATGGTGCCCGTTTCCCAGTTCGAGTACGTCAGCACGAAGTGGTACAGCATATGGGCAAACGGCTCCCCGGCGATCGTGATTCCCAACTCTGTCAGATGAGTGAAATCGGACTCGCACAGTTCACCAGCCCGATGTTCCTGCACGAAATAAACTTCCTGGGCCGGTCCTTCCGTAGCACGCCATCGTTTGATTCGCCGTTGCAGCGTCCGCAACTGGCCGTCCGCAAACCGGTCCGGGTACTGCCGCTTCAGCGCCTCGAAGAGCGTCTTCGCCTCCAGGGCGGGATTGGTGCGCAACTGCTCACTGATCCCCGGCCATATCTCTGCAAATTCATCCGGGCGTGTCCGCCAATGGCGGGCCGCTTTCATCTCGCTCGGTAGGCGCCGCGCTTTCAGGTATTTTCGCGCCGTCTTCACGTCCATCCCGGCTTTCGACGCTGTAATCTCTTGGGTTTCCTCGGTCTTCGACAATTTGAAAAGCCTCCTTATCTGCTGGTCTGTCACCATCCGGAAAGCGCTCTCCTGGAACACCTTCCGAATCGTCTCAACTCACCTCAGATAGGGAGAAATAATTGTCGTCCACCGGGAATTTCAATTGTCGCTGATCAAATGCTCTGGACCAAATCGGCGCTTATTAGCACCAAAGGCCGTGCAAACTCCTCACTCCCAGCGAAAGACCTTTGCCGAGAGCGCCGTGCACACCAGAAACACCAGCGCCAGGGCCGCCACATCGCTCGCATGGTTCCACCATCCATCGCCATTCCAAATTCCTTGGAGCAGCCGAACGGCGTACGTGAATGGCAAGGCCTTGGCGACGGCTTGAAATCCGGGTGGAAGCAAATCAACCGGAACAAACAGGCCCGAGAGGCCGACCATCGGGTACAGGATAACGGCACCGATCGGCTGAGCAAACCTCGCTGTTGGCACGATGCTGGCTATGAGAAAGCCGATCGACGAAATGCTCCACGTGGTGATGAGCAGGGCAATCGTGAAGGAGAACAACGAAGAATGATTGCCAGGCGGGAGGTAGCGCTTGCCAGCCAGAAACATCAATACGAGCGTTGCAGCGCTGAGTAGAAGCTTGACAGCGACGTGGGCGGTAAGGATGGTTTGCGGGCGCAGAGGAGTAGCGCGGAGCCGCTTGAGAATGCCGCCTTCACGATAGATGGAAATGATCGTGACCAGGGAAAGCACGGTGCTGACGGCAATCAGAATCGATACGAGAACAGGTACTCCCTCGTGGGAAAAACTGCTTACGGCCAGGGACGGCGGCGAGAGTCTGTTTTTGGCGAACCTGCTCAGGAGTACGAAGAGCGCTACAGGAACCACAATGGAGCCAAAAGCGCCCATCGGCTCGCGCATGAAAACCTTGATCTCGATCCAAGTCAATTTCCACAGCCCGCGCAACATCTTTTTCGCTCCTACTCGCGAATTGAGCGACCGGTAAGTTTGAGAAATACATCTTCAAGGTTAGGAAGAATAGTACGGAAATCAGTGACCCGGATCCGACTCTCCGAGAGGCATTGAATCACGTCAGTGACAAGGTCGTCTCCGCGGCCGCGAATGGTGAACCGCAGTCCAGCATGGTCGACGGACTCAACCCTCCGAATGGTTTTGAAACGCTCTTCTGCAGTGGTGTCGGGGGTATCGAGGATGACCGTTCTCTCGGAACAGTGACGTGCAACGAGCCGTTCCGGTGCATCAATGTCGATGATCCGCCCATGCTCGATGATGGCGACACGGTCGCATAACCGTTCCGCCTCCTCCATGAGATGAGTTGTCAGGAAGACGGTCTTGCCCTGTAGGCGCATGCCCCAAACTAAGTCCCAGATCGCTCTCCTGGCCTGCGGGTCAAGCCCCGTCGTCAGCTCATCGAGAAAGACGACCTCGGGGTCGTTGATCAATGCCAGAGCAATAAATAGCCTTTGCTTTTGGCCTCCAGACAGATTCATGAACCAGGCGCCGCGCTTGTCAGCGAGACCGAGTTGTTCGAGTAGCCCCTCGGCATTGACTTTCTGCTTCCGGTAAAGCGACGCCCACAGGTCTACCGCCTCCCACACCTTGATTCGCTTCTGCAACTGAGCCTGTTGGAGCTGAACCCCAATGCGTTCTTGCAACTTGTAGACTTGACGGAATGGATCGAGGCCGAGAACTGAAATGGCACCGCGGTCGGGCTTGCGAATGCCTTCGACGCACTCCATTGTGGTGGTCTTTCCCGCTCCGTTGGGGCCGATGAGCCCGAAGATCTCCCCTTCATTCACCGTGAACGACGCTTCATCGACAGCCACCGTACGGCCATAAGTCTTGCGGATTGCGGAGACTTCGATGACAGGGCGCATGCGGGAGCCTTAGAGGCGACATCTTTGCAGAGCCTGCACCGGAGTGTAAATCACTCGCCTGGATTTGCAGCGTCGAGGCGAGCGCCGAGGTTCGTGCGAGAGCAGGCATGATTAGGAAGAATCATTTACACGGCACTAGGGTCGGTTCTCGACGCGAAGCCTGCCAGTATTCCGGGATCTGAGCCCGCAGATCTTCGGTTGACGGTAGCAGGCCAATGCGCTCATTGAGCCCAGCAGCGGATGTTTTTCGAGGTCGGGGCGGATTGTGGAGAATGGGGAAATCTCGGGCAGCTCGCAGCCGGGCCGGCGAGTCAGCCAAGCGTGCGCAGGGAGAAAACCCGGCAAAGTCGGGCGTCGTTTTGGCATTGAGAGCAGAATTGAACAGCGAACTGATCTCGTGCTCTGCTTTTATAGCTACAACACAACCATGTTTATCCCATATATTCACGATCGCGTTGAGTGGAAGAGCGCTGGGATTGTCTGCCTGGTGATGTTCGTGAACATTCATAACCGGACGGTGGATCTCTTCACGCCGCGTGGGGCTGGAGAAGTGATCAAGGGCGTACCGCTCGCTGAGGTTGCGCGAGTTGGATGAGGGGGGCCTGCTACGCGCCAGATTGCACCCACCTGGTCGGCGATCTGTTTCAACTGCCGCGCATGCCATAGATCGCACGCCAGAGGGAACTTAGAACGCTTACGCAGTAGTTCTCCGCTCGCTCACAGCTTCGATACGTCGAGAGGAGCCCCCAGCCACCTCATGCCGTGTGCCTCGGCGATTTTCGCATCCACTGGCTGCTTGTAGAGAGGGTAAAGAAATCTTCCATCTGGCCAGCTGGCGTGAACCCCATCAGCATCCGTGCCGGCTTCTCACCGACGTAGGCCCACACATGGGGCACATTCCGTGGCGCGAGTATGGAATCGCCGGGCCGAAGCGTGAAGCGCTCATCGCCTATCTCGATCACCAACTTGTTGCCCTCAATGAGGTAGAACCATTCTTCTTGTGCATAGTGCAGATGGCGTACCGGCCCGCGTTGCGGAACATTGCGATGCTCTATCAGAAAGAAACCGGCTTGGGTGTCTTTGGTAAGGACCTTGAAATCTAGGTGCGTGCCTGCGCGCGGCCCATAATGCTCTGTCCCAGTCGCGTCCGCGCCCGCGGCGACAAACACTGGCTTTCCCAACTGGCTGGCAACTTCATCGAACGATCTCAAGGGCGAGGCAAAAGGCAGCGCCACCGCTATCTTTAGGAGATTACGGCGTTCCACGCTTCTCATGGCAGAACATGTTACTCCTTGCCCGCGAGACCTGCACGCGTACCGCGAACAAGTGGACGCACCGCTGGCTAGCCCGAGAGTAGCGCCAAATATCACTCAAGCTGCAAATTGCACAAACACTGCCACTCATCGAATCTCTTGAACTTACCGGATGACGGGCATGCGGAAGCTGTGCAAGTGCAAAACCCCAGAACACAATCGAGGTCAAACCTAAATTGAGCAGGAAGCAAAACTGGCTAGACTTGAGCTAAGACTTGGTGCGGGAGCTGGGAGTTGAACTCCAAAGGCCGTTTAAGCCGTGCAGACTTTTACAGCGAGTGCGGCTTTCGTCGCCCCAAACAATCTGGGTAGCGGGACGGTGCAGGCTAACCGAACAGCGACTGCATGGCGTACCATCCAGGCCAGGCTGCCGAGCAGGGCGACACGCACCGCGACGCCCAGCATGATCACCGCTCGCCCCCACCAGTAAACGAGGTGGACACGTCGGCGTGACCACCGGTCATACAACGCGCCGGCGATGGGGAACAGCAACGCGAACCCGTAAGAGGCCAGCGGTCCAAGGGACAGGACGCCCGGCCAGCGCACCAGCAGACGCACAACATCTTCTTCCCGTCTGGTCAATAACCGCGCTCCGCTTGCGTCAACGACACGCATGGGCGCAAGTTTTAGCGAACATTTCCAATACGTAAGCCAATTCGCTACTGTTCGCCCAGATCTGTCCCGCGTAAACACGATCCAGACACCTGCAGAGCGGCTCAGCGTTCGATCGATAAGGGGCAATCATTGGATGTTCCGCACCGGACACCCCGCCGATTACGCACTACGCATTCGTCCGGAACTGCTTTGGCGGGAAACAAGTGAGCCGTTCCCATTTTGCACGAATCCACCCCCTCGGCGAGCGTAATTATGGGTATCAAGAACCACTGTACCTGTCACGGGGCGCCGCCGTTGGATTGCGGCTCGTGCCCATTGGGACGGACCGTCGTTTCGCGTGGGAGGAAACACCGCAGCAGATGCTCTATGCTCAGGCCCAGATCTTGCGAGAGAGCACGCGGGCGGCTCTCGTATCGTGGGCGCAACAGACAGGAGAGGGAAGCAATTACACAGACAACGTTCCTTCCCAATGTCTTCATCCGATAGGACACTGGTACGAAGTTCCCAACCTGTTTCGCAATGATGTGCTCAAAAACATGCTCGCAGCGACGCCCTCGCTCAGGTATCTCATGATCCACAACGTGGACACCGTCGGTGCGAACCTTGATGCGGGAATTCTCGGCTGGCACTCACACGGGGTGCAACGATGACCGTCGAAGTTATCTCTCGGAGGATCGAGGATCGCGGAGGTGTGCTCGCGTTTCTCGATGGACATGCGCGCCTAGTGGAAGGGATGGCCCTCCCTCATGAGGAGACTGAATTCCAGCTTTCCTATTACAACTCCGACACGTTCTGGATCGACATCGACGCCCTTCTACGCGTGTTTGGCCTGGACTGGGCCGCGCTGAGCGATCTGGCACGTGTGTCCGCTGCCGTCCGAGCAGTTGCCTCCCGCATGCCAACCTATATCACGCTGAAAGATGTGAAGAAAGCGCTCGGGCAAGCGAAAAGAAGACGTTTACCCAGTGGCCGAGTTTAAAACTTGTGGGCGGACATGACTGCCCTGCTGGAGATGGCGTGTGAGTACGTTGTCGTACCGCGGATGCGCGGCCCAGCAACTGAAAGAGCCCGCGCAATTGGACGCATTGCTGCGAGATGGGTCGGCCGCCTTCGTCTGCGGCTTGTGCGATTTTTCATAACTCATTCGGGCCTATCCATACATCGTACCGGTTCGATTGCGCGCTCCGGAGTGTGCACTCTCGATGATGTTGGTGACTCTCGATGAAGTTGGCGTTTGTCATGAAGCGTTCGACCGACGGCTTTATGCCCAGCGAGTCCATAGTGAAGCATCTCGCAGTTTCTCTGGGCAGACCGGCCATCGCAGGATGATACGCCCGAACCGCCATTCAGCCAGGTTGCGGACATGCGTCAGCTTGCCCTAGTACCCGTCCTCTAGACGGCCTGCTTCAGGCTATTGACTTGCTCTCGGGCATGCAATCCAGCAAGTTGCGCAACCTATCCCCCCAGCAGCACGAATTGAAGTGCAGCTCCGAGCGACGCCTTCTTGAGGTCAATTAGCCCTGGGTCTGTTCCGGAACATGCGAACGAACCATTCAGGCAATTCGGAATCAGGAAACTCCTCCTCGTCCAGAGCCTGCCATATAAAGCCGTTGACGAAGAATAGAAAGAGAATGAGGAAGAGCGCGCTCATGAGGCAATTCAGCATTAGCTATCTCTTAATGGACACACCTAACCTGTTGGAGATGCTTTTCCTGGTTTTGCAAACAGCTTTGCGCCTTAGACCTCACGGCGCTTCTCTGCGATCTCCCTTATACCGCGTCCCTGACTGCTGTCTCGTCATCCTGTGCGTCACTTTCGATTCCGGTGATCTGCATTCGCTTGGTACTGCTTACCGCGTACAGAATCAGTTCAACGCGGGAGGAAACGCCCAGCTTATCGAAAATATGGAACAGGTGGTTCTTCACCGTGTGTTCGCTGAGATTGAGCTCTTCGGCGATCGCGCGATTCTGCAGGCCCTCTGCAAGGAGCCGGACGACATCTTCTTCTCGTTTGGTGAGCAGCCGCATTCCGTCCGCGTTCACCACGCGCATTGGAGCGAGTCGAGTGAATGCCTCCAGCACATGCTTCAATTCAATGCTATTGGCCCATATCTGTCCGTTGTTGACCTGGTCGACACACCGGCAGAGCGCCTTGACGCCGGACTGCGAACCGCAAAAAACGCCTTTAGCGCCAGCCCGAAAAGCGTCCACAACCAGATTTGGTTCGGGGCTGTCGAGCATTATGACCGCTTTCACCGTTGGATCACGCTCAAGGATAAGCCGAAGGGCTCTAAAGCCACTCAGTGCACCGTCAGCAAGAGATACATTGACCAAGGCAACATTTACGGAGACCGATTTGGATGCTTCAAGCACGTCTTGAACGGTGGTGCCAATGGCGACCACGTGAATGTGCGATTGCCGGGCGAGCACGCTTGCGAGGAGCTCCGCTGCCATTGGGTAGGCAGACGCGATAAGAACGGAGATATGGTCTCGCTTCGGCGTCATCCTTAACATCCCTCCGGATCCGCCACGATTGGTATTGATAACAAGGTTGGTTGAGACTGCTCGTCATGATCGGCCTTCTCGCTGGGGATTAATTGCGATAAAGCACAGAGCAGTTCGTAACGAAGCCTGTTTTCTGGATTTACAGGCTGTGTTCGGCTTGGAGGAAGATAACGGCACCTAAGGATAAGGTCGCCAGACTGCGACGCTCCAAGATTGGCGGTTCTCTGGAATTGGGGGCCCTGATCGTGATCTTTAACTACAAAGAGAGCTATGTCAAGCGCTGACCTTGGGTTTTGGGTCACCAAATATGCAGTCTATGGTAACCGAAATACAGTAACCGCCGAGGGTGTGTAACCGACAGGCTTGTCCTCAAAGATTCTCAGAGAAGAACCACTCTGGTTGAAAGCTGAGAAATCCTTCTTATAGTACTCCGGGCCAAAAACGGTTGGCCAGTACATCCGAATGACTCAGTTGTCGGTGCGAAACCGGGAAGGACTCCTCCGGGCATTTCGATCTCTTGTGAGTAATTTGTGCTGCCCGTACCCTTTTGATTTACGTAATCTCAACGTGGAAGCGAGTGTGGGTTGCATGAAAGCGCCAATCGCGTACGTCCCGACCATAGAGCTACGAAAGAACAACCGATACCGATTGAGCGCTCCTGTGTTTTTCTTTTGGGTCCCTCAGAATGGGCCACCGCAGAGTGCTGAAGGTATTACGCGCGACGTTAACGCGACCGGCGTATACGTTATTGCGGATGAAATGCCACTCGTCGGGTCGCTCGTCCAAATGGATATCTTGCTACCCAACCTGGAAGGCAGCGGGTCCGGAACCCATTTGACCGGTGAGGGTATCGTGCTCCGGGTCGATCCGCATAACAACAGAATCGCCGGCCCTTCCAACTGTGGTTTTGCTGCGTCGGTGCAGTTTTACCCCGAACCGTCGGAATTGGTTTTGGCGCACCTCAGGGTTTCCGGACGAATGATGTAAGCAGTGTTTAAGGGCCACGCGCTCAATTCAAGACGCGTCATTTGATTCGGGCTGTGAAAACGGACCTTCCGAGTAAGGATGGCGAAGCTTTGTCTAAAATGTGCGAACTGCGAACCAACGTAACGAATCATGAGGGGCCTGGGGCTGCCGGGGAACCCTCGCCCCAGTGGTTCGCGGCCTACACGATTCCCCGTCACGAGAAACATGTGTCGGAACTCTTGGCGGAGAGGCACATTGAAACATTCCTCCCGATTTATCGAGCGGACCGGCAATGGAAGAAGAGCTGTCCCGTAGTTCTTGAGCTGCCCCTATTCCCAACCTACGTGTTCGTCCATATCGACCGGCACGCGCGGGGCTGCATCCTTGCCCTGCCGGGCGTTGTTTCGATCGTCGGCTCGTCAAAAGAGCCGTGGCCATTGCCAGACATTGAAATCGAAGCGCTGCGTCGTGGCATGCAAACAGGCAAGGTTGAGCCGCACCCATACCTGAAGGTGGGCGAAAGGGTGCGAGTCAGGGGCGGCGTGATGAGCGGCGTCGAGGGAATCTTAGTCCGCAAGAAGAATGAATTTCGCGTTGTCCTTTCCCTGGATGCGATCATGCAGAGCGTAGCGGTGGAGGTTGACGCCGACCATCTCGAACCGGCCGGCACTCTTCTGGAAAGCCGCGCGGTGGCAGCGTGTCGTAAATCGCGTTTTTCTTGACTTCGCGTGCTGTGCCGTCTTGGTATCGCACAACCTGCATATGACCTCAAGAAACCGGCACATCGACGATAAAGACTGAAGGTCAGGGGCCGGCCTGGAGAGCATCTTAGTTCGCAAAAAGGGATCCAATTCCGCCGGGTCCTGACTCTCGACACGACCATGCCACGCATAGCTATTGAAGTTGACCTTGACGCTTCTGATCCGGCGGACGGGTTGCCTCACCTAATTGGGAGCGCGAGGAATACGACATGAGTTCCGTCGAAGTCTTAGATTCCGCTGTATCGGCCGGAAGGTCTTCCGCCTTACCGACAACCGCAATACCGAAGATTCATGGGCGGTTTGAGATGGCGGCCGCTCTCTTTGAGCGAATGGCCGACTTGGTCGCCGTCATGCTGGGATCGACGTTAGCCTATGCGACCTACGAATTCCTGCGGATAGGCAGACAAATTCACTATTCCGCGGGCGCAGTAGTTTTGACCGCCATCGGTTTTTCAGTCGTGTTTGTGCTTATGCTGGATCACGATGGAGCTTACAAACGGGCCAGCAGCCTACTGCGTATTCGCGAAACGGAAAGGGTTCTGCGAGTTTCCACCCGGGCCTTTAGCGTGCTCTTCCCGATCACCTTCTTCGTCTTGCAGCCATTTTCGCGTTGGGTCGTTGTTTTGGCCGTCGTTTTTGTTCCACTGTTGTTAATTGCCGAAAAGCAATTCGTATTCGTGCTGATACGGAACATGCATACGCTGGGTCACGGGTTACAGAACGTGGTGGTGTACGGCGCGGGAGACACAGGGCACCGCCTGTTTTCCGCACTCGTTCGTTCGCCTAAGCTCGGCTTAAACCCAGTTGCGGTTCTGGATGACGACAAGAGTCTCGCCGGCCGGGAGATTTTCGCCGACGGTTATAAACGGGAGCGGTCAGCTCCGGTGATAGCCGGGCCGCTAACCAGGAACATCATCCGAGAACGAGGCATCAGCCTTGTCGTAGTCGGAATCCCGACGCTATCTCAGGACCGCCTCAAGGAAGTCGCGGCCGAGGCTTTCGCGGCCGGGGCCAATGTCGCTTTTGTTCCACAGCTCTCCTGCAGTTCTGAATCGCCGACCGACTATGTGGACATTGACGGCGTGCTTGTCGCATCTCTAAGCAAGCCGACCCGCAGGCGTGTGTATGAGATCACAAAACGAATCTTCGATTTCGGTGCGGGACTTGGCCTGCTGATGTTAACGTCTCCGATATGGGCAGCGATTGCTGTCGCCATTCGCTTAGATTCAAAGGGGCCGATTCTTTTTCGGCAATTGCGGGTCGGGCGCGAAGGCAGGCTGTTCGAGATGCATAAGTTTCGCTCTATGCATGTGGACGCGCCCAAGTATGACTATCACCCCACGGGAGCCGATGATCCAAGGATCACGCGCGTCGGTCGCTGGTTGCGTCGCACAAGTCTCGACGAACTGGCCCAACTGATCAACATTCTTAAAGGTGACATGTCGCTGGTCGGTCCACGTCCTGAAATGCCATTCATAGTAGATAACTACAACGAACGGCACCGGCAGAGGTTGAACGTGGTTCCCGGTGTGACAGGACTCTGGCAACTCAGTGCTGACCGGGCCTTCCTCATCCACGAAAACATTCAGTACGACCTCTATTACATCTGCCATCGAAACTTCTTCATGGACATGGCTATCTTGCTGCACACGGTAGTGTTCGCCATGAAGGGTGTGTAACTCTCGCCGCGAATGACAGACACTGAGGCAGTGCCTCGGCGAGTTTAAGCGCTCAAAATAATGAACGAGAAAAACTCTGCTGAATTACCCACCGCACTCGGTGGCACCGGGAGACATCGTCGGCAGTATTGAAAATGCAGAGGAAAGAAGTAGTGAGGTGCTTCCAGTGAGATCACAAACAGAAAAGGAATTGACGATACGAGACATGCTGCAGATCTATCGGCGTAGAAGATCTGTGGTTTACAGTGTCTTGCTGACGTTATGCATTCTGACGGCAATCTATTGCGCGCTGTGTACGCGTCGCTACCAGGCTACAGGGACTGTGCAGGTTCAAAAGGAAGGCGCGGATACCATGGGTCTTGACTCGCTCATGAGTTCCGCGACGGGCGGCGTCTCTGATGCAGTCGAGGGCGCAGTCGAATTGCAGACACAGGCGAGCATTCTGCAGGCCGACAGTCTGGCTCTGCGCACGATCGAGTCTCTCGGGATGGAGGACACCTCCGACTTTCGGCCACGTTGGAGTCCCGTGGGTTGGGTACTGGGAAAGATCTCTCCTCATGGCATAGTCGATCCCGTCGGCGCGAAACTCGAAGATTCTCCACAGCGGCGGCAAAGGGCGCTCAAGACCTTTTCGAAGAATCTGAAGGTGAAGCCGATCAGCGGGACACGCCTAATCGAAATCACCTATACGGATCCGGATCCGAGACTCGCGGCGGCAGTGGTAAATACCTTGACGCGAGCCCTGTCCGACTACACGTTCCAAACGCGCTACGATGCGACGAATCAGGCATCGAAATGGTTGAGCGATCAGCTTAGCGACCTCAGAAAGGACAGCGAGGACCTGCAAGCGAAAGTGGTCAACTTGCAGCGCCAGTCGGGCGTTTACAGCCTTGGGACCGTTGACGCGCAGGGTCGCGAAGAGGCGTATTCCGGCGTGCTGGATCAGTTGCAACAAGCGACCTTAGCGATGAATGTCGCCGAGCAGAACCGAATTCTGAAGGGGGCGATCGCAGAGGCTGCCGTGACGGGCAATGCAGAAATGTTATCCGGTTTAGCCGGCAACACCTTGGGCGGTAGCTCGCAGACGATGAATAACTCGCTCGGTCTGATTCAGAATCTACGTCAACAGCAGGCCACGCAGCAGGCCGCCTTGGAACAGGCGGAAGCAAAGTTCGGGTCGGCCTATCCGAAGATAGCAGAGTTGCAGGGAAGCATAGCCGGTCTTGAACATTCCGCCCAGCAGGAAATCGGACGAATCAAGAGCCGAGCGCAAAGCGATTATTTAATCGCGGCGCAAGCAGAGGCCACGACACGCCAGAACTACGCGAATGCCAAAGAGCGAGCTGACATCGTGAATAACAAGGCCATCGAATATGCTATCGTTCGTCAGGAAGCCGACCAGAGCCGCACGCTTTATGAGGATCTGCTGAAACGACTCAAGGAAGCCGGTGTGCTTGAAGGACTGCGCTCTTCGAATATCACGGTTGTCGATCCTGGCCGTGCACCCGCGAAGCCGAAGACACCCAATGTCCCGCTGTACATGGCGATGGCCTTGTGTGGCGGATGGTTCCTCGGCTGCTGCGGTGCATTGTTGACCGACACGCTCGATAACAAGGTGAACACTGTCCATGAGCTCGAGGAGATGTTCAAGGAATCTGCTTTGGGCGTACTGCCCCAGCTCGCATTGTCAAGCGCCCGAAACGGCTCCGGAAAAACAGTGCTTGCCCTTGATCAACCGCGCTCCACGTTCGTTGAAGCAATGCGATCGATTCGCGCGGCGTTGCTCCTTTCGCGGACCGATGCTCCTCCCAAAGTGTTACTGGTCACCAGCGGCATGGCCGGCGAGGGCAAATCGCTTTGCGCAATCAACCTCGCAACGATTTTGGCCCAGACCGGGAAACGGACGCTGCTCATCGATACCGACATGCGACGGGGCACGCTCCGCCGTTGGTTCGGTCTTCCCCAGGGACCCGGATTGAGCGAATTGCTCGCCGGCCAGCTCACAGCGCCACCTGTCAAGCCGGTTCCCGGCATTGAGAACCTCGACGTGCTCCTCTGCGGAACGACACCTCCGAATCCTTGTGACTTGTTAGAGTCTGACGCGATGGGTGCCTTGATTCGAACGCTGCGCTCCCACTACGACTTCATCGTGCTCGATAGCGCCCCCGTGTTGCCGGTGTCTGATTCGGTTGCACTCAACAACCTAACCGATGCGACCCTGCTCGTGGTTCGCTTGGGTATGACGGAACGCCCCCAGGTGGAGCGCAGCTACCAGATCCTGAGACGGGGTGGAAAGCATTATGTCGGCCTCGTCTTGAACGGCCTCAGCGCCAACGACAGCTCTTATTACGGCTACTACGGCTATCGCAAACAATCATTTCCCTACGCGGAGAATAATGGCCATGTCAAAGAATAATCGGTGTTCGATCATGTTTGTGGCTACGGCCGTCCTCGCAGTGAGCGCCGCCCGGGGGCAGAAGGAAACCCTGCTGATCGGGCCAGGCGACTTGCTGCATGTTCAAGTCTTCGATACGCCGGAGTTGGAAGAGCACGCGCTCGTTGCGGATGCGGGGGAACTTCCTCTGATCGTGGGCGGGAGTGTGAAGGTCGCTGGCCTCACGCCTAAAGAAGCTGGCGATGCCGTCGAGGAAGCGCTCTCGCGTGGGCACTTTCTACTGCATCCGCGCGTGCTGGTAACGTTCGACACGATGGAAACGCAAAATGTCTCGGTCCTGGGTGAAGTTCGTCTGCCTGGAGCTTATCCTATCCAGACGTCCCGTTCTGTTCTGGATGTGTTGGCTCTAGCAGGCGGCATTACCGACTTGGCCGACCGCAAAGTGCTGATCGAGCGGCATGGAACATCGGAAAAAGTGCCGTATCTTCTATCAAATGTGCCAGATCTGGCCATGAGTACTTCCGTGACAATGAACCCGGGTGACACGCTTCTCGTTCCGAAGGCGGGGATTGTCTATGTGCTGGGAAGCGTTGGTCACCCCGGCGGTTACACGATGACCAACAATGAAGCCGAGTTAAGCGTTCTTGAACTAATCGCAAGAGCTGGGGGTACGACCACCGCGGCAATCCCGGCCCGTGCCCGGCTGCTTCGCAAGTCCGATGGCGGCTACGTCACGACGCCCCTTCCCTTAAGCGACATGCAAAAAGGGAAACTCTCCGACTTGCCACTGAAGGCGAATGATATCATCTATGTCCCATTCAGCTATCTGAGAAACTTTGTGGTGCAGGGAAGCGGGATTGTCGCCTCCGCGGCCGCGGCGGCTGTGTACAAGTTCTAAGCAACCTCTTCGCCGATCAAAGCCGCGTCGATGCGCGGGCTTCCGCGTGAATTCAGTGCTCTTTGCGGGAAGCATTTTCGAAAAGATATACAGAACAGCTGACGCGGCTTGCATGGAGTTCGAGGGAATGTCTATGTCAACTAAGCCCCTATACACGCTAGCTATTACATGGGTCTTGTTGATCCCGCTGCTCGTATTTGCTTCCGGGGGCGGATTCTCTTTTCAATACACAAGTATCAATACGGAGCTTGGTGTCTTAGGAGCGGGGGTGACCGCAAGCAGCCAGTCAGAATCAGGCATGCTTCGGATCCAGACGTATGTTGTAACTCTAATCTGCGGTTTGCTTACCATGCCGGGTCTTCGAGCGATCGTGAGGGGATTCGGTGAGAATTCGCTCCTATCAACGTTGGTGGTCGTGGCATTCGGTTCCGCATTCTGGTCCTTGAGTGCACGAGCGACGCTTGCCGCTAGTGGCTTTTTGACGGTAAATGTGGCTCTTGCCTTCTTCCTGCTATGGCGATTCTCCTCAAACGACGTGATGAAACTCTTGATGCTCGTGGGTGCCATAGCGGCAGTGGGAAGCCTAATTCTAATCTTCTTCTTTCCACAATATGGAACCCAGCTGCGTGGCTCCTATGCGCATGGGGCTTGGCAGGGTATCTTCGGGCATAAGAACGCCTGCGCCGAGACTCTCACATATCTCGTAATCCCGGCATGTTTTGTGAAATTGTCAGGGCGATATTCGTGGATGTTCCGAATGTCTTATCTCCTTACCCTCGTCTGGCTGATCGCGATGACACAGTCGGTTGGTGGATGGGTAATGTGCTTCTGTACACTGTGTTCTGCTCTGTTGCTCCTGCAACTAAGGAAGACATTCGGCAAGGATATGGTAACTTGTGTCCTTATCATTGTTGCGCTTGTTGCATCTCTGGCATTCCTCATCTTTCTTAATCTTGAGCCACTGTTAGCGTTGTTCGGAAAGGACGCGACGCTTACGGGACGCACTGTGCTCTGGCATTACCTTTCGGTGGCGTTACTCAAGCAACCGCTCACCGGGTTTGGTTACATGGCGTTCTGGCAGCAGCCAGGCGATTCCACCAACATTAGGATTCTAATGAACTGGCGAGCACTGTCTTATGCTGAGAACGGCATTATCGAACTCTGGCTCGGTTTAGGGCTGATTGGAGTCACATTATTCGTCGCGGTATTTGCCCGCGCCATCCGAGACGGAATCTATTGCTTTCGAAGAGATGCGACGCCGGCGACGATGTTCTACATATCCATCCTCATTTTTACAGTCTTTGCAAATATCGAAGCAGGCAAAGTGATGTATCCGTCGCATCTCGAGTGCATTCTCCAATACCTGGCATTTGTCGGTCTCAGGCACGAGAGGCGGGCAATCGAGGATCACGCGTTTGATAAACAGATTGCAGCGTGAGTGGCAACGTGCGCGACATAGTGTTCTTGCCCGTAACACTGGATGGATGCTGCTCGGACAGACATCCAATCTTGTTATCCAGGCTCTCTATTTTGCGGTTTTGGGAAGACTTTTGGGGAGTACCGAATATGGCATCTATGTCGGAGCATTCGCGCTGACATCAATATTGAGTGCGTATAGTTCGATGGGATCCGGCACCCTGCTGCTCCGTTATGTAAGCATCAACCGAAGCAGGTTTAACGCGTATTGGGGCAATTTGCTGCTCACCACGACCTGCTTCAGTGGGGTCGTCATTGGTGTGGCCCACATGTGCGCTCCTCACATCCTCAATCCGAGGAGCGCGAGCCTCGTTCTATTCGCCGGAATCGCGGGTTGCTTTTTTGGAGAAATAACACGTAACGCAGCAATCGTTTTCCAGGCATATGAGGAGATGCAGATTACGGCGATCGTAAGCTTCTCAACAAACGTGGCAAGGTGTGCTGCCGCCATCGGTCTTCTAGTCGCGTATCAGCACGTCTCGGCCCGTTGCTGGGCCATTGCTGCGATGCTGGTGTCGATGGTGGTGGCAGTTGCCTCCATTATAACCGTGATCTATCGCTATGGAAAGCCGACATTCTCATCCGATTTGCTGTATAAAAGTGTGCCCGAAGGCTTCACTTACTCATTTGCCACATCGACTGGAACAATCTATAACGATGTAGATAAGAGCATATTGAGCCACTACGGTCTAAATCAGGCAAACGGCATCTACTCCCTTGCATATCGCGTCATAGATGCCGCGTCGAGTCCAGTTGCCGCCTTACTTGAAGCGATTGTGCCGCGTCTCTTTCGCGAAGGAGGAAGAGACATTCCGGAATTGAAGAGATTCACTCGGCGCGTATTGATCCGTTCGATTCTCGCTTCCAGCCTAATCGCCCTCATTCTTTATGTAGCCGCCCCGCTTGCTCCGTTAGTGGCGGGAAAGAGCTTCGACAATAGTGTAACGGCGATACGTTGGCTCTGCCTGATTCCGTTGTTTCGCAGTATGCACGGTATGACCGGCAGAGCGATACTGGGCATGGGAAAGCAGATATACCGCACGACGTCGCAGTTAGTCGTGGCTGGGATCAACTTGTGTATCAATTTATACTGGATACCTCTCTACGGTTGGAAGGGTGCGGCGTGGTCAAGTCTCCTCTCAGACGGTCTGCTCGTGGTCCTCAATTCTGCTCTTTTTCTCATCCTTTGTCGACGGGCTGCAAAGCCCAAAAGCACTCCTCTCGATATTGTAGCTCCCTAGCGACACTGCTAGGGTTAGCATGTCATACACCGAAATGGACGAACAAGGAGGTCGGGTGGTATCGCCGACCATTTGTGCATGCGCAGATCGTCAGCACAATAAAGGCGTGAACCATGGAGGAAAGTGTGAACGTCGGCAGTATCAGCCCAAATAGGGTGCAAACGGAATTCACCCACCTCGTGTTGACAAAATTCAACGTGGATACTACATATGCGCCGAGCGGCAGAGGTGTCGAACCTTCATGGCTCAAGAGCCGGTTGGAATTGTTTCTACGATATTGCTATCCGAGTGTCACTCGACAGGAAGATGTGGATTTTCGCTGGATACTGTTTTGTAACGCTCGCAGTCCAGAATGGTTCAAGAATGTGATCGCTCAATTGAACGCTATCGTGTTCCCAGTCTTCGTGGAGGGACTCGCGACCGATGACGTCTTCAGACGGAAAGTGATCGAGGCTGGCGTAGTAAATACACCCTACCTCATCACTACAAGGATCGACAATGACGATGCAATCTCACGCAGACATCTTTGGCATGTTCAGCGCGCCTTTCGGGGACAGGAGCGTGAATTCATCGCTTTTCCGTTTGGGCTCCAATTATTCAGGGGTCATCTATATTCGGTTTACTACCCCCATAATCCTTTTCTTTCTCTGATCGAGCGAGTGGGTGAGAATGGCTCAGTGATAACTGTGTTCTGCGTTCCACACCCCAAGGTGTGTTCAGCAGGAACAGTGAGATCATTGTGGAAGACTCCTCAGTGGCTTCAAGTTCTGCATTCACAGAATATTGATAACTCCCTTACCGGATGGCCTAGACTCCACAGTAGAATGCATTCGGAGTTTTACGTGTCGTGGCCTGACAGTGTCTCGAGCGACAATCTCTTCCAACGTGTTAAGTCGTCGATGACGAGACCGGTTGGGCGCGTCAGTAGATTCATCGCAAGAACAGTGTCGCAATGGGGATCCGATCACTCTAAGGTTGTGAGGGCAGAGAAGCTGCGACGGCGACGGAAGTAAGCGCGTGTCATCCGAATATCCTATGTCCAGTCAGCACATTCCCGCTGTATATAGCAACGACACTCGCTGCGCGCAGCGATTGCCTCGTTTAACTGCTTGGGTGAAAGTCCGGATGTCGTCAATAAGTCTTCCAAATGCGAATGCGCACACTGCCCGGTCAGACTCAGCTTGTGGTGTCTGTGGCCCCACTGAAATCATCTCGATCCAATACCTGCGAGCGCTAGCGGCGTTAGGCGTTGTCGTTGCCCATGCATCGACCTCTCTGCTCGATCACGACATAGCGCTGATCCCATTCAGGATTGGAAACGCCGGCGTAGACCTATTCTTTGTTATCAGCGGATTCATTATGTATTTCACGACTGCTCATCGCAAAGTAGCTGCGAGTGAATTCTACCTCAAACGGCTTATTCGAATCTTCCCCCTATACTTCTGTGCTTCAACACTTGCGTTTCTTGGCGCGTGCCTGGCTCCCCATTTCGTAACGAGATTCAGCGCGAGTCCGACGGATTACATTCGATCAGTACTATTTATTCCATACTACTGCACAACCTGCCAATCGGCACAAGACATGAATCAACTTCTTCGGCCGGAGGTTGGACAGGGGTGGACGCTCAACTACGAGGTCTTCTTCTATCTAGTGTTTGGATTGTGTTTGTTCATTCCTCGATGCTTTCGCGTTCACTCGCTGGTAATCATATTTGCACTATTGTCGGGGCTTGGCATCTTGTTCCGACCTGTGAATCCAATACTAAGGACGTACACAGACTCCCTTCAAGTGGAGTTCATGTTCGGAGTGTTACTTGGGTGGTTCCTTCTCTGGACGGCTCCCACATCACTAAGGAAGTTAGGAGTAGCAGCGCTAATAGCGGGTGGCGCAACGTCGGTCATTGTTCAACTATTCATCCCACATATACTTCCACGTGTACTCGCTTGTGGGCTTCCAGCCGCGACCGTGGTCGGCTGTGCCCTTTGGCTCGAGCGTGCCGGTCTAATCCCACGACTACCCATCTTCCTTCTCTTAGGGGACGCATCTTACAGCCTTTACATTCTTCATGCATTCGTGTTGGCACTCCTTCGTCGTGGATGGCAGCGGATATTCAACGTTAATCTGGTTAGCACTCATGTTGTGTTTATAGTGTGTAGCATAGTTATCGCTGAAATGTGCGGGGTCGTAATATTCATGTATGCCGAACGACCGGTTACACTTACTTTGACAGAATGGCTGAAAAGCCGAAGAGCTGCGCCTGTAGGAAGTCCCAGCAAATCCAGATGGGGTATCGGTCGAGCCGCTCAGAGCCGCTTGAGCGAAAACGCAAGCGCAGAAGACTAGATGGAGATATGAATCGAGGGCGTGCCGTTGTAGTCGCTATTGAGTGAGTACGACACCAGTGTCCGCGGTGGTTATCGCTCACGCTTGTGCAAGTTCGCGTGTCTCTTGACGTTCGCAACAGCGATGTAAGGGGGATAATAAGAGTCGTGATACATAAGGAGAAGAGCTGCATCCTATTTGTCGCACATGTACCACCGCCATGGACGGGGCAGGGAGTTATTCATCAGTTGCTGCTTCAGGGAGAGTACTCGGACGTTACCTTAGTCCACATCCCGATGTTGTTTTCAAAAGACTCTTCCGCACAGGGAAAGATATCCCTCCATAAAGTAATTGCGCTTCTTGATCTCGTTGTCCGCACATATTCCGCACGTTTTAAGAAAGGCATTCGCTTTTTATACTTCTCCCCTGGGGGCCCGACTCCATCCGCGGTAATACGCGATTGCATCTATCTTCTCGCAGTTCGTCCGATTATGCGCGGGGTAATGCTTGTCTTTCACTCCAGCGGTGTGGCCGAATACATACAACAAATGCCTCTGCCTGTACGAGTAGTTCTTCGATCCGGATTTTCGCGTGCTCAACTGGCCGTCCAGTTGAGTGCTAATGCCCCTCCTGACGGCGTGTTGACTCTTGCTCACGAGACGCGCATCATTTCCAATTCAGTCCTTGACGAAGCAGGTGCGTGGTTTTGCCGCAAGCCGAGCGACGTACTACGGATCCTCTATGTTGGACTTGTCACGAGGGGTAAGGGCATTGAAGATATGTTGCTCGCGGGACGCGACCTAAGTGAAAACGGAATTAGATTCGCACTGACGCTCGTTGGCTCCTTTTGCTCACTCCTGGAGGAGCAGGAAATACGGGAGGTCGCAGCGAGCCTACCGGTGGGGAGCGTTGAATTTCTGGGGCCACTCAGCGGTGAAGCAAAGCGATCGGTCTTCCGTGCCAATGATGTGTTTTGCTTTCCGTCTTTGTGGCACACAGAGACCTTTCCGCTTGTCTTGCTCGAGGCTCTCTCCTTTGGGATGCCGATCGTTGCATCGCGTTGGCGCGGAATTCCCGATCTACTCGGGCAGGACGGCAGTTGTGGAACCCTTGTAGACGTCCATTCTATTCGGCAGATTAGTTTAGCGCTCGGCCGTCTCGCTCTGGACCCCGAATTCCGCGAGCGGCAAAGTCGACGGGCAAGGCTGCGATACGAAGAACGCTTTCGTGTAGAGGAGTTCTTCGCTTCATACGACTCCGCATTCAGTAGCCTCGTGGGGCGGTCCTAAACGCACGCTGTACCACGTCCTTAACGATTCGTCATTAATAGCATGTTGTCCCCGGCCAAAAACTAGTGAGCCCCCTGGAAAGTGATCTTAAACCGTCATTTTCGTGGCAATCGACAGGAGTATAGATGCCTCTCGTCTCTGTAGTCATTCCCACGCGTAGCCGTCCGCAGGTACTTTTGCGAGCAATCCGTTCGGTGCTTTCCCAGACGTATCCGCAACTGGAGATTGTTGTTGTAATCGATGGGCACGATCCACTGACGACGGCTGCACTAACCGACATCCGTGATGTGCGCTTACGCTGGATTGAGGTTAAGGAAACTGTTGGTGGGTCAGAAGCTCGCAACATCGGCATTCGCAATGCGACTGGCGACTGGGTGGCGCTGCTCGATGATGACGATGAATGGCTGCCAACAAAACTCGAAGAGCAGATGAACGAGGCGCGCACTGCCCCGCACAACTGCCTTATCGTCACGCGCTTCATTGACAAACGCCCAAATGCAGAAATCGTCCAGCCTAGTCGCTGCCCTCGGCCTGGGCAGCCAATTAGTGATTACCTATTCTGTGAATCATCCCTGCTCGGTTTTCGCAATGGCTTTTTACAAACCTCGACATGGCTTGCACCGCGCCAGATATTTTTAAAGGTCCCCTTTTCGAAAGGACTTCCGCGGAATCAGGAAACCGATTGGCTCCTTCGAGCTGTGGTGCACTTAAATCTCGATATCCTTGTTGTGTGGAAGACACTCGCAATCTTCCACAATGAGCGGAGTGCAGACCGCATCACCAGCACGTCCAATTGGCGCGACAGCATCAACTGGGCTCTATCCCCAGGTCTATTCACACCAAAGGCGCTTTTCTTCTTCTTTGCTACTGTGACCATTCCCGCAGCCCGCCTAACCGGAGAACCAATGGCTGTGTTTTGGCTCCAGTTAAGAATTGCCCGTCAGCATGGGCGCCCAACGTTCAGGAGCGCTTGGCTATTTGTTGCTAGTTGGTTTGTATTCCCCTACGGCCGGTTTGGTTTGCGCTCCAAGCTGCAACATCTCCTCAACCTAAGAGCGCATTCAGAGCGGTCGAATCGACCCACGCCCTTAAGCCGTGACACAGACCCCTTACCGCTTCGATTACACACACCAGACAAGTAGATAAGTTACCGTGAGGGTTTTCAGCAATCATCGACTGATTCCATTCATGAGTAGCCAACACTTCCATTATTAGAACTTCGGGCCTGCAACGATAGGCAGCCGCGAGGACAGCCATGACTAAGCGAACGTCTCCATCTTCATGCCAAAGTGCAATCGAGGATCCAAACGCTCCTGGATATTTCACTACTGCGCGGGTCTGTGGGACGACGGTGACCGCGATGACATTGGAGGATATGCATCGCATTGTTGCGGTTGCAATCGAGACTGGCAGACAATGGATAATTGGCCATCACAATCTTCATAGCCTCTACCTTCTCCAACTTGAGATCCGAAAGCAGGCAACTTCCCACCTGCACGAGTTCAATGATTTCTACCGCCGCGCGGATTTTACTACGATCGACGGAATGTCAATGGTTGTTATCGCCCGGGCCCTGGGCCATCCCATCTCTCGGTGCCATCGGTTCAGCTATAGCTACACGCTCCGCGCGACTTTAGGGCACGCTGAACGCTCCGGATGGAGGGTGTTCTACTTGGGATCGTCTCCGAGTACTGTGGCGAAGGCCTACGACATAGTAAGAACGCACTTCCCAGATCTCCCGTTTGCAGCACATCATGGCCTCTTTGCGAAAAGCAGAGACGGAAGTGAGAATAGGGAGGTTCTTGAAGAGATTGCCTCCTTTCGCCCGCATCTACTTTTCGTCGGGATGGGTATGCCAATTCAAGAATACTGGGTCAACGAGAACTGTGACAAGATTTGCGCCAACGTGATAGTGACGTCGGGAGCTTCTCTTGATTACCTGACGGGTTCACTTCGGACACCTCCAGAGTGGGTCGGCAATTCCGGGCTGCAATGGCTGTACAGATTGATTACGGAGCCACGACGTCTCGGTCATCGCTATCTTGTGGAGCCGCTCTTGACATTCTGGTACATTGCGGGAAATCGGCACCGAGAATACCTGAAGGGTTATCAGGAACATTAACCAGGCGCGCCGGGCCATCGGCGCGGCGATCTGACCGCGCAGTAATGGCCCTGGCCGTCCGGCAAACGATAAGGCACCGTTAGGCGCGATTAACCGGAGAATATTCTCGATCTGTGCTCTCAAGTCGTTCCATTTGATCTGACGCTTGAAGAGAATGCAATTCTCCTCGCGGCTCTAGTGAGACCGGAGCCACTCGAGTTTTCGTGGTTTTCAACACGTGCAGATACTTATGGTTGAAGATGGCATGATCTTCGCTCGCATAATCCGGCGGTTTCTGCGAATTCCCCGTTTTCTTGCATACATTGCCTACTACCATTCTCGGCTTGGATGGACGTGCTTGGCCAACAGGTACGGACGGTCTCCACTCACGCATCTTGGCGGCCCCGTCGTTTCGCTGACCACTTATGGAAGCAGAATCCAGAGTGTTCACCTTGCAATTGAATCCATTGGCCGAGGACAAATGCTTCCCTCGCGAGTTATTCTTTGGCTTGACGACGCGTCGCTGGTCGACAACCTTCCTATCGGGATACGCAGGTTGCAGAAGCGCGGCCTGGAGATCAGGCTTTGCAAAGACTATGGGTCCTACAAGAAGTTCTATCCATACGTTGAGTCACTGCTGGAATTCAAGGATCCCCTCGTTACAGCGGACGACGATGTTTTGTATCCACGTTATTGGCTAAGGAAACTCTTTGAAGCGTTTCAGCAGTTTCCCAATGTCATCAATTGCCACCGGGCGCGCGTAATGCGAGTGAGTCAGGACGGTATCGCAAAGTATGAAGAATGGAAAATGGCCGACTCAACTATGCAGAGCTATTGCCACTTGCCGACCGGCATTGGCGGTGTGATTTACCCACCACTCTTTCAACAAGAATTGAAGAAGCAGGGAACAGCCTTCTTGAACTGTTGTCCGAAGAGTGACGATATATGGCTACACGTTCAGGCACTGCGTGCCGGATACAAAGTGCGGCAAGTTGACAAAAAGAGCTTTCGTCTTCTGGATATTCCAGGAACCCAGGAGACCGCCCTGCAAAATTCTAATGTCGCTCGCGGAGGGAACGACTGCCAAATCGCAGAAACGTATCGGGCGTCTGACATTGACCGTCTGGGAGAAAATGGATAGAGCAATACAGCGGACAAGAGGTCGCTGCCTTGGCGACGGTCTACGTCACACTCCTCATAATGCTGCCGTCAAAGCCGAACGGTGGGACCGGCGGCGGCAGCTGGTGACCAATAAAAGAGAGAGTCAAGTATGTAACTACGCAAAGGCCGCGAGCTCGACATCAGTATGATGGGCTGATTCAAGCCACACAAAGAACACCGGCGGAACTTCCGAATCAGCTTCGGAGGAGTGGCCTGGACGGACGCCGGTAGTTGAAGAGCGTAGTGCTCCCAGCCGCTAAAGCGGAGAGAAGCACCTCTCAGAGGAGAGCATGTGAAGGTTACCTTGTTTCACCTTGGTTTTTCTGAGTACGTCATGGGCCTCGCAAATGCATTGGCGCAAGAAGTTGAGGTCGAGGTCATACATCCTCTGAATCTCGAGAGGGTGTGTTCTTCGCTCACCAATGACAATGTAAAGTTGACTTCGTTCTCGAAACCACGTCTGCGCCGCGATCCCCGTAATTTGCCTGCAATTACGCACGCGTTCGACCTCATAAAGAGTTCGAGGCCAGACATTCTCCATGTGCAGGAATCGTGCGATTATGCTTATGATCTTTATAGTGTGATCGCCCGAATGCCCCCATTGGTCACAACGATTCACGATGTCGTACCCCATCCTGGAGATGGGCACGCCGCACCTGGCTTGCAATACACGAAGGCTGTAAGCTGCTGGCGATCGTCGCGATTGATTGTGCACACGGATAGAATGCGGCACCAACTTGCCAAACGGTTTCATGTAAGAACAGAGAAGATCGATGTGATTCCACACGGCGAGTTGGGATCGCTCTATCGAGATATTGCAAGATCGTCCGGTATCTCCGTTGAACGAAGGGATCCCCATACTCTTCTCTTCTTTGGTCGCATTTGGCCATACAAAGGGTTGCGATACCTTCTCGAGGCATTCTCCCTTGTCAAGCGCGAGATCCCCGAAGCGCATTTGGTAATCGCAGGGCAAGGAGGAGACCTGGCGGCAAATGAGGCCGCGATTCGTTCGTTGGGTGGTATCGAGGTGATCGACAGATTCATACCGGTGGAACGTATCGCGAGCCTGTTTGAGCGGAGCACGATAGTCGTACTTCCCTATGTCGAGGCATCTCAGAGTGGTGTCGCCGCGATCGGATACACGATGGGAACGGTCGTCGTAGCATCCAACGTTGGAGGATTCGCCGAGTTCATTCAAGACCAGAAGACGGGTGTCCTGGTTGAGCCCCGTTGTCCTTCAAGCATCGCGGCCGCGATAATTGCGCTTCTTAATGATCGAGAGAAGCAATCGCACATCCGGGAGAACGCGCACGCGTTGGGAAGAAGCACGATCAGCTGGGAAACGATTGCCCAACAAACGTTGAACACTTATAGGCACGTCCTTAACGGATAGACGCAGAAACCGGGCCAGTTGTTTTCGAGCAGGATCGGAGCAAGTGAACAGACGGAGATTTATTGCGGGCGTTACCGCGGTGAGCGCCCTAAGCGGAATTCAACGAGCCGGCGGTTTTCATCGAAAGGTGTCGGCCGACGACGCGGCGCGTTTGAAGGATGTGATGACACGGTGCCGAGGCGGTCTTATTGGCGCTCAAGCAGGTAGATCTGTCCTGGGTAGGCATACTGCGCTTACTGCGTTCATCCATGACAACCTTAGCATCCTGACGCCAGGAAATGATATGAAATGGTCATTCCTTCGTCCCACTCAAGACACGTTCCACTTCGATGATGCCGATTGGGTTGTGATGTATTGTCGGGCAAATGGTATTGCCGTTCACGGACATAATCTTTGCTGGAACAGTGACAACCCGAAGTGGCTTGAGCCATCACTCACTCCAAAGAATGCTGAACGGATACTGAGAGAACACATTGAAGCCGTAGCAGGCCGCTATCAAGGCAAGGTCGACTCTTGGGATGTAGTCAATGAGCCAATCGCTCCCTGGTCCAATCGGCCTGATGGACTTCGCGAGGGCCCGTGGCTCGCCAACCTGGGCCCAGACTATATTGAAATCGCATTCCGCGCAACAGCGGAGGCTGACCGAAAGGCTATCTTGGTCCTTAATGTTAATCATGTGGAGCAAGTCGAAACTGGGTGTGAACTCAGTCGCCAGAAGGTGCTCGAACTGCTTGACCGTCTTCTATCAAATGGGGTGCCGATGCAGGCCGTCGGTCTCGAGTCGCATCTGGACACTTCGAAGCGAATTGATGCCATAGGACTTGCACACTTCATCCAGCAAATCAAGCACATGGGCCTTGAAGTGATGATCACGGAAATGGACGTTCTAGACAACTCGGCTCCCGCTGATTTCCGCGTGCGTGATGCCGCGGTCGCCAGGGTGTACAGCGAATATATGGAGTTACTAATGAAAGTGGCATCTCCCAAGCGGTTAATCTTTTGGTCGCTGTCGGACCAAGGAAACTGGTACGACAATCTAGCCAAGGATTCACCAAACATCAGGCGATCTGACAACCTCTTGCATCGTCCGGGTTTGCTAGACAGCGATATGAACCCTAAGGCGACTTTGGATGCTGTTTACAGTTCTTTACGAAGCAGCTGTTCTTAAGTCGGATCGAACATACTACATACGGGAAGAAGGACAAGAACATCCGCTACGCGCTGATTAGTCGCAAAAAGGTTGAGCATTGGATATGCGTCGCGAATCGCGAACTTCATGATA
>Ga0070717_10000392_pt1 | contig 27971 bp, 26 predicted proteins | sample LARL113metaG_FD_71366 | JGI IMG/M metagenome (GOLD analysis project Ga0070717, IMG submission 71366) | Corn, switchgrass and miscanthus rhizosphere microbial communities from Kellogg Biological Station, Michigan, USA - LAR L11-3 metaG | ecosystem: Host-associated > Plants > Roots > Rhizosphere ...
GTCCGGTGCGGAGCATCGCCAGCAGCCGCAGGCGGACCGGGTGGCCGATGGCTTTGTGCATCCGGACGACCTGGGCGAGACGGCTCGTCATTTCGGAATTTCCCGAAATAGCTTAGCCGAAAATCGCACGCCCGGCTCCTCGGCGAGGACCCCTCGGTCACGAAGAGGTGATCTCGAGCTCCAGCGTGTTCGACCGAAGAGCGCCGAGCCGCCACTGAATCGTGTGGTGTCCCGGCTCGGCGAAACGGTACGTGGTGATGTCGTAGTTGTAATCGACGTCCGGGCTATCGACGACGAGGCCGTCGTAGAGCTCGGGCGGCGGCTCCGCCGGCGTGACGAGCTTTCCGTCGACGAGCTCTCCGTAGATTGCCTTCGGTCCCATGACGAAGAGCTGGTGGCCCGGCTCGACGATCTCGAGCACATGGATGACGCGGACGTCCTCGCCGGCCTGGTACCGCGTCTTCTTCGTCAGGAGCGTGATGCGCTGTCCGCCGATGAGCGGCCCTTTCTCTTTTGCCGTCGGGTAGCTCTTCGCAACGGCCACGTCCTCGGGGAGTGCTTGGACGATGGCGTCGCCCTGGCGCATCGAGAGGCCGGGCCAGTGCTTCAAATACTCCGGAAGATCGTTATCGTTCATACGGCCTGCGTTCTCGACACCGATCCCGACGCCGCGCCCGACGAATAGCCGTTGGCGGTCGTCGCCGCGCCGGCTTTGGTCATGGTGAGGGCCAGAGCGCCCGGCGAGGGGGCGGTGATGTCGCGAATGAGATGGAATCCGGAATTCCTGGCCGGGATATCCACGGCCCCGGTGCGGTTGTCCATGAAGATGAAGACCTGTTCGGCCTGGATGTGACCGACGCCGGTGAGCCATCCCCTGCCGGTGGAGTGCCGGTCGACGATCGGTGAATGGTTCGCGGCCCGGTAGCCGGAGTTCAGCCCTGTGAACCCGGCCAGGGCACCGGTGCCGGTTCCGTACTGGACCTGTTCGGAGCGCTGCGCTTCGTCGAGGTCGGCCACTACGCCCGAATCCGATTCCCAAGCGTTATTGACCGCGATCCCTAGAGCGGTGCCGGTGATCAGTGAGTTGAATGACACCGACCAGTTCTGGGGGATGGCCGCGACGGAGAAGCCGGGTGTCGCGGCGAGCCTGTTCGCGCCCTGATTCGCCACGAGCGTCAGATTGCCGGCATTTCCCGGCGTCGTCTGCGTCGCGCCGCGCAGCTTGACCGTCGCGCTGGCGCGAAGGTCGACGGTCGCGGCGCCGTTGATCGTGGCGGTGCCGTTGGCGGCGCTCGCGCCATCGATCGAAAGCGTCACCGGGAGCGCCGACGCGGCGAGGCCGGTGATCGCGACGCTCGCCGCGGTGTCGACGCGCGGAGGGATGCGGTCCGGCATCCCCGCGGGCGACGACGGCGCCTGAACGTGAGCGGGAAGCGTAACGCTGACGGCCGGTGCCGCCGGCGGCGCCGTGGGCGGCGCGGACGGAGTCGATGGCGGCGCGGCGGGAGTTGCCGGCGCGGTGGAGGGGGGCGGCGACGGAGCCGCGGGGGCGGGGCGCGTGCCGGCGTCGGTTCCGGCGTCCTGATCGGCCGACTCGCCGGGGTCGAGCTCTTCCGGCGACTCGCTGTCGCGGAGCGCGCGCTGGACGGCCTGATTGCCGAACGAGCGTTGAAGCGCCGCGAGGCCGCCCGGCGCTCGGCGCGGCGCCAGCGCGGCCGCAAGGGGCGCGCCTGCCGCCGTCGTCGTTGGAGCGAAGCTCAGCATGGCCATGATCTCATACGGCTTGCGCTCCGCTCGTGACCGTCCCCGATCCCGCGGCCGAGGCGAAGCCGTTGGCCGACGTCGCCGTGCCGGCTTTCGTTGTGGTGATCGTCAGCGTTCCGGGGCTCGGCGCCGCGACTTCGCGCGTCAGGCGGAAGCCCGAGTTGCGCGCCGGGATGTCGGTCGCGCCCGTGCGGTTGTCGATGAAAATGAAGGTCTGCTCGGCGAGGATGCGACCCGGCCCGGTGAGGAGCGAGAGGGGGGCGGCGTGGTGGTCGACGAGCGGCGGACTGTTCGCCGGACGATAGCCGGAGTTCGATCCGGTCACGCCGGCGAAGCAGCCGGTCCCGACGCCGTATTGCACCTGCTCCGAGCGCGACGCCTCGTCGAGGTCGGCCACGACGCCGGAGTCGGATTGCCAGTTGTTGTTGACGTCGATGCCGCGCTCCGTGCCGGTGACGAGCCCGGCCCCCGTGATCGACCAGTTCTGCGGAATCGCGGAGACGGAAAACCCCGGCGTGGCCGCGAGCCTGGTCGCGCCTTGATCGGCGACGAGCATGAGATTGCCGGCGTTGCCGGGCCGGGTCTGCGCCGTGCCGCGCAGTTGAACCGTCGCGGAGGCGCGAAGGGCGGCGGTCGCGGCACCGTTGATGGTCGCGGTTCCGTTGTTCGCGCTGCCGCCGGCGATCGACAGCGTGACCGGCGGCGCGGAAGCTGCCAGGCCGCTGATCGTGATGCTCGCCGGCGTGTCGACGCGCGGAGGAATCCGGTCCGGCATGCCGGCCGGCGACGACGCCGCCTGGATGTGCGCCGGCAGCGTGACGGTCACGGCGGGCGCCGGCGGCGGCGCCGACGGCGGCGCGGGCTGCGCGCCACCGTCCGTTCCCGCGTCCTGATCGGAGAGCATCGTCGGATCGACGCCCTCCGGCGACTCGTTGTCGCGGAGCGCTCGCTGGACGGCCTGGTTGCCGAACGAGCGTTGGAGCGCGGCGAGGCCGCCCGGCGCGCGGCGCGGCGCCGGCGCGGCCGAGAGGGGCGCGCGCCGCGCCGCCGCCGTCGTTGGAGCGAAGCTCAGCATCACCACGACACCGTATTCAGGAACAGCCACGTGTCGAACGGGTCGCGCACGACCTCGGGCATCGGGCGCGGCGGCAGCACCGGCCACCCCTTGAACACGTTGCCCATGATGGCGACGAGCGGCGGGAGCCAGCGGCGGTTGTTCGCCGTCACCGGCACCTGGTCGGGCGGGCGGGTGCCGGGGATCACGATCATGCTCCAGAAGAGGAGAAGCTCGTTCGAATCCGAGTTCCAGTTGAACTGCGTTTCGTTCTGCACGAGATTGCCATTGACGTCGCAGCGGCTGATGAAAGCGGCGACGGCCGCCGGAAGGATGAGCGAGTTGTTGTGGAAGCCATTGCCGGTGATCGTCGCGAACGCCGTCACCACGGCCGTGTCGTCCTGAACGTAGATCGAAGTTCCGCCGCGGGCGCGCACCGTGTTCCCGGAGCATTGCAAGGTGAGCACCGCCGCCGAGCCGCGCTGGAGCAGTGACCCGAAGCCGAGCCCGGCGGCGACCTGGTTGACGAACAGCGACGACGGATTCTGCGTCGCCCACAACGACGTCACGCGCCGCTGCACCTCGGCCGTCACGCCTTGCCGCGCCACGCCGAACAGATCGAGCGCCGACGCGCCGCTGGTGAACGCCGAGGTGGCGGCGGTGGAGAGCGGATCGACCCAGCCGTTCTCGTCGAGGCCGGCGGTGAGCTGGAAGAGCGAGGGATTCGTCTTCTGCGCGTCGGGGAGATCGACGCTGGCGATCGCGCTCAGGAACGTCGCATTTTCCGGATGCGCGAACGTTCCGACCAGCTCCGCCGCCGCCTGCACGGCGTTCCAGCGCTGGGCCTTGTCCTCGTCCGCCAGCGCGGCGTTGAGCAGCGCGAAGATGCGGTCGAGGCGCGCGCGCGTGAGGAATGTGACCGCCGGAATCCAGCGGCCGGCGATGATCACGAGACCGTTCTGAAGCGCGTCGACGTCGTTGTCGTGGAAGTCGACGCCGCTGATGTCGCCGCAGAAGAGCGCCGCCGTGTGGCACGACGCGAAGCGGTTGCCGCTGATCTCGACGCCGTTGACGGTCGCGGGCAGCATCGAGCCGCGCGCGGTCACCGGCGCCGTCACCGGCGTGTTCGTGCCGGGAAGGGGAGCGACGACCGGCGGGATCGTTCCGATCGGAGGAGGAACGGTCTCGACCGGAGGGATCGGGCCGACCGGTCCCGGCTGCGGCCGGTCGACTGGCAACGTCACCGCCGCGGCCGCGGCCGCGGGCGTGGACGCCGCCGGCGTTTGCGCCTTTGCCGTTGCCGGCGCGGAGGGGGCGGGCGCCGCGGCCGCGGGGGTCACTCCGCCCGCCAACGGCGCGGCGGCAAAGCGCGTGACGTCCGGCGTCGCCTCGATGACGCGGGCGATGTTCACGTTGAAGTTCGGTCCGGGTGCCGGCGCCGGCGCCGGAATGGCGTCGGCGAAGAATCCCGGCACCGCGGCGACGCCGACGTACTTCACGCGCAGCGGCGCCACGGCCACTCTCGCAGTGACGTCGCCGAAACGGGTCCCCAGCGCGGCGAACGTGCTGTCGCGCACGCTCAGTCCGGCCGTCCTTCCATTCGCGAGCACGCCGGCGCCGAGCGTGGCGGTGACGTTGGCGTCGTCGACGAAGAGGAAGTCGCACTGCTCGACGTCGAGGAGACTCCCGTCGAACATGCGGATGCCGATGGCGACGCCGACCTTGGCGCGGTCGGCGCCGCGCTCGCCGATGTCGACCGGCGGCAGGCGGAACTGAATCCCGCGGAAGGCGACGTCGTTCGCGCCGGTGATCTGGACCAGTCCGTCCTTCAGCTTCGCGGCGTTCCCGGTCAGCACCGCGCCGCCGCGGCACGCTTCGAAGCTGACGCTGGTGTGGTCGCTGGTGAGGACGATCGGATCGGTGAGCGTGTAGACGCCCGGCTGCAGGCAGATCTTGAAGTCCGGCGTTTTTTTTGCGCGATCTACGACGTCCTGCAGCGATCCGTTGACGACGTCGGCCGGCGAGATCGTCACGCTGCAGCACGCGTTCTGCTGCTGCTTGCGCGCGGTGAGCTCGACGAGGTCGTCGAACGGCAGCCGGCAGTCGTCCGCGACCGAGCCCGCGGTCGCCGAGGTCCAATTGAGCACGGCCAGGCCGCAGGCCCAGCGCCGCGGCCCTTCCGCCGGTTGCGGTGCCTGCGCGTAGCGCGCCGGGTAGACGTCGGCCGGCGCTTGCGGCCGCACCGCGAAGGTCCAGAACTCGCCGTCGGCGAAGGCGCTGCCGCCGTCGAGCGTGAGCGTGACCTGCAGTCCGGTGCCCGGCAGCTCGACGCCCTTGCCCGCGGTGAACGCCAGCTCGCTCTCCCAGATGCGCGCGAAGAGCGGGTGATCGTTGTCGGCGGTGAGGCCGGTGGGGAGCTTGGCCACGCTCAAGGCGCGATCGTCGGCGTTGTAGTCGGCGGTCTGCGTGAAGATCGCGCCGGCTGGCTCGGTGATGACTTCGCCGTTCGCGAGCTTCGCCGTGACCGGGAGGAGCTCGACGACCTGCGACGCTTTCGGGCGATGGGCGTCGTCGACCGGCACGTTGACGGTGATGAGCTGGTTGCCGCCGCGGACTTCGTTGATGCGATAAAGCGCCGAGGCGTCGTCGAAGGCCCAGACGAACGTCGACTGGCCGGTGGTGCGGACGCGGATGAGCTGGTTCTCGGCGCCGAGATAACCGCCGTGCGCGATCGGATCGCACGGGTTCGGGGTCGTGGTGGTGGCGACGGCGGAGACCTGCAGCCGCGCGAACGACTGCAAGCGCCCGTTCTCGCCGAGCTTGCGTCCCTCGTTCGCCCACGCCGCCGCCTGGGCGTTCTTCGCGTCGGAGCAAGTCGAGGCGGTCGTCGAAGAGCGGCGGATGCGCTGGAGGAGGCGGCGGCGCGCCGCGGTGTCGGGGCCGCCGAAGGCCGGCTCGAGCAGCGCGCGGTCCTCGAGCGAGCTCACGTCGTGCTCGATCAGCTCGAGCCAGACCCACTCCTTCGCCGCGCCGGTGATGCCGGAGGGCGTCGGCGTGAGCCACTCCGGCTGCTTCGCGTAGCTGAACGGCGGCGTCTTGGCGGCGGGGTCGCCGGGGATGGAGACGCGCAGGCCGCCGACGTACATCGTGCCGGCGCCGATGCCGAAGTCGAAGTTCGTGGCCGGCGAGGGGATGCTGATCTTGTAGCCGTCGTCCGGCGTCCCGAACGCGCCGACGACGTCGATCGTCTCCTGCCGCAGCTCTTCGGCGAGGATGTCCTGCGCCTCGTCGAGGTCGGAGTCGGTCAGGACCTTCCCCTGCTGGATGACGACCGAGCGGTATTGCTGCGCTCTGTCGAAGGAGAATCGGGATCTGTCGCTGGCCATCGGATTCCTTTCTTCAGGGCTACGTCACGTGCACGATCACCGGCACGAGGCCCACGGGCATGAACTCCTGGAACTTGATGAGAAGGCCGCGCTCCTTGATGGCGGCCATCTCGGCGTGGAACGCCCCCATCTCCGCGCTGTCCTGCGCGCCGGAGCGCAGCGCCTCGTCGACGCCGGAGCGGAGCTGGGCGTAGCCGGGCTGCGCGAACATGCGCGAGGTGAAGAGCTCGGAGCGGGGAGTGATCTGGAGCGATTCGTATTTGCGGGGGAGGATGCTGCCGGCCGACCAGGCGCTGAAGCGCACGCAGCCGAGCTGCGGGTTCTCGACCCACACCACGTCGCCGAGAATCGACTCGCTGACGTCGACGCGGTGCGCGTAGGCGCCGCCGAGGAGCGTGACGTGCTCGAACGAGACCTCGCCGCTGTCGACCGCGAGCGCGAAGTCGCCGAGCTCCAGCGGGAACGAGTCGGCGATGAAGTCGCGGCGGTTCGCGCTGTGAGAGCGGGGGATGACGCTGCGCGACACGCGCGGCGGGAAGAGAGCGGCGTTCGGCAGCGCGGCGTTGATGTCGTCGACGATCTGCTTCGCCAGCGCGTCGGAGACCCGCGTCGTCGGGCCGACGAGGTTGAGCTGGCTGCGCGTCGTTCCCTGCAGCGCGTTGCGCAGCGCCGTGGCGACCGGATCGCCCGCCGCGGGCGACTTCAGGATGCGCGCGAAGCTGTCGATGTCCTTGAAGTCGCTGACGGCGAAGGTCGTCTTCGGCGGCGCGGGAATCGATTGCACGATGCTGTCGCGGATGGCGAGCTGCTCGACCGAGCCGCCGCGGCGCGTGCGGACCGGCCCGGTGATGCTCCGCTCGATCGTCAGCGCGCGCACGGTGCCTTCGATCCAGAGCGTCGTGGCGCGCAGCTCGCGGTCGTCGAACGACTTGGCGAAGCGGTCCGTCCCGCTGCCGGCCTGCCCCGGATCGAGCGTGGAGAAGCGGACCGTCACCTCGTCGAAGCTGCCGCTGAGAACGATGTCGGCGCCGCTGACGAAGATCCCTTCGAGGCGGAGCTTCGCGCCGGCGCCGCTGCCCTTGAACGTCCACGGCGCGCGGTCGGGCGCGGTGCGGATCAGCGGACGCCGCCCGTTCGCGGCGCGGATCGTGACGTCGGTGACGGAGCCGGCGTCGGGGACGGCCGCGTACGTGAGCGAGTCGCCGAACGTCGTCGTCGACGTCGCCGCGATCGCGCCGACGGCGGCGCCGTTGCGGACGACGCTCTCGCTGCCGGGCGCCGGCGCGGCGTCGCCGAACGGGCGGCGGTCGTACGCGCCCGCGCCGAGGCGCGAGGAGAAGCCGTAGTGGTACCAGACGCGGAGGTCGGGATTCGCGGCCATGGAGAAGCGGCCGAACTCGGGCCAGATGCTGACGTCGGAGAGCTTCACCAGCGTGTCGGTGCCGGTGTGGAAGACGCCGGCGGAGCGCATGTCGATGGTGCTGCCGTCGGTCGTCGAGTAGACGTCGGGGAGCAGCGCCTGCGGGATCGGGCCGGGCATGTCGGAGCCGGTCGTGGCGAAGAGAGGGACGCTGCGGCCGGTCGGATCGAAGACGAAGCAGTTGCTGCGCGCACCGGTGCCGGCGACCGGCACCGACAGGAGATCGTTCGGATCCTCGGCGGTCTGCGGGAAGCTGTAGAGGCGCCACAGAAACACGCCGAGGCGGGGGATGTTGTACCAGCCGACGGCGCCGCTGCCGAGGCGGACGTCGGGGGTGTGGAAGAACTCGTCGAAGGCGGTGCCGCTCTCCTTCGCCGCGAAGGCGTTGCGGAGGTTCGCGGTGCCGCCGGCCGGCGTCTGCGAGTGCGTGCCGGCGAGGCCGGCGGCGAGCTGCAGGCGCCGCGCGCCGAGCGGATCGTCGCCGGCCGAGGGGAGGCCGATCTGCGGATCGAGGCCGTGGCGCGTGCGGGCCAGGCGCCGGAAGAACTCCACGACGTGCGCATCCCATCCGCTGGTGTCGCGGGCGATCTTCTCCAGAATCAGGAGCGTCCCTTTCCGGCGCCGATAGAAGATCGTGTTCGCGACCTCGAGGCGGCGCCCGCGCGCGTCGAGACCGGAGACGAGGTTCGTGGCCAGGAGGTCCGCGATGTACGGCACGACCCAGTCGCGGCAGCTCTCGATCGACTGGTCGTCCCAAGTCTGATCGATGCTGCGGCGGACGATGGCCATCTGCACGCCGATGCGGTTGCAGAGCTCGCGCAACGGCCCCTTGGCGTCAGGATCGCCGGAGTCGGCGGCGCGATAGACCTCCGGCAGCAGCGCCCAGAGCCGGTCGGCGTAGTAGATCTCGTAGTGATCGAGGTCGTTCTGCATCACGCCTGCTCCGTGTTGATGGTCAGCGCGGTGAGGCGGAAGAAGCCGCCCTCGCCGGGGTCGTGGCGCGTCTGTTCGACGATGGCGAAACGGAAGGTCGGGATGTGCAAGAGCGAGTCGCGGAACGAGAGGCCGTGAACCGCCACCGTTCCGTCGACGGCCAGGCAGGCGCGCTCGATCTCGCTGTCGTAGATCGCCTGGCCGATGCGAATGGCGTTCGTGCCGAGGAGCCCCGCGTCCGGATCCTCGAGCGCGGCGCGCACCCGCGCGGCGACGGCGGCGGCGTCGACGTCGGCGCGGACGAGGAGCGTGAGCGAGAGCGAGCAGTTGACGGCCGTGGCCTGCTTCACGACGACGGTGCGGTTCGGGTCCTGTGCGCCGGCGATGGCGTTCTTCGCCGCCGCCTCGGCGCCGGCATCGTCGCCGACGTAGATCGTGACGACGGCGCGCTGCAGCGTCGCGTCGAAGGAGAAGGCGGCCTTGGCGCGCGCCACGCCGGGAGCGCCGGCGGCGATGACCTCGTAGTCGTCGGCGGAGACGGCACGGCCGAAGGTGAGCACGGAGCGCGGCGCGAGGGCGCGGATCTTCGATGCCGCGTCGGGATCGGCGCCGCCGAAGACGCGCACCGGATTGCGGATGCCGCGCACGCCCGGCTGCGGCTTGAGGATAACGGTGAGCGAGCCCGCCTCCGGCGTCTCCGCGCCGCTGCCGTAGCGATACGAGGCCACGACATTGCCGCTGCCGGACGGAAGGCGCGCGCCGTTGATGCCGTCGCCGAAGAGGAGGTGCGTCTTCTGGTCGGCGTCTTCCTTGGTGACGAAGACTCTGGCGTCGGGCGCCTGCGCGTAGAAGCTCGGCACCTCGTGCCACTCGATGCCGTCGACGAGGATGCGCAGCGTGCTGCGGTAGCCGTCGCCGCTGGCGCGGTAGGTCAGCGGCGATTTTTTCAGGATGAAGGTCTGCGCCGGGACGGTGGCGTCGCCGCTGCCGACGACTTCGTTCGCAACCGTTTTGCCGCGCGAGACCGCGACGAGGTTCGTGAGGACGCTCAGCGGCGCGACGAGCGGCTGCTCGGTGGCGACGAGGTTCGTCAGCGACACGGAGCGCGCGTTGGCGGCGATGACGTGTCCGCCCGTTCCGACGCCGTTCGCATCCTGGATCTCGACGTCGCGCGGCGCCGTGAGCGCGGCCGCGGTGGCGTCGGCTGCGAGAAGCGTGGCATTGCCGCCGGGAGTGAACCGCGTCGCCGGCGCGCCGATGATCGTTCCCGCCGCGACCCAGCCGAAGCTGACCTTGACCGAGGCGGCGGCGGCGTTCCACGCCTTCTGCACGCCGTCGGTGAGAAACGCCGGGGCGATGTTGACGGCGGAATGGACGATCGGGATGGCCACGACGTTGTTGCTCGGCACCGGCGGCGTGGCCGGATCGGCGGGATTCGGCGCGTTCGCGTACCACAGCGCGCGCGCCTGCCCGTTGACGAAGGCGACGACCGGCGTCTGGCCGGGGCGCTCCAGCAGCAGCGCGTCGGCGGCGGTGATGGAGGCGTAGACGCCGTCGAGGTGGACGTCGTGCGAGAGCACCGGAGGGATGAACACGGGTGGCGGCAGCGGCGTGAACTCCGGCGCGGCCGTGCCGATGGCCGGGCCGATGTCGATGCCGACGCCGCCCGGGTCGAAGACGTTGATCTTCGAGAGCTCGAATGACCTCGTTTGAGCGGTGGCAGCACTCTGCGACCGGCTGAACTCGATCGCCGGCAGCAGGGTGGAGAACTCGATGAAGAACGTGTTGGTGACGATCGGCGTCGCGGCCGGCGAGAAGAGCGCCGCGCTCTGCGTGCTGCGCAAGAGCAGCCAGTCGGCGGCCTTCGCGTCGGTCATGCCGAGGTCCTCGGTGAAGACGAGGCGCGTGTTCGTGGCGCCGCGCGGCGTCTTCTCCTTCTTCGTCTCCGCGACCGTGACGAGCTTCGCCTCTCCCGCCGCGCCCGACCACGAGCGCGCGCGCAGGAGGAAGCGGTCGCCGGCCTTGATCGTCGTGATCGCGCCCGCGAGCAGCAGCGAGCTGTGGCCGTCGTCGAGGCGCAGCAGCGCCGGATCGGGTGGCGGATCGACGGCGACGCTGTCGGGGAGGGCGAGGTGCGTGTCGGCGTCGACCTCGAAAATCTGCGGCTGCTTGCCGGGACCCGGCTTGCTCTGGATCTGGAAGCCTTTGGGGACGGTGACCGGCTTCGTGCCGCTGACGAGCGCCGCCACTAGTCCCATCGCCGCGATGCCGGGGCGCGGGCGATAGCCGAGGAGGCGGACGAGATTCTTCACGTCCTCGTCCATCGTCGCCGTGCGGAGGTACGACTCGTTGGCGATGCGCTCGTTATAGAACGTCAGGATGTCGGCGAGCACCGCCCACCATTCGACGAGCTGCACGGCCAGGTCGCCGCTGCCGCCCGGGCGCCACAACGCCAGCGCGTTCTCGCCGGGACGGGCGAGCAGCAGCGCGCGGCGGAACGAGGCGAAGTCGCCGGCGCGATCGGCGATGCTCGCGAGTCCCGGCGGATTGAAGATCTCGGCGGGATGGACGAAGACGTCGCACGTGCAGGGCGCCTGGTCGTTCATTTGCCTCCCTCCACGTTGATGCGCAGCGAGCCGTTCTCCGGCCGGCTGGGGTCGTTGTCGACGCGCACGATCTCCTGGCGTCCGACGGGAATGCTCTGCGGCATCGCCACCGGCCTGGTCGTCAGTCCGCGGCGGCGCGCGGTAATGTCGAGGATCCCGGCCACGCCCGGCACGGCCTGCACCGCCGCTTCGAGCGCGCTCCGCTCCAGCGGCGTGCCGAAGGTGAAGCGGTCGGGATTGAAGAAGTTCTTCGTGCTGAGGGCGTCGAGGATGCCGCGCTCGACGTCGCTGCGGAAAGCGTCGGGACGGGCGCAGACGTCGAGCGCGAGGTCGATCGAGACGTAGTGCGGCGTGAGGACGTACGACTCGTAGCCGGCGAGACGGTAGCGGTTCAGGAGATCGATGAGCTCGACCGTGCGGGCGACGCTCAGCTCCTCCGCCGCCTTCGGATCGGCGGTGGTGAAGACCGTGAGCCAGCTCCCGGTCCAGCGGAACGTCGTGCCGCCGCGCGAGACCCACGGCAGCGTCTGCGCGGCCGCCGCGTAGTCCTCGGGGCGCACGGCGCGGAACTGCGTGGCCCGGAAGGCGTGCGGCGCGAGGCGGCGCACGCGCTCGTCCGGCTCCTCGTCCTGGCCGCCCGACGCGGCGAAGGGATTCGTTACCGCGACGATGAGCGGCGGCGAGCCGGGCGCGATCCACGTGATGGCGTCGGGGGCGACGTTGCCGGCCGCGCCGGCGCCGACGCGGTAGGTGAGCTCGAATGCCGCTCCCTCGGGCGGCGTGACGCCGAACGTCCCGTCGCCGAAGCGGATCGTGCTGCCGGCGCCGTCGTAGTCGAGGGAGATGCTGCCGTCCGAGTTTTTCGCCACGGTGCGCAGCGCGAACGGATCGAGCGTGAAGGCGAGGTCGGAGCCGCCGGCGTCGAGGATCTGCCGCCGCCATTGCCAGCGGCGCGACGGCGACTGCTGCGAGAGCGCGGCCTCGGGGACGTACGTCTGACCGTCGACGGCGGGGAGCCACGTCAGCGGCCCTTGCGACAGCGTGTAGAGGAACCGATCGCCCTCGCGCGCGGCGGCGAGCGTCTTCGACGCCGGCGCGCCGCCCGGAATGGCGAAGCCCTCGGTCAACGTCCGTCCCTGCGTCGACGGCACCAGGTTCCCGCCGACGGTCGTCTTTGTCAGGTCGTGATCCTTTTTCAGCGCCTCGTCGCGGCCCCAGGCGATGTGCGTCGTGTCGTTGCCGAAGAGGTCGTCGCGCTCGACCGTCGCGCTCGAGAGCGTGACGACCTCGCGCAGCGGCGGATCGCCGGCGACGGCGGCGGCGGTCTCGATGACGAGCTGCTGCCCGGCGAAGAGGCCGTGGTCCTTTCCGGCGATCCAGGTCTCCGTCGCGCCGGCCTCGAGGCAGCTGTCGTTGTCGTTCCAGATGTACGGCGTCAGCTTCGCGGCGCGGTTCCAGCGCTCGTCGACGGCCACGCCGGTCTTGTCGGCGAGGCCGTTGCCGGTCTCGAACTCGACGCGCGTCCCGTCGGCGCCCTGCGCGGCGACGAGCACGCCGGGCGGGATCGTCCCGTTGCCGTTGACGTCGAACTGCAGCACGACGCGCGCGGAGAGCACCGGACGCGGCTCGTAGTCGACGAGGCGGGCGTGGCGCACGATCGAGCGACGCTGCGTGGCCGTCTCCAGCGTGGCCTCGGCGGCGACGCGGTCCTGCACGTAGCTGAGATCGTCCGCGACCGCGCAGAGCGCCTCGAGGAACATCACGCCGAAGTCGGCTTCGCTCCGCTCCTGCCAGTCGGGGAAGCGTGCCGCGGAGAAGTCGCTGAGCGCCTTACGGAAGCTGAGGAAGTCCTTGGCCAGGTAATCGATCGGGGGCGTCTCGGCCTCGGCCGGCGGACAGACGCGCGGCGGAGTCTGGCAATCGAGATCGGAGTCGCAGAGCGCCTTGAACGAGAACGGGACGTGATCGAAGAAGCGATCGAGGACCGTGCTGTGGATGCGCAGCGTGTAATTCGAGAAGTCGCCCGGATCGTCGACGGTGAAGGTGAGCAGCGGACGCTGGTCGCTGTCGTGCGACCACGCCAGCGCGGAGCTCTTCACGCGCACGATGGGGATGCTCTCGCCGCCGGTGATCGTGACCGGCTGATCGCCGGTGAGCGTGCCGTTCACTTCCACCGCGTTGAGGAAGTGGACGCGCAGCGTGCGCTGGTCCTGCGTCACGATCTCGACGAAGTCGATGCCGTTGAGCGTCGTCGACTGGGCGAGGGAGGCGAGGCGGTCGTGGGCGACGGTGGTCATGGTCCGATCCGCACCGAAACGGTGTCGTTGGTCCGCGTCGCCAGCAGGACGTACTCGACGTCGACGAGCAGCTGCGAGCGGTCGGGCGTCTCCGCCGGCGTGGAGACGTGGACGCGGCTGACCTGGATCTGTCCGGCCAGCCACTTGTTGACGGACTGCTGGACGAGCATCTGCGTGGTGGCGTCGAGCGCCTCGGAGTGCGGCGCGAAGACGAGTCGCCGCAGCCCGCAGCCGAGGTCCGGCAGATCGGCGCGCTCGCCGGGCGAGGTCAGGAGAAGCTGCTTGACCATCTGCCGTACGTGATCGGCGTAGGCCGCCTCGGCCGCCTGGCGCGAGCCGCTGTCGATCCGGAACGGGAAGGCGTAGTCGCGGCGTCGCATCAGTTTCCCTTCACCTGCATCTGGGTGTTCGTGATCTGCACCGCGCCCTGCGGCGCGGAGTCGGCGGCGAGGCAGAGGCCCTGGCTGTCCTTCGTCAGCGGACTGTCGCTGGCGGCCTTGCACATCAGCGCCGAGGTGGTCCACTGCACGCGCATGCAGGGATGTGGCGTGCCGTTCGGCAGCGTGAACGGGCAGCCGGCGATGGTGTAGGTATCGCCGAGGCGGACGATGAAGTCGCCGCCGGCCTTCGCCACCGCGTTGCTCGTGAAGGCCGAAACGCTGCCGCCGTGCGGGCATATCATCGTGCTGGAGGCGTTGAGGAGCTCGCTCACTACGTCACCTCCAGGTTTCCGCTGTTGACGCTCACCGAGGAGTCGGTGACCTCGATCGTCTTCGAGCCGCCGTGATCGAGCTTGATCCCCGAGGAGTCGAGCGTAAGCGTGTTGTCGTTCGTGTCGGAGATCTCGATCTTGCCGTTGTCGTCGTCGAGGATGATCTTCAGGCCCTGCTTGGTGATGATGGTCTTCACCGCCGGCTTGGCGTCGCCGGGCATCTCGCCGCTGCGCCAGTAGCAGCCGGTCCAGATCGGATAGGAGACGTCGCCCCCCTCGAACTCGATCCAGACGCCCGCGCCGGCCTCAGGGATGAAAGCGATGCCGGCCTGATCGTTCGCGTACGGAACGCACGGCATGCACCACCCTGACTCCTGCTCTCCGAGGACCGCGGGGACGTAGGCCTTGATCCGCAGCGTGTCTTCGTCGACGCTGGAGACGGAGCCGCGGTACTTCCCGTAGAAGCGATTCCGCAGGCGGTCGAGGACTTCGGTGAGGATCTGCTCGTTCATCACAGCCCTCCGAGCAGTCCGCCGCCGCCCGCCTCCGGGCCGACGGCGTTGCGTACCAGCGTGAAGCGCATGCGGTGCGAGTCGGGGGCGATGGTGTGGCGGACGCTCCAGACGAAGTACTTCCCCGAGTTCAGCGAGCCCGCGGCGTCGATCTGCACAACCGTGCCGGCGCGGATCACGTCCTGCAGCCGCGCCGCGTCGACTTCCCCCTCGCAGCGGACGAACCAGCCGCTCTCGCGCAGCACCGACTGCGCGCGCTGCATCAACTCCCCGGCGTCGTCGACGGGCGTGGTGAGGAGCACGGTCATGGTCTGCCCGGCGAAGGTGGGGAGGTCGCGCGCGTCGAGCGCGGTGAGGCCGGAGTCGCTGGCGTCGCCGCTGACGCCGGTTGGCGTGTTGTCGTCGAAGAGCGCCTGGCTGGCCTTCACGGCGCTCGGGCGCGTGACGTCCCACTCGAAGTCGAGGGCGTCGACCGCGGGCGACTGCGGATCGTGCAGCGGGATCCTGACGGCGGCGTCGCCGTCGACCGCCGGCTTGGCGAAGTAGCCGGTGCGGTCGCCGGGGGTGTCGGTGCAGGCGACGCGGCAGAGCTTTCCGTTGCGCCGCGCCAGCATCCGCAGGAACTGGATGTCGGAGGCGCGCTGCATCAACGTGTGCTTGTCCTCGGTGTGCGACGGCGAGTCGTCGCTGCTGTTGTCGTCGGCGGGCGTGATGCCGTATTCGCCGAAGATCGTCGAGGCGACGTCGGCGTCGGTGACGTCGGCCCACTCGCGGACTTTCTCCTCGAGGTTCATCATCCAGGTCGCGTCCTGCGCCCACACCTCGAGCGTCGACGAGGTCACGCCGGAGTCGACGTGCAGCTTGTGGCTGAGGACATAACCGTCGAAGATGCAGTGCGAGGTCTGGCCGTCGGCGTTGACGACGACGGCGACGTTCGCGAACGGCTTGAAGCGCGCGTCGCCGACGAAGGTGAGGTCGCCGCTGGAGTCGAGCGCCACCGGCAGCGTCATCCGCAGCGCCGACGGCAGATCGGCGTTCTCCTCCACTTCCAGCGCGCTGATGCTGCTGTAGAGGGCGTCGTCCGCCGGTGCGCCGTCGAAGGTGAGCTGGAACGTCGACACGATGTCAGCGGCCTTTCTCCGGAATGGCGATCAGTGCATGCGCGGCGAGAGCGTCGGGGACGACGCTGTTGTTCGCGTCGCAGAGACGCCAGAACGCCGTGGCGTCCGCGAGGTAGTGCGCGGCGATGAGATCGAGGCGCTGCCCGTCGAGCTTTCGGTGCTCGCCGATGACCGCGGGCGTCGTCGGCAGCGGGATCTTCGTGGCCATGACGTGCGCGCCGTCCGGCTTCGTCAAGACGTAGGTCCCTGCTTTGGCGTAGCGGCTGTTCGGCGTGAACATGCGTTTCCTCCGTCAGACCGGCAGCAGGCCGATCACCGACTCCGTGGCGTTGGCGAGATTGGCGATGGCCAGCGCCTGCCGCAGACCTTGCGAGTAGACGTAGGCGCCTTTGGCGATGTCCTGGAGCGGTCCCGTCACCGCCGCGAGCTCCTCGGGGGTGAGGACTTTGAGCGAGAGCTGGGCCTCGACGTGCGTCGGGTTGAGGAGCGCGTCGTAGAGCTTCTCGGTGATGGTCAACGAGGCGACGCGCACCGGCACGATGCGCCCCGGTCCCCAGACGAAGAGGACGGTCGGCACCTGCATGGCCGGCACGCTGCGCGTCACGCCGCCGCTCGCGCCGCCGCCGATGGAGAGGCCGCCGGCCGAGGCGGAGATGTTGAGCGACGCGCTGGCGTCGCTCGGCACCGGGTACTGCAAGAGCTCCAGCGCGGCCAGACGGCTGGAGACGCCGGAGAGCTCCGCCAGGCCTGCCGTGACCACGCTGCCGTCGGAGATGGTCTCGTTCGAGTTCATGGTGATGGTGAAGGAGAAGCTCTCGCCGGGGACGCCGCTGACCGCGAGCGGATTGCTCCCGCTGGTGGCGCTCGTCCCACCCGTGCCGCCCGCGCTGGTGGCCGGCGTCCAGGTGTGCGTCATCGTCTCGGGGTTGTATTGAAAGAGGATGACGTTCGGGAGCGGGATGAGGAACGCCTGCGTGAACGAGACGAGCGCTCCTTTGAGATAGCCGGCCATGGTCAGCTCCTCACCTGGCGCAGAAGTTCATCGACGATGGAGCGCGTCAGGCCGTCGAGATCGTCGCCGCTGTCGACGCTGACGCGCAGCGTGCCGATGCGCGCCGACGTGTCCTGCAGCGGGAACTGCGATCGCAACCCGTCAGCGACCCGCTCGGCCAGCCGCTGCCCGTCCGCCTCGCTCAGGTGCGGCGCGTCGATGACCAATCGATCGATCTGCACGCTCATGCCGTCTCTCCCAGATCGCCCGGCCGCAGCTCGACGCCGTGCTTCGTCATCTCCCGCCGCGCCGCGGCGAGGACGTGGCGCATGGCGATACGCGCCCCTTCGCTGCGCGCCAGGAAGGCCGCTCCGAGGGCGGACAGCTTGATGTCGGCGCCGGTCATGGCCAGGCGCGAGGCCAGGAGCTCGAAGTCGATGTCGTCGAGCAGCGGCTCGCCCGCCGGCGTGGTCTCCGGCAGCGCGCGCCGCCACAGCTCGCGCCGCTCCGCGGGGCCGGGCTGCATGAAGTCGACGATGAAGCGCAGCCGCCGCACGAAGGCTTTGTCGAGATCGCTGCGCCGGTTCGTGGCCAGCACGGCGATGCCGTCGAACTGCTCCATTCGCTGCAGGAGGTAATCGACCTCGATGTTCGCGAAGCGGTCGTGCGCGTCCTTGACCTGCGTGCGATGCCCGAACAGCGCATCCGCCTCATCGAAGAAAAGGAGAACGTTGGCGCGCTCGCAGGAGTCGAAGATGACCTTGAGGCGCTTCTCCGTCTCGCCGATGTACTTGTTCACCACGCCGGCCAAGTCGACGCGGTAAAGGTCCATGCCCAGCGTGCGGGCCATGACCTGCGCGGCCATGGTCTTGCCGGTACCGCTCGGCCCGGCGAACAGCGCCGAGACGCCGCGCGCCGCCGGATGCGATCTCTCGAAGCCCCATTCCTCCATGACCGCGAAGCGGAGGCGGACCTGATCCTCGAATTCCTGCAGGTGCCGCCGCACCGTGGGAGAGAGGACGATGTCGTCGCATGTGTACGGCAGCGGCAGCGGCGAGAAGAGCTCGCCCGGTGCGCGCTGCCCGATGTCGCGGCAGGCCGCGGCGATCTCGCCCGCGCCGGCCGGCGCCACCGCGGCGATGCCGGCGATCTCGCCCGGCGTCAGTGCCCACTGCGCGAACTCGAGCGGCATCGGCAGCGGCGTGAGCGTCGACCAGAGCGTCCGCCGCGCCTCGCGGTCGAGACGCGGGAGGCGGATGCTCTTACGCACCGCGCCGGCGCGGCCGCGCGGGACGTCGCCTCCGGTGATGACGAGGGCGACCGAGCCGTCGAGCGGGCGGAGGTCGAGCGTGTCGGCGCCGCCGAGGTAGAGCGCCGCGCGCGCGGCACGGGCCAGACGTCCGAGGCGCAGGAGGCGTTCCCCGGCGGCGTCGCCGGCTTGCAGCGCCGCGGCGTCGGCGGCGATCAGATTCAGGCCGAGGCGGTCGCAGAGCTGCGCGGCGAAGGTGCGCTTGCCGGCGCCTGCGGGCGCGACGAGCTCGATCTCCAGCGGCGCGTTGCTCGTGCGATGGCCGTTGCCGAGCGCGCCGATGAAGCCGGCGGCGTCGCGCAACGCCTCGGGATGGAGCTCGGGAAGCGCGTGCGCCGCCGCCGTGTCGATCAGCTCGAAACCGTGAGCGATGACGCCGTCGTGCAGTTGACGATGCAGCACCAGCGTCGTGGCGAACGGATCGGCAATCCATGGCGTGGCGGCGCCCCACGAGTTGACGTAGCCGTCCGCCGGCCGGGCCAGGCGCCAGCGCATCAGCGGCGAGCCCGGTCCGACCGCGACCGGCTCGTGGCCGCCGAAGAGCATCGTGGCCAGCCACGGCGTGGCCGCGCCGAGCGTGGCGTCGTCGTGGAGATAGCCGTAGACGCGGCGGAGCATCGGATCGGCGTCCGCGGCGACGCAGAGCGCCAGGAAGTTGCAGTCGGCGTCGCCGAGGTCGTAGGTGCGGCGGAGAAGGTCGAAGGCGTGATCGTCGGCCGCGTCCGCCTCGGCGATGTTCGCCGTCAGCGCCCGCGCCGCCGGATCGTCGCGGTAGAACGCGTCCTCGGCCGCGTCGACCGCAGCGGCGTCGGCGAGGATGCGATCGACGTCGCCGTCGCTGATCGCCAACCCGCGCGCCGGATCGTTCGCCGCGCTCCAGAGCTTCCGCATCCAGAGAACGCGGCGCTCCGCGCGCAAGCGGATGCGCGTGAGGAAGGGCGGCGCTGCCGGGGCGGTCGTCATGGCTTCGTCACCCACCACGCCGGCGACGACTCGATGCCGTTCACCCGCACGCGGACGCCGTACGTGCCGTTCGGCAGCGCCGCCGGCAGAACGAAGGCGATGGAGGTTCCGCCGGCGATCGCGAACTGCCCGGCGCCGGGGGTGCCGCCGGTCTCGCTCAGCGCGAAGCCGCCGACGAAGACCTCGGTCTTGCTGCCGAGGAACCCCGCGCCGTTGATGGTAAAGACTCCGCCGGCCGGCGTGAGGAGCGGCGACGCGCCCGACGCCGGCGGCGTGACGCGCGGACCGATGCTGAACGGCACGCTGTTGGAGCGGAACGTGGCGTCGCCGACGCGAAGCTGGTACACGCCGGCGGGCGGCGCGCCGGCCGGCAGCACGACGACGATGCGCGACTTCGTGTCGTCCGTGGCCGAGGGATGCCACGTAGTCGTGACCTCGGTCTCGGTGATCCCGTCCACGAAGAAGATCTTCTTCGCCTGCGGCTGATCGAGGCCGCTGCCGAAGAGCGTCAGCGACTCCCCCGGCGCCGCCACGGCGACGTCGATGACGTGCGGATCGGCGGCGATGGGTGAGACGAAGGTGACGGTCCGCTGCGCGCCGAAGAGGACCGGCAACTGCGCGGCGACGTCGCCCGTGCCGACCTCGATCTCGATACTCCTGGTCTTCGGCGCTCCCGCCGGCACCTTCTCCGGCGTGATGAAGACGACGCTGACTTTGTAGACCGCGGAGAGCCGCGCCGGCACGGTGGTGGACTGCCAGAAGCGCCCCATCTCGTCGGCCGACTGGACTTCCATCGTCAGCGTGAACTCCTCCGGCACCGGCTGGGCCTCGATGGTGACGGTCTTGCGGACGATGGGGTTCTCGTGGAAGCACTTGAGGGCGATGCTCAGCGCCTGCTGCTCGTGGACATAGTCCTTGTCGGCCCACGCGGTGAGGAGGTAGTAGAGGTCGAGCGCCATCGGCTGGAAAGGGACCGGCGCCACGCGCGTGTCGGGGAGCACGGGCGAGTTGCGGAGGTTCTTGTTCTCGGCGATGTGAAAGAGGTAGAGGCTCAGCACCGTGTCGGCGCCGCTGCGCACGGAGTCGGGGGAGGAGCCGCTGATGTCGATGTTGAAGGTGGGACTCCCCGGCGTGGGCCAGATGGCGGAGTGGTCGCGATAGCTCTTGAGCAGGTCGATGAGCCGATCGGTGACGATCGAGACGTCGAGAACTCCTAACAGTCCGAGCGCCATGTCATCCCTGCCTCAGGCCAATCGGCGAGGAGAAGCCCCGCGCGAGCGGTGTGCTCGGCTTCGCGGCCGGTTGCGGCGCCGCGAGGATCACCGGCGGTTGCGGTGGTTGTGGTTTGTTGACGCGGACTTCGATCTTCGCGATGTGGACTGTGTTGTCGCCCGGTTGAGGAGAGGTTTCGCGGTTTCGAGGTCTCGAGATCGCGACGGGCTTGCTGGGTTCAGCAGGGATTTCGCGATTTCGAGGCTGCGAGGCTGCGACGGGGTCGCTGGCTTGCGGAGGGGTTTCGAGGTTTGCAGCCTTCGAGGTTGGGGTGGGGTTGCTGGGTCGCGGAGCCGTTTCGAGTTTTGCAGGCTTCGAGCTTGCGATGGGATTGCCGGGTTGCTGGATTATCGGGTCGCTGCGCTGCGCGGTTGAAGCGCTGTGGAGTTGCGAGGAAGGTGGCGCGACCGTTCCGGAGTGCGGAGGCCGTGCCGCCGCTGTCGGTGCTTCGCGTTCGCTGCGATCGAGCCGAGCCTCGAGGCTCGATGTTCGGAACGCGACCGCCTTTTCTGCGTTCTGACTTCTGCCTTCTGCAGCCGGGGCCGCGCTTCGAGTCTCGAGCTTCGATGCTCGAAGCTCGACCGCCCTCGCCGCCGGCTCGCTCACGCTCGCCAACCCCACCGGCCCCACCACCCGTCTCGCGGTCAGCACCGGCATCCCTGCGCTCACGCCGGCCACCCGCTGGAAGTACGACGGCGCGCGCACGTCAGTGCCCTTCCTCGCGAATCAGGTCGGCGTAGCGCATACGGCGCGTGCGCGGGAGCGCCATGATCTCGGCCTCCGACCACCCGTAGTGGCTGGCCAGGAGATGGATCTCGTCGTAGATCAGCGCCGCTTCCTGGCGCAGCTCGCTCAGGGCGAGCTCCTGCGGATCGAAGTAGACGGCGATCTCGGCGGCGCACTCCGGGCAGACGCCCTGCACCACGTCGCCGAGCGACGGCGCGAGGCGCTGCAGCGCGCGGGCGACGCGGCCGAGCGTGCGCGCCGGCAGCGCCGCCGGGTGGACGCAGCGCGCGATCATCATCCGCTCCGCGTCCGCGCGGCCGCTCACCGCGATCTGATCCGATGCCAGCGGCACGCGGAACATCACCGGCGTGCCGGCCAGCGACAGCCATCCTTCTTCGCCGGACGGCCGCACGTCGGGCGACGGACGGGACGCGTGGTGCGCGACGTAGTCGCTGATCCGGAACTCCACGTCGACCTTTGCGCCGCAGTCCGGACAGGTCGTATCGCTGCGCACGACGTCGCCGAACATCAGCCGGCGCAGCTCGAGGAGCAGCAGCTCCACGTCGCCGACGGGGAGCTCCTCGCAGCGGGTGCCCGTGAGCCGCGAGAGCAGGGCCACGCTCAGGCGCATGTCGCGGCGCGGCGCTTCGCAAAGCAGGACGTCTTCCTCGCCGGCGGGACGTCGCAGCGTCACGTCGATGCCGCTGACCGGCAGCGCCACCATGGCTTATACCTCGGTCGGCTCAGTGAGCGAGAGGTCGTGCTCCCACCCCTCGTTTTCCAGCTTGATGTGCTCGATCGCCACCGCGGTCGAGTCGCCGGAAAGATCGGGAAGGGCCTGGTACTCGGAAACCCAGCAGCGGTAGACCTTGTACCGGTGCACCGGCTGGCGAGCCTCGTTGAGGAGCACGATGACGACGTCCTGGCGGAGGCTCTTCAGCGACGTCGACGGCGCGCCCTTGTCGAGCACCTGCGCCGCGTTGGCCCACGTCTCGAAGTCGGGATCGTGAGTGACGCCGCGCTCGAGCGTGATGGGGTCGTACTTCGTCCGGCCGATTCCTTTTCGCTCGAGACCGCTGCCGCCTTCCTTGTACGAGATCACGTCCGAGCTCCGCTTCAGCCCCGTCACCTTGCTCACGCCGGCCACCGGCTGCGTGGAGGTGCCGAAGTAGACGAGGAACGCATACGACTTGTATGGATCGAAGCGGTTGATGTTCACGCTGAATGGCTTGCCCATCGCGATCTCTCCTATGCCTGTGCCTGGCCGGCGAGCTGCGCGATCTGCACGATCACGAACTCGGCGGGCTTGAGGGGGGCGAATCCGACAATGATGTTGACCACGCCGTTATTGATGTCGGTCTGCGTCGTGGTCGTGGAGTCACAGCGGACGAGGAAGGCCTCGCTCGGCTTCGAGCCCTGGAAGGCGCCGCGGTTGAAGAGGGCCAGCATGAACTGCTCGACGCTGGTGCTCAGGGCCACCCACAGCGGCTCGTCGTTCGGCTCGAACACCGCCCATCCGAGGTTGCGGTAGAGGGTTTGCTCGATGAACAGCGCCATGCGCCGGACCGGGACGTACTTCCACTGCTGGAAGGCGACGTTGGCGCTGACCAGCGTGCGCGCTCCGAACGACACCGTGCCGATGCCGGGGAAGGTGCGCAGGCAGTTGACGCCTTCGAGATTCAACTGCCCCTGGCGCAGGTCGGTCATGCGGCCGGTGTCGACGACGCCGATCGTGTCGAGCACCGTCGTCTCCAGTCCGGCCGGTGCCTTCCAGACGCCGCGGTTCGTATCGGTGCGCGCGTAGATGCCGGCGATGTAGCCGCTCGGCGGCAGCGAGATCGGCGCGCCGCTGGTCGGATCGTTCGTCTGCAGGTACGGGAAGTAAAACGCGCCGTTCGCGCTCTTCGGTACGTTGTTGAAGTCGTTGCCGACGTACGTGTGGGGGGAGGCGGCCGACGGATCCGCCGTGGCGTTTGCGCTCGGGTCGAGAATCATGAAGGCCTGCTTCCGCTCGGCGAAGGCGAGGGCGTTGCTCAGCACGGACGTGTCGGTGACGCCGGGGAGCACGAGCAGATTGAAGATCGGCACCTTGTCCAGATCGGTGTCGGTGGCGATGACGGTGTTGTAGTCGCCGGGGGAGAAGGTGGTCGTCGCTCCCGCGGGAAGCGCCGCCTCGGCGAGCGGCACGGGCGACGCGGTGTTGGCGAAGGTCGGGCTGGCGGCGACGTTCTGCACGCGCGCATAGGCGGAGCCGGCCAGACGGGTCGTCACGAAGTCGGGGTTGTCTTTCCCGCCGACCTGCGCGTCGACGCTGACGCCGCGATACACCTCGGGCGGCCGCGCGCCGTAGGTCAGGGTGATGTCGGCGATCTTGCCGGCGTTCGGGCCGGAGCTCGGGACGTTGTTGATCGAGATCTGCGGCGCCACGGTGATGGTGCCGCTGCCCGAGGGATTGGGGATCACGTCCGTCGGCTGCAGCGCTTGATACTCGATGTTGCCGAGCGTGACGTTCCCCGCGGCCACGTCGCCGACGTGCCCGCCGGTGTTGTCGTGATAGGACGGCAGCAGTCCTACCACATACGCCGTCGAGCCGCCGTTGAGGAAGAATTCGCGGACCGCCAGCGGCAGGGTGTGGTCGAGCAGACGCCCCGAGAACGTGCCGCCGAACTCCCGCTCGTAGTCGGTGAAGCTGAAGAGCTGAACGGCCTTGTTGAAGGCCACCGTCTTGAAGGGATGGGTGTAGCCGACGAAGACGGCGATCGACGTCGGCGCCGCGGCGATCGTGTGCGACGTGCTGGGCAGTTCCTCGATGTAGATTCCCGGATAGCTAGGCGTTACTGGCATATCGTCTCCTCAGTCCTCCTGCAATCTCGGGAGGGGCTGTACCCGCGGCAAGCGGAATTACTTGGTCCCGCATGGTTTGATTTGGCTCTTCGTGCAAGACGTCGGTCGAAGCTGCACCCGCGGCGCGGTACTGCCGCGGACTCATGCCGAAACGACGGCGGAAGGCGTGATTGAAGTTCGAGACGTCGCGGAAGCCGACGAAGTAGGCGATCTCGGAGATCCGCTCGTACGTGGTGACCACGAGCTTGGCCGCCTCCTCGAGACGACGCGCCAGGACGACGTCGCGGATCGTCCGCTGCATCGCCGCCTTGAAGAGATGCTGGAGGCGCGACGGCCTCAGATTCACCGTCATGGCCAGATCCTCGATGCGGTGATTCCGCCGCCAGTCGCGGTCGAGCAGCGCCAATACGTCGCGTATCCGTCTGTCCAACTGTGCACCTCGCGTGAGCGAATGCCGATTAGTGACGGAAGGAGCGGAAACGTTACAGTCGTTGCAGCGACGCACTCGTTTTTGCAGGAAGAGCCAAGAAATCACCGTTGCCGCCGCCAGGCACGAGACCGACATTGCAAGCCGCCATGCAGAGTGCGTGTCGAACGTGCGCGTCGACGCCGTCGTCGCCGGTTGCCTCTCCGCAACCGCAAAATGCCGTGACGCCGCGACCGGTCTCATTCCAGCGCGCCTTCGGCAACCACGCCGTGGCGCGTGCGGCGGCCGAGGAGGCGGAGGCGGAGCGCACCGCCGAACGCGTGATGAGCGGCGACAAGGGCGGCTGCGCCTGCGGCGGCAACAGCGACGAGGAGCGCGACCGCGACGGCCTCATCCCGGCGGCCGTGCAGCAGGTCGTCGCTTCGCCGGGCCATCCGCTCGATTCCTCGACGAGCACCTTGATGAGCTCTCGCTTTGGCCGCGACTTCGGCGCCGTGCGGCTGCACACCGACGCCGCGGCCGCGGCGTCGGCACGCGCCGTGGCCGCGCGCGCGTACACGGTCGGACAGGACATCGCCTTCGGCGCCGGCCAATACAGGCCGGGGACCGGCGAGGGGCAACGGCTCATCGCCCATGAGCTGCAGCACACCGTGCAGCAACGCGGCGGCGGTGTCGCCTTGCGCCGCGCCGCAATCGCGGCGGCCGAGCCGGACGAGCCCGAGACCGTCGCGCAGGAAACGCCGCTGCGCTCGGAGTCGCCGCTGCCGCAGCCCGTGGTCGCGCCGCGTCCCGCCAGTCCCACGACGACGGCGATTCCGGCGCCGGAAACGTGTCCGCCTCCGGCCGACCTGGCGTGCACGGCGGCCACCGACTCGCCGGCCGCGGTCACCGACACACTAGTCTTTCCACGCGACTCGTCAACGCTGGATTCAACGCAGGTGATGGAGATCGATGCGACGGCGGCGGCGTGGCGCGTCGCGGGCGGGTCGATTCGCGTGCGCGTCGATGGCTATGCGAGCGCCGAGGGAGCGTGCGATTACAACTGGCGGCTGTCGTGCCGGCGGGTGCAGGCGATCGTCAATGAGCTGGAGCATCCGACGGACGGCACGGCGGGTGTGCCGGCCGGCGTGATCGACGGCTTCGCGCACGGTGAGACCGACGAGGCCAGCCGCGCGCGGCTCGCGCCGAACCGCATGGGCACGATCAGCATCCCCGTCCCTCTCCCGCCACCGCCGCCACCACCCGTCCCCACACCCGCCTGCCCGCTCCCCCGCAGCCTCGGCGTCGGCCGCGTCTGCGATCCCACCGCCGACGACATCCAGCACTTCGATTTCCCATCGATCTCGCTCGCGTCGGAGTTGAAATTGACGGCCTGGGCGCTGGGCCACCTTCCGCCGACGCCAACTCGTTGGCTCGTGCCCGACACCGATTGCCTTGCGGAAATGGCTGCCGTGCTGTCCGGCCTGGGCCGCAGCGCCGGCGTCGCCGCGTTCACGCACTTCGTCGCGGGGTCGGGCGCGCCGGTGACGCACGGGCCGGCGTCGACGCTCGGCGCGCTCGCTCTGGTCGCTCCGTCGTTTCTCGCCACGGTCGCGGCGGTGCGGACCAACATCGAATCGCAGCTCGCCGCGCAGGCGTCGAGCGGCGCGCTCGATCCCTGCGCGCTCTCGGTCACGCCGCCAGCGACGTTCTTCAGCTTCAGCGACGGTGCGCCGCTGAAAGCGGTGATCGGAGGAACGCAAGGCGAAGAGCTCACGGCCACGTCGTTCAGCGGCAGCATTTCGACGCGCACCTACAGCATCGGCCTCCGCTTCGTCATCTGCGACCACTTCGGCGTCGACGAGTCGGACCTCTACGCCCCCGGCCTCTTCGGCTTCTGGGTGCTGCAGCACGAACGCAATCCCGCGCTATACACGCCGTTCGTGAACACCCTCGATCTCCCCGTCACGCTCTCCGGGACGTTCTAGGTTCTCGTCGTGGCGGAAGCCGGCGCCGCCGGACTCGGGCAAGGGAGGGCCTTGCGATCGAGCTTGCCGCTGCTCGTGAGCGGGAAGCGATCGAGCCGGACGAAGGCCTCGGGCATCATGTACTCGGCGAGGCTCCCGGCGAGGAACGTGCACACGCTCTCGGCGTCCGTGGAGGCGTCGGAGAGTTTGTAATACGCGACGAGGCGGTTCTCGCCGGCGACGTCTTCGCGCGCGATCACCGCCGCCTCGCGGACGCCGGGATGCTCGACGAGGCGCGCCTCGATGTCCGGCAGCTCGCGATGCGGAATCCGCGCACCTCGACCTGGAAATCGTTCCGGCCGAGGAACTCGATGTTCCCGTCGGCGCGCCACCTCGCGAGATCGCCGGTCTTGTACATCCGCGCGTTCGGCGCCGTCGAGAATGGATCGCGCACGAAACGCTCGGCCGTCAGCTCCGCCTTCTGCAGATAGCCGCGCGCCACGCCGGCGCCTCCGATGAAGATCTCGCCAGGCACGCCGATCGGCGCGGGACGACCGTGCTCGTCGAGGATCTACGTCGTGACGTTCGCGATCGGACGCCCGATCGGCGGATGTCCGTCTTCATCAGCGCGGCAGTCGTACATCGTCGCCCGGACCGTTCCCTCGGTCGGTCCGTAGGCGTTGATCAAGCGCCGGCCGCGCGCCCAGCGGCTGGCGACGGCGTGCGGAAGCGCCTCGCCGGCCACGACCATGAGCCGCACCGACGGCAAGTCGACGTTCTCCGGCAGTGAGGCGAGCGTCGCCGGCGAGACCGTCACGTGGGTGATCCCGTCGCGGGCGACGGTGCGTCAACGCTTCGCCCGGCTGCAGCCCGGCCTGCGGAGCGATGTGCAACGCGGCGCCGCGGCAGATCGCCATCACCACCTCGAACACGCATGCGTCGACGCACGTCGAAACTGTCCTGCGCGGTGACGAGGTTGCACAGCCCGCGATGCTCGACCATCACCGCCTTCGGGATGCCGGTCGAGCCCGATGTGTAGATCAGGTACGCCAGGTGCTCCGGCCCGACGCCGGTCGTGGCGCGGTCGAGATTCGTCTCCGGATACGCCGTCCATGGCGGAAGCTCGGCGGAGAGGTCGAGCGCCGGAACGCCGCGCACTCCTTCGAAGAGCGCAACGAGCGAGCCATGCGTCAGGACGACGGAGATGCCGCTGGCGCGCATGCGCCGGATCCAGCGGCTCTTGTACGTGAGGGAGGAGAGGGCCACGAACGCGGCGCCCGCCTTCCACACCGCGAGCATGCCGACCATCATGTCGACGTACCGCACCTTCGCCAGCGGCGGGTACATCATGAGAATGAGCCCGATGGCGAGCGGTACGCTCACGGTCCCGGCGTTCCAGCGGTTCAGCGCCGTGTTGAACGACGGAACGGCGTAGCCGAGGAGGATGCCCGCGGCCATCGCCAGAAAGATCCAGAGCGTGAGGTAGCGGTCGAGGAACGAGAGGCGCTTCGCGGGCGCGGCCGGCATGCGCACGAGGGGTGCGGCCGCCGTCATCGCCGCACCTCCCGGCGGAGGGCCGCGGCTTTCGCGACCGCGGCCGCGAGCTTCGGCCGAGCGATGCGGCCGAGGTCGAGATCGGCGCTACAGAGCTCGTCCAGCGGGATGCGGCGGAGCTCGCGCAGGACGAT
>Ga0070717_10000394_pt1 | contig 27939 bp, 17 predicted proteins | sample LARL113metaG_FD_71366 | JGI IMG/M metagenome (GOLD analysis project Ga0070717, IMG submission 71366) | Corn, switchgrass and miscanthus rhizosphere microbial communities from Kellogg Biological Station, Michigan, USA - LAR L11-3 metaG | ecosystem: Host-associated > Plants > Roots > Rhizosphere ...
AACAAATTGCTGGACATCGAAATACATATCTACGTTCATTTCGCACTGAGGGCATTGCCCCTGCAAATCCTGGGATAAGCTGGGGGCCAGCGTTTCCATCGCTGTTTCAACCCGTTTGAGCAGGCGCGCGGGTATTTCCGCGGATCGAATGCAGCGCTGTATGAGTTCGCGTTCAGGTTTGGATGCTTGAGCGACCACGAGTTGGTCAGCCACGGTCGGAAGGCGGAACGAGACAGGTGTATTTCGTAAACGAAACCAACCTGGCTCATCCGCTGCCTCTACGTGGCGTGCGGTGCGAGGACGATGATGGGCAAGGTATTCTCCAATACGGAAAGCCACATCAATACGCGCACCACAGTCCGCAGCCGGGCAAAGGATATCCGTGCGGATGAGATTGCCCAAGAGCTTTTGTCTTAGCAGAAGCAGCAGGGCGTCCAGGTCGGTAACACATAGATCGCTCCACTCGACCGCCTGTCCGTGCGCCGGTGACGCGAGGCGTGCGATAAGTTCTAAGGCGAAAGCGGTATCGAATGCAGGAGCTTCTAACAGCAAGATATCTTCGGCTCCTACAGGCTCTCGCAGAATCACTTCTATCCCACTAATGGGCAGTCGAACCGTAGCCATTTACTGTTCCTGTGGCTCCGTAAGGGACAGGTCACGTTCCCAACCTTCATGTACCAGTTTAATGTGTTCGATGGCATACACGTTCGCGCCTGCATCCAGGTCGGAAAGAGCCTGGAATTCCGAGACCCAGCAGCGGTGAACAATGTAACGGATGACAGGCTGGCCCTCCTCGTTGAGGAGATCGATACGCAATTCTCTTCGCAGATTCTTGAGAGATTGTGAAGGCACACCCTTGTCCAGTACCTGTGCAGCGTTGGCCCACGTCTCGAAATCTGTGTCGTGCGTGACGCCACGCTCCAGTGTGATGTCGTTGTACTTCGTGCGCAGCATGCCTTTGCGGCTGAGCATGCTGCCACCCTCCTTGTATTCGACCATGTCCGTGGAGCGCGTCATACCACTCACTTTACTGATACCCGCGACAGGTGTCGTTGATTGCTCGAAGTAGACAAGGAAACGAAATGTTTTATACGGGTCAAAACGCGATGTGTTGACAGAGAACGGCTTAGCCACGATGTTCCTCCTATGCTTGTGTCTGGCCCGCAAGCTGTGCGATCTTGATTATCACGAATTCGGCAGGTTTGAGCGGAGCGAAGGCGACGATGATGTTGACGATACCGTTATTGATATCATCCTGGGTCGTCGTCGTTGAATCGCATTTGACCTGGAAGGCCCTGCTGGGTGTCGCTCCCTGGAACGCTCCCTGGTTGAATAGCGAGAGCATAAAGTTCTCTATGCTCGTGCGGATAGCAACCCAGAGAGGGTCGTCGTTCGGCTCAAAGATCACCCAACCCAGATTGTTGTACAGCGTTTGCTCGATGAAGAGTGCCATGCGTCTAACCGGAACGTACCGCCATTGCAGAAATGCTGTATTCGCGGTCACCGATGTTCGTGCTCCAAAGACGACCGTGCCGATACCTGGGAAAGTGCGCAAGCAGTTTACACCAAGGGGATTGAGAGTTCCCTGCCGTGCATCGTTCATGACTCCTCCTGTCACTACACCCGTTGTATTCACAAGGGTCGTCTCTAAACCGGCAGGGGCTTTCCAGACACCACGATTAGTATCCGTGCGTGCGTATATGCCCGCCACAGTGCCGCCGGGCGGTAATTTTACCGGATTCCCTGATAAAGGGTCCGTCGAGACAATGTATGGGAAGTAGAGCGCCGCATTTGTGCTTTTTGGAGACACATCTGTCATGTAATCGCCAATCCAGTTGGTGCCACCTTGATCAGCAACCTTATCAGCTGGTGGGTCCATGATGAAGAAAGCTCGCTTCTGCTCGCAGAAAGCAATTGCTTCATTCAAAATGAGATCCTTGGTCACGCCGGGGATGACCAGAATGTTGAAGATGGGAAGCTTGTCCAAAGAGCTATCTTGCTGGAAAATGGGGAAAAAATCTGCCACACTAAAGACGGTCCAGCTAGAATTGGGCGGCGATGCATACTGCAATGGAGCTTCGCTTACTGCAGTGAAAGCTGCTCCTGACGGGGGTGATTCTGGGATCGCACGTACTTTTACTAGCGTGGAGACCTGTGGTTTATTTAGCTCGCCAGTCCCAATACGTGTCTCGATAAAATTCTGGTCAGTTGGATCGAGACTAACTTTGCGATACGTCTCTACGCGTGAACCATAGGTGATAGTGATATCGGCGACATCATTAGGAAGTTGCGGAGGAGATTGTGGAGGAGATTGCGGAGCAGGGTTGCTCGTCCGTAGATTATTGATCGTCACAGTCATGGGATGATTGGCGTCAGTCGGCTCCAATGCTGTAAATACGATATTGCCACTTGCCGCATCGGGCAGGGTAAGGGTTGCCGCTTCAATCGGCCCCATATCGTTTTCATTGCTATCACGATAGCTAGCCTGCAAGCCGACCACGTAGGCGTTTGCCCCCCCATTTAAGAAGAACTGGTTAACGGCATACGCAAGACTGCCGATATTAGGATCGTTATCAAAAGCCTGGCTCGTAAAAAATCCACCAAACTCTCGTTCATAGTCGGTAAAACTAAATATCTGGATAGGCGTATTCCGGCTAACAGTCTTGAATGGGTGTGAATAGCCGACGAATACGGTGATGGATGTGGGGGCGGCTGTGATAGTATGAGTGCTACTGGGTAGCTCTTCGATATAAATACCGGGATAAGTAGGTGTAATCGGCATTGCTTCTCCTCCGTTTTCAAAGTCGCAACTAATTTTGACTGCCTGGTTAGCTTACAGAGAGATGATTGCTCCTCGCACTCGAGGATTAACACTACACAGCGTTAGGTCGCGGAATCAGGATGACTATCAGGCAACAAACATGCCTTTACGAAAGCGTACAGATTTGAACTACTTTGTATATATGCTTCACGACCGCTGGCAATATGGCGAATGAAACAGCGCACGGTTATCCCGTTCTCCTCCAGCCAGACCCGTAAAAGAAAGCTGCTATCGCTGAAATTCACCGCTTTGCCTGTGTCGACGCGCACGATCCGCAGCACGGTTGTTTCATTCCGCAGGTCAGGCTGACACCAAAGCAGGATGGAGAAGGACGCCTCACTGCTCGTCATGTCTTCGCCGACTCGGGATTGTTTGGCGACGCATAAGCAAAATGAGCGAATGTAACCATAGGTTTGTCCTCCCGTGCTTGCTTTAGAGGCTTCTTCTTTCACCCACTTACTGTAGCATGACGGGCTGTATTTTCACTGTGACTGCGCTGTGTTTTCTCTGTATTCGCAATTGGAGGAAGGTCCGTTTGCGAGGAGAGTCTGAAAAAGCAGTACTGTCTCTGGCAATGGCTGTATTCCTAATTCCTCGTGAAGTATGAGTTTGCAACGTTGATATTGTTGTAGAGCCTCACTCCTGCGGCCCTGGACAGCATATATCTGCATAAGTTGCTGGTGTGCTGCTTCGTCGCAGCGGTTCTCCTTGAGCATTGCCGTAGTCCATTGCGCAGCATCCTCATACTGTTTGCGCTGCATGTAGTGCTCAGCAAGCACCTTGCACATTGTAAGATACATCCGGCTCAGTTCTTCTCGCTGCAGCGAGGACCAATCGGCATAGATATCTTCGGATAAGAAGGGACCCATGTAAAAGTGACAGGCTCTTTCGTAGAGGGCTATTCTCTCCTCGTTTGCTTGCTGCCCAGCCTGGTAATAGTGGAGAAACTCGTCTACATCGGTGCGGATCACGACTGCCGGATTGAGATAGTAGATCCGGTTTTTGCACACGATATACCCGCAGCCTGGCTCACAGCTGTAGCCATGGTTGAGTGAGCGACGTAAAGCACTGATTGCCATATGCAGCTTGTTTAGCGCAACTTCTGATGAATCGTCGGGCCATAATAGAGCTTGGAGCATGTCACTTGTTGCGCAGTGTTGCTGCCTGGTAACTAAAAAACGTAAGATACTCTGTCCACTGCGATTTGAGCAGAGCGCAACCGGCCTACCTGACCGCCTGACCTCAAAATGCCCAAAGCAAGTGATGTATAACGCGGCGAGAAACTGGCTATCCACAGATGGCTCCGGCACTTGATCCTGCTGGAGATCTTTTAGTGGATGAGCCGCAACTCCGGTATGAGGTTGAGATGCGCTCTCTTTATCTTCGATCAGGGCAGCGAGCAGATTGTGAAGCGCAGCCAGGCGCGTTTGCTGGCTGGTCAAGGCTTCAGCAAAACGCTGGCTCGCATCATGAAGTGCCTGCTGTGCTTGCCGGTAGAGTGTATGGCCTTGAATAAAGGCATTGAGTGCGGCAGAGAGATATACCCGATCAGGAGAAAGTTGTTCGCAAGCAAGCGCAAGCAATGCAGTGCCTTCAACATACCGTTCTTGCCGCATGTAATTTAAACCGCGTTCAAGTGTAAAGATCAAAGAAGGAGCTCCGACTCCAGATATGTGAGCATCTTGCTCATTTGGACGTGATAGTTCCATTTCTTCCTCCAAGCAGTTAATGAATATTGAACATGCATATCCGGCGAACTTCTCACTCTTGCTGTGAGAAAAAACTCTTCATTATATTAGTTATTGACGCCGCTCAGAGTGTTTTTTGGTTGATAGAATAATTGGTGATAGATACAACGTACTTATCGATAAAAACTATAATTCGGCCTTCCAGGCGCGCTCTTATATAATTCCGCTCAATCCATCTCAGCCATTTTCTTCGGATGTTATAAAGAAACCATTGCATGCTTGTTATGCAAGCATATAAATAGCTGGTTGGGCATTGCCAACGTAAGAACGGGCGTTTTTGAGGGAAAGGATTCCGCAATTTTTGCGGGATGCCGAATGGATGACTCGGCACCATCATGAAAAACTCGATGTCTCGAATGGCTCTCATCGGTGTCTGAAACAGGTTACCATCTTCTCTGGGGTCGATCCGACAGTCGATCTGACAGCAAATACCCCAAAAAGCCCATGTTTATATCGTTCTGGATGGGAAAGGGTGTTTCCCATCTGGGATTCGAGTGAGTAGCTTGAGATCGTTTTCTTCCCTTGTAATCCTGAGTTGACCTTTAAAAAGACCATCAGTGAAGCCAGCAAGCCTCTTATTAGTGGTTTACATCAACAAATAACAATCTGTTATGTGCGGATATGCTGCAAAACTTGCTTCTATGCCGAAAATACCGTCATTGAAAGTCGCAAACTATCTCTAATCAACAAGTAGCATTGAGTCGTCTTAAGAAGTACAAATGAGAACACAAAAACGTGCCGAGGGAACCTCAAATAGAGCATGGCAATTAATCTCGACAAAATGAGTGGTACACTGAAGCTGACCAAGATTCCTATAATGTACTGTTCTGGGGCCCAGGACAATCATGAAAGTTGACAAGGTGCAGGCGAGTCCAATGCCCATCAACTGATCCCAGAGACACAAGTGTTTTCGTAAGGCTGATTTCTTTCCATTATAATAACCCTCCTTCCTGTACATCTAACAGTTCCATTTTCAGTCAGGTATCATATGACTTTGATGGCCCCATACTATCCAAACTAACAGGATAACTCTCGGCAATCAGACAAGTATGCTGAGTGTCTAACAGGGTGTTGGGCCACTAGGGTGGCGTGCGCATCAAGACTGCAAACTCCTCCCCGCGGATCCTTTGAGCCCGCATCGTGAACCGGAGCCGTCGACCATCAGGCAGACGTGTCTCTTCCGCGTTGACCTTTTCACAGATAGCCGCCAGGTCGCGGTTAAGCTGGCGATCATTAAAGGAGCGGAGTTCCACCTCTACCGTCTCCGTGCCCCAGACAACCCAGCCAGGCAAGCGGAAGAAAGGTGCCAGCCGCTGCCAGGTGGCCTGAGCATAGGCGGCAGGAAAATAGGTGTCGCGCGTCCACATCACCACATTGGCGAGTGCCAACTTGAGCACCGTCATCACCTGATCTTTGGCATGCTCCAGCTCATACATCACGCGCTCCTTCTCCTTGAGGGTTTCTAGCTCCCGCAGTAGGAAACGTTGCTGGCAACACGCATGCTCGCAGGCATCCCAGGCTGTGCGATAGGCTTGCTCTGCTCGCTGTTTGGATTGCTGGCAGTGAGCCAAGGCTGTCTGGGCCCGCTCTTGCTCGGCCACAATCCTGTCCAACTGATCGAGATCGGGCCGCTGCGGTTGCTCAGCGAGCTGTCGACGAGCGGTGCTGAAGCGTGCGAGCCTGGCGAGCTTCCCTTTCATTTGCTGGCTAGCTTTGCGGGAGCGCTCCTGGGCCTTGGCCATTCGCTCCCGTGCGCTTTCGGCTAGCCTCTTCGCCCTGGCGAGTTTCCGTTCTAGCGCTCCACGAATCTTCGCTCCTTCCGAGTTCTCGATCTGGACTTTGGCAAACCCATGATTCGTGTCCAGACCCAGGCTCACTAAGAAATCGCGGATGCTGTTCTCTTGCGCCGGCCAGCAATGGGTATAGACCTGAGCTAATTCTACCGCAGACATTTCGGACGCTGTGGTCACAATCGGAATGAGCGTGGGCTCTGTGGGGGGTGCAGGAGCGGGGGTGGCGACCCAGTCGGACTTCCACCAGTGTCTGCTCACTCCTACCAGATCAGCATCCCAGCACCACCCCTCCTGATTCTCTGCAGGATCGCTGCTCACCTGAACCCTGCTTCGCAGATCACGAATGAGAGCGACGGAAAGCGAGAGCCGCTGCTCCGGATGCTCAGGTAAGGAGAGCGTAAATCGTGCGGCAGCCACCTCACGTGTCACTGCCCCGTCGCGGCCCCGACAAAGGGGCACGAACGTGCCTACATCAGTAAAGGAAACCAGTCCCGCATACTGATTCGACTTCAGGATAGTGACGACCGTGCGTCCCTCTTTGACCAGGTGGTGCAAGAATTCGGCAGCCATTCCCTCACGATCGACGATGAGCCGTACCACTGGATGCCCTCCCGTTGCCTGGTCATAGCGGGCCAGGAACTGCGAGACGCCTTTGGTCAGGTGCAAGTCGCCCCGATGGGTGGTAGCCAGGTGGGGATGCCCCTGCGCGTCATGTAGGAGCAGGAGAGTACGTCCACTCAGCACTTTGCCTGTGCGCCCAATGAGGCCGCGTGGAAGCAAGTGATCGCTGTACACAGGCTTGCGGTGCCCATCCACATAGAAGGCTGGCGGCGGGCAGTCTGGTTCTGGCCTCTGGACAGGCCAGAGCTGGCAGGTCCAGGCGGCTAGGGCATCGGTGAAGGTCTCCTCCCCGCCGGCACGTGCCACTTGGGAGAGAAAGCGCTCGACCTGCCAGAAGCCGTAGGCCCGCACGCGCTCCGTGAGCAACCCCAGTGCGTCACCGCTATAGCGCTTCAACTCGCAGGTGCGCCGCAAGCCAACAGCCCCCAGAAAGAGCAGCGTAAGTATGGAGCGACGGCGAGTGGCGGGTCTGGCATGGGCTAAGCGAACGGGCACCTGCTCCCCTGTGGGAAGCGCCCCCTCCAGGGCCGAGAGCAGACCCGTTTGCCTGGCTGCTGCCAACAAAAGCAGGCTGCCAGCTCCCTCCTGCCAGCTCGGCTCAGAACAGGAGCGGGGCTGATTTTTTCCCCCTGCCACGGGCTTGTCGGCTCACTCCCAAAGTGGCACGGACCCGATTGAGGTGAGCAATGCTCACCCATATGCCAAAACGGTCAGATAGCGCGATCTGGACCGTGCGACTGGGGCAATCAGGAGTGGCCCGGCAAAAGGCTTCCAACCACGCGCGAATCTCGCCCCGAAGCTTGCTGGGATGGCCGTGGCGTCCATCGGCCAGGGCGCTTTCGGGATCGGTCTGGAACCGCTGATGTAAGCGATAGACGGTGGCACGATGCAAGGGCACAGAGGTTGTGCTCAGAAGATCTGAAACCGAACTGCCGTGTTCAAATGCAGCCAAGAGCTGCTGTTTCACTCCTCGTTGTTCCTCCGCGGTCATCGTTGTAGACATCATCTGCCTCCTGTTTTCTGCCGGGATTCGAGAAAAGCCTTGTCCATAGTGTAACAGATAGGGTATGTCGCTGTCTACTTACGCAATTTTGTCTGTGGCCCAACACCCTGTCTAACCAGCTAAGCTGATTGAAGATGTTCTCGGTGCAGAGAAATAAAATTGGCTCCTGCACTTTATTCGGGTGTAAGCAGCTTTCGCTCGAGGTTTCTGCATATGGATGATTACGCTACCGAGGAAAGCAACTCTTACTAATTCCCCTTCAACTCGGATATGTCCTATCGCCCTGATTATTCTTCAACATTTTCTTCTGCATCTTCACTTGGTTGTTCGCTTAGCGGGGCCGCGTACTGCTCTATGCCCTTTGCCAGATGTAGGGGAAACGGAAGTGCTGTTGCCTCAGCGTAATGCAGCGAGGCTTGGCGAAGCTCATGAGTCAGTGCCGCCCACTGCCAAGCGTCATACCCTGCATCAGAAATTACAGTCAGTTCATATAAACCTGGGTTCCAGGCTGTCGTTGCAGCAGCCTGAGCACTCTCGCTGGACCGAGGGGCTTTGGAAAGATTTCTTCTAATTTTGAACTGAGGAGGGTTGCTCTGTGTACTTGCAAAAACTTGTTCACCCATACTAAACAACCCACGCGTAAACCCCACCTTTGTGCCGTTCTGGGCATAGTATTCGGGTGTTTCAGCATCGCCGCTCCTGATGCGCACAATATGCAGTCCTGGTAGAGTGATTGCAGACTGAGATGCTCCTCCAAAGGCGATTCCCTCGTGGGTGATTTGATTGTTGCCAATCCAGGGCCAGATCGCTCGTATGTTTTGGGCATGGCAGAGGATCAGCGTTTCTCCTAACGGGGCAATGTCTTCTTCGATTTTCTCCTTGATAAAGGCAAGCATTTGTTGAGGTGTGCTGGGATAACCGCCTTTGATTTGTTGCATTGCAATTGACTGCAATGCCCGCGTATACGGTTCCCATCCTAACATTCCGGGAGAGATAGCGCGTATTTGGCCCTCTGGAGAGATATGAACTAGCACCACAAGCCATTGTTGCTTGCGTGTGTAACTACCGGAAGCATTCTGCTTGATCGACCAAATGGCAGCATAATTAATTCGGCTGGGCTGTCGCGGTTGAACTTGTTCGATGCCCTTTCCTGCTTGCTTCTCCACCTTTGGCAAAGGTAACGTCTGAGGCAGTTGAAGACAGACACCCGACTGTCTCAACAGGTCGAGAAATGCCTGCCTCGCGCGGTTGTCCACATCGTCGCGTTCGTCTCCGGGCGGTGTAATAAATTGGGTTACACGTCCACAAATGGCAAATCCCAGCCTCAAAGCATATTTGGGATCGGCATCACCTCTAAAACCCTGCGCATCGGCGAGCTCTATAAAGGCGGCATGGGCTCCCAGACTGGGCACAATTGCAAGATGTTTTTCAACTTCTCTAATGCGCTCAGTAATTGCCGCGTGAAGACGTTCTCTTCTTCTTCCTTTTGTGTTCTCGATATTGAGCGGCTCTCCCAACACGCCCAAACTGTGCTTTTGTATAGTGAATGTCAATTCCTTCGTCGCCCATGTATAGGTATTGTCATGGGTGTCTGGCGGAGTCAAGCCAAGTTCGTCGCAAATCGTCTGCACAAGAATATTTTCTATCCCATCTGGCTGGTGCCAGATTTCAAGCGTCAGAATATCCCCGACCGCTTGTGCGATGTGCAGTCGCCGCTCCGCAAACGACTTTTTCGTAAAAAATGGGTTGCTGAGCTTTTTGAACACATACTGCACTTTCTTAGGTTCATCCGTAAAGATCAATGCCGGCGAGACAAACTGGGCAATCTTTTCTGCGAGGTCCCTCCGGTCACCAGGCATCAATCCCGGTCTTGCCCCGTGCTCTGGTATCATTCCATTCCGATAAACAACTGCGGCGGTGACGGCTTGTTTCCCTTCTAAGTTGAGGAACGCTTCTGGATTGCCTATGAGGGCTTCCGGCTCAGGTATAAGTTCCTGTAGTTGGATATCGTGTATCAACTCGGTCAAGCCGTTCCCCCATTGCAATTTTTGGACATACGGTTTTTGCTGCTGAGTATCTCGAGAGACCGTAAAGGATTTCTCAAGGGGGACCACACTGAAACACGGTGAATGGTGTAACCCTCTAATCCAGGGAACACTTGCGAGCAGGTATACGCTTGTGTTGCCCCTCCGTAATTCTTTGATGAGAGGACTAGCCCATCGCCTCACTCCAATTTCACAATAGATTACTGGATAGGGCTGGAAAGGAACTGTTTGCACCGTGAAGGTTATGATAATCGAGTAATACCAACATTTTTTAGCGCGCTCGTATGCTATGGGAGGCCATGAAACCAGCTCGGCTCCTTGTTTTCCTGACGAAAGTGGGGCTCGTCGAAAGTTCAGTTGTTCCGCGCCATAGGCGAGAGAGACACCTGGTTCGCTGAGCTTAGCAGCAACAAGATGGGGAAGCAGCACAAAAGTATCGCCTCGCGCAGGTGCCGCTGTGCCATTCTCCCGCGTCGTCCATTGAGCCAGATCAACTGGCACCCTTTGCCACACAAGATCTTTCGCTCGGATACTTGCTAGTACCCCCTGACGACTCTCGAGGGGCGCTTTTGAAAATGCGACGCGGATCCATGAGTGGATAATGATGATCAACGCCTCTGGATCGATCTCGGTCTCACTGTAGAGCCATGGACGGGGAGACAGGGGATTCTGCTCCTTTTTATCAGCATCATAAGCGATATAAATAAGATCAGGAACCAAAGCTCTTAGTGCTGCGTTTAATGTCGCCATTGGCAGACGAATGGAGTTGCTATCACGTCCGGTTGCTTCTGCCTGGATTTCTCTCAGTACTCTCTTCCACTCTTCGGGGAAGTGGAGTTGGTAGAACGTGAACGGTAAGGTATTGACCGTATCGTCTAAGCGAAAGGCAAGGGTACGTAATTCTTCATATCCTGACATAATTTAACCCCTCGATAGTCATAAGGGCCTCGTACATTGGCCCAAAAAGAACTTGTGCTATAACCCGATCCTGAAGTGGTATCTGAGACGGAGAGCCCGTGTCAAAATACGGCGCTAAGATCTGTTGCATGCCGACGATCAAACTGGTTGGTACGGTATCGTAGTCTTCTAACTGGAGCGCTGAATGCCTCGCGAAGGCACTATCACAAAAGTAAATGCGTGCCGGGCTCCCTCCTCGCACTAACCTACCGATGACCTGCCAGATAACAACCAGATGGTTCCAGAGAAAGGCTTTGCGTTCAGTCTCAGGCAAAGAGCTGTAGACGACTGGAAGGCGTAGCAGATGGCGCCAGTATCTGAAAGCCTCGTTGCGAAAGGCGCGCCCGATATCATCGACCGTCAACTCAGCTTCGGCTCTTTCCTGGTTTTTCCACCGTTTCCGTGCTATTTGTTCCGCATCGGGATATCGCTCTACGGCCCAGCGGTTGATTTCATGGATCGCGTGGCCAATGTCGTCAGGACGTGGATGAAGACGTACCAGGAAAAAAGCTGCCCCAATAGCCGCTGCGTTCTCTTCATTCAGAATGTTATGTCCTCGCTCGATTGCTAACAAGGGAGCGACGAGTACCCATGCATCAGTATCCGCCAGTTGATGCACCATTCCTCGCTGCAATGACCGTTTCACGGTTACTCTCCCATGCCATTCACTCTCGAAATCGTCATCGTCTGGTACTAGGTTGAGGACCTGTCCAATCCAATCGGGACGGAGTTGTTCAAGGTGCATCCGTGCTAATTTGGCCTCCGCATAGCTCCCGACGAGCAAAAGAACACGTTGGCGATTGTTCGGTAGCGCACTTTTTTCCCGCTCCAACTTGCTCAGTCCTCCCAGCCCACCAGGACGAGCCAGATGCGAAAGCAGGTCCTTCAATGCATTATCCCTTGGGGCCCCTTTTTTGCCTGAAACTATGATGGGCTTTTGATGTTCGTCATAATACGGATCGAAGCGGAAGCGGCTTGCTTTAATGGCTGTGATTTCTTCTTCAGGTGCTCGTAAGATACCTCGGACTGGTACCTGTACGTGGTAACTCGGTGATATTCCTCCAGCCCAGCTTGTGCCTGATAACAAGAGGACATTCGGCCCACTGATCCCTTCATCTGCCAGTAAATCGTGTAGGTGTAGCAGTAGCCAACGGCCCACTCCTGCACAACGGAAGAAACGCAGGTCACCCGGATTATCCTTGTCTTCCGTCGAACGCAGGTATTGGAAGCCTAGTACATTGCCCATGGGAGCCTCTGGCAGTAGAGCAGTATAATCTTCTGGTGGACGATGGAAGAGTAATGTCCCTCCCCCCTCTAGCTTTAGTTCCTCCTCTACCTGTTTCCATCTTCGGATGAGGAAGTCGAGGCGATTGGCAAGTATCGCGACGACGAGAGCGAATTGAATGCGCAGTGCCTCCTCCGACAATTCCCGGGCTGATCCTTCAAGGTCACGTTGTGAGCGTAACCACTCGATAATGCGCTCTTGTACTCTAGTCACGTCAGCCACAGTGAGCGATTGCCGAGCGAAGTCAGCGAGGGGAGGTGAGATCGTCGTTCCTAGCGGATCTGTCAGATACTCTTCAAAGGCATTTAAGAGGTGCGCGTAAACCGGATGCTCTGCGCGTTGATGGGGCGGCGTATGCTGTGGTACGCCGCTGAGCTCTCCTGCGATACGCTCAAAGAGAAACCAGTCGGTAAAGTAATCCCGTTCGATCCATTTACGCAGCTCCTTTCCTTTGAGGAGCATAGCGTAGAGTCTATTGACTGCCGTTTGCACAGTATCATGCGCGTGGCACCATTCATCTATCTCCTCATCTCCCAGTTGGCCCCGGCCAGCCTGACTCAGTTGTGGAGTCATGCGCTCCAGGAGATTGTTTAACCACGCTTCCGATCCCCGCGCCATTAATGTTTGACTAGGGCTGAATGAAAGATCGAGCTGTACCTGTACTTGGTCAACCTCGTCTACAATCAGCAGATCACTACGCCGGTAAACAAGTTCCAGAAAGCGTATTCGCTCGGGATTCAAGTGCTGCGCAACGCGGCTATAGATGAGGCTGGCCGGTGTGGCAATCCAAATATCGGCAGCGACGAGATCGCGCTGCGCCTGGTGGTAGGGGCAGCCGGAAAATAGGGGACAGGCATAGAGCTTATTGCTCCCCTCTTCGGTGTTATCGTCTTCTCCGGCTGATGTGTCGCTTCGAGCTGCAGTGATTGCAGTCAACGTGAGGCAGGGTTGCCTGCCCAGCACAAACACCTGGTCGCTATCGCGCAAACCATCGAGAGGGCATGCCGTACTCAGCCAGCGAAATCCAATGTGATCCTGGTAGAGGGGCATCAGTGGGCGTTCGGTGTGCAGAATCCGGTGGAGGCGATTCGTATGGCGTTCGCGATTGGAGGCGCCGAGTATCGGTGCTGCGCGAATACCGAGTTGGACGAAAAGCTGTGCACGATTCAGGGCGCTCACTACATCCCCGACAACGATCGTAACGTGCAACTCTTTCCTTGCCGCCCACACAGCCAGCACGTCCATCAGCGTGGATTTTCCAGAGCTGACCATGCCGACCAAGTGCAGCATTCCCTCCCAGGAAAGAGTCGATGTTGCCGAGAGCTTCTCCCCGCTCTCATCGAACATTTCCAATTGCACACGTTTCAATCTCGTGCACCAGGAGGCAGATGGAAGCTGACGCCTGCTCGTTTCTTCGTCCATCCACCGTGCCGTGTCGAGTAATTCCTGAAAGGTAACGTTGAAAGGCGGACGATGTTGTTTTGTCTGGAGGTCGTGCCCTCGTGACGCTCGAGCAGCACAAGCGCGCACCAGGTCTTCAGGTAGAATGACTTCTGTCGTCAATTTCCCTCCTACACAAAGATACCGCCCCGCGCCCGCCAGGGGGACTGTGTCGCGCGCAAATGGAACATTCTGGCTCAGGATCTGCCCGTAGATACGCTCTCGGTTAGATCCAATACTGACCTGGTCTGCATGTGAGATAATGCGACCATCTTGCTGAATGTCATAAAGACGCAATCGCGCTGGCAAGCGGCTGTAGCGTTCAACCGCGCGCCGCCAACCCTGATAGCTTTTATAGTGAGAGAGCAGGTAACGCAATACCTGGCGCATGCGTCGCTCCTGTTCACTCCAATGTGCTGCCTGGGGGAGTTTGAAAGGATATCCTATTAATAATACCCAGAGCGCATTGGCCTGCTCCCCCGGCAATAAACGCAATAGAGCGTAGAGCCCTAGCTCAACATCGCAACACGCTTGAGGAGACAGGCTTGCATCATTTGTCCACTGAGGGCGAAGTTGTTTTAGGATCCCCTGTTTCCAGGAATAGGTGTTACGCATGATGGACTCTCTGTATTTCTTGCAGCTTTTTGCGCGCTGCAGATAGAAGATCCCTTGCAAAGCAAGCACTGGTTCTCGCTTTGCCGTGTTTGCCGACGAAAGGGCAATGATTGCGAAAAGCGCGGATATAATCAGAGCGCTGCGAGCGCCGGTCATCGGGAAAGACGAAGTAAGCCCATGTCCACTGGGGGGTAGTTGGGATGGGATCGACGCGGCGCGCTAAAAGAAAAGGGTTCGCCCAATCCTTCACATCAATGGCCCAAACGTCCCGGTCGGGGAAGGTGAGGCGAAGATCGTAAGCATCGAACATCGGCCAGAGCTCTACTGCCAACCCCACCTCCTTCATGAGCTCATCATACAGGTCCATTTCACACTTGCCAGGCGCAGCAACGAAGCGCCGTAGTCCTCTCCGCAGCCAAAAGATGCTCTCTTCGACTACGTAAGAGCGTTGCGCTACGCTCGTTTGTACCTGCCTGCATCGTTCATTCTCGCAGGTCAATAACCCCGTGGTCGTGCGCAGCAGTAAATTACCACAGGTAGCACAACAATAAAAGCGATCATCGACGAGGCAACTGTAAGGGGCCTCGAGATATGCTTCGCGCAAGTGATCTGCCAGCAATATCAGGTCTGGACAAGAGCGCTTTTGCTGCAACTCCTGCAGCGTGAGAACGGGGCAGCTGATCAACAACTTGCGAAATTCGGTGTACGCTTTTTGGGCATTGGCTGCGCGACAGGTGGTCAAGACGCTGCGCATGAGACGTTGTTCACTCAGTTCGGCTTCAACATCCGGGCTAGCACAGGCCCAGTCTTCACACACTCGTGTTGGTAACTGATCATCTAAGAGCATATCGGTTTCATCGATTCCATCAAGATCAAGACCTAACCCCCAGGAGTGAATAGGACGACGACACCAATCTAGCAGATCTGAGACCCCCTGTACCGATGAGATACCTTTTTGTATGCAAGCGACGAGAAGTCGGTTGAGGCCTTGCTGTAGAGCGACTGGATAGGGATAGGCAATTGGCTCTCCTCGTTGAACTTGCTCAGATAAACGGACCAGCCCACTTGCTATGAGGTGGATTGTCAGCTCGTGCTGAGTAAGCCGAAAACTCTTCCGTGGAATGTCTTCCATCTAAGCTTTCTCCTTCACTGGAAGCAATGAACGGTTTCCGAAAAAATTATTTGATGCGGTAATATTCGTATTCCACACCCCCGCTGGTTGCTGTCCGCTCACGGCGTAAAATATACCCTTCCTGCCAGAGTTGTTTGAGCTTGTTGCTCGCGTTTGGTACTTTCAAATGTAGGCTTTGTGCAGCCTCGCTGGTAATGGTAGTAGGTACCGAGAGCACATAACTGAGCATTTCACGGACCCCTTCCCCGGGCTGCGGTCCCAAAATGTGAGCATTATTACCCTGCCATACTAGCAGCGGCTGCTCTCTTTTCAAGGCGGCCGCATCCCAGTTATCGAGGAGATCCGGGTCGATTGCGTCTATCAAGCAGAAGCCGCGGCGGCCACGGCTACTTCTGGCCAGTTCGATGACGCTCTCGCGGGGAAAAGAAGCATCAGTGTGCTCAATTCCTTCCAACGATAGGGAGAAGACGATCTCCTCTGGATGGGCTTCAACGACTTCCCGGAGTTTCTTATGTACCTGGCGGCCCATCATGTACCCCCATCCGTCAGGGCCGGGCATATAATCACGTAATGTAATCTGCACGCAAATCTCCTTCATTGTCTTTAGTGTAGCAGATGAATAAGGCTAAGTCAAGGGGAAGTAAAAACAGATATGCGTGCCTTGCAGGAGGGGTAGATTCCAAGAGCACTCCTTCTCTGAAACCTGATAGCCATGTTCTGTAGGGGTGAGTTCTAGGTTAAAGTTAGCGAGGCGAACGTTGACTCTGGCATTCAATTTGATCGCTTTGGCGGCGCACTGCTTGAGTCCGAGTCCACGCTTGTCTCCGTCCCAAGGAACCCCTTCGCGGAATATCATAGCGACAAGTTCAATATCATTCTTCATTCTTTCATTTGAGGGGAGCTTTGGTCTAGCTGTTTGTATCAACCCTACACCGCTATCGGAGACCACGACTTGTACTTCATCGCCTGCACGGTAGACTTGTAAACCCACGAAGCCATCCAGCGTAGTCAGGCTGTGGTTGTAAATATTGTCTATTAATTCCGCAAAAATGGTGAATGCTGTGTGGCGGAGTCGTTGCATGTCAGGATGTGCCTCCATTGCCAAAATGAGGGCATCGGTTAGTTTTCGAGGGACCGCTAGCATAGCTTCCTGCTCTCTTGGATGAATTGATATGAACTCTACGAGATTGCGGTTGTTGTTCTGATGATGGCTTATGATGGTAGCATCAGGACGCTCCGGTACAACTTTCACCTGCTCTGATAACAAATTGAAAAAATTGATCCGTGCGAGATAACCCATGGCCTCATTCCAGGTCCCATCAAAGGCAAATGTGACGGGTCGATTCCTGTAGGTCAATTGGTTTGCCAGTGAGAGCAACCGGGCAGCAGCATCAACCATAACTTTGCACCGCTTATGGAAGATCACTATCAAGGGCATGTCATTTTGGACCAGGCATTTCTGAGAGCGCTGTAAAATCTGTTCGAAGACTTTCGCTGTGATCCAATTACCCGGTAAGGCAATTCTGCAAACTTTCTCCATGCCACACATTTCTATAGAATGTTGTGCAAACACCACCACCAAACAGGTCGAACAGTTCTATGCTCGTTCTGTTTGGTTGACCGGTCCCAAGACGGTTGCAAGAACTTGACCGACCTTTCGGTTTTTTCTTTATCGATCCCCTAAGCTGAGCCAGTGAGATCATTGAGATAGCCTCTTTTAGTTCATCAATATTCAGACCAGTATACTGTACTCGACCTTGCTATTTTTTTCAACAGGGCTGGAGATCTACAACTATCGTATGGTGGCCCTTACTTTCCCCGAATTGCGGATTGTCGCCGGTCACATTGGGCATCCCTGGACAGATGAAATGATTGGGGTGGCCTGGAAACATGTGAACGTCTACATTGATACCTCTGCTTACGCACCGCGCTACTACCCGCCCCGACTGGTGCATTACTTGAAAACCTATGGGCAAGACAAGGCCCTTTTTGGGACGACCTTTCCCCAACTGTCCTGAGAGAAATGTGTCCAGGCCTATTAGGCCCGAACATGCATTTTACAACGTTAAGGTCGTTGTTAGTCGAAAACCAACTCAACAACCATCGTGGTAGAGCCACACTAACCGGTGGTCGAGCATAAGACCCCCTTGCGCAGGCGAAGTAAAGGTCGAGGGCGCGACCGGACGCCCTTGTATGTGGCACGTCCTGCAAGAGAAGCTGCCTGTTTCTTTGATCGCCCTCGTTTTTTGGGCTCCACCCAAGGGGCGGGCGCTACACGATAGCTCATTAACTCCCAAAGGCTCCAGATATGATCGGTGAGTCCTGCAGCCATAGCTGGCGTGCAAGGATATCCGGCGTGCTTGCTCTTGCTCAATTCCTGATGGGCAACACAGAAATTGTAGGTGCAGCCAATCAAGTACATCCCCGTGTGTAAAGCCCGCAAACGCGAAGCGGAGTGCCGACACTTGCGGGTCAGGCTTGCCAGTCGCTCACGGATAGTTCCATTCAACCGTTCAATGAAAGCCGTATTGAGCACGTTTCCCCCACCCGAGAGCTGGAGCAACTGCTCTGCTTGATCGCTCAGACCATGAGCCATTTTGCGGGTAATCTCCACGACCCGTTTTTTCTCCGTCCGCTTGATCACGGTGCCAATGTGCAGGTGCGGCCACACTTCTAACGAGGCTCGTCCGACTCCTGCCAGCTTTTTGACCTTCTCGCGAAAGGCCCGTCGAATGCTGCCCGGATAGGCTGCCCACCCATCCGTCAAAACGAGCAAGGGGCGCAGCGTCTGGGCTGACCGGCGCACCTGGTGCATCAACGTGTCCGCAAGTCCTTTGTCTCGGGTCAAGCTCACGGTCCCGGCCAGCCAGAGTCGGGTGGAAACCATCATCGCTAAACCCATCCACGCAATCATATTGCGTCCCTTCACCCGAATCTCGTCCGCCTGTACATGGACTAGATCCAGCCTTCCAGCTTCGACCAACGCCTGATGGACCTGCTCACAATGGGCCCCTGCGCGATCACGCCAACTGGCTACGGTCCGTTCATCCAGGCCAAAGGCCTGCACAATGGCTTGCACCGGACATCCATAGGAGAGCAGTGTCAGCACGATGACGATGAGCTCCATCGGCTTGCGTAAGCCCTCGAACATGGTCCCGCGCCTTTCGCTAAACGTCTGTTTACACACCTTACACCGATAGCGGTGCCGCTTGCGATCATGAATGGTGATGTTGCCCTCTCCCATTTGGCCTCTTGCGCAACACGCCGTGTTCGGGCAAAATTGTTTCGACGTGTCCATCGGCTCTGAGCTTGTTTGCATAGCTACAGCATGCCAATGGACGCTTGCTTTTTCAAGCTCCCCTGACTTTTTCACCAGTTAGTGGGGCTCTACCACCATCGTTAATTCGAGAAAAAGCCGTCATATCAGGATAATCTCACATCTTGCACTCTCATAGGGGCCAAAAACTACTTAGGGACCTTTTCATCCGGACTGGTCGCGTCAGACCACAGGTGTTGCGATAGGTCTTCATCAACTAGCAATGCTGAGAACGTAGCGTAATTGTTGTTGTCAAATACGCTTTGGTTCACACGGATAAAGCGCCATATTGTGTTTGTTTGCTCGCTCACTGCCTCGCACCACACTCTGATCGCGGCATCCTTGGCCTCCGTCCCTTCCCATACACGCCCTTTGGTCTCCACAATCCAGTTGATGAAGCCTCTATCACTTTTTTGCACCAACACCCAATCAGGATAGTAATAGGCAATAGCCCCGCCCTTCTTGAGATAATCAACGTGGAACTGGACTGCCGTGTCTTGTTCCGTCGTTCCCAGTGCCGCGAAACGTAGCACGTCGGAGCAGCGAACGAGGAATTCTGCGAAGCGCGACTCGAAGTCATTGTAGGTAGCCACATAATTGAAAATAGTGTGGTCACACATGATATGCTTGCGCCTCCACGTGAAAGGTTTTGTGTGAGATAGCTTGATGCTGGCCGGCTGGATTGTAATCGGTCTACTTTCGGTGGTTAACTGTCCGATGATCTGTCCCAGGTAGCCAGCGATGCGCTCTTGGACCTTCAACTGATTGAGGTATTGGCGAACGACTGCATTTTCGAGATCAACGTGCTTGGCGAAGCAACGCTCCGCGATGTAGGCACGTATCTTAGGGTAAAGCTGTGTGAAGACTCCGGTGAGCCGTGCGCGTTCCATTACCTTGCGCACGATTGTGGAGAGCAGCTGTTCTGCTATCGGTGCGATACCGACTGAGAGGTCAACTTGATGCACGCGGGTTTCAGTGGTGGCAAATTCCATTTCTAATGATATACGTAGCTCGTCAAGCTCAGTTCCGTCGTAGAGCGGGTCGAGGCTAAGTGGATTGAAGGAATCAAGCTTTCTGTAATTGTGCGAGAGGCTCATGCTCGTCTTAGGAATGGAGATATCGTAGGCAAGTTTCTCCTGCACAGGCTGAATAATCACTGGAGGCACAGGCGGTGTGGCAGTTGTAGGCACACTCACCCCCTCGGCTTCCAACCCGCGCACAAACGCCTCAAATGCAGTTGTGCCCATTACCTCCAGTGTCTGTGTGCGGTCTGGGCTGATTCCCTGGATGAGACGCAGACCACGCCCCACCGCTTGTTCGGGTAGAATTTGAGCTTTAGAAGTGAAAGGGCGTAGGCCCAGCACTACCGTGACATTGCGTACATCCCATCCTTCACGCAGCATCATCACGCTCACAATTACCTTGACCTTGCTCGTCGGGAGATCGATATCCCGTGCCACTTGCCGCAGTTTCTCGATCTCGCCTTTCTGCACTTCGCCTGTATTATCGGTATGGATCACCAGAATCTCGTCCTGCTTAAAGCCCAGTTCCTTGGTTTTCTTCAACCAGTTACCGATCTCATCGGCTAGATTGTTTTGCTCGGCCATAATGAAGAGCACGGGTCGAGTCCCCAAGGGTTTGTAGGTACGCTCATGCTCCCGATAGCGAGCGATGGCAGCCTCCAACCAATCACTATAGGCCACAATCACATTATCCCGTGTCACCCTCTCAGGGTCGTTTCGCTCCACCTTATGCACGATCAGTGGAGCTTTGACAATACGATCCTCCACTGCTTGCGCCAGCGGGTAGTCACATACGCACCAGGGATAGTAAGCACCGTTCTGGTCCTTCGGTGTGGCCGAAAAATCTAACCACAAAGCCAGGCCACTGGGCAATACCTGGTGTATCGTCATCAGCGTCTGTGCCCACGCAAGGTCTTCATCATGGACATGGTGCGCCTCGTCGTTGAGCGCTATCAGATCAGGCAGGCTTTTCAAGCGTTCCAACATCGTGCGTTCCCGCAAGACCGCCCCCTGCACCGGCTTTCCAAGGATGGCCTGTACAGCATTGGCAGGTGTCCACTCCTTCTCGCGGCTCTCATAGATTTGATGTATGTTGGTGAGAAACAGATTACCTGCTGGATCAGGCTCTGCGCCCTCACCGCGCAGGATGACCTTAAGGTTCCATTTGTGCTTCCACTCCGGGGGTAACAGCGGAAGTTGCTCAAAAATACGACCGTTGCCAAAGTCCTTCTCCAAGCGCTCATAGACGATCACGTTCGGAGCCAGCAGCAGAAAGTTGGTGGAGAGCAACGAACCCGGCACCATTTTTTTGTGAAAGTAGGACCAGACCATCAGCATCGCCATCACCACAGTCTTGCCTGAACCTGTCGCCATCTTGCAGGCATAACGCGTCAGCCCTTCTGATGGGAGGTCCTGGATTCCTTCACGCGGCGGGTCAAATTCGGGGAAGGAGCGGCGAAGCTGTCTTTTACCGTCCATAGTTGTCTGGTACGTGATGCTATCCCCGAAGAGGCTGGTCTTGGAAACCTCCGCGTAGCTGTTGATCAGGACCTTGGTGTCATGCACTCCAACCACTTCCAACAGGTAAGCTATCGTTTCCACGGCTTCACGTTGACCAAAGTAGTAGCGGAAGAGTGCCTCATCTACAAGATGATCCTCATCGAACCAGTAGGTGAAGAGACGTCGTGTTACCGAGGATGCCCCTTCGTAATCGCTGCTCCGCCAGGCATCAACTGCAGCACGCAGCTTATTGACCAGCAACAGCTTGCTCGGGCGTCGGCCCTCTACAATCTCATATTCGTCACGAGAGCCAGGCTTCTTCCGCAGATACGACGAAGGGAGCAAGTAAGGCTCACGATTGGGGACCTCCGGTAGTGAACCGGTGTAAGAGATAATGGGTACGGCCATGACTAATGCACCTCCACATCATAGGCCTGCGTGGTATCATTGCCGAAAATATCTACTACCTTCACGACAATGGTATAGCGTCCTGGAGCTGCATATGCATGCGGGTCGCTATGCAGAGATAGACTTCGCTCTTTATGAGTACGGTAGGTGACCCACCCATTCATAAAGGTGTCATTCTGAAAGTCCCAATCCACCGCCCAGTAGTCAATGTAGTCCGACCACTTTCTCACCTTCTCACGAACCTCAGGTGGAATCAATTCGGTATTAGCAATTACAAAGTCTTTTAGATGTACAATAACTGGGTTAGACACGCTGAGAGGTTGGCCAATAGGATTCGTTGAGACGTACTTGCCAGATAATTGTAATTTGTTTGAGCCTCCCTGAATCTCCACTTCAAGATAAGCCAACTCGAAGAATTGCACATCGCCTTTATCGACAGCCTGCTGTTCCATCACTTCACGTGGGATCTGAAGGAGGTGCAATTTAATGTCCTTCTGCTTAGCTACTTCGTGCATTAACCCCCCTGTATGGTAATCGTCACTTGGTCCAGCAAGGCCCATTTCCCATTCCCATCCAAGAACGTGCAAATCAGTCTGTTTAAGTACGGCACACTCATCAAGAGCAAGGTTGATCTCATCAATGGTTACTGGAGAATCTACCGTCCCGATGTGAACCATTGCTTTACCCTTTTTACCATGCAAGTGAATCATGCCTGATATTGGTTGGGCTTCATATAATTTGAGAATGAAAGCGAGGTATTCATAGAGACTTTGCTCAGTAATATACTTGCCATTACCGAAAGTAACACCTTGCCAGTACTGTCGTTCGTATTTGCCCAGATTTAGTATCTCAAACGACCTGCAGTTCTCGATGCCGAGAAGACGTTTACGGGTAGTGTGAATGGCAAAGCGGCCCAGATCACAGCCAATCCAACGACGTCCAAGCTTCTCTGCTGTAACGAGTGAGGTTCCTGAACCACAGAAAAAATCTGCGATAAGGCCTCCTTCCGGAGCGTGAGTAGCAATGATGCGATGGAGAAGACGTTCAGGTTTTTGAGTTACATAGCCTGTACGTTCGGGATCTTTTTGTTGAAGGTGGTTAATACCTAGCCATACATCTGGCACCAAAGCAGGTTCATCATCATAATACTTGTAGGTCTTGCCCCCAGAGTTAATTGTTCTAAAAATCCGACCATTTTCATCAATATTTTTCTTTAGATTGTTCCATTTTTCCTGAACCTGCCCACATTCAAGACAAATATTACGTGGCTCAGAACATCCCTGAGTTAAAAAATATGGATCATCGCCTTTTGCATACCAAAGAATCGTATCGTGCTTTCTCGGATAAAAATCTTGAGGGATACCTCCACTATAGTAGTGCCAGATAATCTCATTTCTGAACGCTTTAGGCCCAAAGAATTCATCCAAGAGCAGCCTCATGTACGACACCACCCTATAATCAACATGTACCAAGAGGCTTCCCCTATCTGAAAGCAAATCGCGCATCAGGTCTATGCGTGAAGCAATCATTGTCAGGTAGGATTCTATTCCTCTCCCCCAAGTATCGCGATAGGCCTTCTCCTCGAGAATAGATTGTTCCTTACTTACTGCCAGAGCATCGTCTCCAATTTGTGTGGTAAAAGAGAAATCTGCTCCAGTCGCAAAAGGTGGATCGATATAAATCAAATCTAACTTCCCGGCGAACTTCTCCCACAATGATCCCATCACCAATAGATTATCACCCCAGATAAGCTTATTACGCCAGCCATCTTCATAAGTGTCACCTTCCTTGGCATCATAAATATCGAAGAGTGATGCCTGCTTTGGGAACTTGTTTGCCTCACGCGTTGCACGGCTCTCATTGATCCTCTCGATCACTTGAAAAGGCAGCCTTGCGCGCTCTACCGCACGTATTCTTCCGTCTTCGTCGTATTTCCCTGGCCACACCAATTCCATTCGAGTCACTTCGATTTTGGCCATATGCACTCCTTCAAGCAGACTTTAGGTAATATGATATTCGCGTTTCGCAAGGCGGTAACTACATTGCGCTGATTGTCCCTTGCCCAATGCAAAATGTACGGAGATCGCACTCCAAGCACACTTTTTGTTCTGGAGGGCGAGCCACCGCAAAATTCTTCCGTAAGATCTGTGTCACGATCTGGTCAAAATGCACTCCCGCTTCAGTAATAACCTCCCGATGATATGGAAATACCATCAAGGCATCAGCTTTGCGCTCCTCACCCGTCCAATACAGCATCAATCGCTCAGGAGTACGCCCATAGCGTTGCTCCAGGATGTGGGCATAGATGCATAATTGCTTGTAGTACGTGTCCAGCCGGGCATCATCATGAGCTGGACGGGGCTGTGACTTGAAGTCAAGCAGCTCCAGCTTCTGGTCGTACCCAAGCAAGAGATCGATCTTACCGGTCAGGATGTAGTGCTCTTTTTCCACCGAAACATCCACTTCGGTTTCTATGACCCGTCGCATTTCGGGCTGATTCTGGCGAAAATAGTTCTGTACCTGTTTAAGTGCCATCTCCTGTTGTGGTCTGCTAATCGGGCGTAGTCCGAGTGCGACAAGATTTTGTGCGTTGGCAGCCAAAAGACCTGGAATAGCATTTTCTATTAACTTCAACGATTGTCCTGCCAGTACCCAACGGTGGATATCCTCTATCGTCTGGTGTACGAGGCGACCGAAGAACATTTCTGCTGAACGCGAGGGCGTGAAGTCATAGTAGCGGAAGTACTGGTATTGGCGCGGGCAGGTCTCATAGACCTTCAGGTCGCTGGTGAAGCTAAAAGCCTTCTTGATCGGTATGCGGTCGCGCAGCGCGAAGTGCTGGGCCTTGAGTAATTCTTTGCGCACGTGAGGCCACTGTTCGAGACCTTCCCAGATAGAAGCGAAGGCTGCGTGTGGTAATTCCGTTGTCGTTAACACCAGGATCTTTTCTGCCCGTGAGAAAGCAACATAGAAGAGCCGCCGATGGTCAAACTCCGTGATGCGTGTCTCTGGTTCAAAGGGAGCCCGGTGCGTAAATGGTGCGAGTTGACGGTCAAGCGCTTTCCCAGTCTGAGGTTGGCTATTGAGAGATCCAACAAAAACGGCAGGAAACTCCAGCCCTTTCGATTGGTGGATCGTCATGACCTGTACGTGGCCTTGAGGGAAAGGCTGGTTGGGGTCCTCGTATTCGTTAATCCCACCATCATGGAGGAGTCTCAGAAAGCTGTTAAAGAACTGATAACGGAGGGATTGCCGATTTCGGTGCGAAATCACGCTGTAGTGATAGTAATTCATGAAAATGCTGAGCAGTTGAGAGAAAATGGCCAGGTTGCGGGCCCTGTTCTCGTTCTGCATAGCACTCGCAAAAGGTTCGACCGCCACGAATTGATAAAAATAGTCGCCCAGACGCCGGTCGAGTGCCGCGCCTTCGCGTAACGCCTCGATTTCTTCCACAAATTCACGCAAAAGAACCGCCAGTGGGCGGTCGCCTCCATACCGCTTTCCCAGGCCAAGGATACAGCTATCGACATACGTACTCAACGCTTGTAGCGCATAGCCTGTGAGTTCGCCGCGTTGGTCACCGTAATACCCAAGCAGCAGCGCAAAGCAAGCCACGATGTCCTGCACCTCCTGGTTGTCAAAGTAGCCACGGGCACGCGGGCAGAATGCAGGAATGCCCTGATCAGCCAGGGCCTCCAGGTAGGGTCCGCTGTGTTCGATCCGCACGCTGCGTAAGAGCAATGCCACCTGACTATAATCCTCGATCACACCATGCTCTTTCAAAAATTGCACACAGGTGGCGAACCGCTCGGCCTCGTCCTTCTTACTGGTCCCCCAGATGGCAAAGACTGCTGGGTAGGTGGGATGTTGCTGCGAAAGGTTGGAGACGATCTGTTTCTTGTAGCGGAAAGGCACACCCGCAGGATTCGACCAATCAGAGCTGTTCATGAAACGGTTGTAAGCATCAACGATGTGGCGATTCGAACGGTAGTTGGTCTCGAGTACGATGGTTGTACAGTCCTCGAAGTGGTGTGGAAACTCGAGAATATTCCGTACGGTGGCACCGCGGAAGCGGTAGAGACTTTGATCTTCGTCGCCGACCACGCAGAGATTGCGCCTTGTCCCGGCTAGCGTAAGCAAGATCTGCTGTTGGATGTAATTCGTATCCTGGTATTCGTCGACCATGATATAGCTGATTTGCTGCTGAATCTTTGCCCCGACATCTGGTTCGTCGAGCAGTTGAGAGAAGATTTTTTCCTGGTGAGCGAAGTCGAGGCGGTTGGCGGCCAAGAGCGCTTGCTCATAGGCAACGTAGGCATGACCCACAGCTGAGAGGAACTCATTGCTGCTCTGAGCCAACTGCTCTGGGTCAATGCATTCCTCAGTAATCTTGTCCAGGTAGGATTGCAATCCTTTTATAGCGCTCCAGCGGGTTTTCCAGTGCCCGAGGAAGAGACCATCCTTGGCAAGGCCAAAAATAGCGTCAAAATGGTCGTTGAGAAAGAGCAATTGAGTCAGCTCGTCGAGTACCTCGTACCCATTCCCCAGGTCGGTATGCTGCCGGTACCGTTGCAGAAAGTCATTACAGATACCGTGGATTGTGCCAACTCTCAGCGACGAGAGGTCGCCATTGTATCCTAGCTGCTTCGCCGCAATTGCGACGCGATCCCGCAGCTCATAGGCGCTTTTTTCAGTGAAGGTCGTGATCAGAAGCTCCGAAGGCTGGGCGAGACCATGTAGCAGAATATTCAGTGTGCGCAAAACCAATACCAGCGTCTTTCCTGAGCCGGGACCCGCGATAACCAGCAGGGGCCAGTTCGTATGGGCGATGGCGCTGCACTGTTCTGCGTTGAGATGAGGAAAATGCACCAGGATTTCTGGTGCAATAGTAAGTGTCGTCACAATACGTTTTCTGTGTTCTTCACTATCCATCGTACATCCATAGCAATCCAACTTAAGGGGAATATAGAGCTGTTGATGTTTGTCTCAGTGCTATTTGAACATGTTCTGCTCCAACTCACTCACGGATAGCTTACTATATCATGTGGGGAGAAAAAACGCATCAATTTGGGTGAAAGATACACCAAAAAAGCCTAAAGTGCGCGAGCATGGCACCGGGGCAAAGTAGCCAATCAGCTTCATCTCTTAGGAATGAGCATACGCTTACTTTTCACTTTATGGTAGCCTCACGCCATTCGGGCCTAATCGGCCTACTATGAGATTTACATAACACCATTACCACTTTCCTGCTGATCCGTTAGAATAAGTGGGCATACTTGTTTCGCCGTACGAGTTCAGCTACTCTCGAGGGCATGGTGATCAGTGCAATTGTTGGTGCCGCTATCGACTCAGGAAAATGGAAAACTGATTGGGCAAAAGCAGCAACAATGGCGCAAGAACAGAAGAATGCAGCAAAAACAGAAGAAGAGTAACCCACAATGACAGAAACCACGCTCAGCCCCTACCAGTTCACCATAGGCGCTTCCATCAATGAATGGTTGGAGCAGAGGCGAACAACGCGCTCCGGATCTGAAAAAACTACCACAACTAATAGAGGGACAATGACCAAATTCTGAAGATGACACCTTTGGCTCTGCCTGGTCTGGTGGTGCTCTTAATGGTTATAGGAAATAGACATAATTCCTAACTGACGGCGTTCATTTGCCGGCTTCCAAGTACCCGTAATATGATGTTCTCGGCCCCGGGGAAGACAGCAGTTCGACATCTCATCAAAAGCTCAGCAGCAGTTTTCACACTCTTGGTTAACAAGGAAACTGATGAGTTTTGAGGGGTGCAATTATCATGTTTTAGTGTTACAAGTATTGCGATTCAACACGAAATAAGAGAGGTTTCAGACGTTTTCCTTCTTCGGCAAGCTCTACAATTGTATTTTCCAACAAGCTGATTTGATGGGCGTCGTGAGCAAGTCAATCTCTAGCACTCAGCCTTTCAAGAACGATACTTCCATCAGATTTAAAGCGTCAATGATTCGAGCAAAGATCATGTTTGATACCACGCCTTGTTCGTTGTTCATCACCTCTTGCAGTAAGGGGGGTATAGGTACGCTCAGAGCATGCACTGCCCCAAGCGTGTTGCCATCCATATTTCGAATTTCTACAACCTGCTCTGATGGTACGTCCTTCGTCGCGGGATAGAGCAGGAGTGCTCTGGGAAGTCCTCTTGATTTTGGCTGCTCATAAGCAAAAGCATAGAGAAAGCATTGGTAAATATCT
>Ga0070717_10000395_pt1 | contig 27918 bp, 31 predicted proteins | sample LARL113metaG_FD_71366 | JGI IMG/M metagenome (GOLD analysis project Ga0070717, IMG submission 71366) | Corn, switchgrass and miscanthus rhizosphere microbial communities from Kellogg Biological Station, Michigan, USA - LAR L11-3 metaG | ecosystem: Host-associated > Plants > Roots > Rhizosphere ...
CTACTGGAATGCCCATAAGCATCCTTTTGTCTGGGGTCGTCGACGCCGACATCAGCCACCTCGGCGCTCCCGGAAGTTCTCCTTCAAGGTGAAAGTACTACGCATTTAGCGAATGCACCAGTTAGGGCGTTGTACACGAAATATTCGCGTTTGCCTGCATCGTCGCCGGATGTGGTTATAGAGTCGTAGGTATATAGGCATGTGTGGTCTTTTGGGCTGTAAAATAGTGTGTCGAAATTCTCAATATCAAGTGCGAAAGGGTTGTTGCTATTTGTTTTTAGGGTTTGGTTGATCTCGTCCATGTATTTTTGGCAAGCTTGATTTTTGTTGAAGAGGTCTGTGGCGGCGGCTTTAGCTTGCTGTGTTTGGAACTCTTTGTTTTGCAGTGCGAGGCTTCGCATGTGGATGTACATCCATGCACCAATGGCAGCAAGAAGTAGCATGGTTAGGCAGATAGCTATAACAATATGTAACCTGCTTGTGTGTTGCGAGGTAGTACTGTATTCCATTGACTATGCTGAATAGTCCTCTAATGACTTATCTCAGCATAATACGCGCACTGGGCTGATGCAAAAAGGGTGCGCGTTGCGCAAGGTACCAGGCGGTTGGTTCTGTCGCCCAATGTTCATTTTGCGACGTGGTGTAACAGGGGTAGTGGCTCTAATTTGGCTGATAAGTCCTTTGTCAAGAGCAGACGCAAAGAGCAATGACCCCTGTTAAAAAGTATATTATGCCAGGACGATACTTATATGACGCTGTATGTTTAGTTGCACAAAAACCAAGTATTATGGCAAGTATTGAGACGATGTTTTTGATACAACTTTTAGTACTACACGCTACTCTGTAACAATGATCTATCAAGTGTAACTACAATGTGTTCCATAAACGGCCCAGCCTGTTGAAAAAGCCTTACATAGATGAGCTTTGTCTAAGGGATGTTCCTTTATTACGCTCAGATTTCGATAGGAAGGCTTGAAACTGAAGAGTCTTTTCCACTTTTTCAATAAGCTGGGGGGGTTGAAACATTTTAGTTAGTAGGACTCAGCACTTTATACGTTGATATATACAAAGGTGGCGAATGACTTTTGCAGCAAGAAGAGGTTTTGTATATGTTCAAATGGAAAAATGGGTGGAGAAATTGGCTAACATTTGGTGTAACAGTCTTCATAGCTTATATCATAACTTTTGCTATTGTCCTGGTTATTAAAAATAATATTGGTCTAAATACGTCAGATACACTCTCATTAACTCAGCTTGTTCTTTCAATGCTCCTTCTTCCGACGGTTCTGGTAGGCTTCATTATAACCATTCAAGCATTCAGAGAGAGCCAAGAACTTCCTGACCTAGATTTGTTTTTAGAACTAGAGACAGGAATATATAAAAAGAGTTTAGAGTTCAATAGCAGCGAGATATTTAAGCGCAGAAAGGAATGGAGCGAAAATAATCCTCCATCGATCCAAACAGAAAAATCCTTTTCTTTAGTTATTCAAAATAAAGGGAACGCAATTGCGCTTTGGTATACTATCAGTATCAATATTCAATTTGGTGCTATTCCCCAAGCTTATCTAGATTGGACTCAATTTTATCAAACAAGAGGGGCGGAGCATTGGCAAAGAAACCAGACTGAACTGGAACCGAATATGAGATTTGAAGCAATGTTCATGAGCAACGGCACATTGGCTTCATATCCGAATTTTCCATTTACAATTTGTAAAATGAATACTGGATGGTTTCTTGAAGAGAAATCACCTAAAAAAGAAGACCAAATTTCTTATACGATAGTCACAGATAGAGGTCATAAAAAGCAAGGGTCGCTTAAACTAACATTTCTAGCTGCACCTACATAAAACCCCTCCCGTCATGTTTGCTAGACCTCATCTCAAAAACCTTCCAGCCTGTTGAAAAACTCAACTGATGAGGTTATAAGAATGCGAAATATCATGTTTTGCTACCAAATTACTGCGAATTGGTCTCCTATGAGGAAGAATTTTAAAGCTCTGCAATAGAATTTTACAATAGGCTGCACCGTTTTTGGGACATACCCTTTCATCCCCAACTGTTGATGACTCGTCACTCTTATGGTAGAGTAAGCGTCAAAGAGTCAATCTAGCAAAAGGAAGAAAGCGCCGTCACCAGGGGGAAACGTAATCGACAAGAGACTCTTGCAATTAGGTTAGATGATGGGTCACAAAGAAGAACTTGAGTTATTCGTGTTGAAGAAGCAAGGAAAAGAAAGCCATGCAAAAAGAAGCAAAAGCACGGATTAAGATCAATAACCTTCTCCAAGACGCCGGATGGAGGTTTTTTGATGATGAAAACGGCAGAGCAAACATTGTTTTAGAAAACAACGTCAAAATCACCCAAAAACATATTGATGCGTTTGGGGAAGATTATGAAAAAACGAAAAACGGATTTATAGACTTTCTACTCCTCGATGAAAACGGGTTTCCACTTGTTGTTCTCGAAGCAAAGTCAGAGGAGAAATCACCGCTTGATGGCAAGGAACAGGCTCGCCGGTATGCCAAAGCGCAGAATGTTCGTTTTATAATTCTCTCAAATGGAAACCTGCATTATTTTTGGGACTTGGAACGAGGCAATCCGACAATTATTTCCGTACTTCCTACATTAGCATCGCTCAAAACGTTTCATGCATATAAACCCAACCCTGCAAAACTCTCTGATGAAACAGTCAAAACAGATTATATCGTCCTTACACAGTATCCAACCTATCAAAGTGATCCGCGCTGGATTGATGAAACCAAACGACCTGAATTTACTAAAGAGCATAACCTGAAGTTTTTACGTCCCTACCAGCTGCAAGCAATTTATGCGCTACAAGCATCTGCAAAGCAGACTAATGACCGCTATCTCTTTGAAATGGCAACGGGTACAGGGAAAACCCTTATCTCAGCAGCAGTCATTAAGCTGTTTTTAAAAACCGGAAACGCAAAGCGGGTGTTGTTTCTGGTTGACCGCTTGGAGCTTGAAGACCAGGCATGGAAGAATTTTGTCCGCTATCTGAAAAATGATTTTACCTGTGTCATTTACAAGGAACGACGCGATGATTGGCGAAAAGCTGAAATTGTTGTGTCCACTGTCCAAACCCTCTCATTCAACAATAAATATCAGAAACTATTTTCACCAACCGATTTCGACTTGGTTGTCTCCGATGAAGCACACCGGTCAATTGGCGGTAACAGTCGGGCAGTGTTTGAATATTTTATCGGGTATAAGCTAGGGCTGACCGCAACACCAAAAGACTATCTGAAGAAAATTGACAAACAGAAGTTAAACGAAAAAGACCCACGGGAATGGGAGCGGCGCCAACTTTTGGATACATATAAAACATTTGGTTGCGAAAGCGGAAACCCGACGTTCCGGTATAGTTTGCTTGATGGGGTAAGAGACGGCTATCTTGTCAATCCAATAGTCGCTGATGCTCGAACAGAAATCACTACAGAGCTGCTTTCAGAAAGGGGTTATTCGCTCCTGGTAGATGCCGATGAGGGGATAGAGGAACGGCAAACATTTTTCTCTCGCGACTTCGAGAAAAAACTGTTCTCTGAACGAACCAATCTGATGTTTTGCAAAACCTATTTAGAAAATGCTCTCAAAGACCCAATAACAGGAGAGGTAGGAAAAAGCATTGTCTTTTGTGTGAGTCAAAATCATGCCTCAAAAGTCACCGCGATATTAAATGAGTTTGCCGATCGTATGTATCCTGGGAAATACAACTCCGATTTTGCCGTCCAGGTCACGTCGAATATAACTGATGCTCAGCAATTCACCATCAATTATGCTAATAATAATCTGAACGGGCATACTGGTTTTGTTGAGGGGTATAAGTCAAGCAAAACACGGGTATGTGTGACAGTTGGCATGATGACCACTGGCTATGATTGCGAGGATATTCTTAACCTCTGTCTTATGCGTCCGATTTTCTCCCCTACTGATTTCATCCAGATTAAAGGACGAGGGACACGACAATATACCTTCTCTTATAAATCAAAAGAGGTTGGCGAGATTGATGCGAAAAAGGCGACCTTTAAGCTGTTTGATTTCTTTGCCAACTGCGAGTACTTCGAAGAGAAATTTAATTACGATGAAATATTGCAGCTTCCGCTTTTGACGAAAAGGACACATGAACCAACTGAGCCGGGAGTAGAAGGCGTACTAGACGAGGTAACTCTTGCAATTCCTGATCCGGTAAAAACCTTTTCAGAAACAGCCATCGGTCTTGAGGGCATGAAAGTTGACCGCAAACTATTTGAGAAGTTTGAAGAGACGGTTAAAAGCAATCCTGTTCTTAAAGAAGCATATAATAAAGGTGATATAGCATCCGTTGAAGAATATGTGAAAGAAGAGATTTTAGATAAGCCGGAAGAATACTTTACCCTGGATAAACTGCGGAAAGCCGTAAAAGCCGATAGAAGAATATCGCTTCGGGAGATGATTGAAAATATCTTTGAGGGAATAACCAAATTCAAAAATAAGGATGAGTTACTTGAGGAGGAGTTTGAAAAATTTGTTACAATCTACAAACCTGACAATAAGTATGTCCTGGGAATTAAAAACTTCCTCAAAGCATACATTACTGATTCAGAGGTACGGGATATTATAGAGTCAGAAGAGTTCGGCCGTTTTGCCACAAACCCGAAAGTGACAATGACAGACTTTAAAGAACTCAACGGTTGGCGCGATATTGTCCCTGAATATGTCAAAGACTATGTATCAATCAATGCATTTATGTAGGAAAAAACTATGTTAAGCCAGGAAACCAAACGAAGAATAGACTCAGCCCGTGATATTTTGGTCGGCAAAGTGCCAGACCCGAAAGCGCAGGTTGAACAGATCACAACAGCCCTGATTTATAAGTTCATGGATGACATGGATAAAGAGTCTGAAGAGCTTGGCGGCAAAGCGCGGTTTTTCGTCAAGGAATATGAAAAATACTCATGGAGCAAATTGCTTGACCCACGGCTCGGCGGTTTTGACAGGCTAAACCTCTATTCTGAAGCACTGCTAAAGATGCCGCAAAACCCAAACCTGCCGCAGCTTTTCAGAAACATCTTAAAAGATGCTTTCCTCCCCTACCGCGACCCTGAAACACTCAACTTATTTTTGAAAGAGATTAACAGCTTTACCTATGACCACAGTGAAAAACTTGGCGACGCCTATGAATATTTGCTATCCGTCCTCGGTTCCCAGGGAGACGCAGGACAGTTCAGGACTCCGCGGCACATTATTGATTTTATTGTTGAAGTAGTTGACCCGAAAAAAGATGAAACAATCCTTGATCCAGCCTGTGGCACCGCAGGATTTTTGATTTCAGCGTATAAGCATATTCTTAAGCAAAATACTATCCATCGGTCAGGCGATCAACTCACGCCAGATGAAAAAACAAAGCTCATGCAGCATTTTGTCGGCTATGATATTTCGCCTGATATGGTACGGCTTTCGTTGGTCAATATGTATTTGCACAGTTTTCCTAACCCGAATGTCTTTGAATACGACACGCTTACCAGTGAGGAACGTTGGGATGAAACGTTTGATGTTATCATGGCAAATCCTCCCTTTATGTCTCCAAAGGGTGGCATTAGACCCCACAAACGATTTTCCACTCAAGCTAATCGGTCTGAGGTATTGTTCGTAGATTATATCGCCGAGCATTTAAACACTCATGGAAGAGCAGGTGTGATTGTACCGGAGGGCATAATTTTCCAGTCAGGCAATGCTTACAAAGCTCTTCGTAAAATGCTCGTCGAAAAGTATTTATTTGCTGTCGTTTCCTTGCCCGCTGGTGTTTTTCAGCCATATTCAGGAGTAAAAACCTCTATCCTACTAATGGATAGGCAACTGGCAAAAAGCGCAGATAGCATTCTCTTTGTGAAAGTAGAAAATGATGGTTTTGATCTTGGAGCGCAGAGACGGGCAATTGAGAAAAATGACCTTACGGAAGCGTTATGCATCCTGCAAAAATTCAAGCACGCACTTCAAGAAAATACTAATGTGCAAGATATGTTTCTTGAAGAAGAAGCCACGCTTGCTACTGTAGTTGGAAAGGAGAAGATTGCAAAAAATGGAGATTATAACCTGTCGGGGGAGAGATATAGAGAAAACCTCGTTCACTTAGATCAAAAATGGCCGATGGTAGAATTAGGTGAAGTTTGCGAAACTAGTTCAGGAGGTACACCTTTAAAGAGTAGGAACGAATACTATGAGAATGGAACAATACCTTGGTTGAAAAGCGGGGAAGTTGCACAAGGTTTTATTTATCAATCCGAAGAAAAAATTACAGAAGCAGGCTTAAAGAACTCTTCAGCTAAAATCTTTCCTGTTAATACCGTTCTTGTAGCTATGTATGGTGCTACCGCAGGAAAGGTAGGTTTATTAAAATTTGAAGCTGCAACCAATCAAGCTATTTGTGGCATTTTGCCAAATAGCAAATTTATTCCTGAGTTTTTATATTGGATTTTAAAGTCTCAGAGGGACTATATGGTTGCACTTAGTGGTGGTGGTGCACAACCGAATATATCACAGAATATTATCAGAAAAATTAAAATTCCACTTCCTCCTCTTGAGGTTCAGCAAGAAATTGTAGCAGAGCTTGAGAGTTATCAAAAAATTATTGATGGGGCAAAACTAATCACCGCAAATTGGGAACCAGTGATTGACATTGATCCTGAGTGGGAGATAGTGAGGTTGGGTGAGGTGACTACATTAATGACAGGCGGAACTCCCACCTCTTCAAAAAAAGAATATTATGGCGGTAATATTAAGGATGCCATACCGAATTTTGTGTAACGGTGTACAACGAGAAGGTGCTAAACTCAGTCTGTCCCTGGCCTCAGAGCTTTTCTGCTATGTGCCATTACACAAAATTCGGTATGGCGTCAATATTAAGTGGCTTGTTTCAGGAGATATTCACAAAGAAGAAATATATGATTGCGAGGGAAGAATAACAGAATTAGCATTAAAACAATCAAATGCAAGATTGTTGCCCGTGAATTCTGTATTGATTGCACTTAATGGACAGGGGAAGACACGGGGAACTGTTGCAATTCTTCGAACCGAAGCAACCTGCAACCAATCTCTAGTTTCAATTAACCCAGCAAGGGAGAAGCTGACCTCAGAATTTCTTTTATATGTGCTCAAGAGTAAATATCAAGAGATAAGAGACATTACAGGAGATGAACAAAGGAGTGGGCTTAATATGCCGATTATTCGTTCAATCGAAATTCCTCTCCCTCATCTCGAGGTTCAAAGGCAAATCGTAACAGAAATTAAAGAAGAGCAAAAACGTGTCCAGGCAACTAAAGAACTGGCAGACATTTTTGAGCAAAAGATCAAGGATAAAATTGCCAAAGTTTGGGGAGAAATGGAAGCCTCAGAAGCTGAAGTAAAAGCGCCGCCTCAATTTGGCACTTTCAAGCAAGTGAAACGGGTTCAGGAGCCGGAGGTAGAACAGGCAGAGTTAGGGCTTAGTTAAACTACAATCATATGGAGCAACAGTTGAATGACCCAATAAAACTAGGGAAATTAGAAAAAGGCGACTTACGCAAGGTATGGCTCCATGAAGCCATAGATTTCACAAGCTGGTTAGCACTGGAAGAAAACTTACGCCTATTAAGCGATGAAATAGGAATAGACATCAATTTACTACAGACAGAAGCTCTTGTTGGTAAGTTTATTGCTGACATCCTTGCAGAAGAAGAAAATACTGGTCGGAAAGTAATCATTGAAAACCAACTTGAGGCGACAAACCATGACCATTTAGGCAAAATCATTACGTATGCTTCCGGTTATGATGCTGAAATTATCATTTGGATTGTTGAGTCTACAAGAGAAGAGCATGTTCGAGCCATTGATTGGTTAAATGAGCATACGGATGAGGAAATAAACTTTTTTCTTATTAAAATGGAGATCTGGAAGATTGGTGACTCACCCTATGCTCCAAAATTCCAAGTGATATCGCAACCGAACGACTGGGCTAAAGCAGCAAAGGAGTCAGCCTCCCACACCGAATTAAACGAAAATCATATCCAAAAATTAGACTTCTGGAGCAAGTTCAAAGAGTACGCGCTCAATCAAAAAACAAGACTTAGGCTACAAAAACCACGTCCGCAACATTGGTATAACATAAGTATCGGATCATCAAGCGCACATATCGCTTTAACAATAAATTCAGTAGAAGACATCGTAACATGTGAACTTTATATCCCGCATTCCAAAGAGCTATTTAACAACCTATACACAGATAAAGAAAAGATAGAAGCAGAGCTTGGTGAAAAACCAAACTGGATGGAGCTACCTGAACGAAAAGCGAGTAGGATTAGGGTTGCGCACAAAGCGCATACAGACGATCCTGCTAAATGGGAAGAGTACTTTGCATGGTTGCTACAAGAAGCTGAACAGTTTCATAAAGTGTTCGGTAAGAAAACTTAACAGCTAGCCTCAAAACACTGCAATAAATATGAGAAGTATAGGCCATCTAGGCTCTCATAGACCTCTATTTTTTATATGCATAGAAACCTCATGGATAGCCTGAACAAATCGCGAGTCTTCGGCTTGCTTGTTAGCGGGTAGTTGGTCAAACGGAACAAGCGAATCGTTTTGCGAATCGTACTTAGTGGCCCACGCCGACCATGCATCATGCACATCTTCGTTGGTCACAGTGGTACCTTTTGCCAAAGCGAGCACTGCATAGCTATCAAACAGGTCATCAAGTCCTTGGTTGGGCAGCGCAGATTGATCTACCCTTGCTCTTATCTGTTGAGCCAATTCGCGGATGTAGCTATTGTCATTCATCACCTGATTATAACCTTGAATATCGCACCGGCGAGTATGAAGATGTAAATAATTCCAAAAACTATAGGGATGGTGCCTTCGATGTTAGTTAAATCCGTATATCTGTCTTTGTATTTGAGCCAACGCTTTCGCATGCCGGTAGTCTCACCCTCGGCGGGCTTGCCTTTGAGTCTTTTCCATTCGTCCGTGAAGTTTTGATATGGCAAGTCCTTTTCCATCTCATTAATCACTTCATACTTTGCCTTATTCAATCGCTTGTAGGACCGTATATTAAAGAACCACGTCACTGCAAGAACAATGCCTACCGCTGGCATAAATATGAGCACCGCCCGCTTATCTTCTGCAAGCTTATCATACATGTAGCCGAGGATGCTTGCTAGGGTAGTATTAAGCGTCAAGAAGAACCCGTTTGCCATCATTCTTCTGGAAGAAACTCTGTCGGCCATTTCGGCGGCCATTTTGTAAATTTCCAGTTTAGTGTTCACGCTAGCCAAATTATAGCGAGTCTATAAAGTCGTTTACGTTATCCCATGTCCATGTTTGGCATGGTGCGCTTCCCATTTCACTAGGCTTTGTACGGTAGTCTCCGAGCCAGATACCCAAAAGTGGCTTTCCTTCGGCTACAGCAGTCGAGATTTCCCAGAGCTCGCCCTCGGACCTGGGCGTATTTTTAGAGATTAAGGCGATGACACCATCGCTGCGCCGGATTCTCGTAGTCACTTTTTCCTTCCAACCGGACACGTACCGTTCCTTGACTGAGAGATCAATGTATTCAAACGGCGTGCCCCTGTTGGTACGCTGCCCAGTAAATAAGTTTCTGCTCGTTTCGTCATCCATCGAAAAAGCAATGAACACGCTCTTACTATTTGCCATAACTGGCCTCCGTTATCGTAAGTTAAGTATACTACTAGCTGATAGTAAGCGAGATCAGCAATCAGGACGTATTGCTTTGGTATGCTACAATGGCTGCATATCGTGTCTCCTCCCTCATGTCAAGGCGAACCCGAACACAACTGGAATCGAGTAATTACGCAATTTCATGAGGCGCTTGATAAACGTCCCGAGGGTATGTAATGCGTAATAGGTATAATGATAAAGAACTTGCCGATCAGCTTCAGCTAGACTTGGCCGAGGGGGAATCCTGGCACATAGAGTTCAAAGAGTATGACTATAGGCGTCTAGTTGAGAAAATAGCAGATTCATGGAAAGATGACCTTTCTCATGAACTCGCAGCCCTTGCTTCCATTGGTGGCAAAGTTTATATAGGCATCAGTGATGACGGCATCGTTAAGGGTATTGGTGGCTCACACCAAACCTGGCAAGAGAAACTGTTTGAACGGGCTGTGGGAAGAGTTAAGCCAAAGGTCAGTTGGAAATCTTATTATTTCGGTGACCCCGTGACTGGCTCAAGCCTGATCCGAATCGATTTACTTGAGGGCGAACCGATTTACTTCGTCATGGGCAAACCGTACATTCGTGACGGCACAAAATCACGACCAGCGGAGCCTGAGGAAGTAAAAGCTTGTTTCAAGGAATATTTTGCAAACCGCGAGCCGGTCCTTCCAATAACACTCGAACGGCCCAAGAGTGACAATCATGAGCAGGCCGCAATCGTCTCATGGATTACTAATGTGCTTATGAATATTCTCAGTAGCTTGAACTTATACGAGCAAAAGGATGTGAACCCGCAGCTTGATAGGCTAAACATAGAGTTGGCAAGCAGCCGCGAAGAGATCGAGAATAACCTCAATACAGTCAAACGGACGCTCGGCGAGCGATCTGATTATTACCAAGCAATGGAACTCATATCCAGTGAAATCCTAGCGGCCACCAAGGTAATATTTTTCCTGGATGGTGGCAAGAGCGAGTCGGAGTGGTTCGGCCACCTCAAGAAAATCCATGACACTTCCAGCGAACTGCTCTCTACTATTAGATCGAGCGTCGCGATTACAGTAGAGGGTCTGTATGAGCAAGAAGAAGACGTTAGAGATAAAACATTTCGCTGGCTTAATTCGATTGATGATTTTAGCCTAAACAAATTCACCTACGAAGCTAACCACTACGTGCATATACTTTTGCGTTTGCACTATCTGCTCTGGCTCAGTAATCATGAGCAAAAAGCGAACCAATATAAAGAGATCGCGGATGAGATCGAAAAGCTAAGTTGGGCAAGAACTAATGCCGAATACCGGGCAATCAAGGAGGCGATTCCCGAACTTCAGCAAAAGCTGAGCATATCTTAAGCCGGTACTTTACAGGCCGGTATCAGACGAGCGGTAGTTGCCTGCCGTCTTTTAAGGCCTGTTTAACGAGGTTAGTGATCTCCTGGGCGCGTTCTCGTATTTCCTGGGCTTCGCGTGGGTGCCAGCGTGACCGCGCGGCGTGTCTGGCTAGTGCCCTGCGTTCTTCGGCGCTTTGCCGCGCCGCGCGTGCTAGCCCTCCCCGTCTGCCTGTTTCAGCGGTAAGTGCGTTATTGTAGTGTTCCGGTTCCATATGCCCCCTTCCCTGATGGCTAATTACCTCTACCATTGTATGCTAAGGCGTTAGCACAGTCAAGCCGTCCTAAGCTCCTTAGCAGCGGGCGCGGCGGCGGCGCGTGCTAAGGGGGTTGGCAGGCGGGCTGTGTGCTAAGGCCTTAGCATCGTTGTTACGGTAAGTTGAGGGTGCCGCCCCGATAGCCACGATGGCACAGCAATACTTTGGGGATGTATCAAAAACTCAATTGCTCAAGCAGGAATTGAGATTTTGATTTTGGGACGGGATTTGAGACTTTTAAGACTCTGTAAAACCGATCTGAGTTAACCCCCTAGCTTGCCGTCGCAATAAAACGAACGTTTTATGAGACAGTAGTGCTTGGGGTGTATGCACGTAGAAATCGGGACGGTACCCGAACTTAGTTTTACTGAAGTTTGACCTGAGTCTTTTTTATCCAAATACTACCACCAGTATTTTTCATACAAAGTGGCATTTTATCTTTGAACTTTTTAGGGTAAAGCTTCTCCAGATATTCATTAAAAAATACTATCTCAAATGCATTATTGTATTGTAAAAATGCTCTCACGAAGTAAGCTTCATTCCAGGAAAGACCTTTATAAATAAAATCCGGCCAATATTCGAAGGGATACCAAACATCATGAAAGTGGATATGTACCCCCGAAGCAAGATGTGGCAATATTTCAAAAAAAATATAGTTCACATCACTATCAACCTTCGAAACGTGGGTCGAATCAATAAATAGTATGTCTCCACTCGAAAGAGATTCAAATACAGCCAAATCTACATCTTGAAGATTTTTTGGTATTAGCGTTATCCGCTTCTTGTCCTCTTCTTTTATTAGTGAAAGTAGCAGATCTGGGTATGGATCAATAAAGGTGCAATCAATGGATCCATTAAAGAACAGCTCATTTGTATCTAGTATCGCACATGAAGAATATCCTGATCCGACCTCAATAATTTTCTTGGGGTTTAGATAACGTATCATGCTATATAGACAAATTGCATCGGAATATTGATACGCTTCATTATCGAACCAATACCTAAGACCCTTCTGTTTCTTCGGCTTAAACGGCATATCAACGTAATATTTTGCAAATTCTTCGAATACTTTCAACTGCTTTTTGGTGTTCAATTCTACCCCAGGGATTGTCAGAGGCATTGACTTAAAAATACGTTTTTCATTTTTCCTAATATGATCGATGTCAGGGTATGGTGAATAAAAGTGTCCAGTCGGAACGTAAGTTTTATATAATTTCAATTCTGCTTCTAATCTTGCTGCTTGATTAGATAGGTCGCTATTAGTGATTTTCAAGTTATCATTTTCTTTTTCAACTTCACTCAATCTAGCAAAAACTGGCTTAATATAGGGTAATTTTTTAATAGTATTTTTTATTCTACTCATATTTTCTTACACTTTAATCTTAAATTCATACTTATGGCATAATAATAAAAAAGGCATCCGTACTAGGTGTCTTATGCCACAGCAGGGTTTAGCCTACTAGTTTCGTACGGATGCCATTTATTGGCTAAACCCCTACACGAAACGTGCAAAAAATCTGCCGTTGCGTAAGACAAGTTTGATTATAAACCTATTTTAGTACGCAAAAAAGGCCAGCAGAGGGAGTCGATGGTACAGAAACAACGCCGTGTAAACGGCGCTGTGTTCTTGAACTTTGGCCTCTCTAATTAGGCGACCAAAGTGCACCCTGGGTGACGTTGCCATCTTCAGTGACCCACCCGGCACCAAGATCGCCTTGCTTGACTTGGTAGGTGCCATCAGTGAAGACTACGCCTATGAGATTGCCAGATAGCGCAGCTTGGCTAACGTTACCGTTTTCGGTGACCCAGCCACCACTTAGGCCCTCTTTTACTTGGTAGGTGCCATCGGTATATATAATTCCAATGCGAGGCGGTGTTGAAGTGGTCGTGTTGGATAGCTGGGCGTTGGCAACAGCCCCGTTCTCGGTGACCCATCCCGCGCCGAGGTCGCCCTGCTTAACTAAAAGCGTTCCGCCGATCACGACACCTATGAGGCCGCCAGAGCCGCCAGATATTATACCTTGGCTGACGCTGCCGTTTTCGGTAACCCATGCAGCAGTAGGGCTGCCTTCTTTAACCAGGAATGTACCATCATTGAGAAGCACAGCAATTCGGTTCCCTGAAACGTAGCCAGCGGCAACGTTGGAGCTGTATTCGTTGTACCATGTGCCGGTCATTCCATCTCTGACCCAGAAGCTGCCGCCTGTTGTTACTGCACCGATACGGATAGGTGTTGTGCCTACGGCGTCGGATATTGACGCCTGAACAACACCAGATGAGGACTCGACGTACCATGAGCCATCGAGGTTGCCTTGCTTAATTAAGAACTGCCCGTTATAGACCATTCCGGTAAGCGTGCCGTCTTGCATGAGCTGAGTAGCACAGCAGTTTGCCTCAGTGTGCCAGCCGCTGCTGAGAGAGCTCTCTTTTGTGTTGGCCCAGCCGTTTTTATAGAGCGCTCCGATGCGGAGAGGTGCGGACGGTGGCGGTGGCGCTATGTTTCCTATGTGAATATAGTGGTCTGGCGTGCCTTCCGGACTTGAGCCTGTAACACCACCACTCCAGAAAACTCCCCATGTCGGGTTACCGTTGACGACTGGGGAGCCCTCGTTATAGTCATCCAGACTGGCAATACCATTGTTGACAGCATAGACGTATGCAACATGTCCGAGACCACCAGCTACGTTATCCCACTGCGCGATTTCGCCTACCTGCGGTGTGTGACCGCTAGCAGCGTATACTGTGTAAGTTTGAGGGTGGTTAGGAAGAACGCCAGTATCCCAGGTTGTTGCATTGCCCCAACCAGTTATGTTGCTTACACCGAAGACCTGGTTAATCTTCCAGGCTGCGTAAGACGTGCAATTGCGGAGGAAGTATACCCAGGGGTCAGCTAAGCCGTAGTTCGTGCTACCAAGGTATTCAGACAAGTTAAAGCAATTGGAGTCGTTGCTGGGGCAACTAGAGTAGCCCCAGTCATAATCTGATAGGTTTACTTCTGTTGCGCCTGCCCAAGGATACCCGCCGTCATCGGCAAAGACGGGTCTAAGGTTGACTACTTGCAGCAGACCGGTTGCCGCTACGGTTAGCGCAATAAGTAACATAGTCCACTTAGTAGTTGTGTGGACGACTGCTTTTGCGAAACTGATCATATGTCCCCCGTAATTCTTAAGTCGTATTGCTCTCTCTATGCACGATAATAGCGTGTTATTGTTGGCATTGCAAAATATTAGCGCTTCGGCTTGCTATAAAGCGTATTTCTGATATGCTGGGCTTAAAGTAGTAAGAGGGAGCGGTTATGTCTAATCGTGAAGTCAAGCAAAGGGGTTTCGGTTCAGCCCAGGGAGTTGCGTTTCTAGTGGTCGTTGGTGTTATCGCGAGTGCGGCGTGGCTGGCGTACGGCCATTATCAGAAAACGCATATGGCAAAGCAGGCTAATAATGCTGCGGTAACGACCCCTACAAACACTTCAACGGTAGAGAGTCCCGTGCCCGTGCAACAAGCCGCTGCTGCCACAAACCAGAATGTTGTGAAGATACCTGAACTAGGAATACAGATCACTGTCCCGGATAACATCAAAGACCTAACATATCAGGTCCATACAGGAACGGTCAATGGAAAGCAAGCGACATTTGCGTTCTTCTCAACTGCGGCACTAGCCCATCTTGATGCCGGCTGCTCGCCAAGCATTGCCCCGCTAGGTTCGCTTGAGAGAGGCGACTTTCAGTATCCTACTAACGATCCGTATGCGGCCCCTACATACGGAGTACTTGTGAAGCAATTCCCAACATTCTATATTTCTGCTGGCTTCCCTCAAGCAGCCTGTTCAACACATGCATCCGCCAATGCAGCGGCCATTAAGTTTAAGGGTGAATTTGCTACAGCAGAGTCCACCATCCAGCAATCGAGCTAGCTCTAGGCTCATTATTCCAGTTCTTCACTGTTAGCTTGATACTCCCCAAACTGCACAACAGCCCGGTTATACCAGACAACCGCTTGAGGCAGAAACGCAATACTGCCACGAACAAACGCGCCGTCAAATCCGCCCTGCTTCAAGCTAATAACCAATTCATCAGAGAGGCGGGCGCTGGTGACATCGGCAAACAAGCCCCTCGCCTGCACTGGCACATGGTGCGGCGTGTCGTTGTTTGTTAGCCCGAACTGCGCTAGAAAGCTCGGTTTCCATGAGTGGATGTTATACGGCTGCTCGGCTAAGAACTGTAAATACACCGCGCTCCCGCTTTCCATAAACCGCTCTAACCACCTGGCCGCCCGCTCTTTCTCATGGTCTGTTAGGTACCAGTCGCCGGTAAACCGGCTGTCTTGCCTGATGGCCTGCGCTATCTGGCCGCGCTGATCTGCTGCCAGGCGGTCAACAAAGCGCCATTTGTTCGCTGATCGCCCTACCCAGAGCTGCGGCGCCCCCGAAAAGTACAAGCCGCTTGCCAGCAGGTCGGCATGCGGGGCAATATCATAGCCACGGTCTAAGGGGGTGCCCGCGCGTAAGGCGGTTAAGACTGCCTTCGGGTCGTCGGTGACATGGTAGCCGCGTAGCTCTGGCACAGTGGGCAATTCGAGCGGGCGGCGGGTTTCGTAGGCCATGATAATTTACCTCGCGTGGTCGGGGTCTATGAACGCCGCGCGGCGTATCGCTTGTAGCTCCGACAAACCCGCAAGGGTCGGCAATTTCGGCGGGGGTACAGTTCGCCGCTTCTGTAACATGGGGTGCTGTCGCCAGTCCATACGCGCTAGCTTGAACGGTGGTAGCGCCCGATGGAAGCCAATAACCTCATGATCTTGGTAACGTAGAAAGTCGTGGGCGCTCAGCAGGGGTATGGCCTGCTCTGACCGGCCTTCGCTGGTCTGGCCGTCGTGCTGCTCACTGCTATGGTGGGCATAGGCAGATCGCCGCCCGCAACGTCGTTCTACGTACTCGGCGGTGGCTATATCGGTCGGGCGGTAGTACAGTTGGCTTTCCATGTTGTCCCGTAGCACCTGGGCACGGGCTCTCCCGTACACCACCTCAAGCTGTGACAGGGACTGCACCGCAACCCATAAAGAAATACCCCGCCCTACAACAGTTGTCGCATGATCGGACAACGAGGGTATAGCCGTGCGTCCGGCTTCGTCAATCAACAGCATGACCGGCTGGCATTCCCTGCCCGCTCGTTGGTCGTAGGTTGTCACCAGTTCATCTATCAGGCTGCCCCATAAGAGCCGGACTAATGGCGACAGGGCTAGCAAGTCTTGCTCTTTCCAGCGCATATACACTGTAAGCGGCCTGGCACTGGTTATGATCTGCTCCGGGGTGAAGTCCGAATGAGCCAACGAGCGTATCACCGTCTCGGTGAGCAATGGGAGCATCTTGGCCTTGAGCGTCCCCCAGGCATCCAGCAAAAAAGGCTCGGTTAGCTTGGCGTGTTCAAAGCTCACGTCAAGAAATAAGGTGGCAAGCTCAGGCGATACGGTTTGTAGCCGCTCGACACATCCAGCCAAGCCAGCGCGTACCATCATGCGGGTATAGGGCAAGGGAGTTGCTTCTTCCAACCTGGCCGCCGCAAAAATACACGTTAGCATCGTGGTAGCACGCTGGGTAAATATCCGGTTACGCTCCTCAGCCTCGTACAGCAGGTGCGCGGCGCTTGAATACAAGGCGTCTTCAGTTTCCTTGCCTTTGAGCGGGTCGTACGCGTGCCCTATGCCGGTCGGGTCCAGCACATACACCGGACCTAACAGGCTCCGAAAGCCTGCGGTTTGCGTGAATAGATCGCCTTTGATGTCATTGACAATAACGCTGTGCTGCCAGGTGAGTAGCTGGCTGACGGCTAAGAGGCTCTTGCCTGATCTGGTCGGCGCAACTATCAGCAGGTTGCCAAGTTCCGGGCGCTGCCTGTTCTGTCTGACCGTGACAAGCCGCTTGCTGAGCAGAAAGCGCCGGGTGCCAAGTAGCACGCCATTAGGAATAAATGAGGATGACAAGAGCGGCCATACGTCGCTCGTGTAGGCAAACCGCGCCCGGTGCAAAGCCTGGCCTACCATGACAAACCTAGCCCCTCGCTCTGCTCCTGGCTCCGTGCTTGTTGTTCGCGGGTCTGGTCAAGCTGGCGGCGCTGTTCCTGGGCGTCAGCAGTGGCCGCGCTGCGCATTCGCTGAAAGTCCTGCACCTGTAGGCGCTCCGGCACAATGGCGATAGCATGTATATGGCGGTGCTCGGCGTGGTCGTCGTGTATGACCGCTACCCATTGCAGAGGGCGCTGAAAACGGTTTTCTAAGCTCTGTATGGCCTGCTCTGTGATGTCCCGTAGTGATAGGTCTTTACCTGTATCCTCGCGCTGCGGGTCGGGGCTGATAACGAGGCGAAAAAAGTAGCTGCCCTTCGCGGCCTGGTCAATCATCTCGTATACCTCGCTCCGCGCTGCTTTCCCTTCAGCAGTAAACAACGTGCGCTGCACCGTTGCGCCGTCCTTCCCTGGCCGGTTTTCGATATACCGAACTGATGCTTTCGCCGTCCCGCCTTTCCGGGTATAGCTGGCCTTGACGATTGCCATTGCACATCATTGGGCTTCCCTCGCGCCTTGCGCTAGCCAGGCTTCAACCGCTTGGATGATCGGGGTAAGCTCCGGGTCTACCCGCGCGATGCTGCGCTTAGCAATGCTTTTCGAGCCTTCCATGATTTTATCTACCGTCTCATCAGTTAGCCCCGGTAGGTGGCGCAAGTTATTGTAAGCAATAGCTCTTGTTTGCTCACTGGTTAGCAGGCTCCGCACTAACAGCAGGGCTATGCGGCTGCTGTAGGCTCGCATCTCTTTAGCAATAGCGTGCTCAATCATGGGTTGGAAAATGCCCGCGTGCTGAATGTGTGAGCGGCGGGCTAGCCAGTCTTCGAGGGCGGCGGCTGCGGTGCGCGAGGGGGTCAATTTTTCGGCCTGGGCAATACGCTGAACCTCAGCTTTGACGCTAGGTTTAACGTGTATGGTGAAGTGGACGGTTTGGCGCTTAGCTGGCGATTGCATAAACCGCTATTGTAAATAGCCTGGCGGCCTGCGGGCGCAGAGATTTTTTACAGTGGGCGCGGAATTAACGGGGGTGGGTCGGGGTAAGAGGGCGCGGTACTCCGCGCCCTTATCTTGCCGTACACTCCGCAGAGTCGTACCCTACCCTGTTGGCCGTGCTCTACGGTTAATTTTTGTATGCGAGCTGCCACGATCTGCACGGGTCGTTTTCAATCAGCTTGGCAAGTATTACCAAGTCGCTGAAAAAATGAGAAGCAAAAACGTGGATCCAAATATTTCTAGCAGTGGTTTTTCAGTCAGTTGATTATAAGCTGCCGCCGTCTATCTGGTCTGTGGGCTGCTGCTCATCTACTCCCATTGCTGTATCTGCCAACTGCCGTACTTCTCTGAAAAAAGCGTCAGCCTCCATTATTCTGCGCCATTTCTCCATTCGATACGCTACGCCGTCCTGCGTGTCTGCATCGGGCGGTGCTGCCGGGGCAATTTCCATATCAAGCGGTCTTTCCGGCTCGCCGGGCTGTTCCCAGTGATACCAGGGGTAATCTTCTATACTCATGCGCAGCGACTATAACAGGTAGCTTACTTAGCGTCAAACTTCTACGGGTAAGCAAGTCCATTGCGAGAAAGCAGGCGTTACGTACTTGCCTGCTGGCAGATTGTCCGGCGAAGCCGAAACAGTGCTGCTGTTCGGGCGGCTGAGTTGGCTGTGAGGCAATGACGGATACGCTGAAATGTAGCGGAGTGGGTTTCTCGCCGCAGCGTAAGCGGAGGGTCTTGGAGTGATCTGGTACGCTCGGAGCAGAGAAACAAAGCCATTTGGGAGGGCTGCATTATCGGTATGGCTTGAGCGGCTTTGTTTCGGCGCGCAGTGCTAACCAGATCACGGAAAGACAAACCCACGCAGCGGGCACGAAGTTGTGAACGGGTGGGCTGCTGTTATCAATTCGGCGCAGCCGTTCCTATCAGCTGTTGAACTACTTAGCTTACACAGTGAATCTAAGGACAGTAGCACAGCGTGTACGTATATGTAAACATTTATTGCTCGGCCCGGACTTTAGCGATAAAATCGTCAAGCGCTTCCCTGACCATGGCGCTCATGCTCCCTGCCCCGCCGCGCATGCGGTCTTCAAGTGCTAACTGCTTCAGTTCTTCGTATTGGTCGTTATAAATATCAAAGGGGTGGCGCTGCTTCATTTTCCGCTTGTTCGACACGGTAGGGGGTACATCCCGTACTACCCGTACGGGGGGTACTATGGTAATTTCTTGGCCTGCCGCTGGTAGCCCCGGTTTCTCTATAGATGGCAGATCTTCCATCGGTGATTTGAGCGTTCGCTCTCTGGCGTTCGGGTCGAAATCGCTGGTTCTAGGTGTTTTCATTGTTACTGTTATGGATTAACCACTTAGCAAACACATCATAGGCGATAGCTCCGGGATGTTTCGGTTCTAGCATGCCTACGGGTATTTTCTCATCGTATGAGCGGGAAAACAGTGTGGAGTGGGGTATTTTGACGTTCAGCACGTTATCGCGCCAAATTTTCCGGGCGTTTTCCAGTACAGCCGGGGAATGCGCGGTGGTAGAGCGGTACATCGTGAACAATATCCGCAGTTCCTGATGGGTGAGTGCGAATTTCGACCACATGATTTTCTGGACGTGCGTTATAAGGTCAGCTACGCCGTCTACAGCCATGCGTTCGGCTGAAGCTGGTATAACTATCAGGTCAGCGGCGGCAAGCCCGTTAAACGCCAGCATAGCCTTTCCTGGCGGCGTATCAATGAGGATAAAGTCATATTCGTTTTTGAGCGGGTTGAGCATGGCCGATAATTTCTGTTCATCACCTGGCTCAAGCGCCTCCTCGATGGCGGCAAGCAGTACATGGGAAGGAAGCACATCTATACCGAAGTCCGTTTTCCTAATGGCAGCCTGAGCGGATTTTGCCCCTGTAAAAACCTCGTATAGGCTCGGCGTAGCATCAGGGTCCAGACCAAGGTATCGGGTCGCCGACGCCTGCTGATCCAGGTCAACTAGCAAAACCCTCTGCCCTCTCAGAGCTAACGCCGCAGCAGTACTGACTGTTGTGGTTGTCTTCCCTGTTCCGCCCTTGAATATTGAGAAACTGACAACTTTCATAGCTTGCCACTGTTTACGAGCTTATCGTAAGCATCGAGCGGAATACGCCACTGGCGGGTGTTTTGTGGCCTGATAGCGCCCTTTATCACTCCCCTTTTGAGCCACCGGCTCACCGTTGCCCGGTCTACCCTCAGAAGTTTTGCGACCTCTGACGCGTTCAGATACGCCTTCATAAAAATAAGCATAGCCGTTGGCAATTCAACTGTCAAACGAATTATGTTGCATATGTTGCATATGTAGTACGGGTGGTACGTCCCGTACGGGTAGTACGGAGCGTACGAGATGTAGGAAACGTACGGAACCTACGGGAAGTACGGGTAATACGCCTCGTACGTACCGTACAGTAGTACGGCTAGACAGCTTTGGAACTCTAGCCTTATGATACTAGCAGCTTAGTGTTTCGTTTATTTGTCGCAAATTAAACAAAAACGCTAAGTTACAAAAGGGGACTCATCGCTAGACCACTTGACCGATGCAAGTGGAATGGTTTATTATGTCTATGCGACAAATAAACTGAACAAATAATCTAATCGTATGAAGCCCCGCAAGGGGCTATTCTTTTTGTTCACAAGCAACTGAAACCCCTCTAGCCGGCAGCTCCGCGCGGTAATGCCGGTCCCACAAATCTAAATTCACAGCCTCCAGCACAAGCCCATAGGCTTAGTTTGCTGTGGCCGTAAAGGAAATATCTAGTCATGAATGCACTATCAGCAGGCGCGGTATTATCAGCGAAATACGCTGGTATTCAACAAAAAAAACAATTGAGTAACGATGTTTCTATAGAAAATACTGTCCAAAGTAATACTACTAACAAAATTTCTATAGAACTGCCAGATGAAATCAAAGCACTAATTACCGGCAATGATTTTTGGGTCAATGCCAAAAGCAACCGTTACAAGAAACTCATCAGGGAAGGGCACTTAGACAAGTTGCTCGCGCTGGCAAACATGGCGCAAATTAAGAACAATCCGGCTAATTGGTTTGCGAAGGCTTGCTCTAAGGCGACGTGGGAGAGAACACTTGCATACTTTGCCAAGCTTAAAGGGGTAGCACGTAAAGCTGAGAACGTCGCGCGTCGGCTGGGCACCAAAATTAATAAGTTCATCTACAAGATGATCTGGAACGGCGTCAACGTCGAGCGGTGGGCTGTCGCTGCCGAAGAGGTCAAGCACGACAAACTAGGGCAGAGCAGGGAGAAACATTTTGCTTGGCTGTGCCTCAATGAGCAGCGGCTAGCCATCTAGGCTACGGAGTAACAATGCTATGAAAGACGATAAGAAACTTCAACGGCTGCTTCTGCGTTTGATAGCCGAGTCAGACTATTGGGCCGACCATGACGATCTGATAATAAAGGTAAGGATAAGGAGCGCAAATTCCGAACGTTTTCATATTGGAAATCCTTCGAGTCCTACGGCCGCACAGATAAGACACCAGTTCAAATTGCTAGAAGAGAGGGGAGCAATTAAGAGAACCGTAACAACCCCACACATTCGTTATGAAATAACAACAGTCGGACATGCCTGGCTCAAGCCCTGGCATCAAAAGCTCGGTGGCGTAATAGGAAGCCAGTTAAGCACCATCCTCACAGCAGCAATAACCAGTGTCATCGTTTCTATACTAACGGAAATAGTTAAACGGGTGCTGTTCAGTTAACTGTATGGAGTTACTTGGACAAGTCATTCGCAAGGGCGATATCTACCAATAGTTTCAAAGCTTCGGCGATCTGCAAACCGTGTCGGGCTGTTAGAGAAAAAGATAGCGCATATTGTAGCGCTCTAGTCAGGTGCGAAACACAAGAAAACCCTCGTGCCGTTCCTCACACCAAGAGTAGAAGAGTAGCTTCATTCCAAACTTACCCCTGATCCTCCCTCTTAATTATCCCGAACATTATCACGAGCAGTTGTGCGCGTCCCGCCCAACCTACTTACATTGTTCGTCCCTCACTACCCCGCAACGTCGTCCCTTGCGGTACTCCTGCGGCACCCGTCGATGCGTGAGGCGTTCCATCCAGGCAGCTTTTTTGTGAAATCTGGCAAAACTGATAGTAGCTGAACATATTTACTAAACCCATGCAATAGGCATACACGCTATCCGTCACCCTGTTACTTGTTGTCGATAGTACATAAATAACATAGATACTATGTATTGACTTGTATTGAGTACTTAAGTATAGTCAATAGTGTCAAGTAAATAAGGAGTACTACATGTCACAACAAAAAACTTACCGCTTTTTTGAGGACGCGGGGCACGGCTGGCTAGAAGTGCCACGCGCCGAGCTGGTAGCATCCACCGCTGTTATCAGTCGGTACAGCTACTACGACAACAGCACAGATATGGTGTACCTGGAAGAAGACTGCGACATGTGGGACTTCTTGGGTGCGATGGGCAAGGACGGCGCGGCTATTGGTACTACGGTAAATAGCTCAATGCCGCGCTATCTACCAGCCTACAGCGACAGGGCAAGGGCGTAAAGGGCATGGCAACTGAAAAATCAATCGAAGAACGGGCACGGGAGTACTATAACGCAGTGTTTGATAAAGAGTTAATACACCTTATGGACGTAGCCGAGGGCAAGAAAAAGCCTACGAAGCATGAAATAGCCGACTACGGCCAACAGATGAAACAATATCCCGAAGATACGGCGCGCGAGGCTATAGAGGGGCGCGGATATGGCATAGATAAAAAAATCATATACTATGTCACGCTTGCAGGCGGTGGCCCTGCCGCGCGGCTGAAAGTTGAGGCTGACGGCGGGGAAGTGATTAGCGCAAGTCTGCAATTCCAGGATTGGTTTGAGCCGTGGACAGATGCGCCGTACCAAGATAGCGCGCTTGTTGAGCGTTTCGCGCGACTAATCTGCTACTACGAGTAGAGCTGTACGGACATGGGCACACCAAGGGTTGTATGGGTACATGAGCGAGGGTTTACCAAAGAAATATATTTCTTCTCGCGTAAAGTCTATGTTTCAGTGCATATCGGCTTTTTAAGAAAGCGATAACGATATAAAGGAGAAAAACAATATGGATAGGTGTTGGATGTGTGAAGCGGTTTACGGAACAAAACAAATAGACGGTGTGGGCGTGTTGCAAACATTCAAAGGGTATACGGTAGATTTCAAGCTTAAACAGTTCCGCAAAGTCCCACTGGATGCCATACCTAAGTTTATCGACTTTGATAGCCCAGAGGGTGAAAGGCTTTGCAGTGAGATGCACGAAGAAGCTGTTAAGATGTTAAATAATGAGTTCGGAAAAGAATTATTCACAAGCATATAAACTCACCGCCCCGGCCATGGCGTAAAACTGGCCGCTTTTTAATTTGAGGAAAAAACAATAATGAGCAAATCACCGAGTATAAGCTGCACTATAAGTATTGACTTATATAATGATGTATTGAACTATTAATACAGTGCCACGGCCAGAGCGTACATACAAGAATTATGGCGGCGCAAGGAGTATGATCTAGTAAAATCAATCGCTATAATCCTTGCAAGCCGATAATATATACCTGCACGGAGCACGGCGTAAAACTGCTCACTTTTTAATTTTTGGAGGTAAAAAATGGCACGGAAAAATTCGGAAAGGGGAGGAGCAAAACGAAACCTCTGGATGGTTGAGAACGTTGACGAGGCGACCAAGAAAACAATTAAGCTGCACGCTCTTGAGCACGATACAACCATTGCCGTAGCTCTGAAACAGTTAGTAGAGGCCGGCAGGTCGGTGCTTAACAATCAGAAATAACACCGTTCGCTTGCTAAAATAATCGAGTTGTAAAAACTCTCCTGGCTTCCCACCAAAGCTCTGTGAAATGATGTTACCGCAGGTACTGTAAAAAATCGTGTCGAAACGCGCATTTTACTCCTCATAATAGCGCTAATATCGTATAGCTAGCTGTTACCCTTGACCGGTGCCAAAAACCTGACTATGCTCACACTATACGAATAAGTGTTCTAGTTTTAGATTCAAGAGCTTACGGAGGTGTCTATGTCCAAATCCCACGCCCTCAAATGGGCTATTGTCTGCGGTATTGTCGCCGGTTGCTGCTACCTCATTCAAGGACTGGCGGTAATCGGTACGTCTAGCTTAATCGTCTGTGCCTGTTTCCTGCTGTACTACGGCTACAAACTATGGTCTCACCAGATCAAGGTTGCAGAAGCCAAAGCTGCGGCCCGGAAAGAGCCGGTCGCACAGACCATTGAAATGACCAGTCCCGGCAGTTCCCGTTTATTCGTCCCACCGCCGCTTGCTGATTAGTCTCAGCTCGTAGAAAGGAAACACAACATGCCGTTTCATGCACGGCCTTGGTTCGAGTCGCTTGACGCTGATGTGCAGCGCTCACTGTCTTTGAATGGCGTTTGCTTCGGCAGCCATCCTGAAACTGACGATCACTTGTATATTCCGAACACTGACCGCTACGCTGGAAGTTACATTCTCGGTGTCCAAGGTTCCGGTAAGAGCGGATTACTGCAAAACCTGATCCATGCCGACATGCTGGCCGGTCAAGCCGTTATTGTGATAGACCCGCACGGCGATCTAGTAAAGGATTGTATAAACCATATACCGCAGTCCCGTTTAGGTGACACGTACTTACTGGATATGGAGGACGAAGCCTACCCGTTCGGGGTAAACCTCTTCAGCTTCGGCAAGACCACTACCGATGTCGCGAAGACCCAAGCCGTCCAACGCATCATGCACATCTTCGACGTACTCTGGCCGGAGGTTATGACCCAGCAGAACCTGCCGCGCTACCTGCTTGCTTCCACGCTGGCGTTTATGGCGAACCCCGGCACAACGCTCGTTGATATGCACCCCTTCTTACAAGACCAGCTATTCCGTAACCGCTTGCTGGCAAATGTTACGGACATCTCAGTACGCCGGTTCTGGGCTGACCAATATGATAGCCTCGGTCCTCACGAGCAGTACCGCCGCGTACAGCCGTTGATCGGGCGCTTAGAAGCGCTATTTATGGGTAGGTCGTTAGTGAGGAATATAGTCGGGCAACGAAGGAACACCATTAGCTTCCGCAATGTAATCGAAAAGCGCCAGATTGTCTTCATTAAATTGCCAATGAAAACCGTAGCCCAGGATGCGCGGCTGATCGGGATTATGCTGTTGGCACAGATCAACAGCGCTACATTCTCGTTCGCAAACGTACCGGAAAACCAGCGGCCGGGCTACAGCTTATATGTGGATGAGTTTCAGCATTTAGCGACTTCGGATTTTGCTGAGCTTTTAACTGAGGGTCGGAAGTTCGGCGTAAGAGTAACGGTTGCCCATCAGTACCGGAACCAGTTACCTGCATTCTTACGAGATTCGACGATGACCGCACGTACAAAGGTTTGCTTTCAGACAACACCCGAAGATGGTAGAGAGATGGCTCATTTGTTCCCATCTTCTGACTCTACCATTAAACCGGAAGACATGACCGAACACGCCAGCCGCGAACTGCTGGCGCATACACCGGATATTGAAGGCGTGCAAGCTTTCGTCGAACTGTACCTACGACCGCTGCAAGGGCATAAGCGCGGAGCTGGCCGCGTGGAAATAGAAATGCGCGGGTCTGCACCCAGCCTGTATGAAGTGATGCAGGGCGGCCGTTCAGAAAATCCGCGGGTTGCTGACCCGACACCTTACTTAGATGCCCTGCTGCATCAGGTGATGGTAACGGGTAATACGGATATTGACATCCCGCCGGAGGTCGTGCGCGGTTTTGCTAATTGCGGCGGCGGGTTCTTCAAAGCCGCTAGGAAGCTTCATCATGGGAGCAAACAACTGACAACGCAAGTAGAGTACCCGGCGAGCTTGATAATCCAAAAATCCAACGGGAGTTACGAACCCATCAGGCCGCCGGAAGGCCAAACGGAGCGTATGTATTACTTCATTTGCTGCTTGCGACTGGTGATGCAGTACCTGGCGTGTAATCCTATCGGGAAAGCGACCGGTGCGTCATCGGCTGATGTTGCTAAGATGCTGACTGCCTTACCCAAACGGGCAGCTTTCGTGCACAGCGGCGATACTGTGGGCGTGATCTACACGCATGACACCATGCCGAAATTGGGGCGTATCGAGCTGTTTAGCCGTGCGCGGGACATCCTGGAACATACCAGAATGGTGTATTGCCACCCAAAAGTAGAAGTTGAGCGGTCGTTTATGCAGCCTGCACAACCGGCAACGTCATTGCAGCCGGTGAGCCGGTGGGAAGAAGTCGAGTAATAAAAGTGAGCTCCAGAAAAAATTTAATTTGGAGAAAAAAATGCCTCTCTGGAGCTCGGCCTTCATTCTATCAGGAATATAAAGAACATGAGTAAAATATTCGCCATCACCCCCGCCTTAGACTTGCTGTTACGCGGCAGCCAGGATATGCCTATCGGGCTATATCACTTACACCTAGCGACGACAGAACAGCTAACTAGGCTGCACTATAAGCCCGGTATGCTCAAAACAGTCAGCAAGCGCTTGAAGGTGCTGGTAGACAACGGTTACATTCAAGCTGATTGCGTACCGACCAAGCTGTTTAAGAGTCCGTATTACTATACCCTAGACACAAAAGGCATAAGATACTTGGAAAGTATTGGTGTAGATATAGATCAGAACTTTCGCGCCAGTAAGGAAGTCTCTGAAAGCTATTTACATATACGCCATGCTCTAGAGCTAAATGACGTACTGCTAGCTGCTTTGCGTTTAAAATACCAGCACCCGAACTACTACCTTGCGAGGTATATACAGGAGCGGACATTAAAGCGTAGTCCATATAAGGCTAATGGTATCACACTCATCCCTGACGGCTTCCTGGACATCCGCAATCGCACAAATAATCAGGCATTGCCGCTCATAATCGAGCTGGACAGAGGCACTGAGCAACAGGAGCATTTTAAGCGCCGTATCAGGGCATATAAAGCCTTATATGCGGCTAATGGGTGTGAGTCTATGTTCGGCGTCAAAACCGCACTAGCGGTTTTTCTGACATTCGTAGGACTCAAACGCATACAGCAAATGCGGGAGTGGACGTTTGCCGAATTGCAAGACAGCCCGTCACTCGTCAGCCGCTTCTTATTTGCCGATTTGCCGAAGCCATTAGAACCGCATCACTTACTGTTTGAACACCGCTGGTATACCTTAACTGACGGCCAGCCGATAGCCTTATTGGGGGAAACCAATGGATGAAGTACGTCCCACTCAGCAATCGACGAGTATCTTAGAGGCGCTATACTTCATCCGGGCGAAGAATAGGGGCGATCTATCCTTCGCCGATTGTATGGATCGTCTCGTAGAATGGGCAAAGGCGGTAATTGCCGAAGCCGAGGCTACACCGGCTGAGCAAGATGAATGCCCGAGCGGTCAATGAGGATAAGTGCGGTTAGTGTCTGACACATCGACAGGTGGAAGCCACGAAATACGTAGTATTTCGGGATATAGCGGCCTCGATATTTGCCTGGTATGC
>Ga0070717_10000396_pt1 | contig 27915 bp, 23 predicted proteins | sample LARL113metaG_FD_71366 | JGI IMG/M metagenome (GOLD analysis project Ga0070717, IMG submission 71366) | Corn, switchgrass and miscanthus rhizosphere microbial communities from Kellogg Biological Station, Michigan, USA - LAR L11-3 metaG | ecosystem: Host-associated > Plants > Roots > Rhizosphere ...
GTCATTTCATCGAGCAGAGCCTTGGCCTTCCCGTCCTGACCGAGCTGCAAATAGGCATAGACCTGATAGTCCATCGCATGCAGCTGATCGTGGAAATCGGACGATTCTTTTGCGACACGCTGCGCGACCTTGTTGGAGTCTATCGACTCCTGCCAGTAGCCGACGCGCGTGAAGATATGCGACGGCATATGTTGCGCATGTGCTGCATCGGGGGCGATCTTGGCGTAGATCCGCGCAGCATTGAGGCCCTTCTCGGCGATTGGCGGATAGTCGTAAAGGTGGATCAAATAGTGTGCGACGCCGGGATGTTGCGGCTGGCGCGCGAAGATCGGCTCCAAAATCGCCGCGCCTTTCAGTTGATTGGCGTAAGTCTTGTCAGTCGGGGAAGCCGACGTGTTGAGCGACAGCGCGTAGTGGATCTGCGCTTCGTCGTCATTTGGATAACGTTGCGCGAGTTGTTCCATGGCCTTGGCATAGGCCTGGATGCGCGTGCGGTGATCGACCTTGTCGTAATCGGCGTACATGACCGCAAGTGCATCGATGTAGTCACGCTCGCGTTGCGTCTTGGCTCCGACGCTCTTGCCCTTGGCAATTGCAGCTGCGCCTTCAGCCAGATTCTTCACTGGCGGCGCAATGTGGGGGTTGAGCAACAAGCTGAGCGCGATGCCCCAATAGGCAATGCCGCATTCCGGATCGGCCTTGAGAACATCTTCAAAGACTTTCTGCGACGCGCGATACCAGAACGAATGCTGATACAGCATGGCCCGATCGAAGATCTTCTGCGCTTCCGGCGTGCACGACGTTTCGAAATGCACTTTGCCGAGCTTGCTATCGTCAGCTTGCGCGAACCCAAGTTGGGCCAGCAGAACGAAAGCGGCTCCCGCAATTGCTATTGCAGAGTTCGAAACCTTGATCATGGATGTTCTCCCGGTTCAGTCCGTCGATGGCGCGCTACCGAGGCGCCGCATTTCCGAAAACCAGGCATGGTCGCGACGTCCTTGGCGTACGCGCGGTCACGACCTATCGATCATCCTAATATGAGCGGGCTGGCTTGACCAACAAGTCTGTTTTTCGAACTGGTCTGCCGCCGGACGAAGTGTTTCAATAGCCACCATGCATAACGGCTACAATCAGTTCTGCCCGATTGCGAAAACATCGGAAATCGTTGCCGTGCGGTGGATGCCTCTCGTCCTGCGCGAACTGATGGCCGATATCCGCACGTTCAACGACATCCAGCGCGGGATACCACTGATCTCGCGCGCTGTTCTCACCGCCCGACTGCGCGAACTTGAACATCATGGGATCATCGAGCGTCGCAAACGCGAGGGTCGGCAGGGAACCGAGTATTGGCTCACGCCAGCCGGCAATGCACTGCGCCCGATTATTAGTGAGCTTGGTCACTGGGGGCTTGTTCACGCGCGCGACAGTTTGACGCTGGAAGACCTCGACCCGACCTTTCTGCTGTGGGGGTTCCGCAAGCGGGCGATCCGCGATGCGCTGCCGGATCGGCGCATCGTCGTGCGGTTCGAGTTTTCGGGCGTGCCGGCGAACCGCTCCAAGTTCCGTGTTCTATGGCTGCTGCTCGGGCGCTCGGATGTCGACGTTTGCGTGAAAGATCCCGGTTACCCCGTGGACGTCGTCATGCACGGCAAGATCGCCGATTTTGTCTCGGTCTATCTCGGCCACGCGCTGTGGCGCGACATGGTCGGCAAGAAATTGTTCATCAAAGGCGATCGCGACCTGGTGCGATCGCTTCCCGGTTGGATCAGGCTCGATAAAGTTGTCGGTCGGGACTTTCCGGTGGTGCGCCCGGCCGCCTGAGCTCACTCAGGTTCGATCTTTGCGTCGGCGACGATCTTTTTCCATTTCTCGGTTTCGACGGCCTGGAATTTCCGAAGTTCGTCGGGCGAACTCGCTTCAGGCTCAATGCCAGCGGTCAGCAGCTTTTCGGAGACCTCTTTATCCTTGAGAGCTTCGCGGAACGCCGCGTTCAGCTTGTCGATGATCGGCTTCGGCGTTTTCGCCGGCGCATAGGCGGCGAACCAGGCGGTCAGTTCGTAACCCTTCAGTCCGGCTTCATCGATGGTCGGAAGATCCGGCGCCAACGGCGAACGTTTGATGCCCGACACTGCGTAACTCTTCAGCTTGCCGGCGCGCACGGGTGGCAACGCGGTCGAAACATCGCCGAAGAAAATGGAGATCTGTCCGCCCAGCAGGTCGGTCACCGCCTGCGGATTGCTCTTGTATGGTACGTACAGCATGTCGATGCCGGCCATCGTCTTCAGAAGTTCGCCTGACATGCGCGAAGAAGACGAGCCCGCACCAAACGTAAGCTTGCCCGGATTGGTTTTGGCGTAGGCGATCAGCTCCTTGAGATCATTGGCCGGCACGGAAGGGTTGGCCACCAAAGCAAGCGTGATGGTGCCGAGCTTGGTGATCGGCTCGAAGTCGCCGGCTGCATCGTAGGGCACTTTCTTCAGCAGTGCCTGGTTGCCCGCATGCGTGGTGTTGGACGTGATCATCACGGTGTGGCCGTCGGGCGCTGCGCGCACGACGTTCTGCGAGGCAGGAATGCCGTTCCCCCCCGCAATATTCTCGACGACGATGTTGCGGCCGAGAATTGTCGTCATGCGGTTGGCGAGCAGTCGCGCCAGCGTGTCGGTCGCGCTGCCGGCGGTGAAAGGCACCACGAAACGAATGTTCTGCGAGGGATAGCTGTCTTGCGCCCACGCACCCGCTGCGGCGAGCAAACCTGCAACGCCTAAGAGAATTGCGATCAGTTTCTTCATGAGACGGTCCCCCGGATGGAACGGCGCGATGTTTCGGCGGCGATCTCGACCGGAATATCGAGCACAAGGAATGACAGCGACTTGCCGTGGCCGTCGAGGCCAAGGCTGGCATTGACGCCGCCTTCGAGAACATCGTCGAGAACGAAATTGAAGGCCGCAAGCTTCGGCAGATCGTAGCGGACGACGCGCGTCGGCTTGCGCGCAGCGAAAACCTCGGCGACGCGCTCGGCAGTCACCTGCGCCGCCACCGCCGCATAGTGAGCGGGATCCCGACAAACCAGCACGAGGTTGAGGCGATTGCCTTTGTCACCGGTGCGCGCGTTGGCGATATCATTCAGTCGGACCATGCGGGTCATGCCGATGCTCCCACCATCGTCACGCGCGGTTCGGCGTACCGCTTTTCAATGAGGCAGGAGGCACTCGCCAGCCGTGGCGTGATGCGCCGGCGTACCCCTGCCCCTCCGGCCGGTCCCGCGCAATAAAGCGCTTCGGCCTCGTCGAGCAGAACTTCGACATCAGAAGCGTTCGCCGACTCGGCTGCAAAACGAAGACGCACGTCATAAGTTTGCGCGCCGCGCAGATCGTTCGTTGCACCGTTGGCGCCCCAGACGCTGCGAACGCCAATCGCATCGACGCGGACATTGAGATGCGGAACGCGCTTGCGCACGCGCGCGCGGACAACCTCGGCGGCAAGCTGCGCACGCGCCGGAGCATTTGGACCGGCATAGGAAATCTCGGCTTCGCCGAGGAAACCGCCATCAACACAAACGGTCGCCTTCAGCGTCTCCGGCGCTGGTCTCCCTCGCGCACCGGACACGCGCACACGATCCTTGCCGATCTCGGCAACCTCGACATTCGTCAGGTCGAGAACAACATCGGGCGCAAGATAGGCGGATGGATCGTGGATCTCATAGAGTAACTGCTCGATCACGGTCAGGCGATCGACCAAGCCACCGGTGCCCGCGGGCTTGGTGATCACCGTCTCGCCGGTTTCATCGACCTCGGCGATCGGATAGCCGACCTCGTCCAATCCGGGCACGTCCTTGTAGCCTGGGTCGGCAAAATATCCGCCGGTGACCTGCGCACCGCATTCGAGCAGATGGCCCACGAGCGTGCCGGCAGCGAGCCGGTCCCAGTCATCGGCGGGCCAACGAAAAGCGTGCAGTAAAGGTCCCAGCGCCAGCGCGGAATCGGCAACGCGCCCGGTGACGACAATGTCGGCACCCTGGTCGAGTGCCTGCGCGATCGGCTGCGCCCCGAGATAGAGATTGGCCGAGATGATTTCACGCGCCTGCGCGAGGTCAACGCCGTCGACCCTGCGTGAAGCGAGATCGTTCGCCGAAAGTTTGCCCGCAATGTCGTCGCCTTCGACAGCGGCAATGCGCGGCGGACGAACACCGAGCGAGCGTGCCATCTCCTCGACACGGCGTGCGGCCGCGGCCGGATTGGCCGCGCCGAAATTTCCGACGATCTTGATGCCCGCCGCGAGGCAACGCGCGAGAACGGGCGGCAGCATCCGATCGAGCGCTGGACTGTAGCCGAGCTGCGGATTCTGCCGGCGCTCGAGCTGGCAGAGCGCCAGCGTGCGCTCGGCCAGTGTCTCGTACATCAGAAAGCGCGGACCGGATTGCGCGGCGAGCGCGTCCACAATCGGGCCGCCGGCATCGCTTCGGTCACCGGCAAACCCGGCCGCTGCGCCGATGAAGACCTTCGCCATGCGGCGATGCTAACGGGAGGGGTCTACCGTGTAAAACGACACAGGGGCCGCGAACAACGCTAGTCTTCCATCGGCACCATGGCCGCGTCCTTGGAATTGCGTAGCGTCAGCGACGTCTTCACGTTGCGCACGTTGCGCGCCGCCGTGAGTTTCTCGACAAAAGCCTGAAAGGTTTTCAAATCGGGCGCCACGCATTTGAGGACGAAGTCGATCTCGCCCGAGAGCATCCAGCACTCGCGCACGAGCGGCTGCGCGCGCACGAACTCCTCGAAGGCGACAAGATCGGCCTCGGCCTGGCTCGCCAGATGCACCATTGCGAAAACGGTGACTTCATAGCCGAGCTTCTTTTCATCGAGCAGCGCGCGGTAACCCTTGATGTAGCCGGCCTCCTCGAGCGCGCGGACCCGGCGCAGACAGGGCGGCGCGGAAATACCGACGCGGCTTGCCAGCTCCACGTTGGTGATGCGGCCGTCCGCCTGCAGCTCCTTGAGGATTTTGCGGTCGATCGAGTCGAGGCGGGCTGGCACGGGCGCTCCTTTGGCCTGACGGCAACTGACAACATTCATACCGCGAAATAATATTTCGCGAAAGAATATTGCGCGCTCTTGCGATCGTGATCGGCGCTTTGCCGCAGGTTGTGGGCGTGGCGGGTTGCGTATCTTGCATAGCTCGGCTGAAAGCCATAAATCCAGCAGAGCAAAAGAGCCGAAATGCTCGGCCGCTCAGGGCAGTAAGCGCCCAAAAAGACGCCCGTCCAGGGGGGCGTACAACATGGCAAAGACGACCCACGCCAAAGTCGTGATCATCGGCTCGGGACCGGCGGGCTACACCGCGGCCATTTATGCCGCGCGCGCGATGCTGGAGCCGGTTCTGATTCAGGGCGTGCAGCCGGGCGGCCAGCTGACGATTACCACCGACGTCGAGAACTATCCTGGCTTTGCCGATGTCATCCAGGGTCCCTGGCTGATGGAGCAGATGCAGGCGCAAGCCACGCACGTCGGCACGCGCATCGTCACCGATCATGTGAACAAGGTGGAATTGGCGCAGCGGCCGTTCAGGCTGATCTGCGATTCCGGCGACATCTACCTCACCGACGCGCTGATCATCGCAACCGGCGCGCAGGCGCGCTGGCTCGATCTGCCCTCGGAACAGAAATTCAAGGGCTATGGCGTGTCCGCCTGCGCGACCTGCGACGGGTTCTTCTATCGCAACAAGGAAGTCGTGGTGATCGGCGGCGGCAACACCGCTGTCGAGGAGGCACTGTTCCTGACCAATTTTGCCTCGAAGGTCACGGTCGTGCACCGGCGCGATGCATTCCGCGCCGAGAAGATCCTGCAGGACCGCCTGTTCAAACATCCCAAGATCGAGGTGATCTGGGACAGCGTGCTCGACGATGTCACCGGCGGCGACAGTCCGCTGAAGGTCAGCGGCGTGCGGCTCAAGAACGTGAAGACCGGCGCCGTTACCGAGCGCAAAGTCGACGGCGTCTTCATCGCCATCGGACACCAGCCGTCGTCGGAACTGTTTGTCGGCCAGATTCAGATGAAGCCATCGGGCTACATCATCACCGGCGGCAATTCGACCGTCACCTCGGTGCCCGGCGTGTTCGCCGCGGGTGACGTCACTGACGATATCTATCGGCAAGCAGTCACCGCAGCCGGACAAGGCTGCATGGCCGCACTCGAAGCGGAGAAATTCCTGGCCGCGCACGAACATCAACGTGCGGCGGCGGAATGAACATGGTGGCACCGAACAATACAATGGACTGGGACAAGCTGAAGGTGTTTCACGCCGCAGCGGAAGCGGGCTCGTTCACGCATGCCGGCGAGCGGTTAGGCCTTTCCCAGTCGGCGGTTTCGCGTCAGGTCTCGGCGCTCGAATCCGAACTCTCGGTGTCGCTCTTCCACCGCCATGCGCGCGGCCTGATCCTCACCGAGCAGGGCGAGTTGCTCTATCGCACCGCGCACGAAGTCTTCATGAAGCTAGAGGCCGCGCGCACCAAGCTGACCGACAGCCGCGAGCGGCCGAACGGCGAACTGAAGGTGCAGACCACACCGGGCATCGGAGTGCACTGGTTGACGCCGCGGCTCGGGGAATTTCTCGATCTCTATCCGGACATCCACATCACGCTGATTACCTCCGACGAGGAGCTGGATCTGGCGATGCGCGAGGCCGATGTCGCCATCCGGCTGCGGCAGCCGACACAGCCCGACCTGATCCAGCGCAAGCTCTTCTCAGTGCATTTCCACGCCTATGCGTCACCTGATTACCTCAAGCGATTCGGCACACCGCGCGCGCATGAGGAGCTCGACAAACACCGCATCGTTCTTCTCGGCGGCGGCGTGGTACCTGCGCACTTGCAGAATCGGCGTTGGCTCCTCGAGATCGGACGTGATGGCAAGGATTCGCGCACGCCGCATCTGACGGTCAACAATGTTCTGGGTGTTCTGCGCGCGTGCCAGCGCGGGCTCGGTATCGCTGTGCTGCCGGACTATCTGGTCGAGGAAAACGGCGGCCTGGTGCAACTGTTCGGCGAAGCCGACACGCTCGCACTCGACGCCTATTTTGTTTATCCGGAAGAACTCAAGTCGGTCGCACGTATTCAAGTTTTTCGAGATTTTCTGGTGGCCAACGCACAGCGCTGGCACTTCTGAGTTTCCCACTCAATTCGCGCGGTAAAATTTTCGCGAGCGGCGACGCAAAGTCGAGCAAGTCAGCGGTTTCTTATTGATTTGCGAATGCGCATGGCAGTCATGCGGCCTCCGACGTTGTGGCGCTGTGACACGCTTCGCATACTTATCGTCCGCTGTTTCGCCGGATAGATATCCTCCCAGAATCGCCGGCGGGCAGCATGTTCCCCTCTGGAAGATATTGCCGACCCCCACGTCGGCAATTACTGAAACCGGGCCCTCACGGGCCCGGTTTTTTATTCCGCGGGATCAGCGAAACCGCGCGATGTAATAGGCGAGGTCGGAGATCTGCTCGTCGCTCACCGGCGCGAGAGCCTCCGCCATTGTCCCGTCGTAGCCGCGCCGATCATTGGTTTTGTATTCGCGCAGCGTCTTGGCGAGGTAGTCCTCGCGCTGGTTGGCGATGCGGGGAACGTTATCGCGACCCGTGAGATCAAGTCCGTGACAACTGTTGCACCGGTGCTGTGTGATCAGGACTGTGGCCCGCTGCATGCGCGCGGCATCACCGGTATCGGCCGGAGGTTTGGGCGCCGGCACTTTCGCGAGAAAATCGGAGAAATTTCGCAAGTCGTCGTCGGTGAAGCCTTTGGTCATTTCCGTCATGACCTGGATCATCTGATCGTTCTTTTTCTCCGGCGAAGCGCGTTGCTGTTCGCGAAACATGTACAGCTGGATCAGCAAATACGGCGCAGGCTGCCCGCCGATCGACGGAACCTCCGGAGTTTCGGACTGTCCACTTTCCCCGTGACACGCAAGGCAAGGCACCGCGCGTTCCGCGACTGTTTCGCCAAACAATGGCTGGCAGGCGACACCAACGAAAAGTGCCGCGGCTGCAATCCGGGGCGCGAGATGGATGGGTCGCATGAGTACTCAGCTTGAATAAAAAGGGCCGGGGGCAAAGCCCCCGGCCCTGTACGCGTATCAGCGACCAGCGACTCGCGCCGCCTTGCCGTAGGTGATGCGATAGATCGCGCCGTTCCAGTCGTCCGACAACAGCATCGAGCCGTCCGCCATGAATTCAACGTCGACGGGGCGGCCGATGTAATTGTTGTTGTCGAGGAAGCCGGTGATGAACGGTTCGGATGATTTCACCGTGCCATCCTTGTTCAGGAAGATGGCGATGACATCGCCGCCGAACTTGTTGGTCCGGTTCCACGAGCCATGACGGGCGAGGAAGATCGCGTTCTTGTATTTCGCCGGGAACATCTTGCCGGTGTTGAAGCGCATGCCGAGCCCCGCGGAGTGCGGGCCTGTCAGCATGATCGGCGCTTCGAATTCACGGCACGAGTGACCCCAACCAAATTCCGGATCGAGCAGGTTGCCCTGGTAGCAATAGGGCGCACCGAAATGCTGTCCGACCTTGGTGATGCGGTTGAGTTCATCCTGCGGCGTATCTTCCGACAGCCAGTCGCGGCTGTTGTCGGAGAAGTACAGCTGGTTGTTCACCGGATTCCAGTCGAAGCCGACCGTATTGCGCACGCCACGCGCGATCACTTCGGCTCCGGTTCCGTCCAGATTGATGCGACGGATCTGTCCGTGCGCCGGGTCGTGCAACACGTTGTTGCCCGGCTGTCCGACCGGAATGTAAAGCTTGTCGTCCGGCCCGATCGCAATAAATTTCCAGCCGTGCGCCTCGTCTTTTGGCAGATCGGTATAGATCACCGTCGGCTTCGGCGGCTTGTCGAGATTGGACTCGACGTTGTCGATCTTGGAGATCTGCGAGAGCTCGGCGATGTAGAGCGTGCCCTTGTGGAAGGCCAGCCCGTTCGGGCGATAGAGACCCTCAGCGATCGTCTTGACCTCGGTCTTGCCGTCCTTCTTGACGATTGCGGAGACCTTGTTGCCGAGCCGCGTGCCGACGAACACGGTGCCCTTGTCGCCGACGCGCAGCGATCGTGTATTGGCAATGCCACTGGCGTAAACTTCGACGTTGAAGCCCGGCGGGAGCTTGAGCTTTGCGGTCGGCAGCTTGTCGGCGGCCGCCGGCAATGGCGGGGGCGCGACGGGAGCGAGTTTTGCCGCGGCCGGATTTCCTTCAGGCCGGCCGATCAACGGCGAGCCTGGCGGCAGCGGGGCGGCCGGTGCCGCGGCAGGCGGCGATGCAGGCGCCGACGGTTGCTGGGCAAAGGTCGGTGCAACCAGCAAAATGCCGGCGACCGTGCCGGCGAGCAAAATAGAACGTTGAACCGTGAAACACGGAGCCATCGAATTCCTCCCTGATTTGGAGGCGCTTGACCCGCGAGGTTGATCGAGAACGGCCCCGGAGCGCTCCCCCTTGCTGGCAAGTCTCTACCTTTCGACTTTCTGTTGCAATCGAGAAGTCGAAAATTCCGAAAAATCAGGAAGTCCGGTACGTGTAGGCAGCATCTTTACGATCTGCCGCCAGTTCCGCGACCACCAAGTGATGTGGTGACAGGTGACATACCGGATCGGCCGCGCGAACGTCGCCCGTAAGTAGGAAGGCCTGGCACCGGCATCCGCCAAAGTCTTGATCGCGCCGGGAGCAGGACCTGCACGGCTCTTGCATCCAGTCGGTGCCACGAAAAGCCTGAAATGCTGGCGAGCTCCGCCAGATGTCCGCAAGCGAATGCTCGCGGACATTCCAAAATTCGAGATCTGGAATGACCTCGGCCGCATGGCAGGGAAGCACCCGGCCGGCTGGCGTCACGTTAAGAGAGCGGCGACCCCAGCCGCCAACGCAAGGCTTTGGAAACCGCGCATAGTAATCGGGGACAACAGCGTCGATGACGATGCGGCCCTGGTGCTTGGCCCGCAGCAATTCGACCTGCCGCACGGCTTCATCGACCTGCTCGCGCGTGGGCATAAGCGCGGCGCGGTTCTTCAGCGCCCAGCCGTAATACTGCACATGCGCGATTTCCACGCGGCTCGCGCCCAGCGACAGAGCGAGTTCAACCATCGGTTCGATGCGGCCAATATTGGCGCGATGTACCACCATATTGACGGTGAGCGGCAGACCCAGACTGACGACCTCTTTGGCCATCCCCCGCTTGCGCGCAGAAGCGCCTTTGTAGCCCGCGATGTGATCGGCCGATGCTTCGTCGCTGTCCTGGATGGAGATCTGCACGTGATCAAGGCCCGCATCCGAAAGCGCCGCCAGATTCTGCGGCGTCAGTCCGACCGCCGATGTAATCAGGTTGCTGTAAAGACCGGCGTCACGCACCGCTTTGACAATCTCAACCAGGTCGCGCCGAGCCGCCGGTTCACCGCCCGACAAGTGCACTTGCAGCACGCCGAGCGCAGCCGCTTCGCGAAAGACCCGCGCCCATGTCGCCGCATCGAGTTCATCGCTGCGCTTGTCGAGCGCCAGCGGGTTCGAACAATAAGGACAGCCGAGCGGACAGCGGTGCGTGAGTTCGGCAAGCAGGCCGAGTGGCGCGGACAATGCGGCTCCGTTCGTCGTCATCACAAAAGCACTCAACCCAGATCCAGCAGCTTCTTCTCCGCCAAACCGTTCAGCAGCGTCACAACATCGGCATGGATACGCTCGCGCGGCGCGGCAAAGGTCGCGGCAAGATCGTCGACGATCGCAGCCAGCGTGGCTTCGCCGGTGCAACGCTTCAGAATTTCGACGGTTATGGCGTCAGCCTTGAACACGCGTTCCGGTGCGAGCAGAACCCAGCCGCCCTGCGCTTCATTGTGCGTCAACCGCACGCCGCGTGGCAGACGCGGACGCGAGATGTCGGACGCCTGCGTCGCCGACCCATTCATCATCGATCCTCCGGCACGAAGGCGCCTGGCGGAACGTGTCCCGGCGACACGTAGGCGTGGTAAAGCGCGTCGAGCATCGACCAGAGAATGCTGCATTTGAATTCGAGCGCGGCAAGCACCGCCTGCTGCTGTTGCGGTGTCCGCGCATCGCGCTTGACGAAATTGAGCGCGAAGTCGGCGTCGCGCTGCGCTTGCGGCGGACGCTTGTCGAAATAGCTGAGTGTCTCGCGAGTAATGAAATCGTAGTTCGCCAGCATGCCCGCCATGCGCTCGCTGATAATCACCGGCGAAAACATCTCGGTGAGCGAGGAGGCGATCGCCTCGAGCAAGGTCTTCTCGCGCACGAAATTAACGTAGGCCTCGACGGCAAAACGCGTGCCCGGCAGGATTCCGCGCAAGGACGTGACGTAGCCGCGCTCAAGCCCGAGCCCGTCGGTGAGCTTGAGCCACCGCGCAATGCCGCCGTCGCCTTCGCGCTCGCCATCATGGTCGACGAGACGCGAGCGCCATTCGCGGCGCACGGCGGAATCCTCGCAACGCGCGATCAGGCTCGCGTCCTTGATGGGAATCATCGCCTGGTAATAGTAGCGATTGAGAGCCCAGGCCTGCACCTGACCTTTGCTGCACTTGCCGCCGTGCAGCAGTGCATGGAACGGATGCAGGCGATGGTAGCGTTTGGCGCCGATATCGCGCAGCGCGGCTTCAAGTTCGTCCGGTGAAAGCAACTTCACAGCACGATCTCCATACCATCCTCGGCGACCTGCCATCCGGCACCTTCGACCGTTCGCCGCTCAACCGAGCCTTCGATCAGGATCGGATTGGTATTGTTGATATGCACAAAGATGCGCCGCGCCGACAACCCGGCCAAGGCGCGGAGGGAACCGCCGTCGCCGTCGATCTGCAGATGGCCCATGCGCCGGCCGGTCTTTTGCCCGGTCTGTGTGCGGATCATCTCGTCATCGGTAAACAGCGTGCCGTCGAACAGCACGACGTCAGCGCGCGCGAAGCGTTCGCGCATTGCCGGCGTCACCGCCGCGGTCCCAGGCACAAAAACCATGCGCGCTCCCTCGCGGTGCAATTCGATCCCGACATTGGCTGCGCTTTCGATATCGAGTTCGGGCGCCTCGCCCTCGAGATAGAGGGGAAGTTTGCCAGGAACCATAAACAGCGTCGCCTCGATATCTCCGGCAAGCATGAATCGTTCGCCCGGATTGATCGCGCGCCGTGACATCGCGCCCATTGCACCGAACATGGCATTGGCAGCGACGGCCGCATGGCTCGCCGGCGTCGCATAAAGTGTAAAGGGCGAGCTTTCGCGCAGAGAGAGCAGACCAGCGATCTGGTCGATTTCCGCGCCAGTGAGAACGACGCCATCGACCGGGCTGCCACGCAGCGCTCCCCGCGGATGCAGCGCAGGCGTCGCCCGGATTTGCGACGGGAGATCGGGGGAAGCGTTGATCAACGTCCAGCGCCCATCGCCTGCCGATACGGCAATACCGGTCTGGGTGCGGGGTTGGACGCGCGAATCACCTGCCCACGCCAAGGCGCAAACTGGGCAGCGGCAGTTCCATTGCGGAAAGGCGCCCCCGGCCGCCGACCCAAGCACAATGGCGGTGAGGCGCCCCATCTAGCGGGGTCTTGAAAGAAGGCTCAGAAAATCAGAACTCGGCCGGCAGATAGCCGTTGATCTCGAGTCCAATGCAAATCTCTACAAGAACTGGGGTCGTCCAAGCCATGGCGTTTCCTTTCGACCGCATTCCGACGGGTCTTGACCCACATTACCGCAGCCCCGGGCCGCCGCAAGGGGCTCCCTGTTCATAGAATTCATAGGAGCCATCACGCCTTTGTCATGGTCCCCGCCATATCCATGCCCTAGATAACAGACATGGGTATAACTGCTGAGATGCGCCCGGAAACCTTATACCCAGTCGCCTGTTGACTTACGCTCCGCCTGCCTGTCCAGCTTAAAGCTCCCGATTCGTTCAAACGTTCGCTCGTGCAAAATAGCCACAGTTGACGCCTGTTCTCGCTGGGCCGTTGGGAAATACGTAACTGGGTGCGCGCTATCAGTTACACTGGGATCGAACATTTATCGGGGCCTATGCCCCTGACAGTCTTGGGAGAATACGTGGTGAAAATTTCACGATTTGACCGTTTGCTGGCCTCCACGGCGCTGGTCTTGGTCCTGGCCTTGTCCAGCCATGCCGGCATCGCGCAGCAGAGCGACAACCCGACCACGGCGTCTGTGCCTGTGCCGGATACGACGCTCCCGCCGCCGCTGACGGCCAAAGACGTCGATTCCCCAGCCAAGCAGGTGGCCCCGGCTCCCGCAGCAAAGGAAGAGCCGAAGCAGAACGCCACGACGGCTCCCGCCGAGCCGGCCAAGGCCGCGACCAACGCTACGCCCGCGGATCCCGTCGGCGAAAAGCTGCGCGAACTGGTCACGGGCCGCCAGCTTGAGCGACTCGTCAACCGAAAGGCCGACCGGGCCGGCATCGAGGCCTATTACAGCTCGCACAACTACGCGCCGATCTGGGTCAGCAACAACGCTGGCAACGACCGCGCCAAGTCGGCGGTCGCCTACCTGGGTGAGGCCGATGCGGTTGGTCTGGACCCGACCGACTATTCGGCACCCGACTTCAAGTCTGCGACGACCCCCGAAGCACTTGCCGAAGCCGAACTCAAGATGACCGCCGCGGCCCTGACGTTCGCGCGGCACGCACAGATCGGGCGCATCCACTACACGCGCGTGAGCCCGGACATCCTGTACGAGCTGAACGCGCCTGAACCGGCCGACGTATTGGCCAAACTCGGCGACAGCAGCGATGCAGGCAAAGTTCTCGACGCCTACAATCCGCAGCAAGCCGAGTTCAAGGCGCTGCGAGCCAAGCTCGCCGAGCTGCGCAAGGGACCGGCGCCATCTGAAACCAAGACCGCGGAAAAGCCCGAGCTCCCGCGCGTGCACGTGCCGGATGGCAAGATTCTCCGTCCGGGCATGAAAGATGCGCGCGTGACCGCGCTGCGCAAGCGCCTCGACGTCGCGGGCGACAAAGAGAACCAGGTCTATGACGACGCGGTTCGCGATGCGGTGAAGGCTTTCCAGACCGAAAACGACATCAACGTCGACGGCAATCTCGGACCGAACACCGTCCGCACGCTTAACGGCGAGCGTCGGGAAGTCCGTCAGAGCTCCGCCGACCCGACTGATCTCATCATTGTCAACATGGAGCGGTTGCGCTGGATCCCGCGCGACCTGGGCAATCCGCATGTTGTCGTCAACATTCCGGATTACAGCCTCACGCTCTACAACAATGACAAGGTCTACTGGCACACGAAAATCGTGGTCGGCAAACCGAATTTGCCGACGCCGATGCTCAGCGCCGAGATGAAGTTCATCACGGTCAATCCGACCTGGAATGTGCCGCCGTCGATCATCGAGAAAGAATACCTGCCGGCCCTTGAGGCCGATCCGCAGGCACTCGACCGCATCGGCCTGAAGCTGACGCAGGACGCCGATGGCACGATCCATATTTCGCAGCCGCCCGGCGCCGGCAACGCGCTCGGCCGCATCCGCTTCAACTTCCCGAACAAGTTCCTCGTCTACCAGCACGACACGCCCGACAAGCACCTGTTCTCGCGTGACAAGCGCGCGTTCAGCCACGGTTGCATGCGTGTGCAGAATCCGCTGACATACGGCGAAAAGCTGCTGTCGCTGGTGCTGCCGAAGGAGCGCTATACCGAAGCGCGCCTGGAATCGATGTTCGGCGGCAGCGAGATCAACATCAACTTCCCGAAATTCATCCCGGTGCATCTGACCTATCAGACTGCATTCGTGGATGATGCGGGCAAGCTGCAGCTGCGTGACGATGTCTACGGACGCGATGCGAAGATGCTCACCATCCTCAAGAGCAGCGAGCGCAAGGTCGCCGATATCGGGGTCGAGCGTGCGTCGCCGAATTCATCATCGAAGCCGGTCCGTATGCCGGTCGGCATGTATGGTAGCGGCGGCGGAAGCTACGGTGGTGGCGGCAACAACTTCTTCGACTGGATGTTCGGGGGCCCACAGGGCGGCGCTCGTCCCTATCCGCCGCGCAATGTCCCGCAGCAACCGCCGCGCAACACCAACGGCCGTTACAGCTGGCGCTAGCCGCTGAACGAACAGAAACAGAAAACGCCGGCGCATCGTCGCCGGCGTTTTTGTTTTGACGATTTGCGAAGATGGTACAGGCGGGTGGACTTGAACCACCGACCTCTGGTTCCACAGACCAGCGCTCTAACCAACTGAGCTACGCCTGCATGCGCGATCCGAGCGGGCGGAACCTAGGTGCCGTCTGCCCTTTTGGCAAGCGCCCACCCGGGTCGCCGACGCATAAACGAAAACCCGGGCATTCGCGCCCGGGCTTCGCACCCTCTAGCTCCAGACGTTAACGCGCCGGGCGCGTCAGGCCGCCTTATTGAATGTGCTGCTGATGCTTTCCTTGATCGGCTCGACCGTATCCGTCGCGACCTTCTGGGCGTGCTCGGAGAGTTCCTTGGTCTGAGCAATCATCGCATCGAACTGCTTGCGCATGAACGCGCTGGTCAGCTCGACCACTTCCGCATACGACTTCGCACCCATGAGTTCGCTCATCAGGTCGAAGGTTGCATCGGTATTGGCGCGCGTGGTCTCGATCACCTTCAGGCCATAGCTCGCACAGCCCTTGGAGGCCGTGGAATAGGTGTCCTCGAGGACATCGGTGGCCTGCTCGGCCGCGCTCTTGCACTTCTCGTAGTTTTCCTTGGCCTGCGCGATGCCCTTTTCCGCGAACTCGCGAAACACAGGCGGGACCTCAAATTTCGGCATTTCAAACTTGGGCATATCGAACTTCGGCATCTCGAATTTCGGCATCTCGAAAGCGGGCGCGGCAACGGCGACCGGCTTCGGCTTGGATTTCGTGGCCGAAGAAGCGGCAGTTTCAGGCATGAGAATCGTCCTTTGGCTGGCGGAGGGCGTGATCCGCACGGACCACACACCCTCGGCAAATGGGCCCTAACTTGTGTGAGCCGCAGCGCACCTGCGTTCCGATGTGCCGCGATCTAAGGGTACAACGCTTATACACCCGTTTTTGATGCATTGCAATAAAAAATATTGCATTGCACAAAAATCCCATAGGGCACCGCCCCGGCGGCCGTGCCGGGCTTATGGGAACTCACCGGCTGTCGGGCCGTCAATGCTGCGGTTTTTGTCCCGCCATTTTTGCCGCTCGACTGGTTAGTTCCTTCCCCTGCTCCGTGAGCACCGCGATCTGGCTGTTCACGTACTCCGCGTGCAGTGCCATGACGTCTTTGGGATCTTTGGCCTGCAGCAGTTTTCGCGCGAACTCGAACGATGAGGCGATGTTCCGCTCGGCGAAACCCATCGCAAGCTCTCCGACTTCCTTCGCGCCGGCTTGCGCGGTTGCGGCCTGATTTTCCGCAGTGCTTACAGCGTGCTGCGCCGCTGAAATAAAAACATCAAACGCCTGTTTGGCCTGCTCGACGCTCTTTTCGGCCAACGCAAGCATGTCGGCCGGAATTTCAAAGCCGGCGTTTCCGTCCTTCGGCATGACATTCCTCCTGCATGTCCTCGGCCACCGTTCTGGCAGCCTCACCGGTATCTAGGGTGATCTGCTGACCGCGCCAGTGATCGCATTAACGATATTGCGGGTTCGGACAGGGGGCCACCCGTTGTCCCGTGGACGCCGTCCGTTACCGGCCGTATTAAGACTCTATTAGCCGTGAATTCTGCGACCCCGGAATGACGGAAGCCAACCCGCAGCTTGCATATCTTCGTGATCAGCGGCTGGCGGCGCATGCGCTCAGCCCCGCGCCGGTCTGGCTTTGGAGCACTGACGCCGAACATATTCTGTGGGCCAATCCCGCGGGCGCAGCAATTTTCGACGCCGCCTCCTCGGGCGAAGCCTCGGCACTTCATTTCCAGACAAAGCATCCCGCGTCGGCTCAGGTCGCGCGTCTCGTCGCGACGCTTCCTGGAGGGAATACGCCACGGCTTGAACGCCTGCGCGGTTTCGGCGCGGCGTTGGGTGGTATGTTGATATGTCTTTGCTCGCGCCTGACGCTTGCCGACAACACCACCGCGATCCTGATCGTTTCGACCGAGCGCGCCGCCCGCGACCTCTCCCTGCCCGATCGCGCGCGCCGTCTGCTCGCCGACTTCAGCAGTCCTGCGGCCATGTTCACCGCCGACGGCGAATTGATCGACGCGCAACCTGCGACGCGAGCGCTGCTTGGCGACCGGCGGGACCTGATCGCACTCGATGCAGAGCGGCTCGCGCGTGAGGCAACTCACAACGGAGTTGCGGAAGGCGAGATTTCCGTCGGGCAAATCAGTATGCTCAAGCTCGGCGCCGGATCGACATTCACATTGCTCGCCGTTTTCGCAGGATCTGCGGAAACGTCGGCGGTCGATTCAAAGGCGGCTGACATGGCGCCGAAAACTTCGGACTCCACAACATCGGAAACACACCCGCCCCGGCTGCCATTGCGCTTTGTATGGCAGACCGATGCAGAGGGCCGGTTCAGCCTCGCGACCCAGGAATTCACCGAACTCGTCGGGCCGAAGACGTCTGCCGTTCTTGACCGTACTTGGACAGAGATCGCGCAGGCCCTGACGCTTGATCCGCAGGGGCAGGTTGCCGCCGCCATGGCGGCCCGGCAGACCTTCAGCGGCATTGTGCTGCTTTGGCCGATCGATGATTCCGACGACCAGATGGTGGTCGAGATGTCCGGGCTGCCGGTATTCGACCGCGAGCGGGAATTCACGGGCTTCCGCGGCTTCGGCATCTGTCGCGACCGCAAGACCACCGAGAGCACAAAGGATCACCCCGAAATGGCTACCGAATCCTCGCCGCCGTCGGATGATGATCCGGCGGCGATGGTCCTTCCGTTTCCTTTCGAACCGCGCGCGCAGGAACCGAAACCTGACTCACAAGAGCACAGCGCGTTCCGGGAATTGGCGCGTGAGCTCAGCGAAAGGCTGAAGCGATCGCCGGGCGGTCGCGCCGCCGCGGCCTCGGATGATTTCGGCGCCGAGGCGCCTGTTCCCGTGGCTCAGCCGACGCGCGAACCGCCCAAACAGCTTCCGGACATCCAGGACAGCCGGCCGATTCTCGATCGGCTGCCGGTGGGTATCCTGGTCTATCGCCTGAGCACGTTGGTTTACGCCAATCGCGCCTTCCTTGAGTGGACCGGTTACACGACGCTGGATGAACTGAGCGAAGCCGGCGGCCTCGACAGCCTGTTCATCGAGAGCAAGGACAATTCCTCGTCGCCGGACAGCAAGGGCAGTGGCAGATCGCTGACCATCGCCACCGTCAGCGGCACGCAGAAACCGGTCGACGGCCGCCTTCTCAGTGCCGCCTGGAATAACGAGAACGTTCTCGTGCTGATGGTCGATACGCGGTCCGGCAGTGGGGAAAAGACGCCGCCTGCACCGATCACTGATGCCGAGCGGGAAAATCGCGAGCTCAGGGCAATCCTCGATACGGCGACGGATGGCGTGCTGGTGCTCGACGCGACCGGCAGCATCCTGTCGGCGAACCGCAGCGCGCAGGCGCTGTTCGGGTACGACGCCGCCGACTTCGCAAGCCACACATTGGATGACCTGCTGGCCCCGGAAAGCCGCCGCGCCGCGCACGAGCATTTGGAGCGGCTGACGAACAGCCGGGGCGCGGGCATGCTGAACGCTGGCTACGAGGCGATCGGTCGCGTGCGCCAGGGCGGTCTCGTTCCGCTCTACATCACGATGGGGCGCATCGAAGGCAGCGAAAAGCTGTGCGCAGTGTTGCGCGACATCACCGCCTGGAAGCGCAGCGCCGAAGAACTAAACACCGCCAAGCAGGCGGCCGAAAAAGCCTCGGTCGCCAAGTCGGAATTTCTCGCCAAAATGAGCCACGAAATCCGCACACCGCTCAACGCCATCATCGGCTTTTCCGAAGTGATGATGGACGAGCGCTTCGGCCCAATCGGCAATGAACGCTACCGGCAATATTTGAAAGACATCCACGCGTCCGGTGGACACCTCATATCGCTGCTCAACGATCTCGTCGACCTTTCGAAGATCGAGGCGGGAATTCTTGATCTCACCTTCGTCAGCGTCAATCTGAACGATCTGCTGCAGCAATGCGTGGCCATCATGCAGCAACAGGCCAACCGCGAGCGCGTCATTATTCGCACCGCACTCGCGCCCAACCTTCCGCATATCATCGCCGACGCGCGCTCGCTGCGTCAGATCGCGCTCAATCTCTTGTCGAATTCGATCAAGTATACGGGTGCAGGCGGTCAGGTGATCGTCTCAACCGCATTGACCGACGACCAGGAAGTCGTGCTGCGCGTACGCGATACCGGGAACGGAATGAGCAAGGAGGATCTCGAGACCGCACTCGAGCCATTCCGGCGCGCCGATGCCACCGGACAATGGGGTTCAACCGGAAGCGGGCTTGGCCTGCCGATAACAAAGGCGCTGGTCGAGGCCAATCACGCCCGATTTCGTATCGCCAGCGAAGTCGGGGATGGAACACTCGTCGAAGTAGCATTTCCGACCACGCGGCTGCTGGCGCATTGATTTCGAAATCGGCTAGGCTTTGCGGATGAGCCAGATCTCCCGGCGCGCGGCCATCGTGCTGGCGTTTGCGAGCGCACTCTTTGCCGCATCGCCTGCGCGGACAGAACCTGTCGATCTGCTTCTGGTTCTGGCGGCCGATGTCTCGCGCAGCATTGACAGCCAGAAGTTTCAGCTTCAGCGCGAAGGATATGCCGCGGCACTTGCCGATCCGCGCGTCATTGACGCCATCCAATCGGGCCGACGTGGCCGCATCGGCGTGCTCTTCCTCGAATGGTCGGGATTCGGCAACCAGAAGGTCGTGATCGACTGGACGGTCGTTGATGGCCCCAAAACCGCCCAGGCTTTTGGCGACCGGCTCCTTGAATCGCCGCGTTCCTTTGCCGACCGCACCTCGATCAGCGGGGGTATTGACGCCGCCGTGGCCCAACTCGCGCGGGCGCCGTTCGAGGCCCAGCGTCGCACCATCGACGTCTCGGGTGATGGAACCAACAATGCCGGCCGCGACGTTGGTCTGGCCCGCGACGAAGCTCTGGCTCTGGGCATCAGCATCAACGGGCTGGTGATTCTGAGCGAGACCCCGCTGCCGTGGAACCCCGAGCACACCAATCCGCCCGGCGGCCTCACGAAATACTACCGGGACAATGTCATCGGCGGACCGGGGAGCTTCGTGCTGGAAGCAAAGGACTTCAATTCGTTTGGCGAGGCGATCGTCAAGAAGATGATCGCGGAGATCGCAGAGCTTCGCCAATAGCTGGTGGGTATCTTAACCCTTTGATCTCTCAGCCTTGAAAGGGTCACAGACGCCATCCAAGTTGGCGGCTGTGGGACCGATGCTATAGTCCGCCGGGACCAAACACCGAAACAACCGGATTCTCCCCTTTGACGACGGCTACCGGCTTGAAACGCCTGGGATTTGTCTTGCTCGCGGTCGTCGCGGGCGGCATGGCCGTGCTGACGACCGCGGGCTATCTCATATCCGCCGACACGGTGCGTCAGCGGGTCCTGGCGGAGATTCGCGAAGTTACCGGCCTTGATCCGGTTTTGCGGGGAAAAGCAAGCGTTTCGCTGTTCCCGAGCGGTAGCGTGAATTTCGCCGATGTCGCACTTGGCGACGCCAAGCAGCCGGCGCTTGTCGCCGACCGGCTGACGGCGCGTCTGAGGTTCTTTCCGCTCCTGATCGGTCGCGTCGAGATTGCCGACGTTTCGCTCGACCATCCAAGAATCATGATCGAGTTTCTGCAGAACGGGCAATCCAACTGGTCGGGCCTGATCGAGGCCTTGACGCGCAGCCAGGCGGCCGCGCATCGCGTCGCCGCGTTTTCCGAAATGCGCATCGACGGCGGCACTGTGACAATTCGCGACGAAGCGCGGCAATTCAACGAGACCTTGTACGGAGTGGAATTCTCGCTGGCCTGGCCGTCGATCTCCAAGACCTTCGGCGCCACCGGCAGGCTCATCTGGCGCGATGCGCCTCTGGACGCGAGCCTGACCCTCGCCGACTTTGCCGCCGCGCTTACCGGCAGCCGTAGCGGCGTGAAGCTGCGCATCGCCGGCTCGCCGATGAAGGCCGCCTTTGACGGCGCCGTCAGCTTCAAGCCCGCCCTGAAGATCGAAGGCACCCTTGCCGCGGATGCGCCTTCGTTGCGCAACGCCATGATTTGGTCGGGGCAGAAGCCGTTGCCCGGCGGCGGCTTCGGCCGATTTGCGATCAAGGCAAAAACGAATGTCCTGGGCGGCACCATCAGCCTGTCCAGTGTCAACGTTGAACTCGACGGCAATTCCGCCGAGGGCGTGCTCACCTTTGCCGCCGATGGACGGCAGACGCTGCAGGGGACCCTTGCCTCCGAAGCGCTGGACCTTACGCCCTATATTTCGACTGTGCGTCTGATCGCCGCCAACGAGCGCGCTTGGAACAACGGCCGCATTACCCTTGATGGCCTCGCCGGAATGGACCTCGATCTCCGCCTCTCGGCGGCAAACGTCATCGTCTCGAATGCCAAACTCGGACGCACTGCGATCGCCGCGAACCTGCGTAACGGCCATCTGGTGCTCACCGTCGGCGAGGCGCAGGCCTATGGCGGCGTGATCAAGGGCTCCATGACGTTCGCCAATTTCGAGCAAGGGGTCGACATCAAATCGCAGCTGAATTTCAACGACGTCGATCTTGAAACTTGCCTCGGTCAGTTGTTCGGCCTTCGCCGCCTCGAAGGCAAAGGGAACATCGCGCTTACCGTCGACGGCAGTGGCGACAGCGTGCTTGGGGTGACGCAAACGCTCAACGGAACCGCAGGCCTGACCGCGACAAACGGCGCGCTCGCCGGGCTGAATGTCGAGCAGCTGCTTCGCCGCCTGGAGCGGCGGCCGCTGTCGGGTGGCGGCGAGTTCCGCAGCGGACGCACGCCCTTTGACAAGATGACAGTCGCGCTGAAAATCAACCAGGGCGTTGTGTCGGTCGAGGATGTGAAGATCGAGGGCGCGGCCGTGGTTCTCGGGCTTGTCGGCTCGGCGTCGATCCCGGCGCGCGAGCTCGACCTGAAAGGCACTGCCGCCCTTGTTGCTCCACCCAAACCTGGCGCGGCGCCGTTCGAACTACCTTTCATCGTCCAGGGTTCGTGGGACGACCCAATCATGTTGCCCGATCCGGAGTCCCTGATACGCCGGTCCGGCGCAGCGGCCCCTCTGCTCAACGCGGTTCGCGAGCGCAGCACGCGGGATTCGGTTCGCTCGGCGATCGAACGCCTGACCGGGAGCGCGCCGGCACCAGGTACCGGCCCTGAGGCCACGCCGACGACTCCGGGGAAGACCCAATAAGATCATCAAACCTGGGCGCCGAGCGCTGCCCGCTCGCGTCGCGCGGCGCTGCCTTTGGTGATCAATGATGCGACGATCGTTCCGGCCGCGACCACGGCTATCATGATCGTGCACACGGCGTTGATTTCAGGCTTAACGCCAAGTCGCACTTCCGAGTAGATACGGATCGGCAAGGTCGTCGCGCCCGGGCCGGTGGTGAAGCTCGCGATCACGAGATCGTCGAGCGAGAGCGTGAATGCCAGCATCCAGCCGGCGGCGATGGCCGGGGCAATCAACGGTAAAGTGATTGTCAGGAAGGTCTTCAACGGCGGGCATCCGAGATCCATCGCCGCCTCCTCGAGGCTGCGGTCGAACCCGATAAGCCGCGATTGTACGATGACGGTGACAAAGCACATCGTGAGCGTGGTGTGGGCGATGGTGATGGTCCAGAAGCCACGGTCTACGTTGAGGGCGACAAACAGCAGCAAAAGCGAAAGCCCCGTGATGACTTCCGGCATCACCAGTGGCGCATAGACCATTCCGGAAAACAGCAACCGCCCGCGAAAGCGTCCTAGGCGCACGAGGGCGACAGCCGCCAGCGTCCCGAGAATTGTTGCCGCCGTCGCCGAAAGTACACCGACGCGCAAGCTGATCCAGGCAGACTGCAGGAGCGCCGCGTCGTTCAGCAGTTCGCGATACCAAGCGAGTGACCAGCCGCCCCATACGGTGACCAGCCGCGACGCATTGAACGAATAGATGACGAGGATCGTGATCGGCAGATAGAGGAACGCAAGGCCAAGCGCGACCGAGACGATATTGAAGGGCGAAGCACCGCGTTGCATCATCGCCCGCCTTCCAATGATCGCTTTTGGAGACGCTCGTAGAAAAGCATCGGCACGAGCAGCAGCACCAGCAATGTAACGGCAATCGCGGAAGCGACCGGCCAGTCGCGGTTGGAAAAGAATTCGCTCCACAGCGTCTGGCCGATCATCTGCGTTTCCGAACCGCCGAGCAGGTCGGGGATGACGAACTCGCCGACGATCGGAATGAAACAAAGCAGCGCGCCGGCAGCGGCTCCCGGCAGTGACAACGGCACAACCACAAGCCAGAACGTTTTCCAGCGCGGACAACCAAGGTCGGCGGCAGCCTCCAGCAGAGTCTCGTCCATTTTCTCCAGGACCGCGTAGAGCGGCAGCACCATGAACGGCAGATACGAATAAACCATGCCGATGTAGATCGCGGTGTCGGAGGACAGCCAACTAACCGGCGCATCGACGATGTGCAATTTCATCAGCACGTCATTGAGCAGGCCGTCACGCTGCAGGATGTTGATCCACGCATAGACCCGGATCAGAAACGACGTCCAGAACGGCAGCACGACTGCCATCACCAGGAGCGGTTGCCAGCCTCGCGGCGCGCGGGCAATGCCGTAAGCGAAGGGGTAGCCGATCAAGAGCAGGATGAGCGTCGAAATTGCCGCAACCTGCAGGCTCTTGAGATAGGACAACAGATAGATCAGGTCGGTGAACAGCAGCTGGAATGAATCGAATGAAAGTTCTCCCGCGAACTCTCGAAGGCCAGCGAATCCGGCCGAGAGATCAAAGACCGGTGTGTAGGGCGGCTGCGCCATCGCTGTTTGCGACAGGCTGATCTTGAGGACGATGACGAACGGTGTGAGGAAAAAGACAACGAGCCACAGATAGGGCAGAAGCACGATAGCGCGTCCGCTCCAATTCCGTTTCTGCATGCCACCGTGCATCGCTACTCCGTCAAAACCACACCGGCTTCGGACGGCCATGACAGCCAGACAATGTCGTTCGGCGAAAAAGGCGCCCCGCCCCGCGTGCTGACATTGGTGAGCGCGACTTTCATCACAGAGCGATCACTAAGCAGGACTTTGTAGATCGACATGTCACCGCGGTAGCCGATCTCCGCCACGGTGCCTGAGACAGCATTGACATCGCCCTTGGGTCGCTCGGCGGACATGGCGACTTTTTCCGGACGCAACGCCAGCCAGACTGTGTCTCCGGGTCGGGCCTTTCCCGTTTCGACTGTACGCATGCGGCCGAACGCGCTGTCGATAGTGCCATCGGGACCGAGCCGACCTTCGATCATGGTCGCCTCCCCGATGAAGCCCGCAACCCAACGCGAATTCGGTCGCTCATAAATTTCCGCCGGCGACGCAACTTGCATAAGGTGGCCGCGATCCATGACCGCGATGCGATCGGCAACAATCATCGCCTCTTCCTGGTCGTGCGTGACGATCACGAACGTCGTCCCGAGCTTGCGCTGCAGCTGCATCAGCTCGAACTGGGTTTCGCCACGTAACTTCTTGTCGAGCGCGGCCAGCGGTTCGTCGAGCAAAAGCACGCGCGGGCGCTTGATCAGCGAGCGTGCGAGCGCCACCCGTTGGCGTTGCCCGCCGGACAGCTGATCGATCCGCCGCCCGCCGAACCCCTGCAGACGCACGAGGGCCAGCATTTGGCCAACGCGATCGGAAATCTCCGCCCGCGCGACATTCTCCTGGCGCAGACCGAAGCCGATATTTCCCTCGACCGTCAAATGCGGGAACAGCGCATAGCTCTGGAACATCATGTTCACAGGTCGTCGGTGCGGCTGAACGGGCACGATGTCCTCACCGTCGAGGATGATGCGGCCTTCGGTCGGCGTTTCGAAGCCGGCGAGCATTCGCAACAACGTAGTCTTGCCGCAGCCCGAGGGACCAAGCAGCGCGAAAAATTCGTCATGTCCGATGTCGAGCGAAAGTGCTTCGACCGCCACGACCGAGCCGAACCGCTTGGTGACGGCCTCGAAGCGCACCAGTGGCTGCTTGTCGTTCGTCGCAGTTCCTTGCGCTGCCTTGCCGCCGTCCGCCATCGAATCCCCGTTTCGTGGCATCACGCTACCGGTGCGCGAGAACGCACTCAACCCGGCCTCAATTCAGTTCTGCTCCGTCAGCGTGCGTTTGACCGCATCGCGCCAGCCGGAATATTTGCGCTCCCGGGTTTCGAAATCCATGCGCGGCTCGAAGCGCCGGTCGAGCTGCCATTGCGCGGCAAAGCCTTCGAGGTCGGGACAGATGCCGGCTGCCCGGCCCGCCAGATAAGCCGCACCCAGCGCGGTCGTTTCCATGACGACGGGCCGATCGACCGGGCTCGCAAGAATATCGGCGACATATTGCATCGTGATGTCACTGACGGTCATTCCACCGTCAACGCGCAGCACGGTCGTTGAAGCCTTGGCGGACGGCCAGTCGGCATGCATGGCTTCGAGCAGATCGCGTGTCTGGTAGGCGACCGCTTCCAGCGTCGCGCGGGCAAGTTCGGCTGCACCGGAATTGCGGCTCAAGCCAAAGATCGCGCCACGCGCCTGCGCGTCCCAATAGGGCGCGCCCAACCCGACAAAGGCCGGCACCAGATAGACCTGCTCGGCAGGATCGGCCTGCTGTGCCAAAGGACCGACTTCGGATGCCGCGTTGATGAGCTTCATCGCGTCGCGCAGCCATTGCACGGCGGCGCCGGCGACAAAGATGGCTCCTTCCAGCGCATAAGTTCGCCGGCCCTCGAGCTGATAAGCGATGGTTGTGAGCAGACGGTTGTTCGAAACAAGACGTTCGACGCCGGTGTTGAGCAGTGCAAAACATCCGGTGCCATAGGTCGATTTCATCATTCCTGGCTTGAAGCAGCCTTGCCCGATCGTCGCTGCTTGTTGATCCCCGGCAATGCCGAGAACCCGCATCGGGCCGCCGAACAAATCGGCCGTTGTTTCGCCGAACATGCCCGCGCAATCGCGTACTTCCGGCAAGAGACAATGCGGTACGCCAAACAGTCGGCAAAGATCGTCGTCCCACCGTGCCTTGCCGATATCGAACAACAGCGTGCGCGCCGCGTTGGTGGCATCGGTCAGGTGCACCTTGCCACCGGTGAGCCGCCACAGCAGAAAACTGTCGATCGTCCCGAAGGCGAGCTTGCCATCCTCGGCCGCCGCGCGTGCGCCCGTCACATTGTCGAGCAGCCAGGCGATCTTGCTCGCGGAAAAATAGGGATCGAGCAGAAGTCCCGTCTTGGCGGCAATGTCCGGTTCATGACCGGTGCGCCGCAAGGCGTCGCAATAATCCGCGGTGCGTCGGTCCTGCCAGACGATCGCATTGTAGATCGGTTCGCCGCTTTGACGGTCCCAGATGACGGTGGTTTCGCGTTGATTGGTGATACCGAGCCCGGCGACGTCTTTTGCCGTGATGCGCGCCTCGGTCATGACGGCTCGCACGGTCGTGACGACGGTCCTCCATATTTCCTCCAGGTCGTGTTCGACCTCGCCCGGCGACGGATAGATCTGGCGGAATTCCATTTGCGCGGTCGCGAGTGGTCGCAGGGCCATATCGAACGCTATCGCGCGCGTGGAGGTCGTACCCTGGTCGATGGCGATGAGAGCGGTTGGCAAATGAAGTCCCCCGGGTCGTCAATGCGCGGTTGCGGCCGCCTTTCCGCTCATCGATCCAATGAATCGATCGAGTGCCGCGCAATCCTCAGCTGTCGCCCTTAGTCCGATCTTGCTCCGGCGCCAGAGTACGTCATCCGCATTCTGCGCCCATTCGTTGTCTACCACGTAACGCACTTCGGCGGCCGTGAGGTCGCCGGCGAAGCACGGGCCCAGGTCGTCCATGCTTTTCGCGTCTGCGAGAAATCGTTCGGCGCGCAGGCCATAGGCATGCAGCAGTCGCTGTGCGTGCGCGACCGACAAGAAGGGCCATCGCCGCATCGTCTCGGTCACCTGGGCGTTAAACTCCTCAGGCAAGAACTCCCCGCCTGGCAGTTTCGAATTTGCCGTCCAGGGCGGTCTCCCTCCGAAGTAATGACCGATCTTCAGCATGGCCGCCTCTGCCAGCTTTCGGTGCGTCGTGATCTTGCCGCCATAGATCGTGAGCAACGGCGCCACCCCGTCGCCCTGATCGAGAACCAGTTCGTAGTCGCGCGTGACGTCCTCCGGCCGGTCGGCGTGATCGTCGTACAAGGCTCGAACACCGGCGAACGACCATACCAACTCGTCGGGAATGACCTTGTCGCGAAAATACTGATTAACGGCATCGCAAAGATACGCGATCTCGGTTGGGTCAGGCGCGAGCGAACCGAGATCGCCGACGAAGTTCTGATCGGTGGTGCCGATCAGCGTGAAATCATCGGTGAATGGCAGGACGAACACGACGCGTCGGTCCGCTGCCTGCAGCAGATAACCGTAGTCGTGATCGAAGCGCCGACGAATGACGATGTGGCTGCCCTTGATCAGTCGCACAGGCGTCGACAGCGGGCGGCGAATGACCGTATCCGCGACCGGACCGATCCACGGGCCGGCGGCATTGACCAGAACACGCGCGGTCTTCACTTCGCGACGCCCGCGCGCGTTCAGTACCAGCTCCCATTCGTCCCGCCGCTCCACCCGCGCGCAGCGCGTGCGCGTGCGAATGACGGCGCCGCGCTCGGCGGCATCGAGCGCGTTGAGCACGACGAGCCGTGAATCATCGACCCAGCAATCGGAATATTCGAAGCCATAGCGAAAGGTGCGCTTCAGCGGCTGGCCAACTTTGTGGTGTGTGAGATCGAC
>Ga0070717_10000397_pt1 | contig 27886 bp, 23 predicted proteins | sample LARL113metaG_FD_71366 | JGI IMG/M metagenome (GOLD analysis project Ga0070717, IMG submission 71366) | Corn, switchgrass and miscanthus rhizosphere microbial communities from Kellogg Biological Station, Michigan, USA - LAR L11-3 metaG | ecosystem: Host-associated > Plants > Roots > Rhizosphere ...
TGACCTGAAGATGCCTAACATGTCAGGCTTCGAGTTTCTATCGATCGCGCGCAGGCGATTCCCTCAAATCCCAACCATTGCTGTAAGCGGAGAATTCCACCGCCCTGTCGAACCGCTCGGCGTGCTCGCAGATGCCTTCTTTGCCAAACCGTTTAGGCTCGAGGAGCTGCTGGCAAAGATTGCGGACTTGCTGCGTGACGCTCCGCCACGCCCAGCAATCAAGAGGGACAGGGCGCCGGTCTGGGTGCCCCGCAATGGGGAGTACTATGTAATCACCTGCACCGATTGCCTACGTTCCTTCTCTATACCCGCAGAGAAAAGTGTCCGAGTCCTTCGCGAGCTTCGCACGCTGGAGTGCATTTTCTGCGAGGCGCAGGTTCAGTTCATCGTCGAAGAAACGCCAGAAGCATCGGGGCTTCCGATGATCAAGAACGATCGCACAGCATGAAGTAGAGAACGAGCCTGCTGTCAGGCAAGAATCCGCTGTGACGAGCCCACTTACGATGCCGCAGAGTTTGATCGATCCTCTCGTTGGCTTTCGCAACGAAACGCATTTGCGAACACCTTGGCGCGCTGTTACCAAAGGGTGTCCCAAAGATTTTTGGCCGGCCCCACGTTTGTAGCAAGTGGAGTTCGTCTCGGCTGGGCGTTCTAAGGTCTGGAATCAGCGAGCGCAAGTCAGATGGCTATCGCTATTTCCAATACGAGCAATATCGCGATCGGCAACGAGAAACTGTAAAAAATGAGTTTGCTATATCAACGGCCACCATCGCCCATTTTTGGATATTTTTCTCGCACCTCTGTATAAGAGAATAAGAGAAGAGGCGGATGTTGAGCGTTGGACGTTGGGCGTTTTCAAACTTCACCCATCCAGCTCGCGAGAAACGCATCGATTAATTCCGGCAGTTCGTTGCTGTAACCGCCTTCCAGGATCGCGGCCGTGGGAATGTCGATCTTGCGCAACCATTCGCCAAACATCGCGAAATCTTCGCGCTCAAGAGTCATTTGTACAAGCGGATCGCGCGCGTAGGCGTCGAACCCAGCCGAGACGAGGATGAGTTCGGGCTTGAATGCGATCAATTTCTCGAGCGCACGCTTCGCAACATCGACATGTTCATTTCGCCGCGTGAAGGGAGCCACGGGATAGTTATCGATGTTCGTGAAAGACTTCACACCAGTGCCGGGATAGGCGGGAAATTGATGGATTGAGGCAAATCTGATCCGTGGATTATTTACGACAATTGCTTCCGTGCCGTTGCCATGGTGCGCGTCGAAATCCCAAATGGCGACACGCTCGACCCTTGTCTTCGTTGTAGCCGCAATCGTTGACCGTGAGTGCTTGTCCGGCTCGGACCCGGCACCACCGGTGCCGGCTACAGCAAGCGCATCCAGTGCCGCGACCGCGACATTGCTGAAATAACAAAAACCCATTGCACGATCGCGCGTGGCGTGATGTCCCGGCGGACGCATCAAACAGAATGTGTGTTCTCCGCCGAGAGCAGCACGCGCTGCTTCGATGGCCGCCCCCGCCGATTGCCGTGCGTACGTGTCGATCTTCGGATAAGCCGGCGTGTCGCTGTCGAAGTCGTCAGTCGCGGCGGCAATACGCGCGAGATGTTCTCGCGAATGCGCACGCAGCAATTCTTCGTCCGTGGCAGCACGCGGCTCGCGCCACTCCCAGTTACGATATTGATCTTTCAACACTGTAACCGTCCGCGTAATCCGCTCCGGCCTTTCTGGATATCCCGGCGCCGAATATTCCGCGCAATGCGGGTCGTGAAAGATGATCATCTGTTACGAAGCGGGCGTTCGACGGAAAAAGAAGTTTTGCATGGACAGCAGGGTTTGCTTCTTCCAGACAAGCCAATGTAAAGAAGAGCCGTGTTAAACGGCCAGAAGATTGTTGTGGTGATGCCGGCGTATAATGCCGAGAAGACTTTGCGCCGGACTTACGAAGAGGTGATGGCCCAGGGGATCGTCGATCTTGTGATCGTGGTAGATGACGCGAGCCGCGACGAAACGGTGGCGATCGCGCGGACTCTTCCGCACGTGCAAGTGGAAGTGCATTCCGAAAATCGCGGTTACGGTGGAAATCAGAAAACCTGCTATCATCTCGCGCTTGCCGCGGGCGCGGACATCGTCGTAATGATTCACCCCGATTATCAATACGCGCCGTCATTGCTTCCCGCCATGGCATCGCTAGTGGCCAGCGGTTTGTATCCATGTGTGTTGGGGTCGCGCATTCTCGGAGGAGGCGCATTGCAAGGTGGGATGCCGGTGTGGAAATACGTGGCGAACCGCTTTCTCACCTTAGTGGAAAATCTGCTGCTCGGTGCGAAGTTATCGGAATATCACACTGGCTATCGTGCTTTTGCGCGCGAGCTTCTGGAACGCTTGCCACTGGAAAAAAACTCGGACGATTTCGTCTTCGACAATCAAATCCTGGCGCAAGTGCTTTGGCTGGGATGCCCAATCGGCGAAGTGACTTGTCCGGCCAGATATTTACCGGAAGCCTCTTCGATTAGTTTTCGGCGGAGCATGTCCTATGGTTTGGGGTGCCTAGCTACCGCGCTCGAATATCGCTGGGCGAAGGTTTTTGGCGGCAGCTACCTGTTTTTCCAAAATCGATCGTGCAAATAATTTTTGCGAGATTCGCCCCGCACAGAGATGGTCGCGGCGTACGATCTGCCCAATAGTAGCGGCGCGCGATTTGGTGCGCAATTTCGCCAAACGGTATCCAATTCTTGGTATCGCTGAGTGGTTACAGAACGAAGGAAGTCATTCTGGTTTCTCCTACCACTTTACTAAGCCGGTGAATTGGCAGGAACTGGAAGTCGCGTTCAGAACGTCGGCGAAGGGTGCTTCCCAGCGGAGAACAGCGTTGAATCCCGCTGCCCAAAATTTGTGCCGACCGATCTTTTTACTGGCCGCCAGCCAGTGTTTTCGATTAGCAACTATTCGTCCGCGGACTATAGTCCTCAGCTCATTGTCGCGAATGTGAAGAGATGGAATTTGATCGCGGGAGTCTTTCTGATCGCGGGAACCGCTTTCGGCGATGATTTCAAGACGATTGATGGAAAAGAATACAAAAACGTCAGGCTAAGCCGAGTCGAACCCGACGGCATTGTGTTCATCACCAGTTCGGGAATCTCGAAAATTTACTTCACTGAGTTGCCTAAAGAGGTTCAGGAACGTTTTCATTACGATGCGGCGAAGGCCGCCGCATACTCCTCCGGGCAAGCTGCCAATCAGGAGGCGTTTCGAAAGCAGCAAGAGGAATTGCAGCGGAAACTGGCCGAAAAAAACAACAAATATTGGATCGACCAACAATCAGCCAAAAGCCAGCATGGCAAGCTTCTCGCCCCCGGTGCGTTGGTGGCTGATCGCGGCCAACAAGTCGAAGTGATCACTCACGGCGCGCAGGTGGACATCACAAAACATCTCGCACTCGGCAACGTGACCGTTGTTGATTTTTATGCGGACTGGTGCGGCCCATGTAGACAGGTCTCGCCAAGCTTGGAGCAGATGGCAAAAACCGATCCGGAGATTGTGCTGCGCAAAATCGACATCGTCGATTGGAAAACGGCGGTGGTGAGGCAATACAACATCCACTCGATTCCGCAGATCAACGTTTACAATCGCGGCGGCCGTCTCGTCGGCACCGTTGTCGGCGCCGACGTCGAAAAGGTTAAGCGCTACGTAGCGCAAGCGAAAACCGGCGGTTGACAGATCACGTCGCGGCAAGATCGAAGGCGACTCATGCTCGATGCAGGGTTCGAATCTGCGACTTGTCGCCGCGGCGACCGCTCGTATCGGAAGGGATTCCCGAACTTGTAATTTTTAACTTCTACTCTCTAATTTGACCCTTCCGGGAGCGCGATTAGCTCAGTGGTAGAGCACTTGCTTCACACGCAAGGGGTCGCTGGTTCGAAACCAGCATCGCGCACGTCTCTGCAAGCGAAGCGCTTGCCCTACAAAATTGTTCGCCTTTCCTCTTTGATTTGCAAAATCCGCGTAATCCGCGGTTGAAAACGTTTGGCGTGGTTTTATACAGAGGCATGTCCGAACACAAAGTTACGCTGACTTGGGAACGGGGTGACACGCCGTTCGAGTACCAGAAATATCCGCGCGATCACACTTGGAAATTTGACGGCGGTCATGAAATGACAGCCTCGGCTGCGCCGGCCTATCTCGGGAATCCAAACCATGTCGACCCGGAGGAGGCATACGTCGCTTCACTCTCGAGCTGTCACATGCTCACATTTCTCTCTATCGCCTGTAAGCAGAAGTTCGTGATGGATGAGTATGTCGATGAAGCAGTCGGTGTGATGGAAAAGAACGCCGAAGGTAAACTGGCGATCACGCGACTGACGCTAAAACCCCGGATCAAATTTTCGGGTGAGAAGCAACCGACGAAGGAAGAGCTCGATAAGATGCATCACGCCGCGCACGAAAACTGTTTCATTGCCAGCTCGGTGAAAACCGAGATCACGGTCGAGCCGCAGAGTTAGCCACAGATTTACACGGATCAACACAGATGGAGGACGAACTCTGCGTCGTCCCGTTATAGGACGTGAAACACGGATGCGGCAGAGCGCGTCTCTCCAATGCTCCACATTGAATCTGTGGCAATCTGTGTTCATCTGTGGCCGAAATAATGAACAAAGCGTCTGACAATCAGCGCATGGAAAAGATCGTCAGCTTATGCAAGCGCCGTGGCTTCATTTTTCAATCGAGCGAAATCTATGGCGGACTGAACGGCGTCTGGGATTACGGGCCGCTAGGCGTCGAGCTGAAACGTAACCTGAAAAATTATTGGTGGCGCGTGATGGTACACGAGCGGAACGACATCGTGGGAATGGATGGCTCGATCTTAATGAATCGAGCGGTCTGGAAAGCGAGCGGTCACGAAGACACATTCACCGATCCAATGATCGATTGTCGATCTTGCAAGTCGCGACTTCGGGCTGACCAAGTCTTCGAGAAAAGAGGAGGCAAGCAATGCCCCATTTGTGGAAGCAAAGACCTGACCGACCCGCGCGCCTTCAATCTGATGTTCAAAACCCACGTCGGAGCCACCGAAGACGAAGCTTCGATCACCTACTTAAGACCGGAAACGGCACAAGCGATCTTCGTTCAATTTAAGAATGTGCTCGAAGTCTCACGCAAGAAGTTACCGTTCGGGATTGCGCAGATCGGAAAAGCATTTCGGAACGAGATCAATCCGCGCAATTTTACCTTTCGCTCACGCGAGTTCGAGCAAATGGAACTCGAGTACTTTTGTCGGCCGGAGCAGGGGATGGAGTTGCTCGAGTATTGGAAGGAAGAGCGGCTAAAATTTTACGGGAACATCGGCATCCCGCGCTCGAAGCTGCACGTGCTGAACGTGCCCGATGAAGAGCGCGCGTTTTATTCCAAAGGCACTTACGACATCGAATACGATTTTCCATTTGGCCGGCAGGAGCTCGAAGGTGTCGCCTACCGGACTGATTATGATTTGTCGCAGCATCAGAAGGAGAGCGGCAAATCGCTCGAATATTTTGATGAAGAAACGAAACAGAACTTCATCCCGCATGTGGTTGAACCAAGCGCGGGCGTCGATCGGACTGTGCTCGCATTGATTTGCGAGGCGTATTCCGAAGATCAAGCACCGGATGAAAAAGGAAACATGGAAACACGCATCGTTTTACGTTTCCATCCGCGGATCGCGCCGATCAAATGCGCGGTTTTCCCGCTGCTCAAAAACAAGGAGCCGCTGGTCGCGAAAGCAAAAGAGATTGTCGATCTTTTGCGGCTGCACATGTACATCTTTTACGATGAGAGCGGTGCGATTGGACGTCGCTACCGCCGGCAGGATGAAATCGGAACACCCTTCGCTATCACTGTCGATTTCGAAACACTCGGCGAGAAAAATCCAACGTTGCGCGACACGGTTACATTGCGCGACCGCGACAGCATGAAGCAGGAGCGGGTTAAAATGTCCGAGTTGACACAGCTGCTCTTGACACGAATTGCGTAACCGAAGACGCCCGCCGATTTGGCTTTCCCTTGCGTCCGATCATTGTTTCAGTGCTTCATGAAATTGTGTGATTGCGATCTCGCGCGGAAGGCTCATACCGAGATGGCGCATGCATGTTCGACCTCATCCATTCGGTCAACGAGGATATAGCTCAACTAAATACAAAAGCGGGTGGCGCCCGCTATTACACCTGAACAATGAAAGTTGAGATTTTTACGTTGTGCGATGCGGCTACAATTGATGCCGGAGGGAAGTTGAACATCCTTGGTTCGTTCGATCGGCTGAACGCTAAGGAGATGCCCGTGATACATCCGCAATGCGCTTTGGCCATCAAATTGCGTTTCGAACGTGTGGAAGAGGGACAGAAACGCATCCGGATTGCATTTGTCGATTCGGATGGCGCCTCGGTGATGCCGACTCTAAACGCCACCACTCAAGTGCGGTTTGGGCCCAACGACTCGACTGCTAGTGCTTCGCTTGCTCTCGTCATCCAGCAACTGAAGCTACCGGCGTTTGCGGAGTATTCGATCGATCTGGCCGTCGACGATCGACATGAGGCCTCGGTCCCACTTTTAGTGACCCCTATTACGTAATGCGGAGGTGCTACGACGAGCTTACAAAGTTGCGCCACCAAACAACGCATGGATTTGGAACAATTTCGCGAGTACTGCCTGAACAAACCTCACGCGACCGAGGGCACGCCCTTTGGCGAAGATGTTCTGGTTTTCAAAGTTGCTGGAAAAATGTTTGCGCTCGCACGACTCGATCAAGTTTCGGCGACAGCGAATTTGAAATGCGATCCGGATTTAGCGCTCGAGCTGCGCGACCGATATGAGCAAGTCCGTCCTGGCTACCACATGAACAAGAAACATTGGAACACGGTCGAGATCGACAGCCAGATTCCGGAGGCCGAGCTGTGCAAAATGATCGATCACTCTTATGAACTGGTGGTAAAGAGCCTGCCGAAAGCGGAGCGTGCGAAGCTGTTGTAGAGGCGGCTCTGACGCCGATCTAAGGTGGCGCAACTTTGCAAGTTGCGAACTTTAAAATCGCAAGTCACAAACTTGCGCCAGATTATCGGCGTTCATAGGGCGCCGCTACAGCGTCCGTACTCCTTGCAGCACTTCGCGCAGTTGCACCTTGCCAATTTCCAGTTGCAAGGCTTCCCGTGCTATCCCAAGAAAATTGTCGGCCGAATCGGTGAGCGCAACCTGCAAACGGCCGGAATTTTTCTCCAGCGCGCGCAACGATTCCCGGTCTAACAACTCACGGACGGCGTTCGCGCAATTTCGCGCTGAATCTACAACGGCAATTTTATTGCCGAGAAAACGCGCGATTGCACGGCTGAGCAATGGATAATGGGTGCAACCGAGCACGAGGGTGTCGATTCCATCCTTGGTCATTGGCTCAAGATATCGCGCGATCACGCGATCGGTCACTTCGTCATCGAGCAATCCTTCTTCAATCAAGGGCACAAGTAGGGGGCAAGCGCGGCTGTTGACTCGAAGATCGGCATCGAGCGAGCGCAACGCTTTCTCATAAGAACCACTGCGAACGGTCGCGCGCGTACCGATCACGCCGACATGACGGTTGCGCGTCGCAGCAACCGCCGCGCGGGCACCTGGCTCGATAACACCAATGACAGGCACAGATAAATTCTCTTTCAATTTCGGCAACGCAACCGATGACGCAGTGTTGCATGCAACGACCACGATCTTTGCGTTCTCCTCGGTCAGCATCTCAGCCATCTCCAAGCTGTAACGGCCAACTGTCTCCGCGCTTTTACTTCCGTATGGAACGCGGGCCGTATCGCCCAGATAAAATATACTTTCGTCAGGCAACAGGTCTCGCAGCGCCTTTACCACCGTTAGTCCACCGATTCCGGAATCGAAAACGCCGAGGGGCCGCGAGTCATTCATGCAGCGGGAAGGTGGCGGTGCGATTAGAGTAGCGCAAGCCTGCGGCTTGCGTTTGTTACGCTTCGCAAACCAGATGCTTGCGTTACTTTCGTCCGATGCCTGACCTTCCGAAAACATACGACCTGAGATCGGTTGAGCCGAAGTGGTATGCGCGTTGGATCGACAACCACGATTTCCAAGCTGATGCGAAGTCGGCCAAGCCGCCGTTTTCGATCGTGATGCCGCCGCCGAACATCACTGGTGTGCTAACGCTGGGGCACGTTCTCAACAACACGATTCAGGACATTATCGCGCGCCGCGCGCGCATGCAGGGATTCGAAGTGCTTTGGTTGCCCGGAACCGATCATGCTGGGCTGGCAACACAAACGGCGGTAGAAAAATGGCTCCGCAAAAATGAAGGAATTTCACGGCACGATCTCGGGCGTGACGAATTCGTTAGGCGGATTTGGGAGTGGCAGAAGAAGCACGGCCACATCATCATCGAGCAACTCAAACGGCTTGGCTGCTCCTGCGATTGGTCGCGCGAACGCTTCACGCTGGACGAAGCTTATTCGCGCGCGGTCCAAAGAGTTTTTGTCGATCTATATAAAAAAGGCCTGATCTATCGCGGGCGGCGCATGATCAACTGGGACCCGGCGGCGCAGACTGCGCTCTCAGATGAGGAGGTCATCAACAAATCGCAGAAGGGGAATCTATATTTTGTCCGCTACGAGATCGTCGAAGAGCCGGGGCGATTTCTTGAAGTCGCGACGACGCGACCGGAGACAATCATGGCCGATACGGCAGTCGCCGTTCATCCGCGCGACAAACGATATGTCGATCTTATCGGCAAACACGTCTGGCGTCCGCTCGCTCGCGAAAAACTTCCGATCATCCCGGACGAAGCGATCGATCCGGAATTCGGCACTGGCGTTTTAAAAGTCACACCTGCGCACGACAAGGTGGACTTTGAAATCGGCCAAGGCCACAACCTGCCGATCATCGACGTTCTGCATCCCGATGGCCGGATCAATTGTCCTGCCGTTCCGGAGCTGAATGGGCTCGATCGATTTGAAGCGCGCGAGAAAGCCGCGGAATTACTGAAGGGTCGCGGATTGCTTTCGAAGGCCGAGCCGTATGAAAACAATATCGGCTTCAGCGAACGCAGCGAAGTGCCGATCGAGCCGCGCATAAGCGAGCAATGGTTTCTGCGTTACCCGAAAGCGAATGAGGCGTTGTTGGTTGTGCGCGAGCATCTTATCCGATTTGTTCCTGTGCATTGGGAAAAAGTATACGCACAATGGCTGGAAAACATTCAGGACTGGTGCATCAGCCGGCAGGTTTGGTGGGGACATCGGATACCGGCCTGGTACCGCAGTCGGAGGTCAGATGTCGGAGATCAGATGTCGGAAATTTATGTCGGTCCGGATCCGCCGCCCGACCAGGAGGATTGGACACAAGATCCCGATACGCTCGACACCTGGTTCTCGTCCTGGCTCTGGGCGTACGAGACGATGGACGAGGAGACGCGCGCGAAGTTTTATCCGACGAGCGTGCTGGTGACTGCACCGGACATTATTTTCTTTTGGGTCGCGCGCATGATCATCGCCGGGCTCGAATTCCAGCCCGGCAAGTCGAAGCGCGTCGAAGACAACATTCCTTTCCGTGACGTTTTCTTTACCGGGTTGATCCGCGATAAACAAGGGCGGAAGATGTCGAAGTCGTTAGGCAATTCGCCCGATCCGCTCGAGCTGATCGACAAATACGGTGCAGACGGGTTGCGGTTTGGTCTAATGCGCATCGCACCGAGCGGGCAGGATATTCGCTACGACGAAAAACAGATCGAGGAAGGCCGCAACTTCGCGACGAAGCTTTGGAATGTTGCGCGGTTTCGGCAAATGCAGGACGTGGCGCAAGTTTCCAACTTGCGCTCTGAAACAGATGGCAAGTTAGAAACTTGCCCCACAAATCTGTCGATCTACGCGGTGGAAGTTTTGGCGCGGCTGAATGAAACCATCGAAGCAATCGAGGCGGCCTATCGCGAATACCAGTTCAACACGGTCGTGCAGCAGCTCTACGATTTTGTCTGGAGCGATTATTGCGACTGGTTCGTCGAAGCAGCCAAGACGGAAATCTTTGGCGATGACAAGATGAAAAAGAAATCCGCGCTCGCGGTAATGGATTTCGTTTTATCGGCGATCCTGCGGTTGCTGCATCCGTTTATACCGCACATTACCGAAGAGCTTTGGTCCATCTTTGGTTTCGAAACAGGCACGATCCAATTCGCGGACCCACCAAAACAAATCCTGTTGGACGATCTCGATCTCGCGAAGAAGAGAAGACTTGTCTCCGCAATTTACGAAACAGTCCAAGTCGGCAGAAATTTGCGCGCGGAAGCACGGATCGCATCCAATCAGAAAGCCAAATTTGTGCTGCGATCGGATGCGCGCGAATTGATGAACGAAAAGGCAACGATGGCGCGGCTACTCAACGCATCGGAATTGATCGTCGATCTTAACTTCAACGCTGGAGCAGGCACGCCAGTCGCGGCGACGCCGCTGGGCGAACTTTTCGTGATCGTAGAAGTAGATCGCGCGACGGAACGCCAGCGACTCGATAAAGAGATCGCGAAATTAGAAGAGGAATTGCGAGCAGTCGAGGCGAAATTGAAAAACAAATCGTTTGTTGATCGCGCGCCCGCGACAGTTGTTGAGAAACATCGACAACGTCAGAAAAATTTCGCTGAACAGCTCGCGAAGTTGAAACAGGCGCGGGAGCAGCTCTAATTCTGGGGAGCGCGGGCTGCCAGCCTGCAGTCGTCGGCAGCCCTACCGACGACATTTTCGCGAAACGAAATTTGAATTATGACCCAGAACTTTTCGGCAAGCTGCCGAAAAGGACAGGCTGGCAGCCTGTACTCCCCAGAAATTGAAATCGCTGGTGGATTGTCGATCTTAGGAACGGGGATGAGCTTCTGGAAAAAACTGCTTTGGGTCGCAGTCTCGCTTCTCGGCCTGGCTGCGCTCGCGGTCTTGGCGCTGTCGCGCGGCGAACAGGTCAGCGCGCTTTGGATAATCGTCGCTGGATTTTGCGCGGCGGCGATCAGTTACAGGTTCTACAGCAAATGGCTGGCGGCGAAGGTGCTCGCGCTCAATGACGAGCGCGCCACGCCGGCCGTAGTAAAAAACGACGGCAAAGATTTTGTGCCAACAAATCGTTGGATCGTCTTCGGCCATCATTTCGCGGCGATCGCAGGACCGGGCCCACTGGTTGGTCCTGTGCTCGCGGCGCAGTTTGGTTTTTTACCGGGAACATTTTGGATTTTGATCGGTGCGACGTTAGGCGGCGCAGTGCACGATATGATCGTGCTTTTCGCGTCGGTGCGACGCGGCGGTAAAACCCTCGGCCAAATGGTGAAAGAAGAGATTGGTCGCGGCGTGGGCGTGCTCGCGCTCATCAGCGTGCTTGCGATCATGATTATTCTTCTGGCCGTGCTAGCGCTCGTCGTTGTGCAAGCGCTGGCAAAAAGTCCGTGGGGTGTGTTCACCATTGCGGTGACGATTCCCGTTGCCCTCATCATGGGCTTTGGATTGCGCACCGGGAAAGCAAATGTGACTGCGGTCACGATTTTTGGTCTTTTCGGTTTAGCGTTTGGTGTTTGGGGAGGACAATTTCTTTCGCATTTTCCGGCGATTGAATCGTGGTTTCGGCACGATGCGGTCTGGCTTGCGTGGGCAATCATGATTTACGGTCTGGCCGCGTCGATTCTGCCGGTCTGGATGTTGCTCATGCCGCGCGATTATCTGAGCACGTTTTTGAAATTGGGAACGGTAGCTGCGCTTGCGGTCGCGGTGATTCTCATTCACCCGACGTTGCAAATGCCGGCGCTGACGCGCTTCATCGACGGCAGCGGGCTCGTGTTTGCCGGCCCGGTATTTCCGTTCGTCTGCATCACGATCGCATGCGGTGCGGTCTCGGGTTTTCATTCGCTCATCGCATCAGGCACGACACCGAAGATGGTCGAACGCGAGTCGCGCATTCGGGACATCGGCTACGGCGCAATGATTACCGAGATGATGGTTGCGCTGATGGCGCTGATCGCAGCCTGCGTGCTGCAACCGGGCGAATATTTCGCGATCAACTCAAAAGGGGCGCCGGCCGAGGTCGTGACGAGAGTCTCCAGCGCGGGATTTCCGGTTACGGAAAATCAGATGTCGATCTTGGCGCACAATTTGGGTGAAACCACGATGTTCAACCGCGCCGGGGGCGCGCCCACTTTCGCCGTCGGCATGGCGCATATGTTTGCGCGCATGTCCTCTAGCCGGACGGCGATATCGCTTTGGTATCACTTCGCGATCATGTTCGAAGCGCTTTTCATTTTGACGACGATCGACGCCGGGACCCGTGTCGGTCGATTTTTGTTGCAAGACTTGTTAGGCAACGTGTGGGCGCCGCTTGGCAATACCGGCGGGTGGCGTGCGAATTTTTTCGCGAGTGTCTTGCTGGTCGCGGCCTGGGGTTGGTTTCTGTATCAAGGAGTTGTCGATCCACTCGGTGGTGTGAACACACTTTGGCCGCTCTTTGGTCTCGCGAACCAGTTGCTTTCCGTTATCGCGCTCTGCCTGTGCACGACAGTCCTGATCAAGATGCGCAAGACGCGGTATCTTTTTATCACGCTTGTGCCGCTCGCGTTCATGTGCGCGGTCACTTTCTCGGCCGGTTACCTGAAGATTTTTTCAGGTGATCCGAGACTCGGCTTCTTGAGTGGCGCGCAGTCGCTCGTTCTCCAAGCTGAGGGGATTGTCGATCCAACCAAAGCGGCCGAGCTGATTCGTCAGACAGATGTTTGGCGATTCGACGCAGTGGTCGCCGGGTTGTTTCTCTTGCTCGTGTTCTTGATCGTGCTCGGCTCCGCGATTCAATGGTGGCAACTCGTCCGCGGAGCGAAACCGGTGGTGTTACGTGAGAGCGAGTTCGTGCCGGTTGCTCAACTTGGAACAGCGAACTTCTAATGACGATTAGGTGGGGCTAGCGGCCTGAAGGCGTGGTCGAAGACGTAGTTCGCGACGTTGCGGCCCTGAGTTATGCCTTGCGTTTTATCGAATGACCAGTGGATGCCGAGATAAATTCGGCTTTGGCCGTTTTCTTCTTCGGCTTGCGATAAAGAAGAAAAATAGCGTGGCATGTACGGGCGCACATTGCCGCTGCTGTCTTTTGTCACGCCGTTGAATTCATCGGAGACAAACATGAATGGAAGGCGATCAGTGCCGTAGAATCGACGGAGGGTCTGGAAAAGGGCGCCGCCGAAGCCGGCATGGCCTGAAGGATAGGAAGGAAATGGCGGCGTGAAATTTGGGCCATTGAGGTTGCTGGCGGGCGCGCCGAGTGGCGTGTAGACCGGGTCACCGATTGTCGATGGATTACCATCACCGAGGGCCGTTGGCCCCGTTCCTGGATCCGATTCGCGAATGCCGGTGATCGGTCGCCAAAAATCGTAATAATATTTTGAATCCCAAACCGAGATAGCTGCGTCGGCCATCGCCGTATTGACGAGAGCCAGGAGTCGCGCCAGATCGACGGTGCTCAGTTTCATTTGATCGGCGATTTGCACGGTAATTTGATTATACAATCGCGGCGGAGCGCACAGGCTCGGCGTTCCATCGTAAGCCCAGAACGTGCCGATGAAACTCTGTTCTGGAGTGCGTGAGCTCGGCGTAACCAGTCCGTTACCGCCGATGCTTTTCACTTCATTGTAGGCAGTCGCGTACTCAGCACTGCTCATGGCGGGTGGCGGGAGAACGCGAAACTGAATGGAGGACTGCAGCACGAAAGTTTTGCATTCGCCCCAATGCGCGCCCAGCGCGAGCGGGATCTGGCTAATTGGATCCTGCCGCCAATGGCCCGGCTGATCGCTCGTGAAATAATCGACGCCTAAGTGCGGCTCTGGAACTTGCGAGCCGTCGTTCTCGCGTATCGCGAGAATGGCAGCGGCGGCGCGATGGCCAAGCTCGATTCCGTTTGCCTTTTCATTCGTATTTGAGATGGAAGCGATATCTTCAGCTAACCAGGAATCAAAACTGGCGGTCTGCGATGGATACAGTGCTATCAATGTGTTATGCGCCGCCTGAGCGATCACGGCGTCCATAGAGATCGGACCATGCGTTGCCTGAACGCCGGTGTAACTGTTGTAACCGCCAACTATTGCGTGCACCGCGTCGAAAATGGCGATATGGACAATCGCCATCGCACGGCTCGAGCGTCCCGGTCCAAATTGTTCTCCGAAGACTCGATTCTCGCCCGGCGCAACTGGCGTATGGTCGAGGCCACTAGCATTGAGAGCGATTTCATTCCAGCGATGAAGCGCGTCGAGCCCTTTCTTGGGGCCAATCCGAGTGACTGCGCTGCCGGGGTTAAAGTGCAGGCCTAAGGTAGATTGAAATTTTTGATCCGCGGCGAAAGCTGAAACGGAAACGGCTGCACTAAGAAAGAAGATTGGCAGCCTATTCATCGGCATTGAAGTCGATTCGCGTTTGAGTCGGCGGTCAATAGCCAACGATGTAGCCTTTTTTCGACACAAAAATCAATCGCAACGTCGAGGCGTCACTTCCGCCGCAACGGGACGACGATTTCCTCATCCTGGCGACCCAGAACGACGCGACCGTCTTCAATCTTCTTGAGAACGATCTGATAAGTCTGCGAGCCTAAAACCAATGCGACTTGCTGACCCTCTTGCATGATCTTGCCATTTATGATGGCAAAATGGGTTCCTTGATCGAGCGTGATGGAACTGACGACAAAGGCGCTCGTCGGGATATCGCCAGATTGATCGGCACCACCGCCACCGGAAAGCTTGGCCGCTGGTTTCCAACCGATAGGCCAGAATGGATTCCGACTGCTGGCGTCCATCTTGAAAGAGGACTTGTTTTTCACCTCGATCTTTGTCGGTTCATCCGCACAAACGGAGATCGCGGTCAAGATCGAGACGGAGATAAGCGCAAGTAACCTCATCGTTTTTTAATCACAGTGGTTGCAGCGATTGTGACCTGTTGAAACTGCGGTTGGTCTGGCACGAGATGAATGCTCAGCTTGGTCATGCAAAGCAACGGCTCCGTATTCTCAAGCGCAGCGACGGCTTGACCGAGCGAAGCGTAATCCGTTCGCGGCAAGTCGATTAGCCAATTGTATTTAGTCCAACCTGCAAGCTCGGCTTCCTTGGGGGTTGTCGCGCTGTCGAGTCGTGCTACCGCTTTGTCGATGTTTTGATCGGCAAAAAAGCTTTTGATGCGTGGCGGAAACCAGGCGATCGGCGCGCCTTCGGGGCTAAGCGTTTTCAGAGAGGTAAAGCGGCCGGTCGCGTCTTTTGCCTGACGTTCGAGATCAGAGGCCTTGCTCATCTCATTTTTTGACGTGTCGATCTTATGCTGTCGATCGGCAATGGCGGCCTGGGCGGCCTGATGGCTTTTGTTCAGCGGTCCCAGAAAGAATGTGAAATAAACATACAGCAAAAAGACAAAGCCCATCACGCTGAGGGCCAGCTTTTTGATCTCATCTGGATTAAGCTTAGGAAGATGCATTTTTTCGCTTCGATCGCCCTGGAATCGGTGTGGGTTTCGGTACGGAATTTACTTTGAAACTGACCGCGATCGTGTAATGCGCCATCGGCATAGCGGCTCCGTCAATTTTCGTCACGGTCTCAACGTCCTCGAGAGCTTTAAACTCCGCTTTTACTTCGTGATAACTTTGCCCAAGTCGTTCGAGCAACAGTTCACGGAAATCTTCTGCGGCAGAGCGCGGTTCGTGTGCGGATGCAACCCCTTCGATCGTGAGGGTGACGCCGTTATCATCATCCTGCGTCGCTCCCTCGATGGCGGTCAACTGCGCGTTTGGCGTGACGCAATGCGAAATCTTTTCCAGCAACGGCGCCCATAAAAAACGATTGTCGACGTAGCTATCGAGGACGCGCGTCGTATTGATTATGTTCGTCAATTCGGCAGCGCGTTTTTGCGCCGCCGTCACTTTCGGCTCGACCTTCGCCCAATCGCGCTCAACGGCGCCCAGCCGGGCCTTGGCCTGGAGTGTTTGATAAGCGTTCCAGCCGTAATAAAGAAAAAGCAGTGCACCGCAGCCTGCCAGCAGCAGAATGCCGATCTTGAGCGGATCGCGCTGGCGCTGCCGCTGTTCAAGAATTTCCTCGTGCAGGAGGTTGAGATGAAGAGCCATCGTCTCTGAGTCAATTCTTCAAGTATTCAAAAGCCACTCCACAGGCGACGTTGAGCGACACGAATTCGTTAGGCAACGCCTGGCGTTTAGCAGCTGGCAATGCTAATTCACAGGTCTCGAGCGGATCCCAAATCTCGCACGCCAATCCAAGCTCATCGCTCAGCGTCTGAAGAACGGTCTCGGCACGCGCCAATCCGCCCGAAACAAAAATGCGGTTGATGCTTTCCTCACGTTGACCTTCGAAAAAGCCGATGGAATTGCGCACCTCGGTCACGAGACGACTGAGCGAATTGCTGCAAATCTCCGCCATTCCCTCATCGCCCTGCTGAATCATTAGCCAGGCGGCGTCAGCCTCGAGTGCGCCTTCGGCGGTCAGCGCTTGCATGAGCGCTTTGCCACCGTAATCGATGCTGCGCACGAGGACGAGCTCGCCTTTGCTGCCAATGAGCATCGTGCTCTGCAAATGTCCCATGTCGAGCAGGAGAAACCCTTCGTTGGCAAAAGTTTCCGGGTAAGCGAGTTCAAACGCATTAAACGAGCAAATTGGCGCCAGTTGAAGGATGTCGGCCGTGAGGCGCGTCTTACTTATCGCCGCTGAAATTTGTTTGACTGCCGGCCGTAACATTCCGCCCACAAGGTATTTCGTTTGCGTCACAACGCTGCTCTGCACCGCGACGTTTCCCGAGCTGCCGCTTGTGGATTTGACACTCGCGTTGCGACTCAGCACCCGGGCGACATCGAGCACGAAATCTTTGCATTCCTGGTTTAGCACGGCTAGGCCATTTAAGCGGAGCGCGTTGCGGAGCAGCTCCACCGGTGTATCCGGTTGCTCGATGATGCGAAGGAGCGCGGCCGGATCAGAAATGGCAACTGCACAAGCTTTGGCGCCGCCGCCCAACTCTTTTAGCAGAAACTTCAATTCCCGGGCAAGGTCATCGGCTGAAGCGAATTCTTCCGGTACCTGGTGAGAGGCAAAACTGGTCAACACAAAGCGCGAATCGCCCTTTCGACGAAGCGTTACACCTTTGAAAACGTGCTTCCCTAAATCAATGCCGATAACAGAATCTGCGCGTCTGCCCATGATGCAAACTCCGATGTAGCGGGAAACGTGCCGACAGCGCGCGTTTTCTGGCCGAATTCACGCCGCAACCGGTGCGCGATAGCCGAAAAATTCCCGCTCCTTGATAATTTGCGCTACCTCGGGCGGCACCATTTTTTCCCAGCTTTCATCGCCCGCATGCAATTTGGCCAGCACCTCTGGTGGATAAATGCGCAGATATTCCGCATCATAAGCATCGATCTCCCGAATGAATTGATTGTCGATCAAATACCGATAGAGCGAGCGCAGGTTTGGCGCCACCTTCAGCTCTGTTGCCTTCACAATTTTTCCACTCGTCTCGTCAATCATCGGATACACATAAAGCTTTAGGCCGCTCTTAAACATGCGACCGAGCGCCTCAAGAATTCCGCCTTCCAGGTTGAGGTAATATTTTTCGTCGAAAATCTCCATCACGCTTGGCACGCCCATCACCAAGCCAACCATTTTGTTCGTGTAGCGAGAAAGGTAACCAGCCAGCCGATAATATTCGCCAAACCTGGAAATCAAAACCGTGCGGCCCAGCGCTCCCAGAATGTCCACCCGTGCCAAAAAATCGGCGTGATCAAGTTGCCCTTCGGAAAGTAAGTTCTCCAGCGTCATTTCCATCAGCACCACCAGCTCCGTTTCTGAACAACCCGATTCCTTAAGAAATTGCCGCAGCGCGCCGTCGAGCATGTCGTTAGTCGCATAAGTCACAGGTCGAAAACTTCCACGCTCCACCAGAATCGCTTTCTTATAAAAAACTTCCGCCGGCTGAACTGTCTCGCCGTCGGCCGTGAACATTACCGCATTCGTTAGGCCTTGGCTGACCAGCTGCAAGCTCATCAGGCGATTGTCAACGTGATAGAACGCCGGACCGGAAAATTTGATCATGTCCACCTCGATGCGGCCGGGTGCGAGATTTTCTTGCAGTGAGGAAATTAATTTCTCCGGCTGCGAATGATAAAATGCTCCGTAAAGCAGGTTCACGCCGATGACTCCGAGCACCTCTTGTTGATCGACGTTCGCTTCGTCGAGCATCCGCACGTGAATGATGATCTGGCTCGGTTCACTGCGTGGTTGCGTTTGAAAACGAACCCCCAGCCAGCCGTGCGACTCGCTATGTTGCTTAAAACTGCGCGCCGCCACCGTGTCTGCAAAACAAAAGAACGTTCGCTCGCTGCCCAGTTTCGCATCCAGCCGCTCGAGCAGCAGATGGTACTCGTGATCAAGCATCGTCTGGAGACGTTTGCGGCTCACGTACCGATCGGCCGGCCCGTAGATCGCGTCGCTGAATGTCACGTCGTAAGCGGACATCGTTTTGGCAATTGTGCCCGCGGCGCCGCCCACCTGGAAAAATCGGCGTGCCACCTCCTGGCCCGCACCGATCTCGGCGAACGTGCCGTATCTTTTCGTGTCGAGATTAATCTGCAACGCCTTCCGGTTCGTGCCGACGTCCATTTCCGGCTTCATACAAATCCTCTAAAGGCGATCTCTAGTCGTCGCAAATGCCGTAGTAGTCCTGTAGCCGCCAGCGTGGGGCCGGTCCTTACCCGCGCAGCACCGCGGTTACAGACGCACTTGCTCCGCGCTCTTCGCCGGAATCCAGCCGCGCAGATCGTTCGGCAACGCGGCGTAAATCCAATCGCCGCGTTTACTCAAAATCTTAATCTCGCTTCCTGGCGGCAACGCCAGTACGCTCCGGGCATTGTCCGCCGTCGCCAATCGCGCCTCGACGTGGTTTTCCGTCACGATTGCCAGGGCCCGCCCTCTAGTTCCATGGTCGAGCCAAAAAATCGACACAATGGCGAGGCCGAAAATCGATAATGATAAGATCGACAACACGATGACGCCGCCGGAGCGTCGCGAGAAAATCCACCAGGCGATGGAGAAAAAGCTGAGCCAAAATGCGATGACGGCGGCGATCGCATACTGATTGGCGTCGGCAAATTGAGCGAAGCGCTCGCCCTTGGTTGGTGTCATTTCCAGCGCCCGCGCTTCATCATGCGCAATGCGCAAATTGGCTTGCGCTTCTGGATGACGTCGATCCAAGACGAGCGCGCGTTCATAATTCAAGATGGCTCGTCCAAGGTCGCCGGTGTGGAAATACGCGTTGCCGAGATCGTAAAATAAATTTGTGCTCCACACGCCTTTGTGCGCAAGCGATTCGTAGCCATCGATTGCTTCCTTGAAATGACCGGCCGCATATTCCTGGTTCGCCTTGGTAAAGTGGAGCTCAGTTTGCGCTAATGCAGACGAGCCGATGAAAAGACACACGGTCGCGCAGCAAAGATCGACAAGCAGATTTCGCGATTTCATGCGTGCAGATTCTCGATGAGATTCAAAACCTCCTCGCGATCCTGTGGCGAAGTAGATTCCACACCATTGGGACGACCGCTGTAACGCAGCTCGTCGCTTCGTTGAAATAAACGGCGCAGTTGTTCGCGCGAATTCTCGTCAAGCCCAAACGCCGATTGCGCCATCTCCGCGTCCACCGTGTTTGGGTCGATGTCCCGAACCAGCGCTGCCTTGATCCGAACCGCCCGCGAAGCGTTGCTGAAATATTCCTGCGGCGAAAGGTCTCCTCGTCGCAACTTGCGCAGGAGCTCGGCTGACTCATGTTGCAGTGCTGCCGTCCGGCGTGCCTGGCGATTGTCGATCTTGGCCTGGCGAATTTTCCATCCTGCAAATCCGAGCAGGATAAGCAACGGAACAACCTGCGGGCGCCAAAAAACCGGCCGCGCGTAAATTGGAGTGAAGGATTGCGTACGGCCCAAGTCCGTAAGTTGATACAAAATGTCTTGCGGTTTTGCTGTAACCGGGGCCGCTGAACCAGCTTGGGAAGCCGGTGTTCCAGGCGCGGGCTGAGCTGTTGCGACCGCGATTCCTTCCACTTGGACGGGAATCGGATCACCGCGCACCGTGACGTAATCTTCCTTGAGCGGATCGAAATAAGAGAATGAAAGCGGAGGAATGCTCGACTTCTTCTCGTTAGGCGAGATAACCATCTCGAAAGTCTTGGCGCCGCTGATCCCAACGTCGTCGTCCTGTTTAAATTTCGCCGACGGCGGATACTTGTGCCAGCCGCGCTCGTCTTCGAGGGACGGAGCGCCCATGCGGTCGAAATTGCCGCGGCCGGAAATTGTCGATGTTACCGTGATTGGATCGCCCACCTGCACATTCTTCGGTTTTGCTTCCGCAGTCATGGCAAAATGGCCGACTGCGCCGGAAAAACTGGCCGGGGGATTGGCCGGAAGCGGCTTTATCTCAAGCGTTACCGGTTCACTCTTCAGCGAGAGCTTTGTTGGCTCGCCGGAAAAGACTCCGAATGGTTCGCTGAAGAACGGATCGTCGAATGGATCGCGCATGCCGAAAACATCGAATGGTGAGCGGCTGCGCGATCTACTCGAAGACGGCGCACTGCGTCGCACCAGCGCGATGACTGCGGTTTCCAAAGGAGGCAATTCGATTTTGCCTGCGTGAATTGCCGCCAGCGCGCCTTTACACGTAATCACTTGGTAAGTCACGCCGCCGATCGTCTCGATGTTTTGTTCTCCCTGCTGCGCGCGTTGCAGTGTGACGCCCTGAACGTTGAGGTCGGGCAGTTCGGGCCTGCCTTGAAATTGCACATGGCTGTTCAATCCGATCTTTATTTCCACCGGCAGAACTTCGCCGACGTAACCGGTGCGTTTCGGGACAACGAATTCGAGAAAGCCGATGTTTTTGGCATTTAGCGTTTGCTGCTGCGCGCCATTTGGTTGCGAGCCGGAAGCGGTGCCACCGGAGCTCGTGACGTGCAAAGTCAGCTCCGGTGTCGTCAAATTTTTGCCGGGAACGCGGATGGTTTGTGGCGGAATTTTGAACGTGCCGGCCTTCGTTGGCAAGATTGTGTAGTTGTAAATCACGCTCGAGGTCACATTGAAATTATTCATCTCGACGTGTTGCTCGGTGCCTGTACGATGAATTTCCAGACCATCCACTGAAATATTGTCAGGCGCGTCCGCGCCGCGGGCGTTACTGACTCTGATTTGCAACTGGGCCATTTCGCCCACGGTCGCTCGATCATTGTTCAATACCGCCGTGACGCTAGGCGAATCGGCCAGGGCGTAACGACTCCCTGCGAGCGCGATTAACGCGGTGAACAAAATTGCGACCAGCGGCCGTCTGTACATCGAGAAATCCATCAGCCATTAACTAGCAACCATCAACTCTTCGTCCTTACCAATCGTTATAGACACGGCGCGTTGCCCTGCGTTCATCGAGTTGCACATGCGCTTCCTCGTCTTTGGTGGATCGCAATAACTGCTCGGCCTGCTGCTCCGTCATTTGGTCTACATTGTCGGATTCGGCCTGCGCAAGCTGCGCGTTTTGCTCTGCTGGTTTCTTCGACTCGTCGGAGGAGTCTTTTATTTCACCCGCAAGCTTTCGTGATGGCGTCCCAGCCGGGGCCGCGCTCGGTGCCTTGTTTTCATTTTCACCTTCACCAGGCGATGGCGAAGGCATTTGCGCGCCACCGGTTGATGGAGTGGGCGATTCACCGGGTTGTGATTGTTGGTCTTGCGTGTTGCTTTTCTCTTGGCCCGGCGAGGGAGAAGGGGAGGGACCTTGACCGGATTGTTGCTGTTGGTCTTTTTGCGGCTCGTTTTTCGCTAGCGACTTATTCTGCTGTTGTTGTGATTTTTGACTCTGCGCGCTTTGCGATTGCTGCTGCGATTGCGACTGATCCTGTGATTGTTGTTGTTGCTGCTGTTGCTGCTGTTGCTGATTTTGCTGCGAAGACTGGTTCTGCTTGTTTTTCTGGTCGGAGTTTTGTTGATCTTTATCCTTTTTTTGCTGCTGCGAACGCGGAGGCGGCGTTGGTGTTTCCTTGCGACGTTTCTTCAATCGCTCGATCTTTTTCTTCACTTCTTCCAAATTTGCCTTCGCAGCCTCGTCATCGGGTTTGAGTTTGAGCGCTTCTTCGTAATGCGACTTGGCGTCCTCGAGGTCTTTCAGCGATTCTTCGTCTCCTTTGTCCATGTCGGCTCGCTCTTCCAACGTGCGCCCGATATTGTAATGGCTGCTTTCCTGAAGACCCTTGTCGGCTGAAAGCAAAGCGCCACTGAACGACTCGAGCGCTTTGTTGTAATCTCGCATTTTGTAGGCAGCCGTCCCGGCGTCGAACTGCATTTTGTCACGCACACCCGAGTCGGGATGGTTCTTCAAATCTTCCTCAAAGCTACTGTATGCTTCGGGAAACTTGCCGGCCTGATAAAGATCGACTCCCGGAACAGCGGCTTTTGCGAGCGCGCAAAAGGTCAGCAACACCGCAGCGGCCGCCGGCGCTGCGATTTTCGCTGGTTGCGGAAACAGCGAAGACGCGGAAACGCGCACACGTTTGCGCTCGCCTAGCAAAATCGACAACGCGAGCGCGATAAGCCCGGCGCCGAGCGGCCATTCATAACGCTCGATCGGCCTCCGCGATAACCGCACGTCCATCTCGGCTGCCTTCATTTTCGCGAGTCCCTCGGAGAAAAGCTCGCGCGTGGTGCGCAGACCAGATTCGAGATGAAAATACATTCCACCGGTGGCTTGTGCGATTTCGCGTAAACGATTTTCATCGAGCTTGGATTTGACCACTTGTCCTCTCGAATCTTTCACAAATGAAGTGCCGACATTGTCGTCATTGACTGGGATGAGCGAGCCCTGCGGCGTGCCGACGCCGATGGTAAAAATTCTAACGCCCGCGTCCGCCGCATCTTTGGCCGCCTTCACCGCGTCGCCAGTCAATTCTTCCCCATCCGTGAACAGGATGAGCGCACGATTTCCCGTCGCGCTTTTTCCAAACGTGCGCGCCGCTAGTGCGATCGCTTCGGAAATGTTGGTCCCGCCCTCCGGAATGGTTTTTGTATTCAGGTCGTTGATAGATTCGATGACAGCGTCGTAATCAATCGTCAGCGGCGCCTGAAGAAACGCCCGACCAGCAAACGCAATCAAGCCGATCCGGTCGCCTTGTGACTCGTCGATCAAATCCTGAGCGGCCAATTTCACCCGCTCCAAACGGTTTGGTTGGACGTCATTTGAGAGCATGCTGCGCGATGTGTCGACCGCGATGAGCAGATCGAGCCCCTTGCGCTGCACGTTCTGGAATGTGTAACCCCACCGCGGCTGAGCCAGCGCGACGATTGCGAAAATCAAGCCGAGCAATTGCAAAGCGAAACGCAATACACGACGAGACCGGTCCACCGTCGCGGCTAATTGTGGCAGCAAGCGAGGCGAAACGAATTCGCGTAATCGTTCCGTGCCGCGTTTTTCCGCGCGAGCAAACAGCGCGACAAGGATCGGCGCGGCGAGCAATCCCCAAAGCCATTCTGGTGCACCGAAGCTCATGGAATTCGTTAAATCGTTAAACCGTCAAAACGTGTCATTACGGCAATTTCTTCCAAATCGTTTGCGACAAAACCAGCTGCGCGACCAGCAAGCCCAGGCCGCTCATGATGCAAATTGGAAAGAGGTCCCGGTACTGTTGATATTTTTTCACCGTGACCGTTGATTTCTCCATCTTGTCGATATCGCGATAAATTTCTTCGAGCGAGCTGGTGTCCGCTGCGCGAAAGAATTTTCCGTCTGCAATCCTGGCAATTTCCTTCAGACCCGCTTCGTTGAACGATACGCGGCCGTTTACGTAAACGATGTTGCCCATTGGATTGGTCAGCGCATGTCCCCCTGGACCCGCCGCAGGCACGGGCGCGATCCCGTTCGTGCCGATGCCGATTGCATAGAAGTTAATGTGCAACGTTTTTAGCGCTTCGGCCGCAGCGTTAGGCGGAATTTTTCCCGCGTTATTGTCGCCATCAGTCAATAAAACAATCGCGCGACTTTTCGAGCGCTTGTCGTTCAAGCGATTTCCAGCCGCCGCCATTGCCGATCCGATTGCCGTGTTTTCTTCTACCAGTCCAATCCGCACGCGCTCGAGATTTTGCAGCAGCCACTCGTGATCGAGGGTCATCGGGCTCACCACGTAAGGCTGAGTGCCAAACGCGATCATTCCGATGCGGTCGTTAGGCCGGCCTTCGATGAACTTTCGCGTTACTTCCCGGACCGCATCCAGGCGCGTGGCCGGTTCGCCGCCAATGGTAAAATCTTTGTTCAACATCGATCCGGAAACATCGAGCACGAGCATGATGTCGATGCCGCTCGCTTCGAATCGCGTCAGACTCTTCCCGAGCTGCGGCCGCGCCAGCGCTATCACGAAAATTGCCAATGTTGCCAAGGCGAGTGTGCGTAGGAGTTTACCCGCGCGCGAAGTGCTTTGCTTGCCAATCCCTCGGAGCGTTGTTGTCGATGAAAAAGTCAGCGCTGCGGCCGGGCCGCGTTTTCCACGCAAATATGCCAGCAACGGAATCGCCAGCAGCAACAAGAGTAGCCACGGTCGCGCAAAGCTGAGCGCGCTGTGTTGCAGCCACCAATCAAGCAGTCGCAAGTTCACCTCCCTTTACGAAACGCATTGCTTCTTCGAGCAATAGCCGGCTGTCTACCACAGTCGCGTTGTAGCGCGCAAATTTGATCAAGTCACAGCGGTTCAAAAAATCTTCGAGCAGCGACCTTTCGTCGGCCGAAAATGGAGACGACTTGGCGAGTACGGTGAGAAATTCAACTGAAGTCTGCCGCGTCACCGGCAAGGCGAATTGCTCTGTAACGTAACGGCGAAGAATGTCAGAAACCCGAATGCTGAATCGGTAAGGCGTGAGCGTTTCAATCTCGTTCTGGATTTGCTCCAGCGCTTCCAGCGCGCGCTCACGCGGCAACTTTGGCGGCTGCGGAGCTGGACGTTTGCGCAAGATCGACCAGCCAATGAGGCCCAAGAGAGTGAGGCCGATAAATGCCGCCCCGAAAATCACCCACGGCGGAACTAGCGAATAATCAATTGGCGGCGCAATGTCGCGCGAACCCTGCGCCAGAAAGATCGTCACAAACAAGGTCGCCGAGAAAAACATGCGGCTGCTGCCTACCGAATTGAGAGCCGTCGCTCGCGTTGTTTGAAAAAGGACCGCAGGGCCGGCAGATAATCTTCACCGGTGCGCAGCGCAACTTCCTCGACGTTATTTCGACGCAGCATGCGCGAAAGCTGCGTCGTCTGTTCCTCGGCCAGATCGGCAAAACGCGTCCGTGTCGCGCGATCAGCCGTGTTGATCTCGATTTGCTCGCCCGTTTCGGCGTCTTCCAGCGTGATGATGCCGATGTTAGGCAAAGCCCACTCCCGCTCGTCCCGAATGTAAATGGCGATGAAATCATGCCGGCGCCCGCTAACAGCCAGCGCATGCGAAAAATCCGGCGCTTGAAAATCGGAAATGAAAAACACGACTGCACGGCGCGTCACGATCTTGTTTAGATAATCGAGCGCCAGCGCCGGATCAGTGCCGCGGCCTTTTGGCCGGAAAAACAAAATCTCGCGAATTAGCCGTAACGTATGCGACCGCCCTTTTTTTGGCGGAATAAAAAGCTCCACCCGATCCGTGAACAGGATCAAGCCGACTTTGTCGTTATTTCGAATTGCGCTGAACGCGAGCAGACATGCAACCTCGGCGGCAAGTTCGCGTTTCGACTGCGTGGAGCTGCCAAAATTCCCCGATGCGCTAACATCGACAATCAGCATGACCGTCAGTTCACGCTCCTCCGTGAATTTTTTCACGAACGCGGTCCCGAGCCGCGCGGTCACATTCCAGTCAATCGCGCGAATCTCGTCGCCCGGTTGATATTCGCGCACATCCTCGAAATTCATTCCGCGTCCCTTAAATACGCTGTGGTAATCGCCCGCGAACGCGGTCTCGACCAGACCCTTGGTCTTGATCTCCAGCGTGCGGATTTTTTTAAGAATCTCGGCCGTCGTCTCTGCGTGTCCCGCTCCGTCATCCCGAGCAGAGCGAAGCGGAGTCGAGAAATCCCGTCGCATTGCTTTCAGCTTCATTTGACAGCCCACACTTCGGAGACCAAGTCTCGCCATCCTGGATTTGATTTCGCGATTAGCGCCTCCTTTTTGCTTCGTCGCCAGCGCTTCAATTGTTTCTCGCGTACAATCGCACTTCTTGGATCGGGAAAGGCTTCGAACTGGATCAGTCTGTCCGCATTGTATTGCCGTGCGAAGTGGCTGCGACAACTCACGCCGTGCTCCCAAAGACGCCGTCCCAAATCGTTTGTGACCCCGATGTAAAGCACGGTGTGTCTGTGATTCGTCAAGATATAAACGAAATAATTTTGATGCCGCATTGCTAACTTTTCGGATTCGTCACGGGATCCCTCGACTTCGCTCGGGATGACAGAAGGTCATCACGGCACCGGCAGGCCGGCAAAAATTCTTTCGATAATCGTTTCGCTGGTGACTGCTTCAGCTTCGGCTTCATAACTGACGATAATGCGATGACGCAAAACATCCGGACCAATGCTTTTCACATCTTGCGGGGTAACGTAACCGCGCCCGTTTAAGAACGCGTGGGCGCGAGCTCCGAGCGCAAGGTAAATCGTTGCACGCGGGGAGGCGCCATAACGAATCAGACCTTCGAGTCGCAAATTGTAAGCGGCTGGATCGCGCGTAGCCCAAACAACATCCACAATGTAATCTTTCACCCGATCATCAATGTAGATTTGATTGACCACGTCGCGCGCGGAGATGATTTGCTTCGGATCGATCACGGGGTTCACCCGCAGATTGGGCGCCGAAGTAGCCATCAGATCGAGAATGGTGCGCTCCTCCGATTTCTGTGGGTAACCGATGTTCAACTTGAACATAAACCGATCGAGCTGCGCTTCCGGCAGTTGATAAGTGCCTTCCTGCTCGATCGGATTTTGCGTCGCCAGCACGAGAAACGGATCAGACAGCGCGTAAGTTTGTTCGCCGATTGTCACCTGCCGCTCCTGCATCGCTTCAAGTAACGCGCTCTGCACTTTCGCCGGCGCGCGATTGATTTCGTCGGCTAGAATGAGATTCGAAAAAATCGGGCCGAGCTTAGTCGTGAATTCGCCGGTGCGCGGATTATAAATCAGCGTGCCGATGAGGTCGGCCGGCAAAAGGTCCGGTGTAAATTGTAAACGTTGAAAGCCGGTTTGAATGCATGCGGCCATCGTTTTTACAGCGAGCGTTTTGGCGAGACCGGGCACGCCTTCAAGTAAAAGGTGACCGTTGGCAACCAACCCGAGCAGGAGCCGATCGATGAGATATTTCTGGCCGATGACGACATGGCCAATCTGCTCCCGCACCGCGGGAATCCAATGGCCGAGCTCTTGCACTTCCGCCGTAATTTCCTGAGTGGATTTCATGTGTGTTTTGAGACAGATTCGAGCTGAAAATGTTCGATCAGCATGCCACGCGCTACGGCGCGTCTGACGGCCCACTACAGGAAATAAACAATCACGTCTTGCGGGCGCGCAAAGTCAAAATAATCGGTAACCCAGTGTAAGGTCGCACCTTGCGGACCTGCGCCTCGAGATAACGCACATACCCATCACTTACTAATCGCGGGTCGTTTACGAACAAGACAAATTCCGGGGGCGCCACACGTTGATCTTTGATTCCGCTCGATTGCGTTGCGTAGAACAACTTTAGCCGCTTACCCGCAACCATCGGCGGCGGATTCGACGCGAATGCGGCGCGTAATCGTCGATTTAAAATGCCGGTGCCGATTCGTTCGCGCGAGG
>Ga0070717_10000398_pt1 | contig 27863 bp, 32 predicted proteins | sample LARL113metaG_FD_71366 | JGI IMG/M metagenome (GOLD analysis project Ga0070717, IMG submission 71366) | Corn, switchgrass and miscanthus rhizosphere microbial communities from Kellogg Biological Station, Michigan, USA - LAR L11-3 metaG | ecosystem: Host-associated > Plants > Roots > Rhizosphere ...
CTGATCGCCGCTTTCGTCGCCGGCAACGAGGTGATGATTCGCATCGGCCGGGCGACCGGGCACACCAACGAAGCACGCGGCTTTCACGCGCCGGGCACGACAGGGCCGTTCGGCGCCGCGGTCGCCGCCGGGCACCTCTTGGGACTGGATGCCGGCGCGATGACCAACGCGCTTGGCATTGCCGGGTCGCTGTGCGGCGGGCTGCTCGAATTCGCGCGCGGCAATGGCGGCATGGTAAAGCGGCTGCATCTGGGGCGCGCCTCGGAAGCGGGGGTGCTCGCCGCGAGTCTCGCCGCCGGCGGCTTCACCGGCCCGCGCACCGTCATCGAAGGCCAGTTCGGGTTTCTCCGGGTGTTCTGCACCGCGTGGGACGAGACCGAACTGACCCGCGGCCTTGGTGATGAGTTCGTCGTCTCGACCACGGTGCTGAAGCGCTATCCCTGCCATGCTACGGCACATGCCGCGGTGAAGGCGGTGCGCGAATTACAGGCCGAGCACGGCTTTGCGGGAGCCGCGATCGAGGCGATCACGGTCACCGGCACCGAGCGCATGGTCGAGCGGCACAACATCCCGGAGCCCGCCGATCTGATGCTCGCGCAATACAGCATCCCGTTCTCTGTCGCATTGGCGCTCTGCCGCGAGGCGCGCGACCCCGAATCCTGGGACGAGACGGCGCTGACCGACCCGCAGATCCGCTCACTCGCCCGCCGTGTGCAGCTGGTGCAAGAGCCCGGCGGCGGCCACGGCGCGATGGGAACGATGGTCACAATCGCGCTTTCCGACGGCCACCGACTCGAACGCCGCGCCGAAAGCGGGATGCTCGAACCGGGCGAGCTCGCCGATAAATTTCAGCGCTTGACCCGGGCCGCGCTCGGCGAGCGGGGTGCCGCAGCGTTATTCAACCGCCTGCAAAGTCTAGAGGACGAAGAAAATCTGAATTGGCTTTCCGGCACGTGAGCCCCTCTCCCGCGGTGGGGGAGAGGGGCTCTTTGGTTCAGCCGTAACGTTGAATGGTGTCCGGTACCCCCGACAAGGCTTTATGCAAATCATCGGCAGCCATTACCGGCACGAACTCGACCTTGGCACTCAACCCGAAGAAAAACCGCTCCGCCATTTCCGCGATCTGCGAGGATTCCCGCATATCGACGACAAAAAACCCGCCCCTCTCTCCACCCGTTGGAAAGAAATACTGGGCTTCGGGTTTGAGGTCCTCGGTAAGCTGCTGAAACACTTTCTGCAATTTGCCGCTGCGAATTGCTTCGTTGCTGGCCTCGACGGGCATCGCGAATTTGATCATGACGCGCATTGTTGTCGCCTCCCTGGTAGGCGCCGGTCGAGTACCGGCGACCGGCGCCTCAGATTGCGCCTGGGCGGAGTTGCCGACAAGCCGGATTGCCGAAGCGTCGGGCGATCACAGCCCCAGGCGGGGGATTTCGATTGCCGGGCAGCGGTTCATCACAACCTTGAGGCCGCGCGCCTCGGCACGGGCGGCCGCGGCGGCGTCGCGCACCCCGAGCTGCATCCATACGACCTTGGCGCCGGCCGCGATCGCCTCGTCGACGACCCCTCCGGCCGCCTCCGACCGGCGAAACACGTCGACCATGTCGATCGGCTCGGGGATATCGGTGAGCCTCGCATAACAGGTCTCGCCGTTGATCGTGCTGCCAGCCGCGTTGGGATTGACCGGGACCGTCCGGTAGCCGCGGCGTTGCAGATAGGCCATCACCCGGTGGCTTGGCCGCTCGTGGCGCGGGCTGGCGCCGACGACGGCGATCGTGCGCATGCTGGTCAGGATGTCGCGAAGATAGTGGTCGGGATAGCGCTCGTGATCCATCTCGACGCTCACCGGTCCTGCCAGACCGGAGCGCGCTTGGCGAGGAAGGCGTCGATGCCCTCGCCGGCGTCTTCGCCAAGCATGTTGGTCGTCATGACCTCGGCGGCGTAGCGGTAGGCGCCGGCGAGGTCGAGCTCGGCCTGACGATAGAAGGCCTCCTTGCCGATCTTGACGGTGAAGGCTGACTTGCCAGCGATCTGTCGGGCGAGCCCATCGACGGCGTCGCGCAGCCCTTCCTCCGGAACCACCCGGTTGACGAGCCCGAGCGAACGCGCGGTCATGGCGTCGATCAATTCGCCGGTCAAGAGCATCTCTATGGCCGCCTTGCGCCCGACCGCGCGGCTGAGCGCCACCATTGGGGTCGAGCAGAACAGGCCGATATTGATCCCCGGCGTCGCGAACCGGGCCTCCTCGGCGGCCACCGCCAGATCGCAGGTCGCGACCAGCTGACAGCCGGCCGCCGTCGCTATGCCGTGCACCTCGGCGATGACCGGCTTGGGCAGCCGAACGACCGCCAGCATCAGCTCGCTGCACAGTGCAAAGATGCGCTGATAGGTCTCGCGCCTCGGGTCTTGGCGCAGCTCACGCAAATCGTGCCCGGCGCAAAAGGCAAGCCCAGCTCCAGCAATGACGACGACGCGGGCCTCGGGGTCCGCCGCCGCGCGACCGAACGCCTCGAGCAGCGCCGTCATCAGCCCGATCGACAGCGCGTTGCGCGCCTCGGGCCGATTGAGCGTCAGGCGCAGAACGCCGCCTGCGCGTTCCTCTAACAGCATTGCCGTCATGGTGTACCTCTCTTCAGCACCCCATATGTTGGACTGCGGGTAAGCACCTCGCAACGAAGCATTGCTTGACCATCGCCGGCCGATCGCTTACATGACGGCCTTTCACGGCCCGAGCGGGACTCCGGCCGCGGCACCCTCTGGTTCGAGCATGAAAACCTTCTCCGCCAAACTGTCGGATATCGACAAGAAATGGCTGCTGATCGACGCCGACGGACTGGTGCTGGGCCGGCTGGCCTCGATCATCGCGATGCGGCTGCGCGGCAAGCACAAGCCCTCCTTTACGCCGCATATGGATTGCGGTGACAATGTCGTCGTCGTCAACGCCGAGAAGGTCCAGCTGACCGGCAACAAGCGGGCCGACAGTATCTTCTATTGGCACACCGGCTATCCCGGCGGCATTAAGGGCCGCAGCAAGGGCGCGATCCTCGACGGCAAGCATCCCGAGCGCGTGATCCAGAAGGCGGTCGAGCGCATGGTACCGCGCGGGCCGCTCGGCCGCCGGGTCATGAAGAACCTGCGGGTCTTTGCCGGGCCCGATCACCCGCATGAAGCGCAGCAGCCGCGGCTTCTCGATATCGCCGCGCTGAACCGCAAAAATAGAGTGTGACGATGGCCGAGAGCGACCACCCTACCAATCAACGCGGGCCGCAGACCTTTCAGGGTCTGGGGAGCCTGCGCCAGGCATTACAGCAGGCGCGCACCACACCGGCTGCCGCGTCACCTCCGACGGCGACGGTCCCCGAGGACATCAAGCCCGAGATCGACGCCCTCGGCCGCTCCTATGCCACCGGCAAGCGCAAGAACGCGGTAGCCCGGGTATGGATCAAGCCTGGCGGCGGCAGGATCGACGTCAACGGCCGTGAGAGCCCCGTATATTTCGCGCGCCCGGTGCTGCGCATGCTGATCAACCAGCCGCTCGTCGCTACCAACCGGCTCGGCCAGTTCGATGTGTGGTGCACCGTCAAAGGCGGCGGGTTGTCGGGCCAGGCCGGTGCGGTGCGCCACGGCATCAGCCAGGCTCTGACCCGATACGAGCCCGGCCTGCGCCCGCTGTTGAAGAGCCAGGGCTTCCTGACCCGCGACAGCCGCGTCGTCGAGCGCAAGAAATACGGCAAAGCCAAAGCCCGCCGCAGCTTCCAGTTTTCCAAGCGGTAACGCTCCAAGCCACGTCCGTCCGTCATCCCGAACGCCGGGATCTATGTCTGCCATGGACACCGGCTTTTCGCCGGTGTGACGATGAGTGACTGACCGAGTCACGCACGGTGGGGACGCACAATGCAGTTCGCGATCGCCATTCCGACCGACGCCGATTCTTGGCGGGTCGTGCGGCGCGCCGAGGAGCTCGGCTTTGCTCGCGCATGGTTCTACGACACGCAGATGCTGAGCGCGGACCCGTTTGTCGCGATGGCCGCGGCAGCTGTGAAAACGACGAAGATCCGCCTCGGCACCGGTGTGTTGATCCCGTCCAACCGCATTGCCCCGGTTGCCGCGAACGCTTTCGCCTCACTCAACAAATTGGCGCCCGGACGCATCGACTTCGGGGTCGGCACCGGCTTTACCGGCAGGCGGGCAATGGGACTCGGGGCGGTCAAGCTCGCAGACATGGAGGAATACGTCCGCGTCGTCATGGCGCTGTTGCGCAACGAGACGGTCGAAGCCGAGATCGAAAAGAAAAAGCGGCTGATCCGCCTGTTAAATCCGGAGCTCGGACTGATCAACACACGCGATCCGATCCCGCTCTACGTGGCGGCTTCGGGTCCGAAAGCGCGGGCGTTGACGGCGAAGCTCGGCGCCGGCTGGATCGCGACGGCGGGCGATGTCGAAGGGGGAGTCGCCGCAATGGCCGACATGCGGGAGTGTTGGCGGGCCGTCCGGCGCGAGGCGGAGCCGCTCGATGCGGTGGTGCTGACGGGCGGGGCCATACTGGAAGAGGGCGAACCCGCCGACTCGCCGCGCGCCATCGCGCAGGCCGGGCCGCGCGCCGCGATGCTGCTGCACCGTGCGGCCGACGCGGCATTGGCGGGGTTACCGATGATGGCGCCGATGCCGCCCTCGGTCGCCGAGACCGTGGTGGGCTATGTCGAGCTGGCCCGCAAATTCACGCCGCAGGGCGCCCATTATCTCGAAAACCATCGCGGCCACCTGATGTTCGTCAAGCCTGAGGAGCGCCCTTTCGTGACCGCCGAGCTGATCCGCCGGACAACCTTTACAGCGACCGAGAAGGAACTGAAAGAGCGCATCGCTGCGCTTGCCGGTGCCGGCTACGGCGAGATCGCGCTGCAGATCGTGCCCGGCCAGGAGCATGCCATCGAGGACTGGGGACGGATCCGGCGCGCCTTCGCCTGAGGCGCGACTCATCCCGCCCCCTCAGGGCCAAGCGGTGCGGATCGCTGCAGGGCCGGAGCCGACATCGAGCTTTGCCCCTTCCGTCAACTTGCCGTCCTCCCAGCGGAACACATCGAGGGCGTGATCGATCATCGAGCCGACGAGGATCGTGCGGCCGTCCTTTGAGAAGGCAATGCCCTGCGACCAGCGGCCGATCGGCGCTTCGGCCAGTTTGCGCAGGCTCTGCCCCTCAACGGCGAATACGACCAACGTGCCGTGGTCGCGATAGAACGGCGAATTCGAAGCCTTGGTCGAGCCCTCGACATTGCCGACGGCGAGGAATTTGCCATCGGGCGAGAATTTGAGGCCCTCCGGCGAACGCCCGACTGAAACGGTCTCGACCGTGCGAAACGGCTTTTGCGTCAGGTCGATCAGGCTGACGGTATCGACATCACCATTGCCGCGTCCCATGTTCGAAACCGCCGCCAGGGTGCCGTCGCGATTGATGTCGAGGGTGTAGGGGCTGACCCCGGTGGTCAGGGGTCGTTCATCCACGGTGACCTTGGTGCCGTCGATGTGCAGCACATTCGTCAGATTGTCACCATAGCGGGTCAGCAGAGCGGTCTTGCCGTCGGGCAGAAAGGCGACCGAACTCGGCATTCCTTTCGGGTTGCCGAGGTCGAGCTTGCCGGCCGGTTCCAGACGTTTGTTCTTGACCGTGAAGACGGAGAGGCTGCCCTCGTTGCGGTTGGCGACGAGCGCGAGCGTACCGTCCGGCGAGACGGATAGCTCGTTGGCGCCTTCGCCCGAATTCACCTGCTGGACGACCCGGGGCGGCGAGGTTTTGAGGTCGATCACCGAGACGCGGTCGTCAGGCACGATCCGGTCGGGGTTCTGCGGCTCGATCTTGGTCGCCGCGGTGACGAGCACGAAGCTCTCGTCAGGGGCGATCCAAATCGAAGTCGGAGCGCCGACGACGCTGGTCGGCGCGTTGACCGTGGCCAGCACTTTCGGAGGATATTGCCCGACATCGATGATCGACACCGTGTCCGGCGGCGGGTTCTTGGCCGGCCCTGCGACGCCGTCGACATTGGTGGTGTGGGCATCGTTCGCCGTGACGGCGAGATCGCCCAAGGCTGGTCCGCCAGAAGCGATAAGCGCGCCGAACGCGCAGCAAGCGCAAAAGCGGATCACCGGTCTCCTCCCTTTTGAGCGGCGCTGGCTGGCCGCTTTTCTGGCCTGGGCAGGCTAGTACTGCTGATCATGCAGGTCGAGCGTGCTGCGGGATCCGCCCCGACGCGCGACGTCTGCCCCCGGACTAATGGCGCCGGCTCACGCCGCCTTTTCGAGCTCGCGCAGCACCGTGTCGCCCATGACGCGCGTCGAGACGCGGCCGGTGTTGGGCTGGACGATGTCGCTGGTCCGCACACCCGAGGCCAAGGCCCGGCGCACGGCGTTTTCGACGAGGTCGGCCTCCTCGGCCATGTCGAACGAATAGCGCAGCATCATCGCGAAAGAGAGGATACAGGCGAGCGGGTTCGCCATGTCTTTGCCGGCGATGTCGGGCGCGCTGCCATGCACCGGCTCGTACAGCGCCTTGCGGCGGCCGCTCGCGTCAGGCGCGCCGAGGGAGGCCGAGGGCAGCATTCCGAGCGAGCCCGTCAGCATCGCCGCGCAGTCGGACAACAGGTCACCGAACAGATTATTGGTGACGATGACGTCGAACTGCTTCGGGTTGCGGACAAGCTGCATCGCGCAGTTGTCAGCGTACATGAAGGTGAGTTCGACATCAGGGTAATCCGCGTCGCGAGCCCTTTGCATGACCTCGCGCCAGAGCCCGCCCGACTCCATGACATTGGCCTTGTCGACCTCGCAAACCCGGCCATTGCGCTTTTTTGCGAGATCAAAAGCGACGCGGGCGACCCGTTCGATTTCGGCCTCGGTGTAGACTTCGGTGTTGATCCCGCGGCGACTGCCGTCCGGTAATGTCTCAACGCCGCGCGGCTCGCCGAAATAGATCCCGCCCGTCAGCTCGCGCACGATCATCAGATCGAGGCCATTGACCAGTCCCCGTTTGAGGCTCGAAGCGTCGGCGAGCGCGTCGAACACGACCGCCGGGCGCAGGTTGGCGAACAGGTCCATTTCCTTGCGCAACCGCAGGATGCCGCGCTCGGGACGCAGCTCGAAGGGCAAGGTGTCCCACTTGGCCCCACCGACCGCGCCGAACAGCACAGCGTCGCTGGCGACCGCCTGAGCGAGGGTCTCGTCGGTCAGCGGGACACCTGATTCATCCAAGGCGGCGCCACCGACGAGACCTTCGCTGATATCGAAGCTCGCAATATGGCGCTGGTCGAAGAACTCGATTACGCGTAGCGTCTGACGCATGATTTCCGGCCCGATGCCGTCACCGGCCAATACCAGCACCTTGCGGTTGGATGCGCGGGTCCGGGCCACGGCTCAGGCCCCGGGCCTGACCACGCCGAACTGCCACGGGCGCGCCAGCCGCGCCTTCTCCTCGTAGGCGGCGATTTCCGCGCCCTTCTGCTCGGTCAAGCCGATGTCGTCGAGCCCGTTCAGGAGACAATGCTTGCGGAATGCACCCAACTCAAAATGCACCTTCTCGCCATCCGGTCGCGTGATCGTCTGAGTTTGGAGGTCGATCGTTATCACTGCGTTGGCGCCTTTTCCGGCGTCGTCCATCAGCTCGTCGACGAGCTCTTTCGGCAAGGCGATCGGCAGGACGCCGTTCTTGAAGCAATTATTATAAAAGATGTCGGCAAAACTCGGCGCGATGATGCAGCGGATGCCGAAATCGAGGAGCGCCCAAGGGGCGTGCTCGCGGCTCGACCCACAGCCGAAATTATCTGCGCCGATCAGGATCTTGGCGTCGCGGTAGGGCGCCTGGTTGAGCACGAAATCCGGATTTTCCGACCCATCCGGGCGAAAGCGGATTTCCTCGAACAGCCATTTCGAGAGGCCGGTCCGTTTGATCGTCTTCAAATAGACCGCCGGGAAGATCTTGTCGGTATCGAGGTTGATGATCGGCAGCGGCGCCGCAACCCCGGTCAGCTGAGTGAATTTTTCCACGTCTGCTCCTTAAACTGAGATCTGCCCCTCATCCCAGCCCTCTCCCCACAAGCGGGGCGAGGGGTGAAGCCCGCACCGCGCGCCGCTCACCCCAGCTGCCGCACGTCGGCGAGGTGGCCGGTGATGGCGGCGGCGGCGGCCATCGCCGGACCCATTAAATGCGTCTTGGCGTTCTTGCCTTGGCGGCCTTCGAAATTGCGGTTCGAGGTCGACGCGATCCGCTCACCGTTTATCGCCTTGTCGGCGTTCATCGACATGCAGTTCGAGCAACCCGGCTCGCGCCACTCGAACCCGGCTTCGAGGAAGATCCGGTCGAGCCCCTCCTCTTCGGCTTGATGCTTGACGAGTCCTGAGCCCGGCACGACCAGCGCGCGGACGCCGTCGGCCACGCGCCGCCCCTTGGCGATCGTCGCGGCGGCGCGGAGATCCTCGATCCGGCTGTTAGTGCACGATCCGATAAACACGCGCTGCACCGGAACATCCACAAGCTGCGTGTTCGGCGCGAGGGCCATGTATTCGAGCGAGCGCTGCATCGCCGCGCGCTTCAAGGGATCGTCGACCTGGGCCGGATCGGGTACGCGGCCGGTGATCGGCGCGACGTCTTGCGGGCTGGTACCCCAGGTGACGTGCGGCGCGATGTCGGCGGCGTCGAGATGCGCCTCCTTGTTGTATTTGGCGCCCGGATCGGAGGGCAGCGTACGCCAATAGGCGGCCGCCTGCTCCCAGGCCGCCCCTTTCGGGGCATAGGGCCGGCCCCTGACATAGGCGATGGTGGTTTCGTCGGGCGCGACGAGTCCCGCTCGCGCACCTGCCTCGATCGACATATTGCAGACGGTCATTCGACCTTCCATCGACATATCACGGAAGGTGCTCCCGGCATACTCGAAGACATGGCCGGTGCCGCCGGCGGTGCCGATCTTGCCGATGATGGCAAGGATGACGTCCTTTGGGCTGACCCCGGCGCCGAGGCCACCATTCACCTCGATCAGCATGTTCTTGGCCGGAGCCTGGATCAAGGTCTGGGTCGCGAGCACGTGTTCGACCTCGGAAGTTCCGATGCCAAAGGCGAGCGCGCCCATCGCGCCATGCGTCGCGGTGTGGCTGTCGCCGCAGACAATCGTCATGCCGGGCTGGCTCAATCCCTGCTCCGGCCCGATGATGTGGACGATACCCTGGTTGATGCTGTCGACCGCGAAATAGGGAACACAGAATTCCTTCACATTGTGTTCCAGGGTGTCGACCTGGAGCTTGGATTCCGGGTCGTCGATGCCGCGGCCGCGGTCGCTCGTCGGCACGTTGTGGTCGGCCACCGCCATCGTCGCGTCGGGCCGGCGAACCTTGCGGCCGGCGAGCTTCAGCCCCTCGAAGGCCTGCGGTGTCGTGACCTCATGGATCAGGTGAAGATCGATGTAGATCAGGTACGTGCCTTCACCCTGCGGGGCGATGACGTGGTTTTCCCAGATCTTGTCGAACAGGGTGCGCGGCGGGGCCATGGCTGCGTTCACTCCGATGGGTTGGTTTCTGCGACCTGGCCGGCCATCTCCGGCAACGGTTCGGCTTCGGGCTGGGCGCTCGTGCGAGCGCGCTGGGCGACGTCCGGCCGCACGTTTTCGCGGGCGCGCTCGGTGATGCGCGCGGCCTTGCCGGTGCGGCCGCGCAGATAGTAGAGCTTTGCCCTGCGGACCACGCCGCGGCGCACCACCTCAATCGAGGTGATGCGCGGCGAATAGAGCGGAAAGACGCGCTCGACGCCTTCTCCATAGGAGATTTTGCGCAATGTGAAGTTCGAGTTCACCCCGGCGTTCTTGCGCCCGATGCACACGCCTTCGAAGATCTGAATGCGCTCGCGTTCGCCCTCGACGACCTTGACGCCGACCCGCACCGTGTCACCGGGCTGGAATTTTGGCACCGGCCGATTGGCGGCGAGCTTTTCGACCTGCTCCTGTTCGAGCTGTTGAAGAAGGTTCATCGTTCTACCTCACTATCCCAATCACTTTTCTGCATCGCCAAGTAGCGCGCCCACATATCGGGCCGGCGTTCGCGGGTCAGACGCTCCGCCTCCGCGCAACGCCAAGCCCGGATGCGTCGATGATCGCCCGACACCAGCACCTCCGGCACCGCTCGCCCCTCCCAGAGCTGCGGGCGGGTATATTGCGGGTATTCGAGCAAACCTTCGGAAAAGCTCTCTTCGGCAAGAGTCTCGGCGCGTCCCAGGACACCGGGCAGGAGCCGAACACAGGCGTCGATCAGCGCTATGGCCGCTGGCTCGCCCCCCGATAGGACAAAGTCACCGAGGCTCACCTCCTCGACGGCGCGCGCCTGCAGCACGCGCTCGTCAACCCCCTCGAAGCGGCCGCAGATCAAACTTACCCCCGGCATCGCCGCAAGCTCGCGCACCCGTTGCTGATCGAGCCAACGCCCCCGCGGTGACAGGAGAAGCAATGGCCCCTCCCGGCTCGAACCGGCGATCGCCGCGTCGAGCACGTCCGCCCGCATCACCATGCCCGGCCCCCCGCCAAACGGTGCGTCATCGACGGTGCGGTGCTTATCGCGCGCGAATTCCCGGATGTCCACCGTTTCGAGCTGCCACAATCCCGCCTTCGCCGCCTTGCCGGCCAGCGAATAGGCGAGCGGGCCAGGCAGCATCTCGGGGAAAATCGTCAGCACCGTCGCCCGCCAAATCATGGCTCGCCATCGTCGAGCAACCCGGGCGGCGGATCGAGCACCAATCGTCCGTGTGCCATTTCGACATGTGGAACAACGGCACGGGTAAACGGCACCATGACAGGCGACGCGCCGTGGCGCGCCAGTTCGAGCGTGTCGCCGGCGCCAAAATCGTGGATCGCGCGGACCCGCCCTACGGGCGTTCCATCCTCGAGCACCGCCTCGAGCCCGATCAAATCAGCGTGGTAGTATTCGTCCGGCTCGGTCTGCGGCAGGGCCGAACGCGGCAGGAAAAGGCGCAGCCCACGCAAAGTCTCCGCCTGATCACGGTTTTCGATACCCGAAACGCGCGCAATGACCACGCCCTTACCCGTACCACTCACGCGGAGCTCAAAGCGCCCGTCACCTGCTTCGTTCTCGACCGGACCATAGCGCGCGATATCTTCGGGCACCTCGGTAAAGCTTTTGATCCGCACCGCACCTTTGACACCTTGCGGACCGGTAACGATGCCGACGCAGAGACGCTGCATCGCTTCGGCTGGATCGGCGCCGCGCGTCCTTCGAGACGCCCCGGGAGCCTGTCCTCGAGCCGGTCGGAGGCCGGACCCGTGGGCGGCCTCCTCAGGATCAGGGAGGTTTGTAGAAGCCATCGACAGTACACCTCACGCCGAGGAGCGCCCGAAGAGCCTGCCCCAGGCTTGAACTGGGGGCGCATCTCGAAGCACGCATGATATCGGTGCAGCTCCCATCCGGTCGGCTCAGCTTGTCCCGGCGGCCGCTCCTGCCACCCCTTCGGCAGCCTTGAGCCTCTCCTGAGCCCTCGCCTTTGGCCGCGACTTGACCGGGGTCTCGCGAACCGCCGGCTTTTCGATGAGCCCGGCGTCGCCGAGAAAGCGGGTGACCCGGTCCGTCGGCAATGCGCCGACTCCGAGCCAATGCTGAATTCGCTCGGCTTTGAGGGTAACCCGATCGGCGTGCGACCGATCGAGCATCGGATTGTATGTCCCGAGTTTTTCGATAAAGCGGCCGTCGCGGGGACTGCGCGAATCTGCAACGACGATGCTGTAATAGGGGCGCTTTTTCGCGCCCCCGCGCGCGAGGCGGATCTTCAACGACATAGTGTTTCCTTTTTCTAATGCCGCAGGCCGCCGGGAATCAGCCCGGCGAGCCCGTGCCGCGCCAAGCCCTTGGCGCCCAGCTTTTTCATCTTTTTCGTGATGTCGGCCATATCCTGATACTGTTTGAGGAGCCGGTTGATCTCCTGCACCGAGGTGCCCGAACCTGAGGCGATCCGCCGGCGGCGCGAGCCATTGAGCAGCTTCGGGTTACGCCGCTCGCTCTTGGTCATCGACGAGATCATCGCCTCCTGGCGCTTGATGATTCCCTCGTCGATATTCGCATCGCCCAGCTGCTTCTTGAGCTTACCGATCCCAGGCAGCAGCGACATCATCCCGCCCATGCCGCCCATTCGGCGAATCTGGCGCAGCTGGGCGGCGAGATCGTCGAGGTCGAACCTGCCCTTCTCCAGTTTTGCGGCGAGCTTTTCCGCCTCCTCTTGGTCGACCGTCTCGGCCGCCTTCTCGACCAGGCTGACGACGTCGCCCATGCCGAGGATGCGCCCGGCAATGCGTTCGGCATGAAACAGCTCGAGCGCATCGACGCGCTCGCCCAGCCCCATCAGCACAATCGGCTTGCCGGTGATCGCGCGCATCGACAATGCCGCCCCGCCGCGGGCGTCGCCGTCGACCCGGGTCAGCACGATCCCGGTGATCCCGGTGCGTTCGCCAAAGGCCTGGGCGACGTTGACCGCGTCTTGACCGGTCATCGCATCGGCGACGAGCAAGGTCTCGTATGGGTTCGCTACCTCACGGACCGCAGCGACCTCGAGCATAAGCTCCTCATTGACGTGAAGCCGGCCAGCGGTGTCGAGGATGACGACGTCGTAGCCCTCGGTTCGACCGGTATGCAATGCCCGCCGGGTGATCGCCACCGGCCGTTCCCCCGGCACCACCGGCAGAGAGGTGACCCCGATCTGGCGGCCGAGCACAGCCAGCTGTTCCTGCGCCGCCGGCCGCTGCACGTCGAGCGAGGCGAGCAGCACCTTCTTCCGATTGCGCTGCTTCAGGCGGTTGGCGATCTTTGCCGCAGTCGTCGTCTTGCCCGAGCCTTGCAGCCCGACCAGCATGACGACCACGGGGGGCGGGGCGTTCAAATCGAGCCCCTCCGCCCTGGCGGCGCTGACATCGCCACCGAGCATCTCGACGAGGTGGTCGTGGACGATCTTGACTACCATCTGCACCGGCGTCACCGAACGCAGCACCTCTTGCCCGAGCGCCTTCTCGCGGACCGCAGTGACGAAGTCCCTGACCACCGGCAGCGCAACGTCGGCTTCGAGCAGCGCAACGCGGATCTCGCGCAACGCTGCGCCGACATCATTCTCGGTCAGCGCACCGTGGCGGCGCAGCCGGTCGAAGACGTCGCCGAGGCGATCGCTCAGGCTGTCAAACATTCGGTCCTCAATAACGGCCTGCGACGGCAGAAACGCCAGTGCGCGATACTCGCGGACTGGCGGCTCCGATGCGGCGATGCGTTGCTCGCTTCCCTCGGAAGCGCGGTCGGAACGTAATCGTGACCTAGCCTACTGTCAATTACATGACCGCTGCTTTCAACGTGCGCGCCTCCACCGTGCTCGGGGTCGTCGGCGCCGGCGGCATCGGGCAGGAATTGAAGAACAGCATGGATCTGCTCGACTTCGCCCGCCTGTTCACGATCATTGCGGTGATCCTGGTCGTCGTGAAGGCTTTCAACGGCCATGCGGCGATCGAGGACGTGAGTTTCACGATGGGCGAACACGAATTCGTTGGGGTTCTCGGCCCCAGGGCGCCGGAAAAACGACGTTATTCCGCTGCGTCGCGGGTCTCTTGGCGCCGGATCGTGGCACCGCCTGGATCGGTGACGATGATATCGCAGCGCTCGGCGGCAGGCGCCGTCGCGTCGCCGTGGTGTTGCAGCAGTTCAACCTTGTGAGCCGGCTGACGGCGCTCGACAACGTGCTCGCGGGCCGGCTCGGCTACGTGCCGGCCTGGCGCGGCTGGCTGCGCCGCTTCGACCGGCGGGATCGGCTGCTGGCGCTGGAATGCCTCGACCGGGTCGGGTTGCTGGCGCATGCGAGCCAGCGCGCAGACCGTCTTTCGGGCGGCCAACAGCAGGGTGTCGCGATCGCCCGCGCTCTGGCCCAGCGGCCCGATCTCATCGTGGCCGACGAGCCCATGGCAAGCCTCGACCCGAATGCGAGCGCCGGGGTGCTCGAGCTGATGCGCGGTATTGCCCGGTCCGATGGCGTCGGCGTCCTGTGCAGCCTGCACCAAGTGCCCTATGCAACAGCCTACGCGGATCGGGTGGTCGGTCTGTCACACGGCCGCATCGTGTTCGACATGCCGACCGACCGCTTCGATCGGGCCGCGTTCGAGCAGCTTTCCGGCCCGCCGGGTACCGAGGCCGTACCGGTCTCCGCCGCCTGACAGCTGCGAGAGGGGCCGATCATGACACCGTCTGCCCGGCACGAGCACCGACCGGACGTCAGATTCGACGGCGGCGACCTCGATTGCGGAAGCGGATTGCTGCTGCTGATCCGCAAGCACATCGATCCGCTGTCGCGCGGCCAATTGCTCGGGATTCGGTCGACCGAGATCTCTGTCGATGAAGAACTCCCGGCTTGGTGCCGTCTCACCGGCAACGAGCTGATATCTTGGACTAAGACCGGCAAACAACGCAGCTTCCTGGTGTGCAAGGGCCGGCTGGTAGAGCGCGAAATCGGCGACCGCACGCCGCGGATCGCACAGGCTGCCGCGGCCATCGCGCCGGTGGGGCGCCAGCCACCAAGAGCGGCAAGGCCTGCTTTGCCGATCGCGCCGCTGGCGGTGATGGGCATCGGCAGCTGGCCCCGGCCGCGCTGGATGATCGAGGCGATGTACGCCCATGTCGAGGGTCGGCTCGACGAGCCAGCCTTTCACGAGACCGCGAACGATGCCGTGCGGCTGGACAATTGCCAGCTCATTCCACTGACGGACCTACTGCCGCTCGTCGATGACCCTGAAGAGTGTAAGCAGGAGCTGAGGGCGCTCGATGTTCCGGCGAGCGAGATTCGCCATCCGGCGGTCTTTGGCCGCCTCAGCCGCACTCGGCCTCTGGTCGCGCACGAGGTCGATTTCGCGCAGACCGTGACGACAAAGCCAGTCAAGGTCGCGCTGCCCGGGCCCTACCTGCTGACTCACACGATATGGATGGAGTGCATCTCGGATCGCGCCTACCAGACGCGCGAGGCCCTCGCGGAGGATGTCGTGAGGGTGCTCCGCCAGGAGATCGCCGAACTGGTCGATGCCGGCGCCTCGCTAATCCAGCTGGACGAGCCGGTGTTGTGCGAGGTCGTCTTCAGTGGCGCAAAGAACCGCCGCAGCTTCATGTGCGGCGCGCTGTCGGAGTCGCGCGGCCCCGAACACGAGCTCGGCTTCGCGCGCGAACTCGTCAACGCGGCGATCGAGGGAGCGCCGCGTGAACGGATCGCGCTCCATCTCTGTCGGGGCAACTGGACGCCCGACGAATCGGTCGCGCTTATGGGTGGCTATGAGCCGCTTATCGACACGCTGCGATAGATCAGGGTGGGGGCTTACCTGCTCGAAATGTGCACGCCCCGAGCTGGGGAGATGGACGTATTGAGGCAATTGCCGGATGACGCCCGCATCGGTGTGGGCCTCATCAATCAAAAGCACCCCCGGCTCGACGCCCTCGACGAAGTGAGTATGAGAATCGAACGACCCATCGCCCTTTTCGGCGCGGCACGCTTAACGCTGCATCCCGATTGCGGGTTCGCTACATTTGCCGACAACCCCATTTGCTCGAGCGCGGGCGCCGAGGAAAAGCTCCAAATCATCGCGCAGGCAGTCGAGTGCATTGGCGATTGAGCATCCCGGACGCGGCCAAAACAACGGAGACAAAATGCATTTCGATCTCGAAAAGATCCCGACGACGGATGCTTACAAGCTGCTTGTCAGCACTGTCGTGCCGCGGCCGATCGCGCTCGTGACGACCGTCGACGGCGCGGGGCGAGTGAATGCCGCTCCCTTCAGCTTTTTCAATGCAGTGAGCTCAGTGCCGCCGGTTGTGGTGCTCGGGATCAGCCCGGGCGCGGCCAGCGAGGACGGTTACAAGGACACCGAGCGCAATATTCGCGACAGCGGCGAGTTCGTCGTCAACCTGGTCGACGAGGCGCTCGCGGAGTGGATGAACATATGCGCCGTCGATTTCCCGGGCGGGATCGGCGAGCTGGATAAGGCCGATCTGACCTCTTTGCCGTCGGCCGGGGTACGCCCGCCGCGCATCACGCAATCGCCGGTCAGCTTCGAATGCCGCCGCATCACCGGCATGTCGCTCGGACCTCGGTCGACTTTGGAGGTCGGCAGAGTGACCCACATTCACATCCGCGACGACCTCGTCGACCCTGCAAAGATGTGTGTGCATACCGAAAAGATGCGCCTCATTGGCCGAATGCACGGCCGCGGCTGGTATGCGCGGACGACCGATCTCTTCCTGATGGACCGGCTCGACCTCGAAACCTGGGATCAGGACAAGTGATGAGCAGAAAATCCCAGATCGAGTGACCGATTCTCTCGCTATGCCGGGCTGAACAGCAGCCATAGTCGGCAGAGTTATTGGGCTAACAGCCAAAATTGGCCTCCCGCCGCTGTCTCGGGTATTGGGGCAAGTGGGAGAAACACTCAATGCCAAATAAGCTGACGATCACGTTTCTCGTCGGCGCGCTCGCCCTTGCGAGGGTGCCGGCATTTGCCTTGGACCTCCCGGACGCCGGTTCGAAGAACTTTAACCCTTCGGGCGACACGCCGAGTTATTTCAGCAATGAGACCGCGCCCGTATCCGCCAGGACTGCCGACACGACAGAGCGCGATTGGTCCGCTGTCGACGCGTTGGCCCCGGATCGGCCGGCGGCGGATCCCGCGTCCTCGGCTCACCAACGCGGAAGGCACGGAAAATACGCCTCAACCCAAAGATCTGGGAGACACGGTGCGGGCAAATCGAGCGGCAAGGGCCAATCGACGCCGTTTACCAAAGTCAGCGCTGGGAAGGGGACGAGCAAGAAGCCGGTGTCAGCGAAGACCACGGCCGGCAAACACGGAAAGACGGGCGCTCGGCATGCACGGGCCGACATCCCTACTCTGCTCGTTACAGTCTAATCGATGCTTCTTCTGACGATGGCTTGATAGGCGGCGCCGAAGCCCCGGCGTTGGACACAGCGGGCCCCGCCGCCATATAAGCGGCACCGTGGCTAAGATCCCGTTTCTCAAGATGCACGGGCTCGGCAACGATTTTGTCGTGCTCGATTGTCGCCGTAGCGCGGTGCCAATCAGCCCCACCGGTGTGCGTGCGCTGGCGGAACGGCGCACCGGGATTGGATGCGACCAATTGATCCTGCTCGAGCCGCCACGTCATCCCGCGGCGGAGGTGTTGATGCGTATCCGTAATTCCGATGGCAGCGAGGCCGAGGCCTGCGGCAACGCTACCCGCTGCGTTGCCGATCTTCTCTTTCGGGAGAACGGCGACTCGCACATCCGGATCGAGACCATGGCGGGGCTGCTGGAGGCGGAGGCGTTGGCCGACGGACGCATTTCGGTCGATATGGGGCCAGTGCATACGGGCTGGCGCGACATCCCGCTCGCTCGGCCGGCGGACACCGATCATGTCGAGTTGTCGCTGGGTCCGCTGGAGGACGCCGTATGCACCAATCTCGGCAACCCCCATGCGACGTTCTTCGTCGATGTGGTAGAGGCGATCGATCTGGCCGCACTGGGGCCAACCCTCGAACATCATTCGCTATTTCCGGAGCGTGCCAATATCGGCGTCGCCGAGATTCGCGGCCGCAACCATATTCGGCTGCGCGTGTGGGAACGCGGCGCCGGGATGACCCGGGCTTGCGGCAGCGGCGCTTGCGCCGCTCTCGTCGCTGCGCACCGGCGGGACCTGGCAGACCGCCGCGCTCGCGTCGAACTCGATGGCGGTAGCCTTGACATCGCCTGGCGCGAGGATGGCCACGTAATCATGATGGGGCCCGCTACCTTGAGCTTCGAAGGTACGGTCGACTCGGACCTGCTCACGGCAAGCTGAGCCGATGCCGGAGAACGAGATCATCACCTTCGGCTGCCGGCTGAATTCATTCGAATCCGAGGTTATTCGTCGTGCCGCCGCGGCCGCTGGACTGACCGGTGCGGTGATCGTCAATACTTGCGCGGTTACCGCCGAGGCCGAGCGCCAGGCGCGCCAGGCAATCCGGCGCGCCCGTCGCCGGCATCCTGCGGCGCGCATCATCGTGACCGGCTGCGCCGCCGAAATCACCGCCGAACGCTATGCCGCGATGCCCGAAGTCGACGCGGTGCTCGACAACCGGGCAAAGCTGCGCCCGCAGAGCTATATCGGAGAAACGACGGCGCAGGTGGATCTGCTGGAGACGGCCACCCATTTCGTCGACGGCTTCGAGGGCAAGAGCCGGGCCTTTCTGCAAATCCAGCAAGGCTGCGATCATCGCTGCACCTTTTGCGTGATCCCATACGCGCGCGGTCCCGGCCGGTCGGTGGCGATGGGTGTGATCGCCGATCAGGCGCGCCGGCTCGTCGCGGCCGGTTACCGGGAGATTGTGCTGACTGGGGTCGATCTGACCGCCTATGGCGCCGACCTTCCCGGCAAGCCGAGCCTCGGCCAGATGGCGCGACGGGTCCTTGCTGCGGTGCCGGAGCTCCCGCGGCTGCGCCTCTCCTCGCTCGACCCCGCCGAGATTGATGGCGACCTATGGCGGCTCTTGGCCGAAGAACAGCGGCTGATGCCGCACCTGCACCTGTCGCTGCAAGCCGGCGACGATACGGTTCTCAAGCGCATGAGGCGGCGCCATTTGCGAGCGGACGCGATTGTCGTTGCTGGCCGCGCTCGCAGGCTGCGTCCGGAAGTCGCGCTCGGCGCCGATCTGATCGCCGGGTTTCCGACCGAGACCGAAGAGATGTTCGTCCGCAGCCTCGATCTGATTGGTGAGTGCGGGCTAGCCTTTGTCCATGTCTTTCCTTATAGCCCGCGCCCCGGGACACCCGCTGCCCGGATGCCGCAGCTCCCTGGTGCCGTCATCAAAGAGCGCGCGGCGCGGCTGCGGATGGCAGGTGCAGCGGCGCTGGCAGCCGAACTTTCGTCGCGGATCGGAAACGAAACCGATGTATTAATTGAGCAGCCAGGAATGGGCCGTAGCGACTTTTATGCAGCAGTGACCTTTGCGGCCCCTGGCGTCGAGGGGTCGGTGCAGCGCATGCGCCTCATCGGCAGCAACGATCGCAGTCTTATCGGAGTACCGATACAATGAGGTTCTGGCGACGCCCTACTCCCGGGGCGGTTCCCGATCCCGATCCGGGAGCCGATGCCGCAGATCTTTTGACGGAAGAGGCGGAGACCCAGCGGCGAAGCGAGGATTTGGAGCCTGACCCGCCGCAGCCTGCGCCTACTCCCGAACCGTTGGGGGGCCCTGAGCCGAGCGCACCTGCCGCGCCTCAATCAGAGGTCTCTGAAGCGGAAGCGCGCGGGCGATGGAGCACGGCATTCTGGCGACGCGCTACCACGCCCGAACCAGAACCGGCCGGAGACTTCCAGCTAAGCAAACCACTCCCGGTTGAGACGCCGGACGCGCCGCCCGCCCCCGAGGATGCCGAGACCCAGGAACGCCGGGGTTGGTTCAGGCGGCTGCGCGCGGGGATGGCGCGCAGCTCGGAACGGCTCACCGAGGGCATCAACACGATCTTCAATCGCCGCCGGCTCGACGACGAGGCGCTACTCGAATTAGAGGAATTGTTGATCGCGAGCGATATGGGTATCGGCCTAGCGTCCGAGGTCACCGAGGCGCTGCGAAAGACCCGCTTCAACCAAGAGGTCGCGCCGGAGGAAGTGCGCGCGGCTCTCGCCGAGGAGGTGATCCGGCTCGTCGAGCCGATGATGAAGCCGCTCCGCCTCGACCTCGATCGCAAGCCCTTTGTCATTCTCGTCGTCGGGGTCAACGGCAGTGGCAAGACGACGACGATCGCCAAGCTCGCCAAACAATTCCGGGATGCCGGTCACGATGTCGTGCTCGCTGCCGGCGACACGTTCCGCGCCGCGGGCGTCGAACAGCTGCAGATCTGGGGGGAGCGCACCAGCTGCCGGGTGGTGACGAGGCCGGCCGGCTCGGATGCCGCGGGGCTCGCCTATGACGCGTTCGTCGAGGCGCGCGACGCGGGCAGCGACATCCTGCTGATCGACACGGCGGGACGGCTGCACAACAAGGCCAATCTGATGAGCGAATTGCAAAAGATTGTCCGCGTTCTCAAGAAAGTCGACCCGCAGGCGCCGCATTCGGTGCTGCTCGTCCTTGACGCGACAACTGGCCAGAACGCGCACGCCCAGGCCGAGATCTTTCGCGAGATGGTTGGCGTCACCGGCATCGTGATGACCAAGCTCGACGGCACGGCGCGCGGCGGCGTGCTCGTTTCATTGGCCGAGAAATATGGCATCCCGATCCATGCGATCGGGATTGGCGAAACCACCGACGATCTGCGCCCGTTCGAGGCGCGCGCCTATGCCCGCAGCCTAGTCGGGCTCGAGCCCTAGCTCTCTTTAGCGAGCGCTCTTAGTTGTCATTCCGGCGAAAGCGAGGGGTTTGTCCGGGGAAACTCCTGCGAGTTCGGGTTCGGTAGCACCCACTAGGCATATACAACTTGTAGATGTCTTCTCCGGACTTGTTCCGGCCATCCACGTGCCAGAAACGGCTCCGCCGTGGTGAGGAGATGCGTGGATGCCCGGGCTAAGCCCGGACAAGACGACTATCGGTTACTTCGATGCCTCGACCATACAACCGTGTTTTGTTCTCCGGACCGCGCTGCGCGAAAGCGGGAATCTAGAAGCGGCGAGGGCCGTGGTAGTTGCGCCCTGGACCCCGCTTCCACTGGGGTGATGACGTCATGAGAATTTAGGTAAACCGCAGTTCGCGGTCACCGATCGGCGCGAAATACACATCGATCATGCCATTGCTGACCTCGGCGAGCGTCGCCGGGCGCCATTGCGGCTTTTGGTCCTTGTCGATCAGAACTGCCCGGATTCCCTCGTAAAAATCGTGCGCGGCCATGACGTGCTGGGTCAGCCGATATTCGAGAGCGAGCGCTGCTTCGAGATCGTAATCCCGTCCGATCGTCAGCTGACGCAGGGTGATCTTGAGGCTGGTCGGGGATTTGGCCAGCAGACTCACCCGCGTTTCCGCGGCCCAGCCTGCATGGGCGCCCTTGTCCGCAGCTTCTATTGCCAGCGCGTGAAGGATCCCCTCGACACAGTCGCTGGCAAAGCACCGGTCAATTGCGGGCTGCAGTGCCGCGAGCGCGGCGGGGCCCGGATCTGTTACAAAACGGTCGATCGCCTCATCGATTGTCCTGCGGTCGGTTTTCGGCCCCGCGAGCGCAGCCAACAGCTGCTCGATCCGATCGCGGGTGACGTAATGGGTTGCGAAACCGCAATAGATGGTGTCCGCAGCGTTCAGTCGGGCGCCGGCCAGGCCGAGATAGCGGCCGACATGTCCCGGGCAGCGGTTGAGAAAGCGCGTCGCCCCGACATCGGGGAAGAGCCCGATCCCGGTCTCCGGCATCGCGAAGAGGGTGTGATCGGTGGCGATGCGATAGGCGCCGTTGACCGATATGCCGGCCCCGCCACCCATCGTGATCCCGTCGATAATCGCGATGCAGGGTTTTGGGAAATGGTGGATCCGCTGGATCAGCTCGTATTCTTCGCGGAAGAAGACCGCCGTCAGATCGGGAGGTCCGCTGATCCCGCGTCCGGCGTCATAGACCGCACGCACGTCGCCGCCGGCGCAAAACGCCCGGTCGCCGGCGCCGCGGACGACGACGGCATGCACCGACGGGTCCACCGCCCAGGCCCGCAGCGCCGGGTCGATACGGCGGTAATTGTCGAGGGTCAGCGCGTTGAGCGCCTTCGGCCGGTTGATCGTAAGGATCGCCAGGCTGCCCTCGCGGCCGAAAAGGATTTCGTCGGTGTCGGTCATCAGCTGCCGATGCTTAAGCCGGCGTCCGTCGCGCGGCTCTTGGCTATTGTGTAATGCATTCGTCTGATTTCGGTAGGTGGACGCCTGTAGACCTCGGCGAAGACAGCGTTGAATCGTCGTAAGCTGCGAAATCCGGAACACAGCGCGATTTCGGTCATCGGCAGATCGGTGCTGTCGATCAGGCGCTTGGCGCGCTGCACCCGCGCTGTGCGCACCACCTGGATCGGACTGGCCCCGAGATGCCTCTGGAACAGCCTGTTCAAGTGTCGCGCACCGATGCCGAGACGGCGGGCCAGAACCTCGACGCCGTTATCGTCGAGCCCACCCTCGTAAATGAGGCGCATTGCTCGCTCGACGGTGGTCAGGGAACCCTTCCAGGCTGGTGAGAACGGCGCTGTCTCGGGACGGCAGCGAAGGCAAGGGCGATATCCCGCCGCCTCCGCGGCTGCTGCGGACGGAAAAAATTCGACGTTGCGTCCGCGCGCGGGCCGCACCGGGCACACCGGCCGACAGTAAACGCCGGTAGTTCGCACTCCCGTAAAGAAGCGGCCGTCATAAGCTTGGTCGCGGCTGACCCGAGCACGTTCGCATTCCGCTATCTCCAGCATGATCGCCTCGCGGGGACGGAGTCCGATTCCGGCGAGTCTAACAGCTGTACCGAGAGTAGTCATCCCTTGCCAAACCGAGGGTGAACGAATGCTGCGCCGAGGTGCGGGCGTGTGGAAGGCAGCGATCGCTCTAGGCCGCCGATGCCGGCGGCGAATCCGGACGCGGCGCGCGCTGTCGCAACTCGATGTCCGCACCCTCGACGATGTCGGACTGAGCCGTGAACAACGTAATCGCGAGTGTGCGAAATGGTTTTGAGAGAGATGACGTGCCAAGCCCCACACTTTTTCGGCTGGAAAGTCGTCTGGGCGGCATTTTTTGTAGCGGTCTTTTCTTTCGGCGTTGGGTTCTACGGCCCTTCTGTCTTTTTGCGGACGCTCCATGCGACACGCGGTTGGGCGATATCGAGCATTTCGGCTGCAATCACACTGCATTTCCTGTTGAGCGGGGTCCTTGTGACGTATCTGCCTGAAGCACATCGCCGTTTTGGCATCGCAAGGGTCACGCAGGCAGGGATCGCCCTTGCAGCAATCGGCATTGTCGCTTGGGCGAATGCCCGACAGCCATGGCAACTTTTCCCCGCGGCTCTGCTCAGCGGGATGGGTTGGGCGGCGACGAGCGGCGCGGCGATAAATGCCATGGTTGCGCCCTGGTTCGATAGCGACCGACCAAAGGCACTCAGCCTCGCATTCAATGGATCGAGCGTCGGTGGCCTCGTCTTCACGCCGCTGTGGGTAGCGCTTATCGCTGAATTCGGTTTTGTCGCGGCGGCTGTCCTGATCGGCACTGCGATGGCGGTCATTTTGCTGCCGCTAACGGAACGTTTCCTCCAATCGCAGCCCAACGGCAGCGCGGCGGTGCTGGCCCAGTCCACCTCCACGCTCGGCCGCGGCGCCCTGCTGCGCGACTATCGCTTCATTACGATCTCGGCGGCCTTCGCCCTAGGCCTTTTTGCCCAGGTTGGGCTGTTTGCGCACTTGCTCACCCGCCTCGCGCCGGAGTTCGGATCGGGAGGCGCCGCTTGGGCGATCAGCCTGGCGACCGTTTGCGCAGTTGCCGGCCGAACAATCCTCGGCTGGCTGATCGGAGAGGGCAACCGGCGCCATGCAGCTGCCCTCAATTTTGTGATGCAAGCATGCGGGACAGCTCTTCTTACGGTTGCGAGCGGTGTGCCGCTTCTCCTTTGCGGCTGCGTCCTGTTTGGTCTCGGTCTCGGCAACCTGATATCGCTGCCCCCGCTGATCATCCAGCGGGAGTTTCCGGCCAGCGATGTCGGCCGCACGGTGGCGCTGACCGTCGCGATCAACCAAGCGGTGTTTGCCTTTGCACCGAGTATACTTGGTGTCGTACGAGACATCGAAGGCAGCTACACAGTCCCGTTCGCTGTCGTGGCTGGCATGCAGCTGGCCGCGTCGTTGATTGTGATCGCCTATCGCGCGAAGTGAGACAGCGGCTACTGCCGCAATAACCGCCGGGCGATGATGACGCGCATGATCTCGTTGGTGCCCTCGAGGATCTGGTGCACGCGCACGTCGCGCAGATAGCGCTCGATCGGAAAATCCTTGAGATACCCATAGCCGCCATGCAATTGCAGCGCCTCGTCGGCAACGCGGAACCCGACATCTGTGGCCAGCCGCTTCGCCATTGCGCAATGCAATGTCGCGTCGGCCGCGCCGGCATCGAGGCTCGTCGCCGCGCGCCACAGCAAGAGGCGCGCCGCGTCGAGATCCGTCGCCATATCGGCGAGCTTGAACTGCAAGGCCTGGAAGTCGGCGAGGCGCTGGCCGAATTGGCGGCGCTCCAACAGATAATCGCGCGCCGTCTGGTAACAGGCGCGCGCGCCGCCCAACGAACACGCGCCGATGTTCAGCCGGCCGCCGTCGAGCCCCATCATGGCGATCGAAAACCCGTCGCCCTCCGCCCCGAGCCGGTTCGCGACGGGCACCCGGCAATCCTCGAAGATCACCATGGCCGTCGGCTGCGTGTTCCAGCCGAGCTTTCTTTCCTTTTTGCCAAAGGAGAGGCCAGGGGCGCCCCTCTCGACTACGAGGCAGGAGATGCCTCCTGGCCCCGCTTCGCCGGTGCGCACCATCGTCACATAGAGATCGCTGACCGAGCCGCCGGAGATGAATGCCTTGGTTCCGTTGAGGACGTAATCGTCGCCGTGGCGCACGGCCTTTGTGGCGAGTGCCGCGGCATCCGAGCCGCTGCCCGGCTCGGTCAGGCAATAGCTCGCGAAATGCACCATCGTCATCAGCTGAGGCAAGAACCGCGCCCGCTGCTCACGGGTGCCGAAGCGGTCGATCATCCACGATGCCATATTGTGGATCGACAGATAGGCGGCGGTCGACACGCAAGCCGCGGAAAGCTCCTCGAAGATGATCGTGGCATCGAGGCGGCCGAGCCCGCTGCCGCCGAACTCGCCATCGACATAAATCCCGGCAAAGCCCAGCGCCGCCGCCCGGCGCAATGCCTCGACGGGAAATTCTTGGCGCTCATCCCAGCCGGGCGCATGGGGCAGCCACTCCTCGCGGGCAAAGGTCCGCGCCGTTTCGCCAAAGGCCCGCTGCTCGTCCGAAAGCTCGAAATCCATGCGACAGATTATGGACGGCAGGGAGCTGTCGGCAACCGCCTTGCTATCGGGTTCCCAGCCCGTCGTGGAATTGCTCGAGGCGTTCGAATCGCGTCAGTATCGCCTTACAGGGTAGGATCGACCCGTGCCCATCCGCTTCTGGCTGGGCGCTCGCGCGGAAGATCTCGGCGAAACGTGATTTGGCGGCCATTTGCTCCTTCGCATCGTCCGAAGCGGCAATGATCAGCTCCCGGATCACCTTTCCCGCCTGCAGCACGCGCTCGTCGGCCACACCGCAGCGATGGGCATTGCCCAGCAGCGCGGCACCGGTTTCGGCGATACGGGTCGAATTGGCCGCCTCGGCGACCTCGGTTGCGAACAGCAGGAGCGCAGAGGCCGCAAGGGTCGGAAATTGATGCATGGCAAGCTCCAGCCTGGTGCTTACCGGTTGAACGCCGGCGAACGTCAGCCCGGTTCCGGCAACTTCGAGCTTAAAAAGGGATTTGTCGAGTTTTATTGGTGACATTTTCCGGGCGAAGCGAAGGCGCGTCTGCCACCCTTTGCCATTATTCGGCGAAATAATGGATCTCGCAGAGGAGACACCCGCCATTTGACTTGAACGGCCCGTGGACGGCGCCTGGCGGGCGGCAGGCATAGGTGCCGCGCGGAAAGTTTTCGCCGCCTTTGCCCTCGGCGTCATTGCCGACCGTCAGGTCGCCATCAACCAGATAGACTTCCTCCCAGTACTCGTGGACGAAAGGCTCCGTCGTGAACACTCCCGGCGCAAAGCGCAAGAGGCGGGTACGGCTCCCGTTACGCGCTTTCTCGTCGAGCGTGCCCGCCAAGATTTTCTGCTCGATGCCAGCCGGGTAGCCGGCAGGCGTCGACCACCCGGAGCTCATGTCGACACGATGAAACTCGAGATGAGGCTTGTTGACGGGCATGGCTCTTCCTCTCGGCAAACCGGCCTCAGCCTCTAAACCGCCAGGACCAGCGCAGCAACCGTCTTCTTTTTGTTTCAAGCCAGGCATAGGGCTTGCTACCGTTCGGCATCCTCAATGATCACAGAAAAGTAGGAGGCTTCGATGTTATCACGTCGCCTATTCGCCGCTGGAGCGGCTGGGGCGCCTGCAATTCTTGTCGGCGCCGCACGCGCCGAGGACCAACCGGCTGAATCCACGATCGACCGGATCAAACGCACCAAGATGCTGCGCATCGCCGCGCTGCCCGGCGAAGCGCCTTATTTCAACAAGGACATCACTTCGGGCGCCTGGTCGGGCATGTGCATCGAAATGGCCAAGGACATTGCCGCGGTCTTCGATGGGCAGGTCGAATACCTCGAGTCGACATACGGCAACTCGGTGCTCGATTTGCAAGCCAACAAGATCGACTTGGCGTTTTCGCTGAACCCGACGCCGAAGCGGGCGCTCGTCATTGATTTCACGCATGCCTTCTACCTGCACGGCTTCGGAATGGTCGGGAAGAAGGGTTTCCACGCCGCGAACTGGAGCGAGCTCAACAACCCCGATGTCAAAGTGGCGGTCGATATCGGCTCGGTGCACGAGATCGCCGCCCGCCGCTTTGCCCCAAAGGCGGCGATTATAGCATTGAAAGCGCGCGACGACTGCATCCTCGCAGTGCAGTCCCGGCGAGCCGATTGTGTGATCCTCGCGGTCAATCTGGGTCTGACCGCAGTCAAGAAAAACCCCGCGCTCGGTGAATTTCAGATGCTGCACCAGCCACGCGTGCAATTGCCTACCTGCATGGGCGTGCGGATGGAAGCCGACAAACGCTGGCGCGAGTTCCTCAATGCTTGGGTCGACTACAACCGCGGCATCCAGCAGATCCGGGAATGGCTTTACGCCGGCCTTGCGATCAATGGCGTCAAGCCCGAGGACGTCCCCTCTGACGTTGAGCTTTGAGTGCTCGTTTGGCCGCTGCAGGAGCGCAGTGCGTCCTTCGCGACGTCGCGTGCAGCGGCTCCTCAGGAAAAGAAATTCCCATAATACGATAGCGGCTAACCTCGTGCTGAAGGGCACCCCTGGGGCGCGTCTCGAAGCACGCACGACCGCAATGCAACCCAATATATAACAGGCACTCATCGGTGAACGGCTACGCCTGGGACTTCTCCTTTCTGTGGGCCTATCGCGGTCTGATCCTGACGGGGCTTGGGGTCACGATCGCTTACACGATTGCCACGATCCTACTGGGATTGCTGGTCGGGCTCGTCACCGGACTGCCGCGCCTGTCGCGCAATCCGGTGATCACTGCGCCGCTTGTCGCCTATGTCGAGATCTTCCGCTGCACACCGCTGCTGGTGCAGATCATCTGGTTCTATTACGCCTTGCCGGTCGTCCTCGGCATCGACATCCCGGCGCATGTCGCGGCGATATTGGTGCTGTCGCTCTACACCGGTGCGTTCTACGCCGAGATCATCCGTGGCGGCGTGAACTCGATCGAGCGCGGCCAATGGGATGCAGCTCGCGCGATCGGCATGCGCCGCCGCCAGGTCATGCGCCATGTGATCTTGCCGCAGGCGGTGAAGCGCATGATCCCGCCCTTTATGAACCAGTCGATCATTCAGCTGAAAAACACCTCGCTGGTCTCGACGATAGCGGTCGCTGATCTGCTCTATGAGGGCACGACCATCACTGCCGCGACCTATCGCCCGCTCGAAGTCTATACAATGGTTGCCGTCATCTATTTTCTGGTGCTTTTCCCGCTCACATTGGCGGCCCAGCACGTCGAACACCGCCTCGCGCGTGCGGATTAGGCAATGATCGAAATCGTCGATCTGTGGAAGGCATTCGGTTCGCTCCAGGTATTGCAGGGCGTGTCGCTACATGTCGAACGAGGCTCGGTTGTTGC
>Ga0070717_10000399_pt1 | contig 27821 bp, 19 predicted proteins | sample LARL113metaG_FD_71366 | JGI IMG/M metagenome (GOLD analysis project Ga0070717, IMG submission 71366) | Corn, switchgrass and miscanthus rhizosphere microbial communities from Kellogg Biological Station, Michigan, USA - LAR L11-3 metaG | ecosystem: Host-associated > Plants > Roots > Rhizosphere ...
GGGCTGCAATGCGGTGGCCTCGACGTTTGGCGTATTGGGGATTGTGGCGCGGAAATATGCGCACCACATTCCATTTATCGTGAAGATCAATCACAACGAGCTGCTCACGTATCCCAACAAGTTCGACCAGATCCTGTTTGGGACTGTCGAAGAGGCTTACAACATGGGAGCAGCCGCGGTGGGCGCCACCATCTACTTCGGCTCGGATAATGCGGATCGCCAGATCGTCGAGATCGCGCAGTGCTTTGCGCGCGGGCACGAACTCGGCATGGCCACAGTGCTGTGGTGCTATCTGCGCAATCCCGCGTTCAAGAAGGATAAGGATTATCACCTTTCCGCCGACCTGACCGGGCAGGCCAACCACCTCGGCGTCACCATCCAGGCCGACATCATCAAGCAGAAGCTCCCCGAAAACAATGGCGGCTACCTGGCGCTCAACGCGGGCGACTCATCCTACGGCAAGCTCGACAAGCGCATCTACAGCGAGCTCACCAGTGATCATCCCATCGATCTGTGCCGCTACCAGGTGGCGAATTGCTACATGGGCCGCGCCGGCCTGATCAACAGCGGCGGCGCTTCCGGGGCGGATGATTTTGCGGAAGCAGTGCGGACCGCGGTCATCAACAAGCGCGCCGGCGGCATGGGCCTGATTTCGGGACGGAAGGCGTTCCAACGCCCGATGGCGGAAGGGATCCGGTTATTCAACGCGATTCAGGATGTGTATGCCGATCCGCGGATCACAGTGGCGTAGCTAAGCGACAATCTTGGCTGAGGTTTGCCCCAGCACTCGCATGCAATCGGGCTCAAATACGGTATTTCTGCCAGTTCTCGTCCGGGCCGCGCGGGACTATAGTCAATCACCGGAGATGCTCCATTGGGGAGTGAAAGCGAGATGCCGGTGCAAACAATTCCTGACCTTGATTACCTCCGGCGAGGAGTCCATCTTTTTCGCACCGAGACGTTTCCCAGCAAGCGGGAACTCTACGTAAAGCTCGCCGAGAAGCAGAAGCCGCATGCGCTCTTCCTCACCTGCGGCGATTCGCGCATCGATCCTTCGGCACTGACCAGCACCGAGCCCGGCGAAATCTTTGTCGAGCGGACCCCCGGCAACATCGTGCCGGTTTACAGCGATGACGCGGCAGTCGGTGTGTCCGCCAGCATCGAGTATTCCGTTGTCGTCCTCGGTGTCAGAGACATCGTCGTATGCGGGCATTCCGCCTGCGGCGCCATGAAGGGCCTGCTCCATCCGGAAGAACTTCACGAAATTCCCGCCACAGCGCGGTGGCTCCAGTATGCGGATCAGGCGTTTCAGTTGCTCAGCGAGAACTTTGCCCATCTCGATGATCCGGGCCGCCTCAAGCGCCTCAGCCAGCTCAATGTCATCGAGCAGATGGCGCACCTGCACACCCATCCGGCCGTGGAGAGACGGGTGAGGGAAGGGACGCTTGCGCTGCACGGCTGGTATTACGAGATACACACCGGCAAGATCGAGGTGTACAACCCGGAAAGCGGCCAATTCGAAGAGTGGCTTTAGCCGCCGCATCTCACGGGACGAATACCCATCCTCTGTTAAAACCCAAACTGTCTCACTCAGGGGGTTTACCCCTCACACCCCAGTTTTTTGTCAAGCCCTACTCACCCCGATATCGCCGTAAATACTTCATTCCATTCAATCATTTTCCCAAATTAGTTTGCATATAAATACCCGTCCGACGCGCATAATGGAAATGCAAGATCAAGGTGTAGCGTCGTCCATAACGAATCCGATCCCATTCGGGTCGGGATCAGGTGCTGCGAACCGGTGAAATCACCGCGCCATCCGAACCGAGGCAGCGGCTTCAACAAGCAGCTTTAAGCCGCATATCTGTGCGCATACGAGCCATAAAGGAGATACCTAACGCTAATCGGCTCAATAGTAAAGCGTGAAAATACGGCCACCCCCCTCCACCTGCCCGCTTTTGGCGAAATTGGTGGAGGTAAGGGCTTGTAAGATCAATCGCTTACGGCGAACAATCCACTCCGGAAAGACCCAAACTGACGCTTGTAACTCCTGTGTACGCAATGGTTTCCGAATGTAGCATTGCGAAAATCAACCTCTCGCGCTCGCACCGCTGGTGAGAAATCCAGGCTAAGTTGACCCGCGCGAGAGCAATCGACGGAAAGCTGGCGCGAAGCCCGGCTCTCCTACCGAACTCCCCGGCCGGGAAGGTTGAACGTATATGCGAACCCGATCTGGGCGATGGGATAGATGTGGTAGGGTGCGACGGTGTGGTTCCAGGAGACCACTTGCTCGCGGAGATTGGTTTCAAATTCCGGAAACTGGGCTGCCGGCTGGCAGAATCGCGGCCACGACACGCTGCACACCTGTCCAAACAGATTGAATTGGGCTACGGGGGTGTTGATAAAGACCACGCCGGCTTCGAAGGGAAAACTAAAGCGTTTGTAACCGTGGGAGACAAAGTGCCCCAGGCCGGCGGTGGCGGTGAATCCGGGACCGCCCAATTTCAAGCTGCCGGTTCCGTATACGGGGTTGGTAGTGTCTGACGCGTAATCGACGTTGTTGATGGTGAACGTGGCGCCTCTTTCGGCATGAAGCCCCGCCGACACCCGGTTTTGGTTGAAATACAGGAATCCCGGGCTGATGCGCAGCGGGATTCTGTGGAGCGGGTAAAAATCCACCTTGGCTCCGGCGTTGGCCATGCCAATATTCAGCCCGATGTGGAACCCGCTTCGGGTGAAGTTGTGGGTCAGGTTGGTGTAATTCCCGAAGACGCGCAAATCCAGGCGCGGTCCGGCGTTGGTGGCCAGTTCTGCTCCGAAGCCCAGCGTGGACAAGGCTGGACCGAAGCCAAGACGGGAGAAGGAATCGCCTCGCCACGCGTGGTATTCCGTTTGGCCCCCTCCTCCTCCGCCCATCGGATCAGGCTCGGAATCCACCGCCATCATGGCCGGAAATGCCGCCAGCGTGTCGCGAGGAACCTGGGCCTGCAGGGTGAAAGAAATGCCGAAATACGCCAGGCAGACAGCTACGATCGCACGGCTCATAAGGTATGGATCTCCCGGCGGGAGAGCAGTCAAGAGCTCCCGTTCGATCGGAGAGCTTCAAAGGTGATGCCGTAATGTGCAGCGCCCCAACGACAGAAGATTCCGAAGGGGGCCTTGGGGAAACCTATTTACGTTTGGTATCGGGTATGTTTTGAATTCCTGCTTTGGATCTCTGCAGGCACGACGCCGTCTTGCGCATCGCCGTATGGGTTAGACGCGGCCCGGGCGTATTGAGAGGCCTGCGACAAAACAAGCTTTGTTGAAAAGACCAGCGGCCCTATCGATCCCAACGCAGGGATATAAAAGGCCGCTCCTGGTTGGGAGCGGCCTTTGGTTCAATGACGAATGATTTTTAATCTATGGGGCCCGAATTCTATCTAGGTTTAATTTATGGGAAACCTGTTTACCTGCTGCGCAACCCGAAGCTGTACGCCACGCCGAAAAGGGCGATGGGGTAGGTCTTCAGGGGTTCAATGTTCTTGGTCCACTTGGCCACCTGGGCGGCCAGGTTGTCCTGGATTTCGAGAGCAATGGGGTCGGTCTCGCTGGTGATGTCGGTGCACAGTGTCTGCGCCTGGTCATAGCAGGCCCAACCCCCGAGGTTGACTTTGAGTGAAGGCGCCCCGGTGAAGGCGGCGCCCAGTTCGAAGGGAAAGGACCAGTGGCCCTTGTGAGGAATGGTGTTGCCCCAGCCGGTGGTAAGGGTGAAGGCGGGGTTGCTGGTGTGCAGGTTCAGCAAAGCGTTGCCGGTGACCGGAGTTGCGCCGGTGGCGGGGTTGGCGTTGGCGGAATAGTACGTCTGGTCGTTGAGAGTGAAACTGGTGCCGCCGGGTACGTTGGCGGCCGCCGAGAGCTGATTGCTGTTGTAGATCAGGAGCCCCGGACTTATGCGCAATCCAAAGTGGAAGGGATAGATATCCAGGGAAGATCCGAGGGACTTCATGGCGAGCTTGGCGTCAGCGCCGATTCCGCTGGCGGTGAAGTTGGTGGAGTAGTTGAGGAGGTTGCCGGAGGTACGCAGGTTGAAATGCCGGTTGACGTTGGTGGACATGGAGACTTGGGCTCCCAACGGAGAGAGCCCCGCTCCAAAGGCGATCTTCGAAAACGGACGGGCGTACGAACCTGAAGACATGGGCACGGATTCTGGAGCCACGGCGGAGTGCCCGCCGCCGGAGACAGCCTCGGAATCGATGGATCTAAATGAGGAACTGGGCGACTGCGCAACGAGAGCGGAACATGCAGCCATCCAGGCGACGGTGGAAAGGAACGCTGTAACTTTCACGAACCTGGTCCCTCCATAAATAATCGACTTTCTTTAAAGGGCCTATAGCCTCTCGAGGGCTCCATCCCATGCGTTCGGTGAAGACGACACGCCCACAGTGCAGAACCGGGAAGAAGCGCCTCAATTGGGAATTGAAGTTAAGTTACCACTTGCTTAAACTTTTGGAATACATCGCATGGTTACCGTCGGTGCCACCAAAGTTGTAGGAGCGGCAATCTGGAATACCACCGATGGAAAACGGACGGAACATTTAACCTTGGAAGCAGATGCCTGGTTCCCCTACCGAGAAGCCGCCGGCGCGCGGCCTGGAATCATTTGCTTCCCGCGATTTCCGGCGGTACCAGCTTGCCCGGGTGACGGTGATCCTGGGCGCCGAGGCGCAATCGGTGGCCGTGGCCTGGCAGGTCTATTCGATGACCCACCGGGCGCTCGACCTGGGCTATACCGGGCTGGCGCTCTTTCTCCCCGGGCTCCTGTTCCTGCTGCCGGCGGGCCACGTGGCCGACCGCTTCGATCGCCGCCGGATCATCCTGGCCTGCTACAGCCTGCAGGTTCTAGGTACCGGCACGTTGCTGGCGCTGACGTGGGCGGGGTTCCACGGAGTGCTTCCGATCTACGCGGTGCTGTTCCTCATCGGGACGGGGCGGGCCTTCTCCGGCCCGGCCAGTTCGGCACTGATACCCCACCTGGTGCCGGAAAAGCATTTTGTCAACGCGGTCACGTGGGGTGGCGCGATCTTCCAATTTGCCAATACGGTGGGTCCGGCAGTGGGAGGCGTGCTCTTCACGCTGCCGCTGGCGCGTTTGATTCCCGAGACCCGGCTCGCCGGCGCAGGCATTGTGTACGTCTTTACCCTGGGTACCCTGGGGTGGTTCCTGGTGCTGGTGGGCAGCCTCAGCGTGCGCCCGGGGCGCATGGAGCATCGCGCAACATCGCTCAGGGTTGTGCTGGCGGGGTTCCGATACGTGTTCCACATGCCCATGCTGCTGGGCTCGTTCTCGCTGGACCTGGTCGTGGTGCTTCTGGGAGGAGCGGTGGCGCTGATGCCGATCTTCGCGCACGACATTCTCCACACCGGGCCGCGCGGCCTGGGAATGCTGCGGGCGGCTCCGGCGGTGGGCGCGCTGTGCACATCGCTGGTGATGGCGCGGTTTCCCCTCCGGCGCAAGGCGGGCGTACGGCTGTTTGTGTGCGTAGCGATTTTTGGCGCGGCGACCATTTTGTTCGGGCTTTCGCGCAGCCTTTGGGTGTCGCTGATCGCGCTCGCCGTGACCGGAGCGGCCGATATGATCAGCGTCATCATCCGCGGGTCGCTGCTGCAACTGGCCACGCCACCCGAGATGCGCGGCCGGGTCAGCGCGGTGAACTCGCTGTTTGTGGGCGCCTCCAACGAACTGGGCGAGTTCGAGAGCGGCCTGACGGCCCAGTGGTGGGGCGCGGTGCGCGCCACGGTCTTCGGCGGGATCGGAGCGCTGGTGGCGGCGGGCGTCTGGTCTACGTTGTTCCCCGAACTGCGCCGCGCCGATGAGCTGAGTGCGGCGGCGCTTCTGGGGCGGTCCGAGACGGGCCCGGAACCTGCGAGGCTGACGTGATCGTCATGGGGTGGCGGATGCGCTCGCCCCGGTCTCAAAGTCGAAACCTGGGGCAGGGCACCTAGTCCGGCGTGCGCCGGTTGCAAAGCTGCCGTGAGCAAAAGTGGGTCGTGTGAACTGGACCACGCTCAAGTGGGGGCTGGACTCTATCTTCTGCTAGTTGGCCCGCCCGGTTCGCAGCCGTAAGATCGTGCCCGAGAGTGGTTGCAAAGACCACGTTCACTGCTGAAATACGCCGCGGGGCCGCCGGTCTCCGATTTCGAACGGGTGGGTTCGCGCGAGACGCCTGACCGGACCAGTTCCTCCTCGGAATTGAGTCCCGTCCCAACCACGAAGCGAACCGAAATTCGGAGAAAATCTCATGTCATGCAAGTTTAGAATCTGCATCCTGACCGCTCTTGCCCTGCTGGGCATGGCCGCCACCAGTCCGGCCCAGGAGACCACCAAAGTGAAGGGTCTTATTGCGGGGCGGGACGGCGCCGCCATGGCTGTCAAAGGCGAGGCGGCCAGTTGGATCATCCTGCTGCGCGAGGACACCAAAGTACGGGCCATCAAGGGGACGCTGGGCTTGCGCAAGGATACGCTCGGGCTTACCGACCTGATCCCCGGTTTGCCGGTGGAAGTGGAAACGGAACATAACGGGACTGACCTGGTCGCCCGCAGCGTGAAGTTTAAGGCCGACGATCTTAAGACCGCGCGCCAGATTCAAGCCGGCCTGGATCCACATTCGCAACAAATGCAGGGTATGCAAAGCGACCAGGCGGCCATGAGCAAGAAATTTGGCGAGCTCAGCGACTACGACACGAAGGGAGAGGTCACCGTGTATTTCGAAGTAGGCAGCGCGGGGATGTCAGACGAGGCGAAAAAGCAACTGACAGAACTGGCCGAGAACGCAATGAAGCTCAAGGGCTACATGATCCAGGTCGCCGGCTACACGGATTCGTCGGGCAATGCTGCCTACAACCAGGAATTGAGCGATAAACGCGCGGAAACGGTGGTCAATTACCTCCAGCAGAATTGCAAAATCCCGCTTTTCCGGGTGCTTGCGCCGGAAGGAATGGGGGAATCGAATCCAGCCGGTTCAAACGAATCGCAGCAGGGCAAGAAGGAGAATCGCAGGGTGGAAGTGAAGGTGCTCGTGAATCGCGGCATGCAGGCCTGAGGTTCAGGCCGGTCCATGGCGCGGAATCAGACGTTTTGACGAGACGGTCCGCGCCCATCATCGGTTGCCGCGGCGGGCCAACGAGACGCGCACATCTGGGCGCTCGCGACCCACGGCGGCAACGCATAGGCCTGATCGCAGCCCCTCATTTCACAGCTGAGCGCCGAATCAGAAACGGCATCCGGCAGCCGGCGCCTACGAACCGGCATGTCCGGTGCTCATACTGAGCTGCCGGCGCAGGTCCCCGGCCAGGCTGGCGACCGTCTTGAGCCGCTCCGCAACCGGGGATGCGGCATCGCTTGTGGAGAGCGCCAGTTCGGATTGCAGGAGCAGGCCGGCGAGGGTGCTTTTCAGCTCCGACTCGACGGCCGCTGCGGCCGCCCGGCGCGCGAGGGTCTGCTCGCGTTCGCGGCGGTGAAGGGCGGCACGGATTTCGCGCACCAGGCGCGCCGCTCCGGAGAGGGCAAAGTTGATTTGCAGTGGAATGGCCAGCCCGGCGCGTTCCCAGATGGCCTCGGCGGCCGCCGGGTCGCAACCGGCAACGGTGTCGTCGACCACCACGGCGGCAAACTCGCGCTGCCGCAGCAGCGCCAGGGCGGCCTTGCGACCGTCGGCGACGGCTACTTCCATTTCCAGTTGCTTGGCGATGAACTCGGCGCAGTTGCGCGCTCCTTCGATCCCGGTGACGAATAGAATGCACATGTCAAGCTCCTAGCTACTAGCTACTAGCTACTAGCTCCAGCCCTTCAGCTCAGGGACGGCCGGGTCTCCAGAAAACAGCCCGGGCACGGAATGAGCTAGAAGCTAGAGGCTAGCAGCTGTTTTTTTTACTCTTCCCGCAAGGCATCGGCGATGCCGTATTCCTTCAGCTTGCGGTACAGGGTAGTCTTGCCGATGCCCAGCAGTTTGGCGGCCTGCAGCTTGTCGCCGTGCAGCTTGCGGATGGCGTCGACGATGGCCTGGCGCTCGAGATCGGCGAGGGTGGTGACTCCTGGAACCTCCGCCTCCGCGTCATGGCCGCGGGGGAGGCTGCGATGGGCCTCCAGGCCCTGCTGCTGCAGCTGGGTGGGAAAATCGCCCAGGTGGAGGATGGGGCCGGAGCACATGGTACAGGCCCGCTCGACGGCGTGCTCGAGTTCGCGCACGTTGCCCGGCCAGGCGTACTCCATCATGATGCGCAGGGCCTCGTCGCTGAGGGTGAACTGGGTGCCGCGCTCGCGGCTCACGCGGTCGAGAAAATGCGCCGCCAGCAGGGGAATGTCTTCGCGGCGGTCGCGCAGCGCCGGCAGGCGCAGGTTGACCACGTTGATGCGGTAGAAGAGGTCCTTGCGGAACGCGCCCTTCTCGACCATGGCGGCGAGGTCACGGTTGGTGGCGGCCAGGATCCGCGCCCGGATGGGCACGCGATGAGTAGCGCCCACCGGCCGCACCTCGCGCTCCTGCAGGGCCCGCAGCAGCTTGGCCTGCAGATCGAGCGAGAGCTCGCCGATCTCGTCCAGGAACACGGTGCCGCCCTGGGCCGCGACCAGCAGGCCGTCTTTCGCGTGGTGAGCGCCGGTGAAGGCGCCCTTGACGTAGCCGAATAGTTCGCTCTCCATCAGTGTGGGCACCAGCGATCCGCAGTCCACGGGCAGAAACGGCTTCTGCGCGCTGGGGCCGTAGGCGTGAATGGTGCGCGCCACCAGTTCCTTGCCGGTGCCGCTCTCACCCAGGATCAGGACCGGGTGGGCGCTCTGCGAAACCTTGGAAAGAATGCGGTACAGCTTCTCCATCTCCGCGGAGCGGCCGATCATCGAACCCAGTCCCTGGGACAGGCGCAGGCGCTCGCGCAAGCGGCGGGTCCCGGTCTCGGTGACGTAGCTGGAGGCGGCGCGGTCCAGCACCGCGGAGAGTTCATCCAGGGTAAAGGGCTTGGTGAGATAGTCGCAGGCGCCGCAGCGCATGGCTTCGACGGCCGCGGACACCGAGCCCGACGCGGTCATGGCGATCACCGATGTCTCCGGGTGAAGCGTCTTGACTTCAGTGATCAGTTCCAGGCTGTGGTTGCTCCCGGCGGGGAGGTTGATGAGGACGATGTCCGCCGCATGGCTGCGCAAGAGGCTGCGCGCCTGGCCCAGGTCGCCGGTGGCGTCGACCGCGTATCCGAGGCCGGAGGCGATTTCGGCGCACGCCGAACGGACCGCGGGATCGGCGTCCACGACCAGCACGTGCAGACGCACGGCTGGCTCCGCCAGCTGAGGTATGAACTCCATCATTCGTGTGTTAAAGACTGTTGCCAGCATTGTAGTCGCCTCGCGCGTGCTTGGGTAGGTAACGGTGGTCAGTTGTCAGTGGTCAGTTGTCAGTTCCAGTTCATCGTTCCCGGTTTGTTACTTCACGGCTCCCGGCCAATGTTTCCTGGTCAGCCGCTCAAAACTGAGAACTGACAACTGAAAACTCATTGCCGCACCGGCAGTTCGATAACAAACCGGGTCCCTGACCGCTCCCTGGTCTCGGCGCCGGTCCGGTTCTCGGCGCGGATCCGGCCGCCCGCCGCCGCAGTAATGGAATGGGCGATGGAGAGACCCAGGCCGCGGTGGCCGGTGATCCAGCGGCCGTCGGGCACGTTCGCCCGGGTGGTGAAGCCGGGCTCGAAGACCTTCTCCAGCCACTCTTCGGGAATGCCCGGGCCGCTGTCTTCGATGGACAGAATCAGCCCTTCGACCGCGCCCGATCCGCCGCGCCGCTCGTGGAGATGAAGTTCGATCGAACCGGGCCCGGCGATTGCCTCGGCGGAGTTCTTGACCAGGTTCACGAGAGCCCGGATCAGGTTCTCGGAAGTCATCCAGACCGGCCACGCGCCGCCGTCGCCGGCGGTTGCGGTCACCGCAATGGAGGGACCGGCGATGGCGGCGAGGAGATTGCGGCTGGCTAATAGTTCGGCGCGGAAGTCCTCGATCGCGGCCGCGGGATAGAATTCCGAAAGGGACTCCTGCATACGCTCAGGCCGGGAATCCCGCCGCAGCCCGGGCCGTGCCGGGGCCTGAATTGGGGGTCCGGATTCGGAGGAGGTGGGCTCCGGCGGGACCAGCACCCAGGGAAAGGCAGGATCCGGCGGCTCCGGGAAAAGGCGGCCCTGGCCTGCACGATCCGTTCCCGGCCGCGCTGCGTCTTCACCGGCCTGGTCTTCGCCAGCTTCGAGCATGGCCAGTTTTTCGACCAGCCGCCGGCTGGCCTCGGCCACCAGGCGGAGCTCGCTGCCATAGTGACGGTGCGGGGCAGAAAGCACGCCGGGCTCCTCCAGAAGATCGCAATAGAGCGACAGGGCCGTGACCATGTTGCGGGCGTCATGCGCCAGTTCCGCCAGGCTCTCGCCGTGGCTGTGCATGGCGGTCAGGGTCTCCACCACTGCCTCCATTCGCGCGCGCTCCGTAACTGCTGCTACTGCCGTTCCCATGGCTTGCATGCCGGTCTTTCCTTTCCGTCCCGGGTGTTCGCGTAGTGTTGCGCGGTGGGCCAGAGGGCGTAGTTCCGCTGGTCTTTTTGCCCGTGGCGCGTTTCTCGTGCCTGCCCGTTCTCTGGCCCGTGCGCCATTCCCAATTTCGTTCTCGAGGCGCCCCGGATGCCCTCTTCTAGTACACGTCGTGTGCCAAACCGGCACAGCCAGTCTAAGTAGCTGCTTATCAATGAGTTGCTTCGTCATTCCGGCTGAACCTGGACGCGGACGGCGGCGCGCGGGCGTCCCAAAACGGGACTCCCGGCTGGGAAGGATGTCGGCATCTACTCTGCTTTCATTTACTTACGCCGGATTCCGGGTTTGGATCGGTTCCCGTGCCGGATTCCCATATCAGGAGAGGCCCCCAGGGAGGTACGGTCCCGTTCTCGTACAATTTCCCTATGCGCGCACCCCACGAGTTCTTTCGCCCCGGCGGCCGGTCCCTGGACCGGATGCGGCCCCTCACCCTGACTCCGAATTTTGTGCAGACCGCCGAAGGATCGGTGCTGGTTTCTCTGGGAAACACCCGGGTGCTGACCAATGCCACCATCGAGCCGGGAGTCCCGGGCTGGCTGCGCAACTCGGGCCGGGGCTGGGTGACGGCGGAATACGCCATGCTGCCCCGCTCCACCGTGACCCGCACCGCGCGGGAGAGCGAGCGCGGCAAGATCGGGGGCCGCACCCACGAAATCCAGCGCCTGATCGGGCGGAGCCTGCGCTCGGTGGTGGACATGATCGCGCTGGGGGAACGCACGGTCATCCTGGACTGCGACGTGATCCAGGCTGACGGAGGAACCCGCACCGCGGCCATCACCGGGGCAGCCGTGGCGCTGGCCATTGCCCTGAATGCCTTGGTGAAGGCGGGAACCCTGAAGGCCTCGCCCTTGAAGCAACTGGTGGCGGCCACCTCGGTGGGAATCGTGGACGGCGCGGCGCTCCTGGACCTCTGTTATGAGGAAGACTCGCAGGCCGGAGTGGACATGAACGTGGTGATGACCGAGGACGGCGGGCTGGTGGAGACGCAGGCCACGGCGGAGAAGGGCACGTATACGCGCGCGCAGATGAACGCGCTGATCGATCTGGCCGAGAACGGGCTGAAGGAGATCTTCGCGGCCCAGCGCGCGGTGCTAACAGCTCAACCTTGAATCCCGCGATCCTGAATGAAGGAGATCGTCCCGAGTGTCGAGCGAGAACCCCCCTGCGCGCCCTCGCGCCCGCCTCGGTCTGTGGCTGGCGGCGATCTATTTCATCCTGGCCGCCGCCCTTTTCCTGGTCACCGCTCTGAACACAAAGCCAGACAACGTCGGATTGGACTGGATCCCCTTCGCTTATCTGACCATGCCATGGTCGGGAATCTCCTGGAGTCTGGCCATTCCCGGAGTGTTTTTCAACGCCCTCGGCCTCTGGCTGCTGGGCACAGCGGTGCAAAAGCTCATGGGGATGATTGGCCGATCCTGACCTTTCTCTCTGTTGAACCCGCTGTTCGAGGCCGATGAGCTCCGCTGCCCCGACAGATCCCCTTCAAGCCGCCACAGGGGCGCTGACCTCGCACAGGCGGCGAATGTCATCCTGGTCGAGTTCCAATGTCGTGGAGGCCGCCAGGTCCTCGAACTGCCGGTCGTTGGTGGCGCTGGCGATGGGGGCGGTGATGCCGGGCTGGTCCATGAGCCAGGCCAGGGCCACGCGGGCCGGCGTGGAGCGATGCTTCTTGGCGATTTCGACCAGGGCGTCGACCACCGCGAATCCATGGTCGTTGAAGTACTTCTTCACCATCCCGCCGCGCGCCGAGGCAGACGGCTCGGAGCCGCGCGTGTATTTGCCGGTGAGGAATCCGGACGCGAGCGAAAAATAGGGAATCACGCCGAGGCCGTACTTCTCCACCACGGGCAGCAGGTCGGATTCGAAGGGCTGGCGCTCGACCAGGTTGTAATGGGGCTGCAGCGAGACATACGAAGCTAGCCCGTTCTTGCGGCTGGTCTCGATCGCTTCGGCCAGCCGGGCTCCCTTGTAATTGGAAGCGCCTATGAAGCGGACCTTGCCCGCTTTCACCAGCTTGTTGAAAGCGCCCAGCGTCTCTTCGAGCGAGGTCTCGGGGTCGTCCTCGTGCGCCTGGTAGAGGTCGATGTAGTCGGTCTGCAGGCGGCCGAGGGAGGCGTCGACCGCCTCGGCGATGTAGCGCGCGCTGAGGCCCTTTTTGCCTTCGCCCATCGAGATGCCCACCTTGGTGGCCAGGATGACCTCTTTGCGGCGGCCGGTATTGGCGAACCACTTGCCGATGAGGGTCTCCGATTCGCCGCCCTGGTGGCCGGGAACCCAGCGCGAATACACATCGGCGGTGTCGATGAAGTTGAGACCCACGTCGAGAGCGTGGTCGAGCTGGTGCAAGGTGTCGGCTTCGGAAAGGGTCCAGCCGTAGACGTTGCCGCCCAGGCAGATGGAAGGAACGTCCAGATCGGACGGGCCGAGCTTTTTCTGCTCCATTCGGAATTCTCCTTGTGGGTGATGGGATGCGGGCAGCGGCCGGCGAGTCAGCTCGTAGCTGGTAGCTCGTAGCTGGTAGGTCGTACGCTCCTGGCTGCCGACTACCGGGTGGCCGCTACCGGCTCTTGCTCTTCACTCCGCCACCACCGGCAACTCGATCGCGCTCGCCTGCCCGCTCCCGTGATAAACCCGCTGCGTCGCCTTCTTGTAGTCCTCCGGCCTGGCCCAGAAGATGTTCTCGACATACGTCTGGGGATTGCGGTCGTAGAGCGGAAACCAGCTCGACTGCACCTGCACCATGATGCGGTGGCCGGGAAGGAAAACATGGTTGGCTGCGGGGAGGGCGAAGCGATACGTCAGCGGCTTGCCCGGCTCGATGGCCTTGGGCGCGGAAAAACTTTCCCGATAGCGCCCGCGGAAGATATCCATTCCGACCGGCAACTGGTAGCCGCCGAGGGTGGGTTCGCCGGCCACCTCATCGGGGTACACGTCGATCAGCTTTACCACCCAGTCGGAATCCGTGCCCGACGTTGACGCGACGAGATTCGCGATCGGCTGGCCGAGAATGTGCATTGGGGCGGTCAGCACATCGGAAGTGTAGGTGAGCACATCGGTGCGGCCCGAGGCTTCGCGCTGATCGTCGACCAGCCACTGCGTCCAGGTAAACGGCGGCTCGTAGCCGACCGGCTGGCTGGGGCGGGCGCGGAACGGCACGGGCCGGGCTGGATCGGAAACATACTCGTCGTACGGGGAATTGAAACTTCCGGAGTAAGCGCAGTCGCCGGCAGAGTTAGCACTGCAGGCGGAGTCAGGGGCATTAGCCTGACTAGCACCGCTGGCCCCGCTCTCATCCCAGCTCAATTTGAATCCCGGCCGCAGATACAGCGCCTTCATCGCCGGAGCCACCGGCCATGCATCCAGTTTCTGCCAGCGGTTCACCCCGGTCTCAAACACTGTTACCTTCGCCACCTTGGCGTCGCCGGAGGCATCGTCCTTCAGGTAATGATCGAGAAACGGCCGCAGAACATTCTGCCGGAACCACGTCCCCGTGTCGGAGCCGAAGCGGATGGCGCCCAGCGACGCCGCGTCCTCGATCTCCTGCCCATGATGCCACGGGCCCAGAACCATGAAAACTTTATCGCCATCCTTATCGAGCGGCTTGATGGCCTTGTAGACCGCGGGCGCGCCGTAGATGTCCTCCTGATCCCACAGGCTGTGCACCAGCATGATCGGAACCTTGATGCCTTCCTCTTTGAAATCGGCGGCCAGCACCTTGTCCATGGCCTGGTCGCTCCAGAAGGCGTCATAGGCGGGGTGGGCAACGAGCTTGCGCCAGAAGCCGATCTGATCCAGGCCGTGGCGGCGGCCTTCCTCGCCCGCCGAGCCGGCGCTCATGTACTCGTCGTAATCGTCGAAGTGCGACACCCACCATTTGTATTTCGGATCGTTATCGCGCGTGCCCGCCTGCTCGTAGATGTAGGGCAGGTTCTGCTCGCGGAAGGCGCCGTTATGAAACCAGTCGTCTCCCATCCAGCCGTCGACCATGGGATTCATGGGCACGGAGACCTTGAGCGCCGGATGGGGATGGATCACCGCCATCAAGGGCAAAAAGCCGTCATAGGAGATGCCCAGGATGCCGACCTTCCCATTGCTTTCGGGGACGTTTTTCACCAGCCAGTCGATGGTGTCGTACGTATCGGTGGACTCGTCCACAGGCGTAGGGTTCTGCGGCCCGTGCAGCGGGCGGTTCATCACGTAATCGCCTTCCGAGCCGTACTTGCCGCGGATGTCCTGGGCCACGCGGATGTAGCCGCCCTCGACGATCACGTCGGTGGCGTTGTCGTAGCCATAGAGACTGGGCCCCAGGTGCGCGCTGTGCAGGTTGGTGGTCATGGCGCTGGCGTCGTAGGGCGTGCGAGTCAGGAGCATGGGCGCGTGCCCGGCGCCGTTGGGCACCAGGATCACGGTATGCAGGCGAACTCCGTCGCGCATGGGGATCATGACCTCGCGCCGCGCGTAATCGAAGCTTTCCGTCGACGGCTGGAGGTGCGCGGGGGTTTCGCTGGGATAGTCGGGATACTTGGGCTTCTGAGCGGCGGAGGCGGCGGCGAGAACGGCAATGGCGGCAAACGAAATCGCGAGGCGAACGGGTAACATCAGTGGCCTTTCGTATGAGCTACCGGCTACCAGCTACTAGCTATTAGCTGTCCGGTAATTGCTGAGAACTCACAACTGAAAACTGACAACTGATGAAGACTATCGCATCACGATGGAGAGAAGAAGAGTCATGCACAGGCCGGCGACGGAAAGCACCGTTTCCACCACCGACCACGTCGCCAGGGTCTCCTTCGTTTCCAGGTTGAAGAGCGACTGCACCAGCCAGAAGCCGGAGTCGTTCACGTGCGACAGCATCAGCGAGCCGCACCCGGTGGCCATGACCAGCAGCTCGGGGCGGACGCCGGTGGTTGCCGCCATGGGCGCGAGCACGCCCGAGGCGATCGCCATCGCCACTGTGGCCGATCCCATGGAGACGCGCACCACCGCGGCCAGCAGCCAGGCCAGAACCAGCGGGGGCATGTGCGCGCCCATGGCGAGAGTGACGGTGGCCTGCGCCGCGCCCGACTCGCGCAGCACGCCACTGAGCCCGCCCGCCGCGGACAGGATCACGATGGCGTTGGCGATCGGCTCGAAGGATTCCCCGGTAAGCTTGCGCAGCAGTTCGCGTCCATGGTGGCGGCCGGTCTGGATGCGGGGCCCGAGCGTGACCAGCGCGACCAGCACGGCAATCAACAGAGCCACGTCGGGACTGCCGGCAAAGTGGAGCACGCGATTGAGAACGCTGCCGGCGGGAGAAAGCGCATCCGCCCAACTGCCCAGGAAGATGAGGACGATGGGCAGAAAGATGGCGATCGCGCCACGCACCGCACCCGAGGGTGGCGGCACAATCTCTTGGGTCTCGGATGTTTCCGGCGCTGCGGAGAAAACCGCTGCGCCGGCTGCAGCAAATGTCTGTGGGCGGCGCAGCCAGCGGCGGGTCAAAATCCAGCCTAAAAGCGGGCCGGCGAGAATGCCCGCGGGAATACCGATGATCAATCCGTACAGGATGGTCCGGCCAAGGTCGGCGTGATAGGCCGTGGCCGCCAGCATGGCGGCGGGATGGGGCGGGACGGTGCCGTGCATGATGGAGAGGCCGGCGAGCAGCGGGATCGCGACCAGGATCGGCGGCCGTTCGCTGCGGCGCGCGGCGGCCACCACGATGGGCATCAGCAGCACCAGGCCCACCTCGAAGAACACCGGCATGCCCACCACGATGCCCAGCACGAGCATGGCCCAGGAGAGGCCGCGCGGGCCAAAGAGATCGACCAGAAAATTACTTAAGGCGATTGCCCCGCCGGAGCGGGCCAGCAGCCTGCCCAGCACCGCGCCCAGGCCGAGGATGATGGCGATGTGGCCCATCAGGTTGCCGACCCCGGTGGTGAACGAAACCGGGACTTGCGCCAGCGGCAGGCCCGAGGCCACGCCCAGGCTCAGCGCGGCGATCATCAGGCCCAGAGCGGCATGCAGCCGCAGGCGCGCAATCAGCAGGAGAAGCAGAAGCACGGTCCCCGCCACGCATGCGGGCAGATACCAGGGATGGAGACGGGCGAAAGCTGCGATCACCGGGCGATTATAGGGCCGCAGCCCGGCCGGAAGCTTCCAATCCCAGGTCTCAACGGCGGGACCTGGGCACCCGGCGACGGGAATGAATTATTTGTGCGTCGCCGCGCCTTTGTGCAGCGTCTCTCACTGCTGGTTGATCTTTGTCAGTTCCGAGGGAAAGGGATCAGCGGTTGGCAGTAGCTCCCTGGCGTCTTTACATCCTTGATATTTCCAGAAGCAACGATAGTTGAAGGCAGTGTAGCGCCGCCTGTCCTCCGCGGAGGCTTTTGGGGTCATGTACACCCGAAACCACCAATAGCGAAACTTCTCCGCGCTGTACCACCCTGCTTGAACCGGTTCCCGCGTGTTCGTTCGGCCCCAATGCTCCTGCTCCAATAACCCTACCTGGGACGGGTGGACAGTTTCCAATGTCCCTATGCCAAACCCGGTGTCTTTGCGCACGAGCAGAGAATCCTTCACAGTGAAGGACACGGAGAAGCCTACGCCGGAGCCTCTCCACCACAGAGGAAGCCTTGCATTGTCGATCGTTTTATCCCATTCGCAATACGAGCGGTTGCAGGCTCCATACGGTTTCGCATGGATCTTCCTTGCCAACTGGTCTGCATCCTCAAAGGTGGAGCGGCCGAGTTGAAGCGTTTCGAGTTGGTTGAAAAGATAACGGGCATGTAACGACGGGTACAGCAAATATGCGCCGAACAGCAGTATCACCAGACCGACTAGAGAGCTGATCAACCAGCCAATCCGCAGATTACGGAATCGAAATGTCTTTGGGTCTTCCATTGGTATTGGTCCAGTTGTTCAAAATTGAAGGTCCTGTTGGAAGGTGGATCACAATATGGCCCATATCATGCGTACCGGCCTATCGCGCGCAAATCTGTGATGAGCGGCAGCCCCCGTTGTGACAAGAACTGTCGCGTTTTAGGACGGTACCGCCCCTGTGTTCTTCGCCACACCTGCCCTTTACACGCTCTGCTACCATATTCACGATTGCAGTTCCTGCCCTCACGCAGCCCAACCCCGGCAGGAGCCAGCACAAAGGAGAACTTTTATGCCTCTCGTTTCAATGCGGCAGCTCCTGGACGAAGCGGCCAAGGGCAATTATGGCGTCGGCGCTTTCAACGTTAACGATATGGAACAGATCCAGGCCATTATGGGCGCGGCGGTGGAGAACAACGCCCCGGTCATCATCCAGGCCAGCCGCGGCGCGCGGCAGTTTGCCGAGGACAAGTACCTCTATCACCTGATGCTGGCGGCGGCCGAGTTGCACCCCGAGATTCCCATGGCCCTGCACCAGGACCACGGCAACAGTTTTGAGACCTGCAAGAGCGCCATCACGCTCGGCTTTACCAGCGTGATGATGGACGGCTCGCTGAAGGAAGACGGCAAGACACCTACCACATTCGACGAGAATGTCGAAGTCACGCGCCGGGTGGTTGAGTATGCCCACGAGCGCGGCATCACCGTCGAGGGCGAAATCGGCGTGCTGGGCGGCGTGGAAGACGGGCACGGCGCGGGCGGCACGGGCCTCGAGCACATCACCGATCCCGACCAGGCGGTCGAGTTTGCGGAGCGCACCGGCGTGGACGCGCTGGCGCTGGCGATCGGCACCAGCCATGGCGCTTATAAATTTACGAAAAAGCCCGATGGCTCGGTGCTGAAGATGGATGTGCTGATCGAGATTCACCGCCGGCTCCCGCACACTCACCTGGTGATGCACGGCTCTTCCTCAGTGCCCAAGGAACTGCAAGATGTCGTGAACCAGTTCGGCGGGAAACTGAAGCAGACGTGGGGCGTTCCGGTCGAGGAAATTCAACTTGGGATCAACAACGGCGTGCGCAAGATCAACGTCGACACCGACAACCGGCTGGCGATCACCGGCGCGATTCGCAAAGTTTTGTGGGAGACGCCGGAGAAGTTCGATCCGCGCGACTACATGAAGCCGGCGCGCGAGGCCATGAAGAAGGTGGTGGCGCAGCGCATGCGTGAGTTCGGCCAGGCGGGACACGGCAAGGATTACACGCCGGTTCCGATCGTGGAGATGGCCAAGGGCTACGCCAGCGGCAAGCTGGACCCGCGGCCCTCGCTGGCGGGAACGCGGTAGAGGCAGGGACCAGGGACGTAGGGACTAGGGACTCAGCAGAATAAAGGGCCACTCCGCTTGGGCGGGGTGGCCCTTTATTCGTAGTTGAACGTCGACTTGCGATGGATGAAACGACTTTAGTTTTTTGGTAGCGGGTTAGCGTCGCTTCGCGACATAGCGAGTTAGCAGGTTAGCGCGTTTTGTGATTTCGAGACGAAACCAGATGTTTTTCTCGACCTATTTCTGCTGGACACCGGCAGCCGATTGCGGGTGTTCGCCAATCGTATCGGCGGGCAAAAAGATGCGGAATACCGTTCCTTTCTCTTTCCGACTGCGGACCTGGATTCTTCCGTGATGCTTGTCGACGATGCCCTTCGAGACCCATAAGCCAAGCCCGGTCCCCGCTTCGCCCTTGGTGGTTACGAAGGGATGAAAGAGGCGATCGATGGTGAAGCGGTCCATTCCCGCCCCGTTGTCGGCGACGGTGATCGCCACGCCCACGCGGCCCGCGCGATCTATGGTTCGCCGCACGCCCATGCACATGCGCCCCTTCTCGTCCATGGCTTCGAGGGCATTACTGATCAGGTTGGTGAGCACCTGCTGGATTTCGCCCGCGAAGCACAGGACAGGCGGCGCCGGGAGGTAGCGCCGCTGGAGCTCAATGCCGCGCAGCTTGATCTCGGTTTCGTGGAAAAAGAGGACCGAGTCGATGAGCTCGTCGATGGCAGTCAACGTGGGCGCGGTGCGCTGGCGGTAGAACTTGAGGCTGCGCGAACTGATGTGGGACAGGCGCTGCAACTCGCGATCGGCCACATCGAGCAGTCCCCGGGAACTGGCGGAGATGGAGTCATCCATCTTCACCAGGTAGAGGAGGTTGGTGACGGCTTCCAGGGGATTGTTGATTTCGTGGGCGATGCTGGCGGCGAGCCGGCCGGCCGCGGCCAGTTGCTCTGAGCGCCGCAGCGCCTGCTCGGTGCGGCGCGCGGCGGTGGTTTCCCGCATGTACACGATCAGCCCCTCGCCGGGCTGCGGATAGAGCTGGAACTCGAACCACTGTTCGGAATCTTCGTTGCGAAAATACTGCTCGAATTCGACCGCCACGCGCTGTTCCATGGCGCGCCGGAAATGCTGCTCGACGGGCGTGTCGAGCAGCATCGGGTACAGCTCCCACAGACTGTAGCCGATGTGAGGAATGCCCATGACGGCAGCGATCCGGGAGGAGGCTGCGTTCATGTAAGTGATTTTGTAGTCGCGATCGAGAGTGGCAAATGAATCGGGAATGTGTTCCAGCGCCTCCCAGGCGAATTGCCGCGCCTGCTGCACTTCCCGGCCCAGGGCGGATTGCTGTTCGGCGGCCTCTTTCCGCAGGCGCGCCATCTTGAGTTGGGCCTCGACACGAGCGATAAGTTCCCGGGCTGTGAAAGGCTTGGTCAGGTAATCGTCGGCGCCTGCGTCCAGCCCTTCGATGCGCGACTCTTCCCCGGCGCGCGCGGAGAGCATGATCACCGGGACGGTGCGCAGCGAGGGATTTTCACGGATGGCCGCGAGCAGGGCAAAGCCATCCATCTCCGGCATCATCACGTCGGTCAGCACCAGGTCGGGAGGCAGCTTGGTTGCGATTTCAAGAGCCTGCCTGCCGTGCGAGGCGAGGAGCACATCGAAGCGCCCGCTCAACAAGCCGCGCACATATTCGCGCATGTCAGCGTTGTCGTCTACCAGCATGACCACGGATTTTTGTGCGGCGCTTTCCGGCGCGCCCGGTTCCTGCGGGCGGTCGCCGGCTTCGGTGCGGGTTACTTCTTCGGTCAGCCGATCTTGTCCCGGCAGCCAGCCGATGGCTTCGCGCACGTAAGCAATTGCCGATCCCTGCAGAACCACGGGATGGACGGAATCGCCCACCACGCGCTCGCGCGGCAGATGCATCTGCCCGAATGGAACTTTCACCGTGAAGCTGGTGCCGATAGCCTCTGTGCTTTCCACCGCGATCGACCCGCCGTGCATTTCCACCAGTTCCTTCACCAGCGCCAGGCCGATGCCGGTTCCTTCATGGCTGCGGCGTCGCGCACCTTCCACGCGACGGAAACGCTCAAACAGGTGGGGCAGCTCTCCCTCCGGAATGCCGGTCCCGGTATCGGCAACGGTCAAGAGAGCCCCGGAGTCATCGGTGGAGATCGAAACCCGGATCTCGCCATCGAAGGTGGACTTTAGGGCATTCGAAAGCAGGTTCAGAACGATCTTTTCCCACATCTCCCGATCGACATACACGGGCTCGGGCAGGGGCGGACATTCGACCCGAAAATCCAAACCGGCGCGCTCGACCGCCGAGCGAAACACGCTCGCCAGTTGCCGGGTCAGCAGCGAAAGGTCGGTGGGCTCGTAGGAGGCTATGAGCCGGCCGGCTTCGATACGAACGAAATCCAGCAGCCCGTTGACCATCTTGAGGAGGCGCAGGGCGTTGCGGTGCAGCATCTCCAGTCCGGCCGGCGAGGGCGGCGTCTGGCTGGTCAATGCATCTTCGATGGGGCCGAGGATGAGGGTGAGCGGGGTGCGCAGCTCGTGGCTGACATTGCTGAAGAACGAAGTCTTGGCGCGGTCCAACTCGGTCAGCGCTTCGGCGCGGGTTTTTTCTTCCTCAAACGCTTCGGCGTTGGTGATGCTGGCGGCGATCTGTCCCGCCATCAAGTCGAGGTACCCCGCGTAGTTCGCGTCCAGTTGCCGATAGGGATTCACGGCGGCGATAAAGATTCCGGCGCGCGTATCCTGCCCTTTGCGGGCGAAGGGGACCAGCCGCGCCCTTTCCGGCGGGCGGTCCCAGATGCCGGTGGGCAGGTCGGAGAACAATTCCGGAAGATTTTCGACGGTTACGGGCTGGTTGGACGACAGGGCCTCGGTCGGCCATGGGCAATCGCCGGAGCCGATCACCATCCCGTCGCAGGCGGCAGGGTGACCCGGGTCGATGCCGCAATGCGCAACCAGCTTGAGCCGGGTGGAATCCGCCCGATCGAAAAGGTAAAGCAAGGCGAAGGGAATGTCTTTCTCGTGTTCCAGTCCGCGCTCGATGGCCGCGAACACCTCGGCCCGGGTATTGGCGTCCACCAGGGCGGCGGCCAGAGTGCCGAGGGAGGAAAGTTGCCGTTCGCCCAGCACCCGGCCGGTATCTTCCATTACTACGCACAACATGCCGGCATTGGCCCCGTCAGGCCCCACCAGCGGACTGTACGAAAACGTGTGGTAGGTCTCTTCGGGATATCCGCCGCGCTCCAGGATCAGGGGCAGGGTCTCGTCCCAGGAAGCTTCGCCGGTCTCCAGCACCCGATCGATGCGCGGCCCAATGTCTTTCCAGATCTCCGACCAGACGACGTTGGCGGGCTTACCCAGGGCCCGGGGGTGTTTACGGCCCAGAGTGGTGCGCGCATAGGCATCGTTGTAAAGGACCGTGAGCGAAGGTCCCCAGGCCATCCACATGGGAAAGCGCGAGGTGAGCAGGATGCGAACCGTGGTCTTCAGACCCGGGGGCCAGAATGCGGCATCGCCCAGCGGCGTGGACCCCCAGTCGAAGTCCCGCACCAGCTCGCTCATCTGCCGTGCGTGGCCCTCCAGGTCCAGGTGTTCGGGGGCATCGATCTGGGCGAACTCACCTTCCATGCGTCGTAGTCTCCGGTTCCATGGCAGCGCAGGGGCAGCGTACATTACTAGAGCTGCAACGGCGAGGCCCGGCCGGTTAGCCTGTCCACATGGAAATGAAAAAGTGTCAGGGCTGCCGACTCTTGTATCTTTGTTGGTTTAACTAGCTTCGTCTATCCAATGCTTTACTTTGTCTCGATTTTTAGGCGGCAGACGGGTTCTCGTCAATGCCAAATCACGGCCGGTGCCGGGCCGGTTCCCCTGAGGGCTCCATAGCCGTTCGGCAGACCATCCATTTATTCTCAGGGCATGCACGAGGATGATTCACCCGACGAATGCAATCAGCTGGAACATGCGGCATCGTCCTATTTACGTTCGGCCCGCCACCAGCCGGTGCAGTGGCACCCCTGGGGTGACGCGGCGTTTGCCCGGGCACAAGCGGAGAACAAGCCCATCCTGCTGGACATCGGCGCGGTGTGGTGCCACTGGTGCCACGTCATGGATCGCGAGTCGTATGAAGATCCGGAGATGGCCGCCATCATCAACCAGCATTACGTGGCGGTGAAAGTGGACCGCGATGAGCGGCCCGACGTGGACGCCCGCTACCAGGCTGCGGTCTCGGCCATCAGCGGACAGGGCGGATGGCCGCTGACCGGCTTTCTGACGCCGGATGGGCGACCGTTTTTCGGCGGCACGTATTTCCCTCGCGATGACCGCTACGGACGCCCGGGATTCGGGCGGGTGCTGCTCACCATGGCGCAGGTGTGGCAGGAACGCCGCGACGAGGCGCTTGAGTCGGCGGGCAGCGTGATGGCCGCTATCGAGCACAACGAAAGCTTCTCCGCGCGTGGCGGGGAACTGTCACTGGCCTTGGTGGATACGATTGCCGGATCCGTCCTCTCGCAGTTCGACCCGCGCAATGGCGGCTTCGGTTCGCAGCCCAAGTTCCCTCATCCCGCGGCGCTCGACCTGCTGCTCGAAATCGCTATGAACCGGGACAACGAACCAGCCGGCGACGCATTCATGACCACGCTCGAAAAGATGGCGCAGGGCGGCGTCTACGACCAGCTCGCGGGCGGATTTCACCGCTACAGCGTGGATGAGCGCTGGGTGGTTCCGCACTTCGAGAAGATGCTCTATGACAATACCGAGCTGTTGCGCAATTACGTGCACGGCTTCCAGAGCTTTGTGCGCGAGGACTTCCTCACCACCGCGAAAGAGATCATGGACTGGCTCGACAGCACCATGACGGATCGCGAGCGGGGGGGGTTCTACGCGTCGCAGGATGCGGACATCGACCTGGACGACGATGGCGACTACTTCACCTGGACGCTGGATGAGGCACGCGATGTGCTCGAGCCGGAGGAACTGGACGCGGCTTCCCGTTACTACGACATTGGCGAACTCGGCGACATGCACCACAATCCGTCCAAGAATGTCCTGCATCGGAAGTACTCGATCGAGGAGGTTGCCACGGCCATCGGCAAGCCGGCGGATGAAGCGCGTAAATTGATCGAGTCGGCGCGGAGCAAACTCCTGGCCTCGCGCATGGAGCGGCCCACGCCGTTTATCGACCGCACGCTCTACACGGGATGGAATGCGATGGCAGTGACGGCGTATCTGGAAGCCGCGCGCGTGCTCCGCCTGGATTCGGCGCGCGACTTTGCGCTGCTCACGCTGCGCCGGCTGCTGGCAGAAGCGTGGAGTGGCGAAGATCATCTTTATCACGTGATCGGTTATCCGGCGCGCAAAGGCAGCGAGACGGAGCCGCCGCTGGAAAGAATACCCGCGACCCTTGACGATTATGCGTTTACGATTCACGCCTGCGTGGACGCATGGCTGGCGAGTGGGCGCATGGAGTTCTGCAACGCCGCGATCAGGCTGGCCGATGCCATGATTGCGGGCTTTTACGACCGGACGGCCGGAGCGTTTTATGACACCGCCGCTCCGGCGCCCGGAGAGACACCACTGGGCGCACTGAGCGCACGCCGCAAGCCGCTGCAGGACTCGCCCACGCCGGCAGGCAATCCCACCGCCGTGGCGGCTCTGCTGCGTCTGGAGGCGCTCGCCGGCCGCAAAGACTATCGCGAGATTGCCGAAGATACGCTGGCCTCGTTTTCGGGGATAGTGGGGCACTTCGGCCTGTACGCGGGCAGTTACGGGCTGGCGCTGGAGCGGCTGCTGCTCGATCCTTTACAGGTGGTGGTGGTGGGGTCGGGGCCGGAAGCCGCGCGCCTCGAAGCCATGGCTGTCGCCCGCTACGGCGTGAACAAAATGGTGATGCGCGTGGCGCCCTTCCGCCTGGTGGAGGGCGGAATCCCCGATGCCCTGGCGGAGACGCTGCTCGAAGTTCCGAAACCGAAGGATGCCGAGGTGTATACGATCGTGTGCCGCGGCCGGACCTGCCTGCCGCCCATCACCGACGCGGAAGAATTGTTGAAGGCTCTGGAAGACGGCGAGTGAGGGCCCGCTCCCAGCACCTTCATCAATGATGCAATACCGCGTGCAAACCTGGGGCCTTCACCATGCGGTCACTCCGGTGCAGCGCCCATCCGCACGCGATGAGGAGCAGGCCCAGTCCCCAATACAGGAAATGCAGCCACACGACTTCGCGCAGCAGGATGACCTCAATGGTGATCCAACCGAACAGCATGCATCCCTGGAACCCGATCCACCAGCCGTACCCGTGTTTGCAGAACACGGAGATGGCCAAGACCGCGATACTCAGCAGTCCCTGTGAGACCAGGAGAATGATTCCCGGAATGAAGAAGGAATGGAAGGGCGTATATTGCAAAACCGTCTGCTGAATGTCCATCGGATGTCCCGACGGATCTCTCAGCAGCATCACCGCTCCCATGATGGCGGAGGCAGCCAGAAAGGCCAGGGCCAGAACCGCAACCGCGCGCACAATTTTCATGCCGCACCTCGAACCGACCTCAGTTATGGGGATGAGCGGGATTTTAGCACTTCGCAGAAATCTGAGTCTGTGACCGTTTTCGATGCGGCATGAACGGAGGGTGGAACGGTGCCGCGAAACGCCAACAAAGCGATTGCCGAACTCTTTCGCATGCTTTAAGGTCAAGACGCATACCCTTTCCACCGGAGCCGGCCCAATGCCCCGCATCGTTCGATGTTCCATCATCCAGGCGTCCAATGCCGTTCCGGCTACAGAGCCGCTAGCGCGGCAGAAGCAGGCCATGATCGACAAGCACCTGGGTCTCATTCGCAAGGCCGCGAGCGATGGCGCCCAGATCGTCTGCCTGCAGGAAATTTTCAACGGGCCCTACTTCTGCGCCGAGCAATCGGTGAAGTGGTACGAAGCCACGGAGCCGGTTCCCAACGGGCCCACCGTCAGCCTGATGCAGTCGCTGGCCAAAGAACTGCGCATCGCCATGATCGTGCCGGTCTACGAAATTGAGCAGGAGGGCATCTTTTACAACACCGCGGCGGTGCTCTCGAGCGACGGCGCCTACCTCGGCAAGTACCGCAAGACGCATATTCCGCACGTGGCGCCCGGGTTCTGGGAGAAGTTCTATTTCCGGCCCGGCAACCTGGGTTACCCGGTGTTCGACCTCGGGTTCGCGAAGATCGGGATTTACATTTGCTACGACCGGCATTTCCCGGAAGGCGCACGCTGCCTGGGCCTGAACGGCGCCGAGATCGTCTTCAATCCGTCGGCCACCGTGGCCGGCCTGAGCGAGCACCTCTGGAGGCTGGAGCAACCCGCGCACGCGGCCGCCAATGGCTACTTTATCGCCGCTATTAACCGCGTGGGCACGGAGCCGCCGTGGAACATCGGCGAATTCTACGGATCGAGTTACTTTGCCAATCCGCGCGGCCAGATCATTGCCCAGGCGTCCCGCGACCAGGACGAAGTGCTCACCGCGGACCTGGACCTGGACCAGATTGCCGAAGTGCGCCGCACCTGGCAATTCTTTCGCGACCGCCGGCCCGAGTCGTACGGACAGTTGGTGGCTTCGTAGCAGATTGTTTCGCGCCCCTCGGGCGGACCATGGTTGATTCCCCACAAACAGGGCTGTGGTATCCTGAGCGACCCTGAAGGTTAGAAGGTGTCATCCTGAACGCAGTGAAGGGGAGTGCAAAAATCTGCGGTTCGGGATTGCGGAACAAAGGTAGTTTTTCTCCGAGGTCTCGATGAGCAGCGCAGTTCTTCCCGACGATCAACGGATTCGCGAGCGATTTCGCGAGATCCATCCGCCGCTGGCCGCGCAGGCGGCGCTGGTGGAGGCGCATCGCTGCCTCTACTGCTTCGACGCGCCCTGCACCGTGGCGTGTCCCACGCATATCGATGTCCCGGGGTTCATCAAGCGCATTGCCACGGGCAATCTGCGCGGTTCGGCGCTGCGCATTCTCGACGCCAACGTGCTGGGCGGAAGCTGCGCGCGGGCGTGCCCGGTGGACGTGCTGTGCGAGGGCGCATGCGTCATGCACCGCTACAATCGCGATCCCATTCAGATTGCGCTGCTGCAGCGGCATGCGATGGATTTTTTTCATAGCTCGGGAGAAGGTTTGTTAGCCACGCCGCCGGCGCGCTGCGATCTGCGCGTGGCCTGCATCGGCGGAGGACCGGCATCGCTGGCGTGTGCCGCGGAACTGCGCCGCCATGGCGCATCGGTGACCATCGTGGAGCGCCGCGCCCTGCCCGGAGGCCTGAACACCTACGGAGTGGCGGAGTACAAGCTGCGTGCCGCCGAGAGCCTCCGTGAAGCCGAGTTGATACGCCGCATGGGCGTGGAGTTCCGCTTCGGAATACCCATCGACAGCGCGGCGGCCCTGGAGAAACTCGAGTCGGAGTTCGACCTAATTTTTCTGGGCGTGGGGCTGGGTGCCATGCAGCGGCTGGGCATTCCGGGAGAAGACAGCGAGGGCGTGATGAATGCGCTCGAACTGATCGCGGCATACAAGACCGGCCGGCTGCACGATGTGCAAGGCACCGTGGTGGTGGTGGGTGCGGGCAATACCGCCATTGATGCGGCCAACGCGGCGCGGCGGCTGGGCGCCGAAGCCGTTTACGTGCTCTATAGACGCGGCGAAAGCGATATGGCTGCCTTCAGTTTTGAATACGAGCACGCCAAGCAGGAAGGCGTGCAGTTTCTCTGGCGGCGCGCGCCGACGGCGATCCGGCAGGATGAACACGGCCGCTTGTTGCTTGATACCGTGCAGGTGCAGCAAGTGGGCGTAACCCTGGTCCAGATGCCGGATTCGCAATACGCCATTTTGTGCAACATGGTGGTGCCGGCCATCGGCCAGTCGCCGCTTACCACGCTGATGCAGCAATTCCGCCACATCGAAGTGCGCGATGGCCGCATGGTTGCCGATCCGTCCACCGGGCAGACGGGTAATCCGCGCTACTATGCCGGGGGCGATTGCGTGAATGGCGGCCGCGAAGTGGTGGATGC
>Ga0070717_10000400_pt1 | contig 27785 bp, 19 predicted proteins | sample LARL113metaG_FD_71366 | JGI IMG/M metagenome (GOLD analysis project Ga0070717, IMG submission 71366) | Corn, switchgrass and miscanthus rhizosphere microbial communities from Kellogg Biological Station, Michigan, USA - LAR L11-3 metaG | ecosystem: Host-associated > Plants > Roots > Rhizosphere ...
GTCGTAGCTGAGCACCATTGGAGAGTCGACGACGCGACCTTCCTTGACGACGCCTTCAGCCTTCGTGTTTTTCAACCACTCCTGGAAGCGCGCGAGGAACTGCTTGTTGGCCGGCGTATCGATCGACTGGAAATAGGTCCAGCAGCCGAGTTGGCCCACGAGATCTTTGGCGGGCAAGCTGCGGAATTCGTCTTCCGCGATCGAGTAGGAAACAACCGGGCAGGTGTCGGCGGTCAGACCGGCAGCAGCGTACTCCTTGAAGAACGGAGGATTCGTATCGCCGTTCAACGTGCTGATCACGCAAGCGTCACCGCTCGCCGCGAAGTCCTTAATCTCGGAGATGATTTGCTGATAATCCTTGTGACCGAAGGGCGTGTATTTACCCGCGGAGATGATCTTGCCGGAGCTGTCTTTCTTAAAGCCGCCACCGATGTTCTCCAGCGGAACACCTTTGCTCCGGAGATACTCGAGCAATACGAGGTTGGTCGTCTGCGGATAGACGTAGTCCGTGCCGAGCAGGTAGAACTTCTTTTTGCCCTGCGCGAGGTAGTAGTCGACCGCGGGGATCGCCTGTTGATTCACCGCTTCGGCGGTGTAGCACACATTTGGGCTCTCTTCTTCACCCTCGTATTGGACGGGATAGAAGAGCAGGCCGTTGTCCTTTTCGAACACCGGCAAACAGGATTTGCGGCTGACCGAAGTCCAACAACCGAATACAACCGCGACCTTGTCGACCTCGAGGAGTTGTTTCGATTTTTCCGCGAAGGTGGGCCAATCAGAACCCGGGTCCTGAATGTCGGGAACGATCTTCTTACCGAGGACGCCGCCCTTGGCGTTGATCTCATCGATCGTGAAAAGGAGAATATCGCGCAGCGACGTTTCGCTGATCGCCATCGTGCCGGACAAATCGTGGAGCACGCCGACTTTGACAGTGTCAGCTGCGTGAACCGTGGAAGCAAGGCCGAGCGCGAGCGCACCCGCGGCCAACAAACCAGACATTTTAGTAATCATGAGGAGATTGGGAGGCAAAGCAGTAGCTAGATCGCTGATACACAGCGTTGGGAAAAGTCAGGGGAAACAGAAAAGTTGCGCGGCGTCGAAACCCGGACGCCGCGCAACGAAGTCACTAGAACTTGAAGATACCCTGGAGACCGAGGAACGTCTTGTCCGCGGTGTCCTTGTAGTTGTAGAAGGATACTTCAGCGCGAACGGTCAGGTTGTCGGTGATCTTAGCCGACGGTCCGATGGTGTATTGGATATAGTTGGAACGAGGATTGGCGCCGGCCAACGCAGCCGCCTTGGTGGCGCCGCTCAGCTGCTCGCCGCTGATCCGGAAAACCGTGCTAAGCTTGTCGGTGGCTGCGTAGTTCAAAAACAACAGCCAGTCCCAACCCTTGAAGGCCGGTCCGCCATTCTTATCTGTAACTTCGGCGGCGACCTGAATCTCTTTGTTCACCTGATACTGCACCCAGACGTCGCCCATCCAGACAGAGTGCGGTTGGAATCCACCTGCGGTGTCATAGACCAAGCCAGCCCAGAAGGTGAAATCCTGAATCGCCTTGTAGGTGTAGTAGGTTTCGAACCCAGCGTTGTGCTTCAATTCGCCGTCGCCCTTGGCAAAACCATTGGGAGAATAAACCGAATCGACCACCGCGAAGCCCGCGCCTTGGTCCTTATCACCGTATTCGGCTTTCACGCCGGAGTGATACGCCGGAATCGCACCCAGGTAACCGACGGTCGGAGCGCCGTAAGTGATCTGAGCCATGTTGGGCGTGTCGAAAGCCTCGTATCCCATCCAGCTCAGAAACTTTCCGCCTGTAATGGTGGTGCCATTACCGACGTCATACGTCACGTAGGCATCGAGGACGGTCAGCTCGTTGGTCGGCAGATTGGGCACATAATACAAGCTGATCACGCCGGTGACGGGCTTGAAATTCGCGGTCAACGAAGTCTTTACCGCGTCAGCGCTCGGTGTGTCCTTCGTACCATCGAAAAGAGAGTCCGTGGCCTTGGCGCCTTTCCACTTCTGGTACTCGTAAGATGCAGCTGCATAGCCGCTGATCGAGAAGTTATCATTGATCTTAACATCGGCGTAGGCCGTTGCGGCAAGCGTCAGCACCGAAGCTGCCAGCCCACCGAGTTTGGTCACACGTTTCGTCATAGCGTAGTGTTGTTGGTTGTTAGTAGGAGCGACTCAGCCCCGCGAGTTAGCGACGGGGTGGGCAACTCCAGGCCACTATGAGCAGGATGCTTGCCAGACTATGAATGAATTTTCTCGAAACGGTGAGACCGATCCAGAAACGCCTTGCGTGCCCCGACGATTCTCCCATGGGCCGAACCGGCCCCTCCCCTCGTAGTGCCTAATCCAATACCTGGCTGGCGCTCAGGAAGCGGCTCGAGGATTATCCCGCCGCAGCTCGGCGAAGTTCCCCTTCTCCGAGGCGTGCACAAAGCCCTCTGTCACGCTCTTCAACTCCTCCCAACGCTGGCGGATGGCTTTGGCCTCTTCCTTCGTGATCTGTTGGTCCGCGGCCGCGGTCGCAATGACCTGCAGCATGTCGGCGAACTCCTGCACGATGTCGTTGGTCGCCGGAATCAAAGAAAAGGGATGGGGCTTGGCCGGCGGATTGGAAATGAAGAAGCCGCCCGCGCGCTCACAGACCCATTGAGCAATCCGCCGATCGGCCGAAATTCTCAACAACTGGTCGATCCGATCCAGCGGGTTATTCGCGCCGCTGCCCGAGTCGTCCGACGGCGGCTCCGCCCACTTGTAGATCAGCGAAAGGGAGAGGCCCATGTCTGCCGCGATCTGCTTAGCGCTCGTTTTCTTTAAAACTTCCTTTAGCAGCTCGTGCGATTCCATGTTAAGCGAACGTGCGGGATGGCCGGTTAAAGGCAACTCCGCAGAAAGCCGCTCTGTAAGATTTGGACGGCCTACGTTTTTGCGTGCCCTCCACCCGCGCTATCTGCCAAAAGCCTAGGCAGCTATGAACATTCACGAGTATCAAGCAAAAGCCCTGTTCGAGAAGTACGGCATGGCCGTTCCGAAGGGCGCCGCCGCCAAATCTTCTGCGGAGTTCGACGCCGCACTCGCCTCGCTCCCGGAGGGACCGACGATGGTGAAATCCCAGATCCATGCGGGCGGACGCGGCAAAGGCACGTTCACCAACGGTTTCAAGGGGGGCGTGAAGTTCTGTAAAACCAAGGCCGAGGCCAAGGACCTCGCCGGCAAGATGCTGGGCAACACCTTGGTCACGGTCCAAACCGGACCGGCCGGGCGCAAGGTCCAGACGGTCTACTTTACCGTCGCGAGCGAGATCAAAAAAGAATACTACCTCGCCATCCTCCTCGACCGCGCCACCTCTCGCCCGGTGATCGTCGCCTCGACCGAGGGCGGAGTGGAAATCGAAAAAGTAGCGCACGACACGCCCGAAAAAATTTTCAAGGTCTTCATCGATCCGGCGTATGGACTGGCCGACTACCAGGTCCGCGAGTTGATCTTCAAACTTGGCCTGAATCCGGCCGAGCAGAAGAACGCGGGAAAACTGGTCCGGAGCCTGTATAACATGTTTATGGATACAGATGCGGCGATGGTGGAAATCAATCCGCTCATCACCACTCCGACCGACGAGGTCCTCGCGCTCGATGCCAAGGTCTCCTTCGACGACAACGCGCTCTATCGGCATCCCGAAATCGTCGCTCTCCGCGACCTAAACGAAGAAGACTCGAAGGAAGTCGAGGCCTCAAAATTCGGGCTCAGCTACATCGCGCTCGACGGCAACATCGCCTGCTTGGTCAACGGCGCCGGCCTGGCGATGAGCACGATGGACATCATCAAACATTTCGGCGGCAGCCCGGCGAACTTCCTCGACGTCGGTGGCGGCGCTTCGAAGGACCAGGTCGTGGCTGCGTTTAAAATCATTCTCTCCGACCCGAACGTGAAGGGAATTTTCGTCAACATTTTCGGCGGCATCATGGACTGCAACATCATCGCCACCGGAATCGTCGACGCGGTGAAAGAAGTCGGCCTCAAGCTCCCGCTCGTCGTTCGCCTCGAGGGCAACAACGTCGCGGCCGGCAAGGAAACGCTCAAGAACTCAGGCCTGACCATCGTCTCGGGCGACACCATGGCCGACGCCGCCCAGAAGGTCGTCAAGCTGGTCGCCTGATTCGCCGATCGAACCCTCAACCTCTTTCAAAATGTCCATTCTCGTTAACGAAAAGACGAAGATCCTCGTCCAAGGTATCACCGGTGCATTCGGCGCACGCCATGCGCAACTTTCCCTCGACTACGGCACGCAGGTCGTCGCCGGCGTCACTCCGGGCAAGGGCGGCCAATTCTTCGAACACAAGCAGCACAAGGTCCCGATTTTCAACTCCGTGGCCGAAGCCGCCGCGGCCACCGGCGCCACTGTATCCGTCATCTTCGTACCGCCTCCCTTCGCGGCCGATGCGATTCTGGAGTGCACCGATGCCGGTCTCGATTTGGCGGTCGCCATCACCGAGGGCATTCCAGTCCGCGACATGGTCCGAGTGAAGCGCGCGATGCAGGGAAAAAAGACCCGCCTGATCGGGCCCAACTGCCCTGGCGTCGTCACGCCCGGAACCGGCCCGCAATCCACCGGCGGCTGCCGCATCGGCATCGCTCCGGGTTACATTCATAAAAAAGGCCACGTCGGCGTGGTCTCTCGTTCCGGCACCTTGACCTACGAAGCGGTGTGGCAGCTCACCTCCAAAGGCATCGGTCAGTCGACCTGCGTCGGAATCGGTGGCGATCCGGTCAACGGCACGTCCCACCTCGACGTGATCAAGGCCTTCAACGATGACCCTGAGACTCACGGCATCATCATGATCGGCGAAATCGGCGGCACCGCCGAGGTCGAAGCCGCGAAGTGGATCAAGGCCAACGTGAAAAAACCAGTGGCCGGGTTCATCGCCGGCGCCACCGCTCCGGCGGGACGCCGCATGGGCCACGCCGGCGCGATCGTTGGCGGTTCGGAAGACACCGCCGCCGCGAAGATAGCCGCCTTCCAGGAAGCCGGTATTGAAGTAGCGGTTACACCGTCGGATATGGCTGATGCGCTGATCCGCGCGGCCAAGGCGCGCGGCGTGACCTTGAGCTGAGCATTCCGCCCGAGCCGATGAGCGCTCCTCCCCGGGAGCGCTCGCGTCGCGCGCGTTGCATTCGCCTTAAAGTGACCCGATCCCCGTTGTAGCCGGGGGCGCCGACCCCGGTCCTCGAAGTCCCCGGTGTGAGGCACGATCAGAAGGCCAACAGATCAGTAATTCCTCAGCCCAAGCCATCGGCCTGGCGCAGGGTGCAATCGCCTAGCCGGCGGCCCGTAGGGACGCAATCACTACGCGCGCACCCACCACCACGGATCGCTCGCCAACCCGCACAGCTGGCGCGTTCGTGATCGCACCCCGTTGGGGCGCATAAATCTCATGGCAAGTCGCCCAGCCCGCTGGGCTGGGCTGAGGAATGTCGGCCCGTTGGGCCTTCAAAACCCTGAAAGTTTCCCGGCCCAAGGATCAGTCCAGAGCCGTTTCGATTTAATTGGACGCGTTACAAATCGCGCGGTCCTCTCCGCGCAGGTCGCCAATGGACCAGCTAAACCGAAAAGGCTCTCAAGGTGCAGTCAGAGTGAATCCCAAGGACTCGTACGCAAATACGGAAGAGTCACCGCACCCGAGCAAATCGGAAAAAACCGATGCGCGGCGAGCCGGTTAAAAGTTATCAGGAGATCAATTGCCTGAGCCCCGCCGCGCCGCTCAGGCGAAGCTCAGGTATTCTTTTCCAAAATACGGCACCAACGGAGCAGGGATTTTCACCCGATTGTCTGCCTGAAGATTATTTTCCAACAGGGCCGCAAGAACGCGCGGGACGGCTAAGCCCGAGCCATTTAAGGTGTGGACGAGCTCGGGTTTGCTCCCGTCTTTACCGCGGAAACGGATCTGCGCGCGGCGAGCTTGGAAGGCTTCGAAATTGCTGCAGCTCGACACTTCGAGCCAGCGTTTCTGGCCGGCCGACCAGACTTCCAAGTCGTACTTTTTCGACTGGGAAAAACCGAGATCTCCTCCGCACATCAGCAGCACACGATAGGGCAACTCGAGTTTTTGCAGCAGACGCTCGGCATCAAGGCGGAGCTTATCGAGCTCCTCGTAGCTGGTCGATGGATGCACCCACTTCAACAGCTCCACCTTATCGAATTGGTGAAGCCGATTCAGGCCGCGCACGTCCTTGCCGTAGCTGCCCGCCTCGCGGCGAAAACACGGGGTGTAGGCGCAGCGATACACCGGCAACGCGCTCTCCTCGAGGATCTCGTCGCGAAAGAAGTTGGTCAGCGGCACCTCCGCCGTGGGCACAGCGTAAAATTTATCCGGGACGGTCTCGTACATCTGCCCTTCTTTGTCCGGCAGCTGCCCCGTCGCCGTGGCGCTCGCGCCATTGACGAAGATCGGCGGGCTGACTTCGAGATAACCCGCTTTGCCATCTTCATCCAAAAAGAACTGGAGCAGCGCACGGATCAACCGAGCGCCATCTCCGACGTAGAAAGGAAAGCCCGCACCGGTCACCTTGGACCCGCGAGCAAAATCGAACAGGCGGTCAAAACCCGGAATTTCCCAGTGCGGGCGTGCATGGAGCGAGACAGCCGTGACGTCTCCATGAGTTGCATACACCTGGTTTTCCTCCGGCGTGCGGCCCTCGGGTACGCTGGCGTGCGGGATATTCGGGAGCCCGAGAAGCGCCTGCCGCCATTTTTCTTCGGTCTCTTTCAACTGAACTTCGCGCTCTTTTACCTGAGCCGAAACCGCCTTCATTTCCTGCACCTTGGCGAGAAATTCGGGCGACCCTTTCGGTTTGCTCGCCATCTCGGCATTGGCCGCCTTTTGCGCGCCACGCAGCTGCTCGACCTCCTGAATTTGCGTACGCCAAACATTATCGAGGGCGATAACGGCGTCGAGATCTACGTCCAGGTGCTTCTTGGCGATAGCGGCGCGGACGATGTCAGGTGAATCGCGGAGGAGCTTGGGATCGAGCATGGGTTGTTGGATATGGCGAGCCTTGCGCTCGGAATAAACAGCAAAATGCAGGTCGCAGCCACTCGGGGTAAAAGCCGGCTCCGACCAGAAAGGACCCAGAGAGCACGGAGGCCCGACACCGAGGCCGCAGAGAGGCCAACGGAAGAACAACGGATCTTAAATTTAAGGGTTTTTGAATCCCTATCCTTGGTGTCTGACCTCCGTGCTCTCTGGGTCCCAGGGTCTCTGCACCAAGACGCTCGTGCCCCGTCTTTGTTGCCGAAGAGAACGGTTGCGGGCGCGCGGGGGGTTGCGTAGCGAGACAGCGTTTTGGAGTCACCTTCTCGCATTCTCGTCGTTCGCCTGTCCGCTTTGGGGGACGTTATCCTCGCGCAACCCGCTATGATGGCGTTGCGCGCCCATTTGCCCCAGGCCGAGATCACGTGGGTGGTAGAAGACCGGTTTGCCGCGGTCGCGAAGTGCGTTTCGGGCGTACGTGTGCTGGGGATACGCAAACCCAAACAGCCGCTGCACTACATCGGATTGTGGCGAATGCTCAACCGCGAAGGATACGACGCCATCCTGGCGATGCAGGCCAGCTGGCGGGTCAACCTCCTCTACGCCGGCCTTCGCGCGCCACGAAAAATTGGATACGACGCTCGCCGGGCTCGGGACCGTCAAGGTTGGTTCACCCACGAAACCATTGCCCGGCGCGACGAACACCTGCTCGAGGGCTTTGGTCAATTTGCATCCGCGCTGGGTGCCACCCCGGACGCGTTTCCCCTCTGGCCGTCGTGGCCCATCCAAACGGTGGCCCACTGGTGGGATGCGCTTCGCCTGAACGGCCCGTACGTGGTGGTCCACACCGGCGCGAGCAAACCGGAGCGATGCTGGCCCGCCTACCGCTACGGCGAACTGGCCGCCCGCTTCGCGATTAATCCGGGATTGCCGGTTGTCCTGACCGGCGGGACCTCCGACCCGGAGCGCGCCGCCGCCCTCGCCTTTCGTACCGAGTGCCCTCGGGCCATCGATCTCACCGGCAAGACCTCCCTCGACCAGCTGCGCATCATGGTCTCGCGCGCGGCGGTGGTGGTCAGTCCCGACACCGCCGCGGTGCACCTCGCCCGAGCCAACGAAGTGCCCGTGGTGGGCCTCTACGCGGTCGCGCGCTCGGCCCTGAGCGGACCGTACCGGAAAAACGACTACACCATCGATCGTTATGCTGAAGCGGTGCAGCGCTACGCTCGCAAAGATCCGGCCTCAGTCGACTGGCATTTCCGCGTTCACCATCCCGACGCCATGACGCTGATCGAAGCGCCGCAAGTTTGGTCGATGATCGAAAAAGCCCTGATCGAGCACGCCCGATCCTCGCAGTTGTGATTGGGTGGGTGGTGGCTCCGGCGAGGTGTAGATTTGCGGACGGGAAGTTACGGTGGTGACTGAGGGTAACGAGTAGTTTGCAGTTGGTAGTTGGTAACACCTCAGCCAGCGTAGCGCTTTACTAACTACAAATTGCCAACTACCAACTGCTCCCCCCTCGCTCGCACCAAGCAGATACTAACCGCGAACACCCTACGCCCGCAGAACGAAAAACCTCACTTCCGCCCCTGCAACCCGGGAAAATTCGGCGCCAATTTGCGCAGCTCCTCGGTTCGCCGAGTGGCTTCGGTTTTCTCGTCCAGCTGTTGGTGGGCCAAGATCAAAGCGTATAAGGTGTCGGGGTCGTCGGGAATGACTTCCAGTGCTTTGAGGAGTTGAATTTTCGCCGGCTCCGCGCGTTTCATCGCCACGAGCGCCATCCCGTAGTTGCGGTGAAGAACCCAATCGTCGGGATGAGAGGCGATTGCCTGCTCGTAAACGGAAAAAATCGCCGTGGCGCTCTCTGGTCGTGCGAGGAGCTCGGCGGCATGCGCATCTCGGCGCGCGTAGCCGGCAACGCGCTCATCGTTGTTTGATTGCGAGGTGAAGGGCGGGCGCTTCAGACGCGCGAGCATTTCCTTCCCGATCATCGCCTGCTCATAGGTGGTGAAGGCGAGGAGGCCGCGCACTTGATCGGCGGTCAGCAGCTCTGCGGACGTTTCCTGATTCGAAATCCGCCCGCGGCGATGAAGATCGTTGGTCACCGCGCGGAAGAGCTCCTTCGCCGCGATGTAGGTGCCGCGAAAACTCAGGTGCACGTGTTCGTAGAGCATTTCGTCGCCGAGAATTCCTCCCGGGGTCTGAGCTTCCGCGGCTTTGACCAAGTCCACCAACTCGACTGGATCACCCGCCGTGCTCGCCACCCGACGGATGGTTTCGTTCAGCCGCGAATCGGTGCGAAAACGCAGCACGTCCAAATCGAGGGCCCGCTGAAATTCTCCTTTGGCTTCCGCCGGCCGCCCCGACCGGAGGAGCACACGAGCGAGGCGGAAGTGAGTTTCCGCGAAACCTTCGTCCAGCGCGATCGCCGCGCGAAGATGCCGCTCCGCCGAGTCCCAATTCGCAGTAGTGGTGTCGGCGATACCGGCGTCAAGCTCGGTCGTCCACTGGGCCAGCTGCGATGAATCCAGATCGCTCCGGTGCCGCGATTGAAACGGCGCGAAATCTCGTTGATTGGTCAGAACCGTGGCCAGTATCACCGCGGCTCCGGCGTTTTTGCCCGCGGCGGCAATGGAGCGAAGGTTGGCCTCGAACATCTGCTCGGTGGTCGTCAATCGGGGATCGTCGGCGGAAATCTGGTGCTGCAAAAACATCTGCATCCCACCCCAGTCTTCCGTCGCGCCCGAGGTTTTCTTCGATCGTCGCGCCAAGGCGGTCAGCGCCTGGCCCACCCGCAAGCCGCGCAAATAAACCGCAGCGCGCACCGCGACCGGCGAGCGTAAGACCGGAGTGAATACCGTGCCCGGCCCAAAGGGGCCGATGACCTCGTTATTTCCCTCATAAACCACAAATAGATCCGGCTCCAGTTTGGCACAATCGTCCGCGATGCCTCGGACCACGTGCGAGTTGATCGCCGTCACCCCCGCATTGATCACCTCGAAGTGAAGCTTTGGATACGCCGCGCGCAACATCGCTTCGAGCGCCCGGGCAATGGAGAACGAAGGCTCGGGATCGCCCATTGCGGCCGAACTTCCGAACACGAAAATCCGGTAAGTATCCGGGGCCTTTTTCTCTTCCAAGCGAAAAGGTTGTGGCCGGCGCATCAGCTCGGGCGCGAAAAACGGCGCGGTGACCCACCAATTCTCCCGTATCCAAGAATGGCCTGCAGGGTCCTTCTCGACTCGCCAAAATCCAGGCGCATGGCCGTAACCCGCCAGCCGCAGGCAAACCTCCAGACCGCCGAGCGCGATACCGCCTAGGACAAGGGCGAAGACGAGTCCCAGCACCGCCTTTTTTGGCCAAGAGGAACGAGGAGCGGTCATAGTGCGGGCGTGCTACGTGAGATTGATGGTGGAGCGACCCGTCCCGGGGCGCTTCTGTGACGTTTCCCACACTCCCGACGGCGCTCTCGTTTCATCAAAACAACGAATAGATGAAAGGTGAGATCGTGGATACGCCGACGATAAGGAGGGCAATCAACAACAACAGCACGATCAGAGGAGCGATCCACCAGATCTTGTTCGCCCGGGCGAAACCAAAGACGTCGCGCAAAAGCTGGGAAAGGTGGCGAAGGAAAGACATGGATAACCAAGAATAAGTACGAGGGACACGAATCCATACACACGATCTCCCGCCGCGGAAGAATTAATCGCAGACGATCGCAGGGGTAGCGTGGGCGGAAGGTGGCGCGACCCGTCCCTGGGGCGCTCGTGCGACTCCGCCGTCGCAGAGATGCGTCGGCCCACCTCAACCTAACTCGCGCGGGTATCCTTCTTTCGAATCCGTCAATTGCGTCTTTCTGCGACTAAAAAACTGCCTTCAATCGGCCGCAAAGGTCGGTTTCTTCACGGCGCGTAGAATCGCTGGATCGATCGTTGATTTTTCGAGGAAGAACCCACCCAAAGCGAGGGAATCCATGGCGGTGGTGAGAAAACAATCGATCGCCTCGCGCGGATGGCAGACCGGAGGTTCGCCACGGACGTTGAAGGACGTATTGATCATCACCGGACAACCGGTCAGGCGCTCGAAAGCCATGAGCACCGCATGCAGCAGCGGGTGGGTCGCCCGATCCACCGTCTGGATACGCGCCGAATAGTCGACATGGGTCACGGCTGGGATATCGGATCGCAGGGCATTGACCTGCGCGAGGAGGTCGGGGTCTCCGGTCGTTCCCTCCAAGGCGATTCGACGCTCCGGTTTGACCGGGGCGGTGAACAGCATGTACGGGGATTCACCGGCGAATTCGAAATAGTCGCTGACCCGCTCCGCCAACACGATCGGAGCGAAGGGCCGAAACGACTCCCGTTGCTTGATCTTGAGGTTCATCGTGCGCTGCATGATCGGCGAGCGCGCATCGCCCAAAATCGAACGTCCGCCCAGCGCGCGCGGCCCGAACTCCGCGCGGCCCTGAAAAAAGCCCACGACCGCGCCCTCCGCCACCCGCCGCGCCACGCGTTCGACCAAAGCCTCCGATTCAAGCCGCTCCGCCGCGAGGCCGCGCTCGGCCAAAACCGCGGCAATCTGCGTGTCGCTGAATTCCGGACCGAGAAAGGCCCCACCCATTCCATCCCGTCCTTGCGGATTAGCTCTCGGCCGCGCCAGACCCAAATGATAATACGCCAGGGCCGCGCCGAGGGCACCGCCTGCGTCGCCCGCCGCGGGTTGCACCCAGATCTTTTTAAAAGGCCCATCGCGAAGCAGCCGACTGTTCGCCACGCAGTTCAGCGCGACCCCGCCCGCCAGGCAGAGATGGGTTTCGCCCGTTTCGTGATGAACGGTCCGGCCGATACGCAGGACGATCTCTTCGGTGACCTCTTGAATCGAACGCGCCAAATCGCACTCCCGCGCGGTGATGGGTTCTTCGGGACGCCGCTCCCGACCGCCGAAGAGCGCCGCAAAACGGGCGTTGGTCATGCGTTCTCCGCGCAGATAACCGAAGTAGTCGAGGTTGAGCCGGAAAGAGCCGTCGCTTTTCAGATCCAGCAGGTTCTCCAAGATCGTGTCTCGAAAACGCGGCCGACCATAAGGGGCCAAGCCCATCAGTTTGTATTCGCCCGAATTGACCCGGAAGCCGCAGAAGTAGGTGAAGGCCGAATACAAGAGCCCGAGCGAATCAGGGAAACGCATCTCGCGCAGAAAATGAAGTTGGTTTCCCTCCCCTCGCCCAAACGCCGTGCTCGTCCACTCGCCCACCCCATCGAGCGTGAGAAACGCCGCCCGGGAAAACGGCGAAGGGAAAAAAGCGCTGGCAGCGTGTGACTGGTGATGGCTGGCGAAATGAATTTTCCCCCGCACTTCGCAGCCCAAGGCCCGCAACGCGGTTTCGATTTGATAAGGAATCCAAAGTTTCTCCCGCAACCAGCTCGGCAAGGCGGCCGCAAAGGCCGGGAATCCCCGGGGCGCCGCCTCGAAAGCAGTGGAGAGAATTCGCTCAAACTTGAGCAGGGGCTTCTCGTAATAAACCACCGCATCCAATGGTCCTCCCGCTCGGCTTAGACAAAACTGAACCGCCTCTCGCGGAAACGAGGCATCATGTTTGATCCGGGTGAACCGCTCCTCCTGCGCCGCGGCCACCACAACACCGTCCTCCACCAAGGCGGCCGCCGAATCGTGATAATACGCACTGATACCGAGGATACGCATGCCGGGCTTCAAAACTGGCGCTGAAACGCATCGCTCGGATCGTCGTTCCCGCAGGTCTGCCAGTATGTATTGCCGGATGTACTACGGTGACCCCGGTGCTTTCCCCGGAGAGCAAAAAGAAGCCGCCCGGGAGTGAAGACCAAAGCAAAGACCAGCCCCAAGACCACCCAGGAAAACGCCCTGACCGTGCGCTCTTGCAACCCGTCGAGCACCCGACCGAACGGCGCGTACGCGCGCGGTGTCGCGACCGCCAAGAGGCACAAGCCTCCGGCGAAAATCGTGAAGCCCAGCGCCCAAAGTGCCCTGGTTTTCCAAAGCACGACGCTCGCTCCCAAAAGCATCGCAAGAGCGCGGATGGCTTGACGCTTAGGACGGAACGGAGAAGACGGGAAGCGAGTGGTCACACGGTAAAAGACGGAAAGCGAATCCGGCCCTAAACCGACGTTGCTGGCAAGCAGAGCATGCTAACAATCGGTTCGATCAAAGCCACATATTCAAAATAAGACCCAACGCCGGGTCTAATATACACGGGTGGAATCGCCCACCCGCCACCTCGCCCCGAATAGCGAATCGACTCCCACGATAAACCAAATTGAGCTTGAGATTTCCACTTGAATGCGGGCTTCGGATCAGTCCTTTGGGTGGTTTTAAAAATGTCTTTTTCTCTTTCACGGGCTCGGGTCCTATACTCCACAAAAAGGCCGGCCCTGATGGGAGGAATAGTGTACGGGCTATTTTTGTTGGTTTTATTTCCCGGCGGGGTGCCCGCGCTCAACGACGACTTTGGTTATTATAGATCGGTCATCCAAACCCTGCAACACGGCCGGCCATGGACCGACGATTGGCTCGAACCTTGGAGTGCGTCGTTTGCTGGCATCAGCGCGGTTCTATTTCGCCTGACGCATAGTTTTTATCTTTGTACCTACGGGTTCTTGGCCCTTTTGGGGGCAGTCAGTTTTTGGGCGAGCGTGTCATTGTTTCGCGCCCGCGCGTTCCATCCCACGGCGGCGCTGGCCTCTTCCGCACTGCTTCTCACCTTTCCTACTCTTTTGTGGAAAAGTATAGAGTTCACTGGCGTAGCACTCTACCTGCCTTGTCTTCTGGGGGCCCTGTTATATGCGGAACGAAAAAACTGGGGAGGGTTTACGGCTTTTTGGTTGATCGCCCTGGCATCGAGGCAAAGCGCCGCGGTTTGGGGCGTATTGCCGGCGGCTGAGCTGGTACGCCTCATCTACAAACCGAACTCAGGCCGAGGAGAAAAACTTTGGAGCAGTGGATCTGCCCTGCTCAGTGGTTTGGCGTTGGTCGCGCTCCTTAAATTTGGGATGAACAAGACCTACGCCCAAAGTGTGAAGACCGATCTGCTTTTCGCGCATTGGCCCCACCTCGGCGCGTTAAAAATCGTCGTGCTCGGCCTCGGCATTTTTTTATGCAGCGCTGGACTGTCTCGTTACCTCGTCCAGCCAGCGCGAAGCGAAACTGAAAATCCCGCTACTCTCCGTGGAGTGATGATCGCGGGCGGTCTCGCCGCGCTTGCTTATTTTATAATCCAACCATTGCTCCCGTTCCTTCAGGTCGAACATCGGTTGTTTTCGGAACCCGTCAGCGGCTGCTATTTATTTATTCTCCTCGCACTCGCGATCGCCGGATGGCTCGGTCGAGGGCTCGCGCTCCGCAGCGACTATTTATTAACTGCTCTGGCCAGTTTGATATTAGTTTCCACCAGAGACCAAGTCTGGGATTATTATTATATCGATGTTGGTATTCTTGGGTTGTTTGCCACCACCTCCGGAGCCGTGGACTCCGAAAACATAAAGGCAAATCGGTTGAGGGCCATCATCCCTCTAGCGCTCCTCGGAGGCTGCAGCCTGATCTTTGTTTTGGCGATGAAAGGGACCCTCGACCGCGGCTGGGCCCTTTGTGACGTCACTGAGAAAGCTTTGCGGGCGGGCAAGATGACACGCGCAGAATTATCCTTCGCCCCGTTTGGGTATGCCGGATGGCACCTCTACCCGTATTCCATCGCGCCTGAAAGAACCAAGGAGACAACGCTGGATGGGTTTGGACGCTATTTCATTCCCGGCGCCGTGGAAGTGGGTCAGGGCTACTCGAAACTTCTTCATCTTTTCCCTCGATTCAGGCACGAACCGCCGGGAGACCGAACCCACCTTATCGCCTCGGGAGAATACAGGTACCTGTGGTTGTTTCGCGCAAAGTTTTTTCTCCTACGCTTTCACACCGAGCAGGACGCACCACCCCGGACCTCGCTGCCAACTGCAGACAAAGACTTTAGTTTATTCCCATTGAATGATGGAGAATGGAGCCAGCTTATACAGGAGCTGCCGACCTCTCGCTAGCGCGTGATTTCTGCTCCGTTCATTCGCCTAAACACGAGGCAGCTCGTTGCCGAGAATGAATGCTCTAGACCACGTGCCTCCCACGCCTGTATCCAAGATAACACTATAGCGTCTTAACGGGTGTTGTTAGTCGCCGTGAGCTGAGATCGGCGTGCCTGTCTATAGATCTAAACGCAAAAAAGGAGGGCGATTGCTCGCCCTCCTTTTGGAGAAACAACTTAACTTTCAGCTACGATCTCAGAGGTCGATGCCGAAGGTCAGCTCGTAACGAATGTCGGTCGGGACTTCATAACGGTTCGTTGCGCGAATCGTGCTGGATCCCGTGGCTTGCCAGCCTACGAATTCTTTCTGCTTCGTGATGTTCTTCACGTTGAGCTGAATGATCGAATTGTAGCCGGCGAACTTGGTCCGGAAACCGGTGAAGGCTTCCAGATAGGTCGTGCTCGGATTATAACGAGCAGCTCCACCGGGACCATTATAGTCCTGGAGCGCCTTGCCTGCGAGTTGCAGACCCACGCCAACATACAACCCTTTCAGCTCGCCGTCGGCAAAGGTGTACTTGTTCAACATCGCAAACTGCTGCTTGATGTGGCCAATGGTAACCGTCCCAATATCAGAAGCGATGGGCGACTCGACCACCTTCACGTCATTGTTGGCATAGCTCAGTAGAATTTGCCAATTGCGGGTTGCCTGCACGACGCCGTCGATTTCAAAGCCCTTCGAACGTTGCTTACCAGCGGGGAAGAAATCACCGTTAGCTAGCAAGTCGGTGCGGGTTTTGCCGGGGAAGTCAACCAGCCGTTGGGCTGCCGTATCCGCGTCCCAACGACTGGTGTCGCGGTTTTCTGCGGGCTTCACCTGTTTGCCACCACCTTTTTTCGTGATGTTGTAGTAGCTGACCGTGCCGCTGAAGCGACCGTCGTCGACATCGAACTTAAATCCGCCTTCATAGCTCGAGCCGGTTTCGGGAGGCATCTGCGTGCCGAAGCTGTTCTTGTCGGTCGAGGGGAAGAGCGATGTACCGTGAACCAAGAAAACCGAGTATTCCTTCGTGATATCAAAAACACCGCCAACCATCGGGGAGTTTTTAGAAACCTTGGTAACGTTGGCCGTGGTAGCCTGGCCGTTCGCCCATTGCACCAACTTCAGGTTCGTGCGGTTGATGCTCAGATTGAGCTTCAACCGATTATCGATCATTGATCCCTGCCAGCTGGCAAAGTAATAATCGTTTCCATTGGTCTCGTGCGTATAACCGTTTCCATCCGTTACAGGGTGGAGATCGGTCGGAGGTGCGAAAGGAATGTTAATCGGAATTCCCGATTTCACCTGATAGCTGAGCAACTGCTGTGCGGGCGATCCCGCCTGAGTCATCGAACGAGAAACGAACTTCTCCGTCCAAACGTTCGATCCGAAGGTGAAGGTGTTCTTCACTGCGTCCAGGTTCAGCTTATAAACCGCGGTCGCACCATAGGCGTGCATCGTGTTGCTCCAATCACGGTAACTATAACCGGACTGAATCGACTCGGCTTTGGTCACCGGATCAATAATCCAGCCACCGCCGGCTTCCCAGCTATCCGCGCCGCCGCCACCGTTTGCATCCCAGCCATCACCGTCGATCTGCTTGCGATCGGAGAACTGGATATAGCCGGTGAGTTGAAGATCTTCGCCGACTTTTTGGACTACACTGCCCCGATAGAGCTTTGTATCCAAAGAACGCATATTGCGCCCGTTGGACCAATTCCAGGTCCAGGGAATCTCAGGGTGCGTAATTTGAAGGGGAACGTCTGAACCGTTGTCGAGCGCAACTCCCGCGGCATTCGTCTCGCCTCGGCTAAAATAACCGAGACCGTTTGGTTTTTCGCGGTAGCCGAGTTCACCCAGGAATTTGAACTGGGTGTCCGGCAAGGGCAGCCAATCCAAGTTGATCTGCGAATAACGAACTGCGCCCTTAGAGTGGGCGCGCTCGTCACGGCTTTTCACGTCAGCTCCGTTGTAGCGGATACCGACTTTGCCACCGCTCAGCGTGCCCGAGAAGTTCGCGTCAACCGTACCACGCAGTTCACTTTCGTTGTCCGCCATAATGCGGAGCGAGGTGAAGTTCTTGGTGAAATCGACGTCTTTGCTGATGCTGTTCATCACGCCACCAGCATAGGACAAACCGTAGAGAGCAGCCGCCGGACCTTTCACGATTTCGACGCGGGCCAAACCCTGCGTGTCGATCGGATCGTATTGGCGAATACCGTCACGGAGACCCCAGTTCTGCACGAATCCGCGGAAGAGAAACGCGTTGAAGGATTGCTGAATGGGATTATCGGATCTGGCATCAGCTCCACCGTTGACCATCGAGGCGTTGTAGCGTTCGAGATCGACTTGATTGGTGATGCTGAGATCTTCGTAAAGGTCCTTGGTGAAGACCTGGATGTTCAAGGGAACATCTTTGATCGGAGTGTCGCTGCGGGTCGCAGCAATCGAGTTCGAGGCACGATAACCGTAGTCGCGGTCAGTCGACACGTTGAACGTCGAGAGCTTAACGATCTCGCCGTCGGTGGAGGTTTTCGAGCCGTCGGGTGTGGTCTGCGCTGACAGAGCAGACGCCAGCAACGACGAAACCACGACCGCCATCGGCGTGGAATATCGTCTGATTACAGTTCTTGGTCTGAGGCTTTGCATTCGGATGTGGTGTGTCGCTTGGTAGACTACTATGACTGGAAGAAGCGCACAGGATTCCAATCAACGCGCACCGCCGGAAACCCAAAGGGCCACCGCGGTGCGAGGGGAAAATAAAGTGATGCTAGCTACGGGATAAATGTAGTGGAAACGACAGGACACGGTTGTGGGCGTGACTGACGCAGGGTGGATGTGCTTCCTAGGAATACACCTCGCAATGGGAGGTCCACTCTGTCGTTAGAGACTAACGCTCTGTCGTTAGAATGAACTCATCAACAAGTTCCGTTAACCGATGATTTCAAGTATGCATAAAGTGGATTCAAAAAGCCTTGTATCCACCTCCCCTTTACAGGGCCCAGAAAAACCTAAGCTGCCCTAGCACGCCGACATACGCAGGGTCTTTCCGTCACCGGCAAGAGCGATGGAGCTGCAGCCAATATTCAATAAAACCCTACAGCCGGTGGTGTTGGGGCGACTTTCCAAAACGCTTTTTGAACTGCCGGGAAAAAAAGTGCACGTGATTGTAGCCTAAACGTTGCGCGACTTCCCGGGCCGTCAGTTGGGTTGTGCGCAAGAGCTCTGCCGCCCGATTGAGGCGAATTTGAATCTGGTAATCCAGAGGTGAGCGACCGGTCATGGTTTTGAACCGGCGGCGAAAGGTCGCGTAACTCATGCCATACCGCCGGGCCATATCCGGCCAATCGATACGCTCACTCGCGTGCGTGAGGATATCTAGCCGGGCGCTTTCCAGCCGGGGCTTCCCCGCTGGTTCCGCCGTGCTCGATGTGCCGCGGTGAAGGAGGGCGATCACTTCTAACAAACGCACGCCCAAGAGTGACCTCGTTCCAACCTCGGGCCAGGCCGTGACATTTTTCGCTAAGTCCGTCATCCGTTGGCTCAGTTTTTTTGGATCGGGGGCGGTCACCACCGGCTCGGTCGGGGAAAACAAAGTTGTCATCAGGTGAGTGGCATATTCACCCGAAAACCCCACCCAAGTCTCCGTCCACCCGGAGCTCAGCGTGGGACGGTACCGATGCCACTCTCCCGGAAAGAGGATAAATGCCTGCCCCGCCCTCACCGGCCTCCGTCCACCTCGGCGGGTCTCGAGCACGCCATGACCCTCGCTGATCAGAATGATTTGGAATTCCTTCAATACCCGCCCTTCGCCCCAGAGGAAATGATAACCCTCGGGGTGTCCAGCCGGTGGATACGGCGACTGGGGAGGAATCGCCGCTCTTCCCGCGTCGAGCAAAAAAACCCCCCAAACTTCGTCCTCGCGTTCTTGCGGCAGATAGCGAAAGGCCGGGTGGGCAGAAGTAAGGCGGGACATACGGTGAGCAAAAAGTGTATGCCTTGCCGCCGCAGAGTGCATTCCCAAAGTTTGGGAATCGTGCTAGGCTGTTCACCCGCTGAACGGACTCGTTTCGCGCTTTTCCTGATTGGCCTCAGTTTGGTTTTTAGGGTCTGAGATGAATGGCAAAGTTAGCCACTGTTTCGTCGGATTTATGAATTTGGTTCGAATGTAGGTGGGGTGCCCTCACCCCGCGCAAACGTCGCTCTGCAGAGGCGGCTTCGCCGTCGCAGGGTGAAGGCACCCTGCCTACATCTGACTGTTCAGCGATGATAGGTCGCTTAACTTAGTGCCATTCGGGTCTGAGATTTCCGGCTTGAGCACTCCTAAGAGTAATCAATCGAGGACGTTTCGGAAACGTCGTTCTGCGCTCCTCCCTTTCAATTCTGATCGATTTTCTTTTCCCTCCATGAACGCCTACACTCTCGCCCAAGAGCAATACGCCGCCGTCGGCGTCGACACCGAAGCCGCTCTCTCGACCCTCAGCCGCATTCCCATTTCCCTGCACTGCTGGCAAGGGGACGACGTGGGCGGTTTCGAAAAACCCAATGCCACTCTCTCTGGCGGGGGCATCCAGGCCACGGGAAATTACCCGGGCAAGGCGCGCACGATCGACGAACTCCGCGGCGACTTGGACTTCGCTTACAAACTCATTCCGGGCAAACACCGCCTCAACCTGCACGCGCTTTATGCGGATCTGGGGGGACGCAAAGTCGAGCGAAATGCTTACACCGTAAGGGAATTCCAGAGCTGGATCGACTGGGCCAAGGCCCGCGGCCTGGGCATGGATTTCAACCCTTCTTATTTCGCGCATCCCTTGGCCGACAGCGGCTTCACTCTCTCCAGCCCCGACGCCGGGATTCGGAAATACTGGATCGAGCATGGCATCGCCTGCCGCAAAATCGGGGCGGAAATCGGACGTCAACTCGGCAGCACCTGTGTCACCAATGTCTGGATACCCGACGGCTACAAGGACATTCCGGTCGACCGGGTCGCGCCTCGCCTCCGGCTCGAAGAAGCACTCGACGCCCTTTTCGCCGAGAGGATCGACCCCAAGCACAATCTCGACGCGGTCGAGAGCAAGCTCTTCGGCATAGGGTCAGAGAGCTACGTCGTCGGATCTCATGAATTCTACCTCGGCTACGCGGTGAAACACCAGAAACTCTACTGCCTCGACGCCGGTCACTTTCACCCCACCGAACAACTGCATGATAAAATTTCTTCGGTCTTGATGTTCGTTCCCGAGCTCCTGCTGCACGTCAGCCGCGGGGTGCGTTGGGACAGCGATCATGTGGTGCTCTTCGACGACGCGACTCGTGGAATTATGGAGGAGGTGGTCCGAGGCGGTTTCCTTTCCCGCACCCACATCGGCCTCGATTTCTTCGACGCTTCGATCAATCGCATCGCCGCTTGGACGATTGGCACGCGCAACGCCCTCAAGTGCCTGCTCTCCGCCTTGCTCGAGCCTCGTCAACAGCTCCTCCAGGCAGAAAATTCCGGAGATTTCACCGGTCGGCTCGCGCTGCTCGAAGAAGCAAAAACCCTGCCGCTCAGCGCGGTTTGGGACGAACACTGCCGCCGTCAAAATGCACCCGTCGGCGCCAAGTGGCTCGACGAAGTCCGCTCCTATGAACGGACCGTATTGGCAAAACGGTGACGAAAACGCGCTGAAGCCCCGCTCGCGCCCGTGAGCGGGTCACCCCTCTCAGGCGAGGTTGTCCTGAGCAGACGGATACACGAACGGATTTACCCGTTCACTTTTTCTCTTCCGCTTTCGGGGTCGCGGCCGAGATCCAGCGAATGACGTGATAGGTCACCGGAGTATCTCCCGCGTTGCGCATGCCGTGAAGGTCGTTGGACCCAAAGAAAATCACCGAGCCGGGTCCGGCCTTCTGCACCTTCCCGTTGATTATCACCTCCAGGGTGCCTTCTCGCACGATCACGAGTTCCTCATCGGGGTGACGGTGGGGCGCATGTGACGCCTCACCTCCTTTGATCGTCGTCGCGTGAACTTCGAGGTTCTCCAATGTAGCCGTGGGCGTGTCGAAAAATGGCCGTTGAGATCCCACAATGGTTTTTTTCTCCGTACACTCTCCCCACGAAAATACAGACGAGGACAATTTTCCGGAGCTGTGAGACTGAGCAATTCCGACCGCACCCAACGTCGTCCCGGCGGCTAAAGCTGCGACCGTAATCTCACGTGCCACTTTCTTCATGGCAAAAGGCTAGTCTTCTTCCGCTCCCGTGCAACGGCGGAAGCGGAAACGAGAACCACGCGGAGTTTATCCTTATCCAGCCTTCAACTACCGAAACACCCGATGGGCATCGCGGGTGGAGCTATCTCGGCCCGACTGAGGTGCCGCACTGTTATTATTGCCGGCGTCATTATTCCGCTGCACGGGGGCGGCTGCAGGCGCGGCGGCCGCGGGCGCGGACGCTGGGGCCGGCGCGGGATGATATTCCCGAACCGAGCCGGTCACTGGCGCGCTCGGCGTCGGCGGGCGGTTGTAGCTTTCCACATGCTGACGCGAGGGTTGAGGCTGAGGCATCACCCGCGCTTCCACCGGAGGCGCCACGTGCTGAGGCGCCGGAGGGCCGATTTCATGCGGGTAGGTGCGTGGTCCTGCCACATCCACCGGCCGCGAAAGACGATGCTCTTGAAGCTGGTGCCAATTCTGGCTGCTGGGAGGAGTGGGATTGGAAGCGGGCGGAGCCACCACCGCCGGAGAAGAGGGGACGGCGGCCGGAGGTGTAGTGTGATTGTCGATACGCGATACCGGTACACCAGGCGCCGGGTTTGGCCGCGCGTATCCGCCGCGCCGATCGCCGGCATTGCGGTTTTCGCCGTCGGCCCGCGGAAGAACCGTCGACGCCGTAACGTTCGCTCGGCCATTCTCGCGATTTTCCCAGGTGCGACGGCCTTCCTGACCGTGGCCATTGGGTGGCGGCTGCCCATGATTTTCGGTCTGCCGAAGCCAAACGCGTTGCTGATCGTTTCGAGTTTGCTCGCGTTGCCGTTCTTCCCAACGCCGATGATCCTCGTCGCGCCGGTCGTCGTGAGAGATCACGATCTCCCGAGGACGCACGACCGGGACCGGCCGATAATCGTGCCGAGATTGATTGTGGACGTATTGCCAGTAATGCGGACTGGGCCTCCACGGCTGGACCACCACCGGAACCAGGGGATCGCGGGCCCGCCAGTGCCAGCCTGGATGGTATCTCCACCCCGGTTGGCGCTCATAGACCACCACGCGATGGCTGTTCCAATCGCAATCGTAATGAAGCCAGCTGCCGACCGCAAAACCCGCGCCAAAAGATATCCAAGAACCGTATACCGGACGACGCTCGACCAAGATCTCTGGATCGTAAGACGGAACATAGAGGGTTTCTTCCTGAGCGGGCTCTATATAGACGTCCTGATCGCGGACCATGACTTTCTGCTCGGGCGTATCTTTCAAGAGGCCAGCCGCCTGCGCCTCCTTGCGCAGAGTTTGGACGGTGTTCATGACCTCGGCGGGCTGAACGGCGAAGGCCTCGCCCACCTCTTTTGTCCAGACGAGGTTTTCGTCCATCCATTTCACCACTTCCGGATAACGGGCGAGAGACTTCACGCTCTCGTCCCACGGCTGACTATCGACCTCTTTTGGATCTCCCTGAGAGGCCAGGTAACGTGCGGCCAAGACGAGATCGGAAGCGTCGGTTGAAGCCGGTAGAATCAGACTAACGAGCGCGTCTGGATACAGAGCGATCGGTGCGAGAAGTTTCCGAAGATCCTCTGGCGACCTTTTGGGAGCCCCTCCCTCCACAGCAGGTTGAGCGAGCGAAAGGCCCGCTATCAACAGTCCCAACAGGACAGATAAAAGCGTTTTCATAGCAGGTGGTAACAATCTCCTTGGACACGGAAGACTTCCCCGTTGTGCCGTGATGGCCATCTCCATCCAAGGCACGGTCTTTAAGAACGCTTGTAATTGATTTAAAATAACTTGCGTAGAAAATTCGCGCGTTTAAACTCTTGGTTCAAAAATATATTTCCTGTCGGATCCCACCAGACAACGTCCGTCGGCTGTCCCTTACTTGATTGATCCTTAAATCAGCCGGATTAGCCACGCGCTCTGCTCGTCGGCAACGCCGAAAATTCGCGGGAAAGATCGACTTATCCGTATTCAGCCAATAACTACCCACGGTTGTCCCACGGTCCTCACCTTGCTCTCACCCGCCCCGCGCGCGCGTCTCAGGCGGCGGCTGCCCTGAATCGGCCGCATGCTTGGTCAGGGGGAATGTCCTAGGAACCGTCAACCCGCCGCCCGGTCCCGTTTTCCACCCTTATGCAGCTCCTTTCCGCTTCCGCATCGCATGCGGGTTTTGGCCGTCGCGGTGTATCCGCCGCGGCCTCACTTCGCCCATGAAAATCGGCGACCAAAGCTCTCGGTTTTCCAGTTTCATCACCTTAGCCACGTTTGCCTTGGTCGTCGGCATCCTGAAGATCGCCGAAGAGGTTTTCATTCCAATCGCGCTCACCGTGATGTTGAGCTTTCTGCTCGCGCCCTTCGTGGTGCGCCTGACCCGCTGGGGTTTGCCCAAAGCTCTCGCGATTCTTCTCACCGTCACCGTGGTCTTCACCGTGATCGGAGGGGTCAGCTGGATCATTTTCACTCAAACCGTCTCGTTGATCCACCAGTTGCCGGACTACGAGGGAAACATTCGGCAAAAGATCACCGCCTTAAAAGCGCCTCATGGTCCCGGTGGCACAGAGCGAATGGAGACAATGGTGAAAACGCTCCAGCACGACCTGGAAAAAGGCGCGCTTGAGGAAGGCAAGACGACAAAGCCCAATGGCTCGGCGGAGCATCCCTTGCAGGTGGAAGTGAAGAACTCTCCGCCGTCGTCCATCGATACGATTCGCTCGCTGATTCGTCCGGTCATGGCGCCGCTCGGCACCGCCGCAATCGTGATCGTGTTTGTCATCGCGATGCTCTTCCAACGCGAAGATCTTCGCGACCGTTTCATCAACGTCGTTTCCGCCGGCAAACTGAACCTCGCTACCCAGGCGCTGGACGACGCGTCGCGCCGGGTCACGCGGTACCTTTCCATGCAGCTGGTGGTCAACGCGAGCTACGGCATCCCGATCGGGGCCTGCTTATATTTTATCGGAATCCCCAACGCTCTTCTCTGGGGCGTGCTCTCCACCCTGCTTCGTTTTATTCCCTTCCTCGGCCCGTGGGTCGCCGCCGCCTTTCCGATCGTCCTCGCAGCGGCCGTCGATCCGGGTTGGGCCAAGCTGGGCTACACCCTTGCGGTCTACGCCGTGATGGAGGTCGTGAGCAACAACATCGTCGAGCCCTGGTTGTATGGAGCGAGCACCGGGATTTCCAATTTGGCGCTGATGATCGGAGCCGTGTTTTGGACGTGGCTCTGGGGCGTGCCCGGATTGTTTCTCTCCACCCCGTTGACCGTGTGCCTCATGGTCCTGGGCAAGTACCTCACCGGGCTTCAATTCCTCAGCGTGCTCCTCGGCAGCGAGCCCGTGCTCGAGCCGTCGGCTAAACTGTATCAGCGGATGTTGTCGATGGACTCGGACGAGATGCACACCATCGCGGTGAAGTACGTCGAGGAACGTTCGCTGGAGGAATTCTACAACGATGTATTCATGCCAGCCCTACTGATGTCGGAAGAGGACCGGCACAGCGGCGCCCTCGCGGAGGTGAGGCAAAAATTTATTTTCGAGACGAGCCGCGAACTGATCGACGAGCTGGAGCGCCGCAGCGACGCCAAGAGTGGCGATATTGTCGGACAGGAAAACGACATCAAGTCGACCAAGCCCGCGCTCTCCGCCCGCGACCTCGATCACGATCAGTTTGCCGCACCGGTGGTTTTCGGCATGCCCGGCCGCGATGACGCTGACGAGGTCGTCGCCCTCATGCTTCAGCACCTCCTGCGCGTGCGTGGGATCGAAACCGAAGTCATGCCCGCCTCTTCCCACGCGGAAGACTTCGTCCGCTGGATCAAACAAAACAACGTGCGGATCGCCTTCATCTCCTCACTTCCTCCCGCCGCGCTGGTCGGCGCCCGTCAGCTTCTGCGGCGAATCAAGGAAAACTGTCCGGAAACCCAAGTGGTGGTCGGAATCTGGAGTCGCGAGGCTGACTACAACGACCTCAAAATGCGGCTGCGTCGGCCGAAGCCGGACGCCATCGCCACGAATTTGGGCGAAGCCGTTCGCCAGATCGAAAAATTTTTATCGCCTGATGAAACGAAAAACGTTCTGCCCGCCAGTGAGGAGGTCGACTCTCGCCATCCTTCCAAGACCACCGAGGCTCAGACTGTTTCCGTGCTCCCGCTCAAGCTCGATCAGGTCGAGCCGGATGAACTCTTTGGCGTGCTGACGCGAGATTTGGCCCAACAATTTGAGGTGCCGGTCTCGCTCGTCACCATCGCGACCTTGGATCCTCAATTCTGGAAAACACGCACTGGCGTCACGCTCGAGAAGCCCGAGGCCGAGGAAGCAGCTGTATCCAGCCAATCGATCTTCCCCGAGGAATTGTTGATTGTCGAAGACATCACGAAGGACAAACGATTCTCCTCGAATCCGGTCTTGACCGAGCGCGGCGTGCGGTTCTACGGCGGCGTGCCGCTCCGCAGTCGGGATGGCCGGCTCGTCGGAACGCTCAGCGTCGTGGATACAAAACCGCGGCTGACCGCGGAACACGATAAGACCTTCCTCCTTTTGCGCGCAGCCGAACTTATGGAGGTGGTGGAGAAGAAGAATCAGAATCCCGAACCGCTTGCCGCCGCAAAGGTCTGAGTCCATCCCATGCCTGCTCCAGCCCTGCGTCCCATCCTCTACGCCGAAGACGAACCAGACGACGTCTTTTTCATGATTCGCGCCTGCAAACATGCGGGCATCGAATCGTTGATTCAGACCGTCAATGATGGCCACGAGGTGATCCAATATCTCTCCGGGCAGGGAAAATACGCCGACCGCAATCGTTATCCCATGCCCCGGTTGGTGCTACTCGATTTGCACATGCCGGATCTTTCCGGTTTTGACGTGCTCCAGTGGATACGCCGCACTCCCGCGGTCGCGATGATTCCGGTCCTGGTTCTCACTTCTTCCACTATCCAATCCGACATCGATCGGGCTTCCGAACTGGGCGCCAACGGCTACCTGGTCAAACCGGGCTCACCCGAGGAGTTCGTGACCATGACCAAGGCGCTCCGCGACTATTGGCTGACTCAGGATCGCCTGAGCGGCAAAACTGTGGAAGAGCCGGTAGAAGCCGCGAGCAAGTCGGCCGAGAGCTGAGGCTAAAGCGGGAGCAGGCGCAGCGCTCTTATCCGGCGGCCGCGATCAATCGGTCGATCACCACCGCGTTGCGCTGAGTCTCCTCGAGAGGAAAAAGCGGATCACGGTCTTGGAGGATCGCCTCGGCAAAATCCTCGATCTCCGCCCGATAGCGGTCGCTCTCCGGCACCGCGATCTCCCGGCTTCCCGCTCCCATGGTCACGCGCAGGGCGCCGGCGTGGTCTAAAAATGTATCCGGAATCTCGAGCACCCCTTTGGTCCCGACTATCTCCGAAAAAATTCGGCCATGGGTGTTAAAACCGCAGTTGACCGAGGCCAGCAGACCGGAGGGATACTTCAGCACGGCCGAGAACGCCGTATCCACGCCGCCAACACGGATGGACTCCCCGGAAACCGACTCCGGCAGGATTTGGCCCGGTCGGGCGCCCGCCGCCGTATCGGCGACCAAGCCGATGAAATTCACCGGATAGCAGCCCACATCGTAGAGCGAGCCTCCCCCCAGCTCAGGCTTCAGCTTGATCGACGCCGGATTGGCCAAGAGAAAACGAAAGTTCGAAGCCACGTATTTGATTTCTCCCAACACCCCACTGCGCAACACCTCGATCACCGCCCGGGTGCGATGCGTGTAGCGATACATGAAAGCTTCCATCAATTTTACTCCGTGCTTCCGGGCGGCCGCGATCATCTCTGCGCTTTCCTCCGCCGTCAGGCCGATCGGTTTCTCGCAGAGCACGTGTTTGCCCGCGTCCGCAGCCCGCAACGTCCACTCGCGATGGAGCGCGTTGGGCAAGGGAATGTAAATCGCGTCGATCGTCGAATCGGCCAGGAGCGCCTCGTAACTGGGCTGTACGGCCAGCCCGGGGAAACGGGTCTGCGCGTCTCCTCGCTTGCCCGCGTCCCGCGAGGCCAGCGTAGCGAGCACTGAATTAGATGACCGCTGGATCGCAGGCATGACCTGCTCGCGCGCGATGCGCGCGTAGCCTAAAATTCCCCAACGGATCTTGCGAGTGGAGTCGATCGACATCGTTGCACCAACGAATCAACCGGTTCTCGTCGCTTATCAATCCGACATTGCCGATTGATCACCAGCGTACCGCGCCGCAGCGAAAGCGCATCGCTTCGTCACCCTCTTTTCGCGGTGCTCGGAAGAGCCTGGGCCTGCAGTTCATTCCAGAGCCGGAGCACTTTCGAGGTCGCCATCTCCAGCCGCCGTCGAATCTGCGGCGCCTCGGAATCCGAAGCCCCGCGACATTCCACCAGCGTCTGTTCGGCCGTGGAAAGCGCATCGTAAATCGGCCCGAAACGGACTCGGTCGGCAGGCGGTAACTGTCGGGCCGTTGTATCCACTTTTCCCCGAATCCGA
>Ga0070717_10000401_pt1 | contig 27784 bp, 30 predicted proteins | sample LARL113metaG_FD_71366 | JGI IMG/M metagenome (GOLD analysis project Ga0070717, IMG submission 71366) | Corn, switchgrass and miscanthus rhizosphere microbial communities from Kellogg Biological Station, Michigan, USA - LAR L11-3 metaG | ecosystem: Host-associated > Plants > Roots > Rhizosphere ...
CGACCGGTCAGCAAAAGTTCAATCCAGCCGCCATTCTGGACGGGAAGTTCGGCTGCTACCCGGACACAGACTCAAGCTTTCCCGAGACGATGGCCGACAAGCGCGCTGCGTTTCAGGCAATCACGGAGCGTTTAGCCTCAGCTGGCCCGGCAGGTTTGGCCATCATCATGCAGCCGGACAATCTCAAGCTCGGCAAGCAGCTCGGCGGGCTCAAGGACTTCATCATCCCTGGCGCCGAGGCGCGAGACAAGCAACTGCGCGAAATCGAGCAACTTTTACAGGAAGCGCCCGTGCCCGATCCGGCACTCATGCCCCAGTGGATGCAGATGGTCCAGTCGATTCCCGCGAACGTCGACGCGATGAGCGCCTACCGCCTGCAGATCAGCGCCGCCCAAGCGACGGGCCAGCAGCCCCCGCCACAACCGCAGATTGTGGACGACAAAGGCCAGCCGACATCACCGCCCATGAAGTCTTCCATAGACGTTGGCAAGCGCGACTACCATCAGGCGGAGCTCGACAAGATTATCGAATGGCTGTCCTCCCCGGCATGCTACGAAGAGCAATTGAAGAATAACCAGCAGGGGATCGAAAATGTCGAGCTCCACGCGGATCAGCACGAAGCCGCGCTGGCCAAGATCGCGGCTCAGAACGCGCCTAAGCCGGAGCCGCCGAAGATCAGCCTGTCGGTAAAGGTTGACGATCCCACATCGGTGTCGCAAATCCTCGCACTGGCGGGCGTGACGACCGACCCTGAGACTATCCAAGCGTCGAACGTGCCCGAAGAGCAGGAGCAGGCCGCCAACACCGCACACAGGGCCGCGCAGGCGCAACATCAGTCTGTGCTCGCGGCGCGAGAGGCCGTGACGCCATTCGATAAGTCGCCCACACCTGATGAGTTGAATGAGAGGGAGCAATAATGCGCCACGAGATCAACATGAATGGCATGTCGCTCCGTTACTGCACTGGCCAAGCTTTTTTCAATTCCCTGACCGCCATGATCGCCAAAGACCCGTATTTTACTGGATATAAAGGCAAGATTTTTCTTCGCGGAATGACGTCATATCGTTCCCTTGACTTACTCACCCGATAGGAGATGCAGATGGAAATTGGAGCCGTACTTGACGCACCCGATGCAGTAGTAGACGAGGTTGTTGATCATCCCGAAGTGGTCGATGGAGCGACCGATCAGCCCGAACCGGCAGCCGAATCCGCCGCAGATTCCACCCCTGAAGGCGACGGCCGCGTAATTCCCCAGTGGATTCGCAACATGAAGGAATCCGACCCGGTAGGCTACAAGGAAGCGAAAGCCATTTTCTTCGGCAAGCGCGCGTTCGAGGAGAAGATCCCCGGAGGCGTGAAAGAGCTGGACGAGATTCTTACCACGCTGAACGAGCATGGCGGACGCGAAGGCCTCGCAACCATGATCGGCGAGCTGACGGGCAAGGCTGCAGAGCTCGATGGCATCGCGGAGAAGATGGCGAACGGCGACCCGTCGCTCATCTCCGACTTCTTGGCCAACTCTCCGGAGGGTTTCGCCAAGATCGCGCCCATCGTCGCCCGCGAGTGGGCAAACGCAGACCCTGAAGGCTACGCGCATGAGATCACGGGCATCTTCGCCGCAACCCTGGCGCGCCCGAATGAGGCAGGCGAGAGTGTCGCGTCGGTGGTCAAGGATCTCGAGTACGCGCTGCGCTACAACGACCAGGATGGCATGAAGGCTGCGGCCGCCAAACTCTCCGGCTGGACGAATGGCATGATCGCGGACGCCCGCAAGGCTCCTCCCGCGCCTCGGCAGACCAAGGACGGCGGCAAGATCGACGAGCGAGAGCAGTCCGTCAACCAGCGCGAAGCCGCGATTGCCGCCGCGGAGTTTGATGGCAAGATCGAATCCTTCAAGGCCCCGCTGATCGAGACCGAGCTTAAGTCTTTCTTCGCGCGCGCTCCCGGCGATGCCGAAAAGAAGGAAGCCGCTATCCGGATGCTCCGCGACGACGTGAACGCGGCGCTGAAAAAGGAAGTGCAGGAAAAAGGAAAGAACTCGACCGCGCAGATGGTCATCGCGCTCCGCAACCAAGGCAAGATGGAAGAAGCGGTCAAGATCGCCAAGAGCCGCGAGACGATCCTGATTCAGCAGCTTGCGCCGAAGGTTGGGCGCATTATCTACGGCTCCCTGGCGGCGCCGAAACCCGCAGTGGAGAAGAAGCCGGATGTGGCCGCTCGCGCTCCGATCCCTGCGAACGTGAAGGCGAAGGACAAGTTTGACGCGATCTGGGGTGCATGATGGTCCCTGACTATAAAGTGGTTGTGATCATTTGGATGTCAGCCTTGTGGAGCTCTCTAGGCGTGGCATTCGGATATTGGCTAGGTTATCGAAGTGGCACCAGAAAAGACTGCGCCAAACATGCCCCAGAAGTAAAGATCGGAAGCCGCGTTGCAGCTATAAGCGATGGGCGTATTCTTGGAGAAGCGATAGTGCTCGGAATAGACCGAGATACTAAGTCGCTGATTCTCGACCGCGTTATACCGGGTATTTGCCCGGGCGTGGAGATGGTTATAATCAAGGCTCACGGTACGACCGACTAGTTCGGGGCGCTGGGCCGAGACGTGGCGAGACCCTTCCATGAGAATAAGGACTAGGGACACAGACACCGCCTTCGGGCGGTTTTCTGTTGCTATCAACCCTCTTGACATTCCATCCAGCCTATACCACTATCCATTCGATCAATTCGCCAATACCGCCTCCGCAAGCGGCTAAACTGCGGTGCACCGCCCGGCGAATGAAGTCTATGTAACGCAGCAGCGGTCTTCACACGGCAATACGATGCCGCCCTCCGGGGGAAACGTGACCAAGCGCGAATCTCACACGAGGTTTGGTCATGCCCATTGGAAACGCAGCAGCCGAAGTAGCAGCAGAACTGGAGCACGTCCGGCCCAAGCTGCCGGAGCTCTTCGCCGTTGAAGACACCTTCTTCAACGAAATCAACGCGCGCACGAAGAAGGACAAGGTTTCGTACCGTCCCGAGCGCATCCCCTTCCAGGTCTCGAACGGCGTCAAGGGACGCGCGTTCTCCTCCGACGGCGGCGACATGGGCCGCGGCGGTGGTCCGCAGCTCGTATACGGTTCGCTCGCCCCGGTTGAATTCGACTGGATCATCGAGTGGACCAAGCATGCGGAGATCGCCACTGACTCCCGCGAGAAGTCAACCGTCGACTACGCCAAGCTGATCCTCAAGTCGCACATGAAGGCCGCGAACCATGACATGGACTCGCTGGCCATCTACGGCGACAGCGCGAACACGATCGGCATCTGCACCCCGAACGTCAACGTCAGCGGCTCGCCGTTCTACACGACCGGAACCCCCGCCATCATCTACGTCGACAACGCCACCCGCTTCCGCCAGGGCGCCGACTATGACTACTACAACGGTGGTCCCGGCACGACCATCACCGGCACCTTCACCGTCACCGGCATCGACTACGGCAACAAGGCGCTGTACGTTGCGACCACCCTGGGCGTTGCCATCACCTCCGGCGCCTACATCGTCTTCAACAACTCCACCGGCGTCCTCGGATCAGGCCTGAATGGCGTCATCTCGCTGCTTCAGACCACAACCACCGGAACATTCATGAACGTGTCGAAGACCGCCAACCCCGGCTCCTTCAACACGTCCGCGATCAACGCCGCCGGCGCAACCCTGACCCCCTCTCTGGCGCGCCTCCTGCTCAACACTTTGCTCATCAACGCAGGCGTGGACGCAGGCGACACCAGCGACTACATGTTCATGTCTGGCCTTGGCCAGAAGGCGGCATGGGAGAACACGGGCATTGCGCAGACTCAGGTGATTCAGCCTGGCGCTGCGACAGGTCACGACATGCTCGCCGCCGTGCAGATCAACACGATCGGCGGAATCAAGCTGCGTGCGTCGCGGAAGTACATCCCAGGCCGTATCGACCTGATCAACATGAGCACTTGGTTCGTCGCCGAGGTCTCGCCGATGGATTACTACTCGGCCGGATCACAGGAGACGTTCTGGCCCATGGGCGGATCGGGAGGTATCGCCGCTTCCTTCCTCAAGTACCTCTACTGGGTGGGCAACATTGGTTGCGACAACCCCAAGGCCAACGCCGTTCTTTACGGCCTCGCAGAACCCAGCCTGTACTAAGGAGACGTCATGGACCAGCAGGAAGCAGTGAAGCAGAACGAGTTCCCCGAGGAGGTGCAGGCTACCGAGCCTGCACCTGTCGAGGACTACACCAACGAGAACGAGGCGGCGAAGGAGAAGATCGCCAAGTACGGATTCACCGACTTTGAGCAGTTCATGGTCAAGGTGACTTCGGACTCGATCTTCGCTCGCAAGGTCATTCGCGACCTGTTCGGTTTCGATCAGGACCAGCCCTTCTTCATCGGCAACATCGCCGGATCGCGGCAGGAGAACAACATCACCGGAGTGCTCGTGCACAGCGAGTTTCCACCGGTGTTGAAGAACTCGACCACGACCGACGACAAGCCCGCCGGCAACCCCCCGGAGACCGCCTAACCGTGCAGCCTGACTTCGAAATCACTCACCACCCCACCGACATGCGGAGGCATGGGCTCAACCCTTACAGGAAGCCCATGTACCGCATCGTGTGGGCCGACACGCGCAAGAGCAAGATCATCGTGAATGGGAAACGCCGCGAGGTTTCGCGGTACGTCCACGGCGAAGAGGCGAAATGCGCGGGGCATTGGGTGATGGAGAAGTGGGCTCCCGGAGAAGTATTGTGGGGCATGACGAAGGAGCAGTACGAGGCGATGCTTGTCCAAATGCCCGGACTCGCTGCCGAGCAGTGGCCCGAAAAGGGCGATTACGAGTTCAGCTATCTGTTTGAGGGATCCGTTGACCCCGTATTCGTTCACAAGCAGATCGCCATGCATGAATTCAAGCTCGAGCGCACAACGATGCGCGACCGCATGGACGCAATGGAGCAGGCGGAAGACAAGAAGGAAAAGATCGCAGACGAGCAGTTCGAGAATCTGTACGAAGCAGCACGAGAGGAAACCCTATGCCAGTAGCCCACGCCATTCAGCGGAAGTTGTCGAACCTCGATCCCTTGACGCCCAAGCAGCTCCGCGATGCCCAGCGCGACCAGGTCTACATCTACAACGTCTCCCCGCGCGAATACCGTGTACCGACGAACCCGATCCGCGTCATTCCGGCATGCCCGAAGGGCGCTCAGGTGTCCGCTCCACTGGTGATTCCCGGTACGGTGTGGACGACAAAGGTTAAGAAGGTCTCCGGGCTGAATGTCGAGTTCGAGCATCATGCGGATGATGGAGATCTTGTCGCCCGCGACGTCATCGGCACCGCCCCATTCAAGGATCAGAGCGAGAACCTTACCCGCATGGGCGTCTTCATCGCCGCGAGCGAAGAGCCGACCGAGGAAGAGATCGAGCGAGCCCGGGAGCATTGGGGAGCGCGATGCGATGAGCTGATTGCCGCCGCGGACCAGAAGTATTCCGTGAATAACGGCATGATCCAGCTCGCAGACGGGCGCAGCATCTCGGACATCGGCGCGGATGCCATCGAGGCCGCACGCTATCGCGGCGTTGACCGCAAGTGGGCGAACAAGAGCAATCCGACAATGACTTCCTGCCCGCACTGCGGTGTCGCTACCGCCGAGGGACTGGCCTTCTGCGCGAATGGTGACGTCCTGGACGAGGCGAAGGCCCGCAAGGCGCGCCCGTGGCTCTTTGCTGACGAGAAGCGCGGCGTAGGCCGTCCACGTAACGAGGCGGCCTAATGCCTATCGTTCCCCCAGCGCTTGGCAATCCCTACCCCACTGTGGGGCAGGTGATGAACGTCGCCCGGGCGCGGGTGAACGACATGATCAACGACATCAACGGGGATTTGTTGACGAACGATGCGCCCTACTCGCAGACCTACCTTACGGCGGCGTGGAACTGGTATCAGGCTGAGTTGAGCAATGCGGGCGTGGAGACCTTCAAACGCGAAGTGACGCTGAGCGGCGTTCCTGCCCGCTCCACCGATGACCCAGTTAACCAGTGCTACATCTCGTGGGAAGGTTGCAGTGATGGCGTTTTTCAATACGAGGGCCCGGTCCTTCCGCAGGATATGATCCTCCCGCTCTCAGTCTGGCGGCGTCAAACACAGATCGCGCCGAACATCGCGAATTTCCTGCTGATGACCGCTTCGGACGACGGCTTGCCCCGGTTCCTCGCCACCAATCAGACGGATTGGCGCGAGGATGGCTTGTATTTCTATGGGGAACGCTGGGCGCAGGACTTCCAGATTCGATATGCGGCCTATCGCGCGCCTCTCGACATCACAATGCCAGATTCTCTGGTGCCGATGATGATGTGCGAGGACTGCCTTGGCGCCAGAGTTGGATTCGAGTTCGCGAGTGCCCGAGGGTCAGCGCAGGCGGACAAGCTCGAGCAGTGGTCCATGAACGCTCTGAACGCGACCAAGCTGCGCAGCTCGCGCCGCAAGGGTCGCAAGAATATTCGCCGCCGCCCCTACAGTGGGCGCGGCTCCTGGGGTTGTGGCAATGTTTGGCCGGTGATCCGGTAAGGGGGAATTATGGCGGTAACAGTAACATCGAAGCGAATTCACGAGACTTATAGCCAGAAGGAAAACCGGCTGTTCATTCAGTATGGACTCGCCGGCACCTATGCGACGGGTGGGTTCGTCACACCGTTTACAGGAGTGGCCGGCGCGCCCGGAAGCAGTCCCGTGCAGAGCAAGAACCCCATTGTGTTCGATTGGTACTCGCCGACCGGGTATATCTACTCGTCGACGATCACCACGGCCGCCAGCGGCGTTCCCACTGTGACGACGAAGATCTTTTCGGCGCCCGGTACGGAACTCGCAAACGGAACAGCTGTTCCCGACGCCACGATCCTGGCATCTGTCGACGCGCTGCGCTACTAGGGGATGAAACGTGCTGAACCCTCTTGGGTGTGCGGATGTGCCGCTCAGTATCTTCGCGGGTAACAATCTGGAGTTGGACCCAACGGACCTTCCGCAGGGTCTTTCTCCAGATTCCCGCGATGTCGCCTTCCTTCCGGGGTCGGTGCTGACGCGGCCTGCTGCGCGCAGGTTCAACACGCGGGCAGGGATCACGCAGGCTGTTTATGCGCACGATTACGTGCGACCGGATGGAACAGTTTCGCTGCTCACCTTCTACTCTGACGGCGCCATGCTCTGCGATGGGGTGCAGTTCGGTCAGACGCAGGCAGGGAATCGCTTTCAGGTCGCGTCCTGCTTTGGGAAAGCCTTTATTGCGGTCTCGGATGGTTTGCATGGTGTCGATGTCCCGCTTCAATGGGATGGCACAAATCTCGACCGTGTATCGCAAGATGGTCCCGGCGCACCGGTGGCGTTGGCGAATTATTCGATCCCTGCGGTGACCCTCGTGACGGGATCGGCTGGATCGCCGGTTGCAATCACCTCCATTACGCCAATCGATCCCGAAGACGTGCAGACGGGCGGCGGAAATGATGATCCTGGGGGTTACAACCCGCCAACGTTCCAGACCTACTACACCTCTCTCTATGTGGTCGCTGCTGCGGCGCACGGCTTATCAGTGGGCGAGTCGGTAACCATTGCAGGAAATTCGTTGTACAACCTGACCGGCTACGTCTCCATCGTCGATTCAGCGACCGTCTTCGAGGTGGCGTGTTTTCTGCCTAGCAATACGGTTGGGACTGGCGGAACTGTTACGTCCTCGGCACCGTTCCTGCAGCGATCAGGAAACGAGGTTACGGCAACAACCGCAGATCCGCATAATCTGCAGGCGGGCTATCAGGCTGCAGTTTCAGGGGTGGCTGATCAGGTGATCGGCGGATCGGTCAGCTCTATCGTCGTCGACAATACCGCTCATCCCGGTCTGGCGCGCATCACCACAACCCTCCCTCACGGCTTAAGCCCGGGCGAAACCCTTACGCTCTCGGGCGTGACGAACGTCACCGTTGGCACGTCCATCGTCAGCATCGTGCACCTGAATGGAACCGCGACGCTGACGACTACGAGCGCCCATAATCTGCAGGCGGGCGCGTACATTCTCGTCCAGAGCAGCGGCGGACCATTCCTCCCCTTCACGGTCAGCTCGATCACGTCGCCGACAGTGTTTTCCTATACGGATGGGATTGCGAGCGGCACGCAGACCGGCGGTTCCGTTGTTTTGGTCTGGCCGGGGAATCAGAATGTCTCCGAGTCCTTCACGGTCGAATCAGTTGACTCTGCGACCTCCTTTTTTGTGCCTCTGAATTACTCGAACGGCACATGGACCAGCGGCACCCTTACTTATACGTGGAATGGAACGTTTTATGTGACGTCGACCCCTTCCGCGACGACGCTCACCTACCGGCAAGTGGGGCCAGATCTCATCCTCACTGCTGGAACTGGAATGCTCACACCCGCCGGCCAGATCGAGCCTGGCGACCGCTCCGCTGTCGTTCTTTTCCTTACCCGTGCGGGATACCTGACGAAGCCCTCGGTAAAAGTGAGCATTTCCGCTAATGGCGGAAAATATCTGGCGGTCAGTCAGGTTCCGATCGGACCGCCCAACACGGCGCAAAGGGTGATTGCATTCCCCGGAGCAAACGGGGGGAACTACTTCTACCTCCCAACGGCGCCACGGGACCCAACCGGCTCTTATCTGATCGGAACATCGACCGTGATTCCGGACAATACGACGACCTCCGCAATCTTCGACTTCGCTGACGCGTCACTGTTCAACGGCATCGCGATCGACATCCCCGGTAATAACCTCTTCGGTCTCGAGGTTTTGGGTCCGTGTCTCGGATTCTTCACGTACGCCTCGCGCCTGATCGCATGGGGGGACCGTAACCGCATCCAGCAGTTCCGTAACATGGGATTCGAGGGAGGGGTCTATGCGGGTGCACCGAACGTCCCGCTTGGGTGGAACGTCGTCGGAAGCGGTACGCTTGCCGCTGCGGATTATGGAATGGGCTGGAAAATTACCGGCGGAGGGACTGGAACGGATGGGAAGATCAGCCAAGGGGCATATCTCGACACGTTCGGGGTTCCAATCCTCAAGCCGCTCACGCAATATACCTTCCGCCTGTGGCTGGGCGGAGCAGGGAGCGCCAAAGCTGAATTCTATTCCCCGACTTCCGGAGTGCTTGCGTCGGCGACCGTGGTTGCGGGCTCGGGAGGATGGGCGCAGGCCGATTTTAGCGCGGCGACCCCAGTAGGGATTCCTACCGACACGGTCTTGAACGTCTACGCGTCGGGATTGGGAGCGGGGCAGACGCTCACACTTGACGAACTGCAAATTATCTACACCAAAGACCCCTTCCTGCGGACGGCGCGGGTTTCCTACGTGAATAATCCCGAGTCCTTCCACGGCGTCACGGGGAAGATGGGTATCGCGAACTTCCCTCTGCCGATCATGGCGATGGACGAGCGTAAGGATTCGCTCTGCTTGCTGACTGCCGGACCCCTTGGAGCGCTTTATGAAACCGATGACACCGCATCTGGCGAGCCCTCTACCTGGAATGTTCGGCATATCGCATCGCTGTGTGGGGTGAATTCCGTCTGGGGAGTGGCCAAGTTTGAGGACTGGTTTGTTTGGGCGTCCGACACGGGGATGCGGATCTACGACGGCGGTTCTGTCGACAAGCTCTCACAGGAAATTCAGGCTTGGTGGAATTCGATCAACCCCGCGGCGAAACAGGTGATGTTTGTGGCGAATGACCCTTACATTCGGCGCCTGTATATCGGCGCTCCGACCGGTACGGCGACTGTCCCAGATGACATGTACGTGCTGGACTATCGAGAGCTCAACACCTCCAACCTGCTCGCAAACGCGGGGACCTTGAAGGTTGGTTACTCGGGAAAGATGGTCGCCACCGACCTCACGCGCAAATGGACGCCCTGGACGATGACAATGAACTTCTGCGGGATGGTCTCTCTGGCTACGGGCGGAGCGCAGATGCTTTTCTGCGGGGGTACAGGAGGATCACTCTCTGACGTTTGGCATGGGACGATCTATACGCTCGAGGAAGGCGTCCTGAGTGGTCTAGACGACGACTACGGCCCCTTTTGGCAGACCTCGACCTACCCAACATATTTCTTTCTGTCGCAGGATGAGGCCGCGCAGTACAAGCTTGGCTCGCACCGCCTCCTGCATGCTTTCGCGACGATGAACGTTGATGGGGTTGGCACGGTCTTCCTCAAGGCAAGCGCGGATCGCGTGGACAATGTGATGCAAACCACGCGAGCGGTTGCGATCACCGCTAACCTCGCCAGGGATCTAGAATTTGGCCTCCAGGTTAGAGCGGAGCGCGTTTGCTATCGCATTTGCTGCCAGCCTGCCGGAGTTCAACCATTCGCGCCGACATCGCCCGCTGGTTTCCATGTGTCTTCGCTGACGATCGCGTTGAAGGACGATCCCTACGCGCCCGTGAGAGGTCGAAATGGCTGACGCGAAACTTCCAAACCTGGCACTTATCCGCGAGCGTTACCCTGAGATCGGCCGAGCGCTCGAGTATGCCGAAAACTGCTTGAATAACATCGGTGGACAGACAAATGCGGCTCCGGTCGGACAAATCGCTGCGCCGCCGCCGCTCGCAGCCTTGAACGTGACCGGCGGAGCCGGAATCATCCACGCCACGATCAACGACCCAAGTCCCACCTACCGGGGAAACTCCTATCACATGGAAGTCATCCCCCAAGGTGGCAATTGGGCAACCGACGCCCATCCTATCCACACTGGCCCCGCGAGGGCATACAGGGGCATGCTTGGGCCAGGCGTGTACCATGTCCGCGCCTGCTCGGGGTACAACACGTCCAATCCCTCCCCATGGATTTATCAGAACGACGTCGATGCCACGGGTTCAACTCCGCCAGCCTTTCACGCTTCGACCGGATCGGGAACTGGCGGCGGAGCGTGGGGGAATGTTCCGTACGACGGCACCCAGCCGCCGAAGAGGTCATGATGGTGCGACCGATGCGAGAATCCGACATGCCGCGCATGAAAGAGCTCGAGGGCGAGTTCGTGTGGGAGTTCGGACCCGACCTTATGGAATGCCTCGTCTACGTCGACGATAACGATGTGCCAAGAATGTTTGCAGGGGCATGGCGGCGCGCCGAAGTTCATGCGACTATCGATTCACGCTGGCAGACCCCCGGAGTGCGGTTGATCGCCTTGAAAGAACTGCATGAGGCGATGGAATTACGGCTTAGGCATCAGGGAGTAGGCCGGGTCGTGACGTGGATGGATGGCATGAAGGGATTTTGTCGGAGGTTGGCGAGTTTTGGATGGGTGAAGAGCGACATGGTTTCTTGGACGCGGGAGGTTGGAAAAAATGGCTAGCGGGAACGGCAACAGAACGAATGCGATGGCGCAAAACGGCGTCAACAACGGAACCGCGGCTAGTGCTGTAGGCGTCGCCAATCCCGTTTACCAGACAATGGCGACCAATCCAACTGGCTACACTCCCCAGCAGAAGTCCGACATGCTCACGAAGATCTCGCAGGTAGGCGGAGGCGGCACGGCCGCCGCAGTCGGACAGGCGGGATTGCTTGGGGCGCGCACGGGAAACGCAGGCGGAGCAGACGCCGCGATTGACGATGCAGCGCAGGCGGCCGGGCGCACGCAGACCCAAGGCGCACTTCAGGTCGATGGGCAGGATGCAGACCTCGCGCAGCGGAACCGCGATACAGGCTTGAATGGCCTGAACGACATTTATAAGACATCGACCGGGGCTGCGGTGGGAGATTTGAACGCGGCGAATGGAGCTGGGAGCTCCTTCTGGAAGCAGATTTTGATGCAGAGCCTTCAGTCTGCGGGGCAGGCCGGCGTCGCGGCGGCGGGGGCATAAAATGACCACGCCGCCCATCACTGATCCCCGTCTTCGCCTTGGCATGATCGCCGCGCCCCCCTCGTGGGATGACGCTGGCCCTCGCGCCCTTGCGCCTCTTCCGGCGATGCCGAACCCGCTTCCGGACGTCGGGGCTGGTCCTTTACCGCGCGTGGTGCAGGCCGCGCCCGTCGCGCCGGTGCCGAATCAGACGCAGCGCGACCAAGCCGAACTCAACCGCCGCGTAAACACAGGCGATGGCATCTCGCAGATCAACAGTCCCCTTCTCCGCGGGATCGCGCGCGCCGCGGATATCGCTGGCTCGGTCTTCGCTCCAATCCGCGCTCTCGAGACGGCCATCCCAGGCACAAACGAGCATCACCAGCTGCTCGTCCATCAACAGCGGGCGCAGGTAGCAAATGATCTTGGCAACGACCAGGCGGCGGCGACCTTGCAGAATTCGCAGGCGCAGGCGGTTCAGCGTGCGGCATTGGCAAAGCAGGAGGAAGCAAAGGCTGAAGCACTGCTGCACCCTCCCGTAAAGCCCGTCGCCGAAGTCAAGCCCGAAAACCTCCAGCAGGAGCATGCTGATGCTGTCATGGCGGCAATCAATAAAGGGATTGATCCAGCCACCGACCCCCGCACTCAGCAGCTCGCCGATGCAATCACGTCACTCCAGCGCCAGCCGACAGCAAAGGAGGCCAGTAAGGATGATGAATATATTGCCATCAACGCGAAGCTCGCCGCTGGGACTCCTTTGTCGCCCGACGAAACTGCCTTCAAGGCTGGATACGAACATTATGTCAAGGTGAACAAGCTGGACCCAGCCGGAGTCCGGGTGACGGCGATGATGCAGATGCCCCAGGCTATCGTCGACCCGAACGATCCAAGCCGAGAGATCTTTACGACAAAGAAAGGGGCTATCGGGCAGCAGGCCGCCGGGAGCGGCGACGCCCAGGCCGCGCGCAAGGCTGACGTGTATTTCACAACGGGGAAGGGTGGCCAGACGCTCAACGCCTTCAATACGGCGCAAACCCATCTTCAGATATTGGGCCAGGCCGCGGAGGCGCTACACAACGGCAACTCAACCCTGCTCAACGGGGCGGCGAACAGCTTCGCCAAGGCGACAGGGTCTCCAGCTCCGACAAACTTCGATGCAGTAAAGAATGCCGTGCAGGGGGAAATCGCTAAGGCACTCACCGGAAATGTGACCGTATCCGAGCAGCAGGAGCTTCAGAAGGACATGAACAACGCATCCTCCCCAGCGCAGATTCAGGGGATCGTGCAGAAGTACACCGCCTTGATGCAGGGCAAAAAGCAAGCTCTCCACCAGCAGTACGACGATGCAAAGAAAGGCAAAGCGAGTTTCGACGACCCGACCCAATCCAGCCCCAACAAGGTCGATGGACACTGGGATCCGGTGGCGAAGAAGGTGGTATACCACTAATGCCAAACATCAAAGGTCCAGATGGCAAGGTCATCGCGTTTCCCGAAGGCACGAGCGATGCTGATATCGCTGCGGCATTCTCTGGCGTGCAACCTCCATCCCCCCAATCGCAACACCCCGTACTCGATGCCATCACTGACTTCGGAAAGGGAATCGTCAAGGGCGGCATCCACACGATGTCGATGGCGGATGAATTCGCCGCCTCCCATCTCCCGCGATTTATGACGACGCCGATCGGTCAAACTCCAAACGTGGAGAACTCGAATCGCGCCGTTCAGACTGCGAAGGACATGGCGACACCACACAACACCGCGCAAAGCATTGGCCGCGGCGTGGAGCAGGCCGGGGAGTATCTGATTCCAGGAGGGGCTGAGGAGCAGGTCGCCAAATCTGCCGGGAATTTGTTGCGGGCCGTGCCCAAGGTGGCGAAAGCTGCTCCGGTGATAGGCCGGCTGATCGCTTCGGGTCTCGGCGCTGGCACGGTCAATGCGGCGCAGGGTGGCGATTTCTCAACTGGCGCGGCGACCGGTGCGGCTGGAGCTGGTGTTGGTATGGGGCTGAAGGCCATCGCTCCGATAATTGCGGAATCCGCCCTAAAGGTGCGCGGGATCGATCGCGCTTTCGGACGTACGCCTGGCGAGGGAATTCTAAATGAGACCACAGGCTTACGCCCCGCAACCGTCGCTAAGCAGGCTGGCGCTAAGGTTGCACAATACACCGGCGACCTAGAGGACGCAGCCCGCCAATCTCCCTATGCGGTGGACTTGCAGCCCGCTCGGGACGTTGCTGACTCCTGGCTCGATACCGCCGCGCAGAGAAATAATGCAAGCACGGTCAAAGACGTCTCCAGAATAGGGGAGCAGCTTTCCAAGAGGCAGGGAACCGCAATACCTCGGCAGGTTCCTGCAAGTGAAGCTCTTGCGCTCAAGCGGGGTATCGGAGATCTTCAAACGTCTTGGGACCCCGCAACAGTAAGCGATTTTAGCAACCGCGCGGTTGCGTCAACATATAGCGCCATGCACCCAGAGCTCGAGCGGGCAATCCCCGGATATGCCGAGCTGAATGGAAAAATCTCGACGATGATGCCGGTAGCCTCTCGCGCAACCGCTGCAGACTTGAATGCGGGATTCGTACAGCGCGGGCTCGATAGGTTCCGCGCACACACGGGAGCGCTGGTGGCTCCGATGCTGGCGGCCTCTGCTGGAGGGGCAACTCATGGCCCGGTCGGAGCGCTCGCTGGCGGAGGGTTGGCGCTCGCTGCTCAGGAGGCGATCGCCTCCCCTGAGCTTCAACTGGGGGTTGCTCGGTTAGCTAATTCTCCAGCCACCAGAAAATTTGTCATTCCGGCGCTTGCTGGACTTGGCTTGCAGATTAATCGACCCGACGCTTCACAGTAGCCCGACCGATCGCGTAGATCGTAAAGGCGAGGATTGGAATCAGCCACATCGGAATAAACATTTTTCCTCCGGATGGGAAGTATACCACCGCTCAGCATGTATCCTCGGCATACCATGCTGAGTATTGATCTATGGAAAACCATTAGGGTGGGGTCAAAAGCCACCGCATTATTCATCTGCGCACTAACTTGCATCTGGGCGGTGATGTATTTTACGAGCCCGGCCGCCGAAGCGTTCACCGCGTGTCTTCATAATGCAAATCACGAAGCCTGCAACGTCACCATTATTGGGGATTCGCGCGCGGTGGCGATCGATACGGCAGAAGTAAGCGCCGGGGATCTTTGGGCGGAACTGCTCCGCAAACGACTTCAGGCGGAATATGGGAACGGTGGACCTGGCATAGTCCCGCTAAAGTGGGGAATGCGCATGCACGATGCGAACCCTCACTATTACAAGGTCGAGGGTTCCTACACGTTTGATGGGGAACTCGGGCCGTATCAGCCCACCGGATCCCATTTGGTGGTCGAGGATGCGGCCGTATTCCATCTGTCGGATGGCGCGGCAGTCACATTTTCTTCAGACATGCCCTATAGCCGATCGGACGTCTATTGCGAGAGTAAGTTCGATTCCGGCTACCTGTCCATTAACGTGGATGGCGCAGATAGAGGAAGCGCCTGCGCAGAGCGCACGGATTCACCGAAAGCTCATCGCTTTTCCGTGCTGGCTGGTCCCGCGCTGCACCTGGCGAAAGCTATTTGCCGCGGCGAAAAGGGGTGCTATCTGTACGCGATGGGTGGCACGATGCCGACAGGCGTGAGAGTGAATAACATGTCGCTTGGCGGGGGATCGGCTGAGACTTTGGGGATAGCGAGATCGCAATTTGCGTTCGCGGAGCTCGTCGATGGAAACCCGGGCGTAAGCGTTGTGGAGCATATAACCAACGAGCAGGGAAACAGGATAAACAGGGCATACTATTTGCGCTCTCTCCTTCGCATCCTCTGGCACGAACGAAAAATGGGCAATCTGGTTATTTTCCTCTATCCGCGGCCTGGTTCGATTGCTGGACAGCCAAAGTACAAGCCGATCATGGCGTGGGTCGCCAGGTTTTCCCACTCGCCGTTTATTGACATGCAGTCCACGCCCGGCGAGTGCCCCAACCAAAAGTATTTCCGCGCAGACGGGGCTCATGAGAGCTCGTATGGGAATCGTAAAATTGCCGATGCGCTCGAGGCAAAGTTAGATATCGCCCCGTGATCCGAAAAGTTCCTTCGATGTAGCACTGATTCTGTGGCACTATCGCTGCGATTTTCGAGGAATCGCATGCTACGGAAACTCCTGCTTCTATTGATCGTCCTTCCCGTTGAGCTCTGCGCCCAGAGCGTCCGCTACGACAGCAACGTGTTCACCTCGGCGACGAATGTTCCCGCAGGCGCGCAGGCGCCAATCTACACCGTCCCCTATTCGAAGATCACGGTCTGCGGGTACCCTGCAACCCCGACCAGCGCCGTCTGCACCAATACGGTCACGATTTACTCCGATTCCGCGCTGTCCGCGCCGATATCGCAGCCGCTCACCGCTGACTCGCAGGGCCGTTTTGGGTTCTGGATCCCGCCCGGGCAATATTCCTACAGTGTGCAGACTTCCGCCGGCACATACTCCGGAAATTATCCCATCACGCTTACCGGATCGTTTGCCCCCGGCGGAGTTGCCAATGAGGTTCAGGCGAACAGAGGGAACGGCTTGCTCAAGGGGGCAGGTTTCCTGAATTCGGACGTGCGAACGAACACACTCCCTCCGCTCAAGGCGTATCTCGCCTGTGTTCATGCGGCGCGCACCCGCGGTTGCGACATCAACGTCATCAGCGACTCACGCGGCATTGTGACCAACGATATCGCTCGGCAGACGCAGACGGGTGCGCTGACCCTAGACATCCCCTACGAGGACAAGTGGGTGACCCTGCTACGCAATCACCTGCAGGCGCTCTATGGCAATGGCGGCCCTGGCATGGTCCCGCTGCGGTGGGCTGTTGGAATTGGCACGCCGAACCCCGAGTACACCTACATCGGGAGCGCCACCTACGACAACCACGACGTGGGCCCGTATCAAGTCAACGGCTCAGGCACGGTCACCGACGCGATGCTCTACCACTGGGCAAACGGGTCCACGGTGACGTGGAGCAACGCGAGCCCCTATGTGATCGGGAGCGTGCAGTGCGCTACGACCACCGCATCGGGCTCATGGGGGGTTTCAGTCGATGGCGTCAGCTACGGGACGGCCTGCCCGGGGAATACGTCTTCGACCACCGCAGCACGCTTCGACACCGCCCCGCTACCGTCCACGCCTCATAAGATGACCGTTACCTGCTCTGGCGCTGGTGGGTGCTTTCTCTATGCGCTCGGCGGATCGAATGCAACGGGTGTCCGCGTCAACAACCTGAGTCTCGGGTCAGGATCGGCAGAGACGTTCGGATTCGCCCCGTCCACGCAGTTTGCATTCGCCGATCTCGAGATCACGCCCCCGGTTTTGTCGATTGTCGCGCACCATACGAACGAATCCGGGCAGGGCATCTCCGTCGCCACCTTCCAGACCTCACTCGCCAACATCTACGCGCACGAGTCCGGCCTTGGGGCTTCATCGCTCTTTATGGCGTACGGGCAGGACAGTATCAGCGGGCAGGCACCCTACTACGCCGCGCTAACCGCATTCATGGCTGCGAATCCGGTGGCCTCGCTCGACATCCGTACTCGGTGGGGCCAGACCCTCAACCCGTACTACTTTGGCCCCGACACGATCCACGAGAACGTTCCCGGCAACCGTGAAACCGACGCGATGGTCGAAGCGGTGTTGACCGACATCCCAACGCCATCGAACAACCTATCCGCCAACGGCGCTTCGTGCAGCTCGGGCGTTGCGGGTTATGACTACCGGGGAAACCCGATCTGCAATGCCTCGGGCCCTGTACGCGCCTGTCCCACCGGCTACGCCTACTCCGAAACGCGCACCATCCCACATGGTCTCGTCGCGGAGAATCTGGTGGACTTCCCGGTCGCGCTTTATTTCAACGGCATCTCCATCAACTCGATCACCGACGCCGCGATCAAGACGGTGGCGAATGGCGGACAGGCGCAGTCGTCCACCGGCCTTGACATCGTGTTCTGCCAAAACGGTTTCCAGTTGTCGCACGAGCTCGTCAATGGCAGCTACGACCCGACCACCGGCAAGGCAGAGTTTTACGTCAAGATGTCACCCTCGGCGACAGTGGACACGCCGTTTCAGGTGCTCATCGGAAATCCGAATGCTGTCGATACGTCGCGCGCGGCGGATGCACTGTCCAACGGATTCGCCGCGGTCTATCACATGGGATCGACCTTGACGGCGGCCTACTACGCCGACTCCACAGCCTGCGGGAACACTCTCAGTACGCCAGCGGTTGGATCGGCGACGGGTGGCACGGGGCACCTCGGCAACTACCTCAACCTGACGATCAGCGGCGATGGAGGAGTTGCGAGTCCTTCGTGTCTCTCGTCGAACTCGGACGCTCGCACTGTAGAAGGGTGGTTCAAGCTGCCCGCCACGCTTTCGAGCTACGCGCAGTTCCTTCCGGGCTACGGACTGTACACCGCAGAAGGCAACTTCGGCCCCTACCTGCAGTCGGTCTCAGGGGTGCCCGGAATCTACTTCCAGACGCCCGGCACGGCTTCGCGCCTGACCTCATGGACGCCGGATACCAACTGGCATTTCCTTTCCGTAGCGCTGCCCCCAGGCGGTACGGCGAAGGACGCAATCTACAACTTCGACGGCGCATCCTCAACGGCAGTGTGTCCTGCTGGCTACCCCATCGCCTGTACGGGCACAGTAAAGACCCAGCCGCTCCAGATTCACATCAACGGCAACAACGGCTTGAATCCGGGTGCGATCGCGCTGGATGAGGTCCGCATCTCGAACGTCTTCCGCTCGCCAGGCTGGACTGCGACGACCTACACCAACCTGTCCAACTCCGCGGCCTTCACCCCGCTCACGACGTCCGGCGCGGTAACGAATGCACCCTACACCGGTACTTGCGGACCGACTACGACCCTTACCGTCAAGGGCGGCTCCATCACCGGCTGTATTCCATAAGGAGAACCAAATGAAGCGTCTTCTGCTCCTCCTCGCTCTCTTCGCCCCGGCCGCGTTCGCGCAGCAGGCCCAGTTCACCTGCTCGAACGCGCAGAGCCTCACCTTGACCGGCACAACCGCGGCAGGGAGTCTCCAGCTCATCGCCGCGCCTGCTTTCGGTGGACCCGCCAACATTTTCATCTGCTCCTACACGATCCAGGTAACGCAGACGGCGACCCCGGCGACATTCTACTTGAGCTCCGGCACGGGCACGAACTGCGGGACGGGTAACGCTCCGCTGACAGCCCCGGCAACGGGCTCGGCATCGTCCTCGCCTTCCATCGGCGGCGTCTTCACTTCGGACGGCGCGATCAAGGTTCCGGCCAACAATGCGGTATGTCTGACCCTTGGCGGCACCATGGCGGCTTCCTCGGTCAACATCCGGTACATCCTTCAGTGAGGTCTAAAATGCGTCGTCTCCTTCTCGTGTTGCTTGTTTGCGGATCGTGTTTTGGGCAGGCTGTTACGCCGGGTAGCGGCGGCGGAGGCGGCACTACCCTACCCAACAACCTCACCGGCGTGGCCACCAACGGATCGGGCGCAGCACAGCAGCAGACATCGGCGAACGTCGTATCCATGTTCGCAGGCGGGGGCTGCGTGGGGTTCCTGAAGAACGATGGGACGTGCGTCGTCATCGCGTCCGGCTATGCCCACGTCGTCACTCCGGTTGCCGAGTGGGCCTTCCCTGCCGGCGCGACTTCGCTGGTCACGGAGCCGGACGTTCAGGGCAATTTCCCCGCCACCTTCGCGGGCACCGGAATCAGCCGCATCCCATCCGGCGGAATCCTGATGAACTCCACGGGACGCTTGACCACGACGATGACAACGTGGTCCTCCGCGATCATCCGCGCCTGTCCCTACGTCTACCCCATCGGGGTTCAGGTCGGCGCAAACTTTGAAGGCTTGTGGGGGTCGTCTGTGTCCGGGCAGGGCGTCAACATCCTTGACGACCGCCAAACGGTCACCACCTACGTTCACTCGCCCTCCCTCTACGACACGAATTTCACGACCTCAGCCGGAGACGTCGCTGGCGGTTGCCACACCTACGCATTCACCTTGGGCGGCGGCCCAGCTTCGGACACACTGGGGCACATCTATAAGGACGGCGTGGAGGTTGGCAGCTACATCACGCAGGGCACGCCGCTATCGAGCCCCACGCTCACCGGGGGAGCTATCTACGGTCTAGGGTCAGCGAAAGGGTTCACATCCTCCTTCGATTACAAAGGGTCAATCCTCTACGCGGAGATTTATTCGTCGATCCTCACGCCAGCGCAGGTGGTTTCCGAGACGGCTTACACGAACGGGCGGTCCGGCTCTGATCCGTATACGGTCCAGACGCCTACTTCGACCACGCCCACGGTTACAGCTCTCGGCGACTCCATCACATGCTGCAACCTGATCGCCGCTCAGGATTATCCAGCTCTGTTCTCGCTCAACAACACCTACACGGTCATCAACCAGGGGTCCGCGAACGACCTCGCGGCGGCGATGGCGGCCACGCAGCAGTACCGGACGCTGGGGGTCAATTCGCCGAACGCTGGACAGAACGTCTACAGCATCTTCGGCGGAACGAACGACATCGCGACGAACAATACCCCGACGTTTACATACGGCCAGATTCTCAAGGCGGTGCAAACAGCCAAACTTGCTGGTCTTCGTCCGTTCGTATGGACGATGCTCGACCGCCAGTCATTGCAGACCGGCAAGAATGCGCTGAACACGCTCATTCGATCTGGCGCGGTCGTAAACGGATACTACCTCGTTGACGGGGCGCAGAACGCGCTGCTCGGGGCGGACGGGGCGTCAACGAATACCACTTACTTCCAAGCCGATCTCATCCACCCCACAGCAGCCGGGCAGGTACTTCTCGCGGCGGCTGGGTCTGCGGCCATCAACTCGGCAGACGGCTCAACTGCCAACAACCCTACCATCACTGCTGTACAGAACTTTACCGGAACGGCGGCGACCAACTACGTCATCCAGACGCCAACTCTTGCGGCAACCCATGCACTCACTTCATGCCTGTACCTGACAGGCGCGCAGTATGCTCGCACCATTGTGAACGGCTCCGCAACGCTCACCATTACCGTCAGCAGCGCCAGCACGATCACGGGCAGCACGGCCATAGCCCCCAATTCGACCGCCGTCTTCACGCCCCAACTTACCGCCGCGACAACGGGCGGATGCTCTTGGCTCCGCACCCAGTAACCTAGCCGCCGGCCGGGGGCGTTATCCCGGCGCAGGAGCATTCTAGTGAGGTCCGCCGCCGCCAGGGTTCGTGCCGTCTCCGCTGTCGTCGCCGTCATCCGCGGCCGTCGCCTGCGGGATGCTAAGCGGACCCTGGCCGATGAGCTTCAGCTTGCCGTCCTGAACGATGTAAACGTCGCCTTCTTCGAGAACCAGGTCTTCCATTTACCACTCCTTGTCGGGGTTTCCGATAGACCGAGTATAAATCGCACCCGCCAGCATCCAGTCGCAAAAGGCGGAAATCCACTGGCGCTTCCAGAAGATTTGATTCGCCACCTCTCTCCGTCCCTCATCGGCGATGCCGTACTCGATGAAGGTCACATAGATGCACACGAGGTACGCCATGAGCACGAATTTCCCAAAGAGCTTTGGTTTTCGTTCGATGGTTACTCCGAAGATCGCAGTCTGCCAAAGCACATTGGCGAAGTCGTAAACCTGCCAGGAGTAGTGGTAGCGAACAGCATCGCCGAAGTTCATCTGCAGGTTGTGCGCGAACAGTAGAAACACCGAAGCGATTTGCAGCAAAGATACGGCCCGGAACTCATTGCAGCACCGAAAGAGGGCAAGACAGATGGCGAGATTCGCAAACGTCTCAGCAAGCCACAAGGAGGTTTCCATGCGGCGATCATAGTGCATCCGAAGGCGGACGAATCGCTCGCATCCGATGTTAAAATTTTGCCTAATAGATGTATAAGCGGGATTTATAAAGATGAGAAACCCCAAGATCCTGCTCGCACTCATTGCACTCGCGCTGCTGCTTCGAATCTTGTCGCTCAGCAAAACGACTTTGGCCCATGAACGCTCGGAGCCCCTACCGTGCCAATCCAGGTGAATCGATGGAAATTCCGCAGGAAGAGTGGTTCAAGGTGAAGGACACGACCAAACGCCTAGAGCTTCATGTGTTCGGGAACGGCAAGCCACCCCTTGAGGCGAGGATGCGCGAATACGTGGACGAACGCGACTCGCACAAAGAGCGCAATGCGCAGCAGGACATCGTGGACCTGCGGACGGACATCGACAAGCGGCACGTCGAGAACACCACGACCTTCAAGGAGTTCAAGCTGTACTTCGAGAGCTACGTCAACCGGCAAGCCGATGTGAATCGTCTCGTTTACATCGGCATGGGGATCATGATCGCGCTTGAGGCGGTCGGGCTGTTCAAGGGGAAATAGATGGCATTCACGTATCACCAGAAATCAGGCCTTCTCGAGCACAACGGCATCGCCCTCGGCATGGGCTACAGCGGACACGACGACGGCGTGAACAATCCCGCCATGCAGAACATTCGCGACATCGGCCCGATCCCATGCGGCAAGTACACCATTCGCGGAGCGGTCACGCACCCGCATCTGGGCCCGGTGGCGATGGAACTGCTTCCGTACTCGACCAATCAGATGTTCCTCCGCAGCGAGTTCTTCATCCATGGCGACAACTCGGCGGGGAACCGCTCGGCCTCGCATGGGTGCATCATCATGGACCGAAAGGTGCGCGGCTCCATCGCGGCGGCGGTTGAGGGCGGAGAAAACAAGTTGGAGGTGGTCGCGTGATTCAACTCATCCTGCATCTCATCGGCGATTACGTCACCCAGTCCGACTGGATGGCAGTCAACAAGCGTACGAGCTCCAAGGCGGCATTTGTCCATGCCTTCGTCTACTCGGTGCCGTTCGCGGTCCTCCTGTGGTTCACGAGCAAAAGCGGCGCGGCGCTGGCGGTAATCCTCGGCACGCATTTCCTGATAGATCGCTTCGGCCTCGCGCGGTATGTCGTGTTCGCCAAGAACTTTATGGGAGCGCCGTGGCCTGTCTGGTCGAATTGCAGTGTGACCGGATACCCCAGCGAGCGACCCGCTTGGCTCGCCGTGTGGCTACTGATCGCCGCTGACAATACGATTCACCTGGCAATCAACTACGTAGCTCTGAGGTGGCTCTAATGGACCCAAAGTGGATTTGCGGACTTGTCGGCATGGCGGCGCTGCTCGGGCTCGGCGTTCTCTTCCACCATGCGGAGGCGACCGTGGGCGCGAGCGTGATCTCCCTCGCCCAGAGCATCGTTACAGGCGCATTCGGGATCGCGGTAGGTCACGCGATTGGTAAGCCTCCCTACAACCCTAAAGACCTTCCCGCCGGGGCGCTTCAGCAGACCTTAGAGAGCGTGCAGATGCCCCCTTTGGACCCCGCCGCATGATCTGGCCCTGGAGCTCACGTCATGCGCCTACATCACCGCCTTCTCTGCCTGCTTGGACTGCTCGGCCTGTTACTGCTGTCGATCTACTGCCCAGCGCAGCGCCCACACTTTCGGAATCATCGCCAGCAGCCCCTTTGCTGCCCGGACCATCACAACCCGCCGCACAGGCCGAACCGAAACAGGAGACACCCATGAATTGGCTTTCGCTCATCCTCGGTCTCACCCCGCACATCATCCAAGGCATTCAGACCATCGTCGGCGACAAGGCAAGCGGTGCTACGAAGCAGCAAATGGCCAAGGACGCCCTCTCCGTCGCCACGGGTGCCGCATCCTCCGTCCTGACCGGCAGCAACGCCGTGTACGGGCAGGCAGCCTCGCAGATCGCAGGTCTCGTGATCGATCAGGCAGTCGCGGTCGCAAAGGCGAATGGCTCCTACCAGACGTGGACCACCGTCGCACAGATCGCCCAGCAGGACGCGGGTGTAGCATCGGCAGTCACCGCGCTCGTGCAGAGCGTTCATAACCCCACGCCAGCAGCAATCGCGGCCTAGCCAAGTCCTCCCCGGCACAAAAGCGGCCGCCCGCGAAGGTGACCGCTTTTGTGCTTTACTTGGACTGGATGGCTTATTAAGCTATGCTCATGCGGGGAAGTTCCGCAGCGCCATACCACCCAACGACGGCTAACAGAGCATTGGGGTGGCGGCTAGGGTTGAGAGTGATCCGATCCTAGCCGCCGAACGTAGAGACAACCCATAAAACGACAAGGCATCATGGGAAAAGAACAACCGCCAAAACATCGGCGGCTTTTCCTTTTGCGCGAGGGCGCGGATGGATTAGACTGGAAGAGCAGTCAAGTGTCAGATTGAGTTGCGATAGGTTGGGTCCATGCTTCCCGGCGGTCACTACACCCCAGCCTATTGATTGCGATCCAACTAGCAGGTTGGTGCCGGTACCCAATCCGGCCCACTGCGCCAAAGCGCGATAGACTGAAAGGGCAGTGGCGGCGTTTTGTAGCTCAGAGAAAGAGCACCGCACAGGATGCGGAGGTCGGTGGTTAAAGTCCACCCTTGCGATCAGAGCCGATATCTAGCCCGTCACTGCACCAATCAAGTTTCAGCGGGCGGGCGGCTTAGCTCAGGATGGAGAGCACCGGCGGGGCGAAAGCCTACGGTCGCGCTGGATTCGAGGTCAGCAGCCGCCGCCGCTGAAAGTCATTCGGCCAGCCCCTCTTCGCGCGAGCGTACGGGTTGGCTTTCAGTTGTGATCCATTCGCTCATCTCACTTACCTCCCTTGCGTTCCTTCTTCGCCGCCGCATTGGCTTTGAGCTGCGCCGCGTGGATCGTGCTTTTCGCATGGCGCGATACAGCCAGTTTCGGGATTTCTCCAGCACTCCCCACCCTCACACTCGTCGTCCGCAAATATTAGATAATCTCCGCATTCTTTACAGCACATGCGCCCGTCAACATCCTTGCCTTCGCAAGGAAAACGGTCGCAAGAGGAACACCATCCCACGCGTTCTTCCATTTCACCTGTCATATGCGAAGCTCTTCCCTTCCTTCTCCGCTCTAAGTTTCGCCTGTCGTGCCAAGCCGCCTTTACGAGCGCGTTCGGCCTTCTGTTCAGGGGTCATGCTCTTGGAAGCTGCCTTGCCGCCCTTCTTCCCGAGCAGTGAAGCCGCTTGATTGATTGTGGGGCCCTTCTTCTTCATGTGAATAGCTTACCGCAAAGTAGAAGAATTGTAAATAGATAATGTTTGAGATGCTTTTCTGCTTGACGCAAAGCATACCGTACATGCTAACGTTTCCATACCGACCTATCGGCTAAGGAGTTTTCTGCCATGCACTCGTCTCCCCACGAGCAGCTTGACCTGTTTGACGAAATGAAGCGTATAGTTGGCGTCTCGCAAATGAAGCACACATTCGGTCACATAGACTGCCCAGTGTGCAACGCGAAGAGGGAACTATTCATGCACAACCCAGAAGCCTTTTCGAATCTTTTCTTTAAGGACGCAGCAAAGCGGTATTGCGAGTCCAGGGAAGGCGACCTTCGCGCACGAAGTCTGTACCAGCTCAAGCACAATCTCAAACAGGCCGGGAAGTTCTTTGATGGCCTGCGACTCCATCAAATCCACGTCGGGCACCTCTGCGAATACCAAGCGGCGCGGTTGGAGAATCGGGAGTCCGCGTGGAGCCGCCGAGCGCACGCATCGATCATCAACCACGAGATTAGCGCTCTCCAATCCCTGCTAAAGATCGCCACCGACCCGCACGGGCATCCTCTTTGGATGAAGATCGAACCCTTCTACAAGCCTCTCCCCACTCCGCCGCCACAGAGCGCGAAGACATTGAGCGACGACGACGAGATGCTGTTCTTTGGCGTTCTATCGACCGCAGAGGAGTGCGAGGTCGCATATTGGGTCTCATCTATCACCACAAACTCGGGGGCCGCAGGGACGGAGCTTAGAACGCTGCGGATGATGGATGTTCATCTCGATCTACGAGTGCCGAACATCGACATCCGCGAAGAGGTTGCCAAGAACTCGTTTCGCATCCGCCGTGTGGTCCTAAACCCAACCGCACTGAAGCAGATGCAGCGGTGCGTGGATCGTGGCCGGCGACTCGGCAGCATCCTCCCCGAGCATCACGTCTTCCCGAAGCGCGATCGCTACAAGCAGCAATGGGACCCAACGCAGCCAGCATCCGCGTCATGGCTCCGCAAGCAATGGGAGAAGGCTCGCATACTGACTGGACTCAAGGAAGTCACCCCTCACGCCTTCCGCCACCAACACATCACTCTTTCAGCCGAGGCGGGCGAGAATCCCGAGTTGATCGCAAAGCGGGTAGGTCACGCAAGGATCAACATGACGCGGTACTACACACACACGCGCGAAAACAGCCAATTAAAGGCCGTGAACGCGATCGATCCGAGCGTCCGCTTCGGTCCTGGCACATGGGCAAGCCGCATGAAAAATAAATCAGCATAGCCCCTTGCATTCCATGCTGATGTCCCGTACTGTGTTTTCAGCGCAGTTGATTCCGTGTTTCCGATCCGGACTATGCGCAGTGTTGATTGGGAGTGGAATCAGAGCTTCAGCTTGAGATTCCAGAACGTCAGCTTCCCAAGCTGAATGTCGCCGGTTCGATCCCGGTCTCCCGCTCCATACTGTGCATGTTTTTATCGGAAGCGCACCCTGAAGGGGTGTTCCGATGTATCAGCACAATCCGCAGTACCCTCCACTAACCGCCGAAGTCTCAGAACTTCAGCTTGGATTTACCAAACCCCTACATTTAGACCTTCTCTCCTTCGTGTGCGATTCCGCGCCGCGCCTCTGTGCGTTTGGGGATGAGGTCTTCACAGGAGCCTTCATGCCCACCCCCGCAGCGATGCGCTCACTCGCGGAGGCGCCTGAAGACGGCCGTCTTCGCGGCGTCGTTCTGAACATCAACCGCGTCAAGAAGTACGGGTTCATCCGCGTTGCTTCCGGCAAGGACTACTTCTTTCACACTGACCAGCTCGTTACCGCAGAGTCTTTCCGTAACGGTGCGTTGGTCGAGTTCAGCCCCCTCGCCCTCAACGACCCCGACAAGTCCGACCGCGCCATCGCGGTAGAAGGGCTGGGTGTGTAATGCGGAATAATCTTCCCGATGGATCTTGGGTTCTCGCACCCTTCGGCCTCATCACCCGCCGCCCCGGCCTGCTGACCCGCCTGCGCATGTGCATCTGGGCGCCGTGCCCGGAAGAGAACAGCTACTCGCGCAAGGCCTCAAATCTGTTCGCAGGCCTCCCGCGCGAAGATGCAGGCTTGATCGAGATGCCCCGCGTGTCTTACCGGCGGTGGCTTGGCGTTCGCATCAAGTTCATTGTCGGCACGCTGGCGGTGCTGGGTGCGCTTGTTGCGCGGGCGGTGTCGCTATGAGCGGCCATACGAAAGATCCGTGGAAGGTAATGACTTCCTCTGATGGATTTATCTCCATCGGCAACGATGATAGCCGCGACCTTGGCCCCGTACTTGGATTCAGGGGAACTATTGCGGACGTGTGGCGGGAAGAAGATGCGCACCTCATCGCCGCCGCCCCAAATCTTCTGGAAGCGCTGAAGGGTGCGGTCGCCAGCGCCAATCCTAAAACCCGTGTTTTCTCGCGCGAAGGCGTTGATGAGAAAGGCGAAGCTGTCTCGGAACTTTGCTCAGAAGATATGTGGCCGGAATGGGTGATAACTGCCCGCGCCGCCATCGCCAAGGCCTCTCCCGCACCTTCCACCAACAACGCGCCCACGGAGGCAGCATGACACTCGAAGAAATCTATGCGGTGCCGATGAACGGCAATGGATGGCGCGTCCTGCCAAACGGCAACTGGCTGCATCTTGGCCTCAACGTCACCAGCGAGATTGACCTGGCGAAGATCGGCTCGTACGCGAAGATCGGCTCGTACGCGAAGATCGGCTCGGGCGCGAAGATCGGCTCGTACGCGAAGATCGGCTCGTACGCGAAGATCGGCTCGGGCGCGAAGATCGGCTCGTAC
>Ga0070717_10000402_pt1 | contig 27731 bp, 23 predicted proteins | sample LARL113metaG_FD_71366 | JGI IMG/M metagenome (GOLD analysis project Ga0070717, IMG submission 71366) | Corn, switchgrass and miscanthus rhizosphere microbial communities from Kellogg Biological Station, Michigan, USA - LAR L11-3 metaG | ecosystem: Host-associated > Plants > Roots > Rhizosphere ...
GAAGTTCGCCGCCAGCATGATCATGTCGGATTTGTCCGGACGCATCCAATCCGGCAGCGGACTCCTGGCAATCAGCCATCCGCAGACGAATTCGCGGCAGGGATGCTGCGGGCGTTCGCTGTAAATCGAACATTGGTGTCCGACGCTGAACGGACAGGGACTTCCAGGCCGGATCCGATGCCCACGCACCTCGATCTGTAGCCAGCCGTCGCAACATGCCGTGCAGCTTCCGCAGCTTCGCTCGCCTTTCTGCTGCATCGGCCTAACCGCGCCTGCTCACCTGATTCGTCGAGCCCGCTATATCAGATTTCGGCCGGAGCGACGGCTGAACGCCTGCATACATAATCCCACGACCCCTGTGGAGGGCTCTTCTCGCGGCCAATCCTTTGCCGAGCGCTTACCTCGGCAAAAGTCGAGAACGTCAATATTGCTGGCATTTTCCGACCGCCCGGCGTGTTCTAAATCTTTTTCAAGGCAAATTGACAATTGGCATAATGTATACCACACTCTTGCCAATTGAGACACCTAGCCGCTGATCATAGGAGGTTGCCATGCAAGTCGGAGACATCCTGCGCAAGAAGACATCACGTGTTGTGACGGTTCGCATGAACGAGACTGTCGCCATTGCCGCGCAGCTGATGCGCGCCAACAACATCAGCGCGCTCGTGGTCAAGGATGTCGTGCGCTCCGAAGGCAATACCGCGGTCGGCATGTTCACCGAGCGTGACGTCGTTCGCGCGATCGCCGAACACGGCGCCGCCGGCGTCAACCTCAAGGTCTCGCAGTTGATCTCGGTTCAGCAACTGGTCGCGTGCAGTTCGACCGACACGCTCGAGCATGTGCGTCACCTCATGAACAAGCACCACATTCGTCATTTGCCGGTGATCGACAATTACAGCCTGATCAACGTCATCAGCATGCGCGATGTGTCGTCGGCCTTCGATCAGGCCGCGGCCGCAGCGGCACCCGCCGCCGCCTGAACCAACAAGCTGCTGCAATATTTACCACCCGGCCTTTCGAGATCGGCTCGACATCCGGGAAGCAAACCCTGCTGACGTTTTGCAACCCTGACTTCGAGAGAATATTTTATGAAGATCTGCATCTACGGCGCCGGCGCGATCGGCGGATATCTCGGCGTCCAGCTCGCGCGCGCCGGCGCGGACGTCAGCCTGGTTGCCCGCGGGCCGCATCTGGCGGCGATGCGTGCAAGCGGATTAAAGCTTTTGATCGGCGGTGAAGAGCATGTCGTTCCGGTACACTGCACCGACAACCCGGCAGAGCTCGGCCCGCAGGACTTTGTCATCATCTGCCTGAAGGCCCATTCCATCACCGGCGTGCTGCATCAAATGCGGCCGCTGCTCGGTCCGCACACGCGCATCGTCACCGCGGTCAACGGCATCCCCTACTGGTATTTCCACAAGCACGGCGGACGCTTTGAGGGTTCGACGCTCGAGAGCATCGACCCCGGCGGCCGGCAATGGCGCGAGCTGACGCCCGAGCGCGCCATCGGCTGCATCGTCTATCCCGCGACCGAGATCGAGGCGCCCGGCGTGATCCGCCACGTCTATGGCGATCGTTTCCCGCTCGGCGAGCCGTCGGGCGAAACCACCGCCGACGTGCAGCGACTTTCCGATGCCTTCGCCAAGGCCGGCATGCAGGCGCCGATCCTCGATCGCATCCGCGACGAGATCTGGCTCAAGCTGTGGGGCAATGTCTGCCTCAATCCGATCTCGGCGCTCACCCACGCCACGCTTGACGTGATCTGCTCCGATCCGACCACGCGCGCGCTGTCGAAGGCGATCATGCTGGAGAGCCAGGCGATCGCCGAAACCTTTGGCGTCAAATTCCGGGTCGATGTCGAGCGGCGCATCGAAGGCGCGCGCAAGGTCGGCGCGCACAAGACCTCGATGCTCCAGGATCTCGAACGCGGACGCCCGATGGAGATCGATCCGCTGGTGACAGTGGTGCAGGAAATGGGCCGGCTAACGGGGATACCGACCCCTGCCCTCGACACGGTTTTGGCGCTGGTCGCCCAGCGCGCCAAGATCGCCGGGCTGTACGGCAACGTCGTCCCCGCCGCGGCAAAAACCCCCGCTTTTGCATAATTGCATTGCCGCATGCTGCCGCCCTGCCCGGTAGACATTTGCCGGGCATGACGCCATCCTGCTTCCCAAAGTCCGAGAAAAAGATACGGGCGCGCGGACGCGCGCGTATTCCGCAAAAGTGGACACCGGTTTTGCGGAATGCGCGCAAATTGTAATGAAGAGCATTTTCCCTTTGGAAAATGCCTCGGGGAAACAGAGGGCAGAGATGCTGAAAACGCGATTTACCGAACTGGTCGGCGTCGAACACCCGATCGTGCAGGGTGGCATGCAATGGGTCGGCCGCGCCGAGCTGGTGGCCGCGGTAGCGAATGCCGGCGCGCTCGGCTTCATCACGGCGCTGACGCAGCCGACGCCGGAAGATCTCACCAGGGAGATCGCGCGCTGCCGCGGCATGACCGACAAGCCATTCGGCGTCAACCTCACCATCCTGCCCTCGATCAAGCCGCCGCCCTATGCCGAATACCGCCAGGCCATCATCGAGAGCGGCATCAAGGTGGTCGAGACCGCCGGCAACAAGCCGCAGGAGCATGTCACCGAATTCAAGAAGCACGGCATCAAGGTCGTGCACAAATGCACCAGCGTCCGCCACGCGCTGTCGGCGGAGCGCATGGGGGTCGATGCGATCTCGATTGACGGCTTTGAATGCGCCGGCCACCCCGGCGAGGACGATACGCCCGGCCTGATCCTGATCCCGGTCGCCGCCAACAAGGTGAAAATACCAATGATCGCCTCGGGCGGCTTTGGCGACGGCCGCGGCCTGGTCGCCGCACTGGCGCTCGGCGCCGAGGGCATCAACATGGGCACGCGATTCATGTGCACCAAGGAGAGCCCGATCCACCAGCTGATCAAGGAGAAGATCGTCGCCAATGACGAGCGCGAGACCGAGCTGATCTTCCGTACCATGCGCAACACCTCGCGCGTCGCCAAAAATGCGATCTCCACCAAGGTCGTCGCCATGGAAAAGGAGGGCGCGACCTTCGAACAGGTCCGCGATCTCGTGGCCGGCGCGCGCGGCAAGATGGTGTACGCGACCGGCGATGCCGACGAAGGCATCTGGTCGGCGGGCCAAGTGCAGGGACTGATCCACGACATTCCGAGTTGCGCGGAGCTGGTGTCGCGCATCATGCACGAGGCGGAAACCATCATTCGAAGCCGGCTCGAAGGCATGATGTCCGGCGCCCAGCGACAAGCCGCGGAATAAGCGGATTTCAGCACAGATTAAAGGGATGATCCCATGAAGGCTTATGTCTACGGCGCCGGCGGCGCCGCCATCACCGAAGTGGCAAAACCCGCACCGAAGGGCACGCAGGTGCTGGTTAAAGTGCATGCCTGCGGCCTCAATCGCGCCGATCTCGGCATGACCAAGGGCCACGCCCATGGCGCAGCCGGCGGCGTCGGCGCCGTGCTCGGCATGGAATGGGCCGGCGAGGTTGCCGGGCTTGGACCTGAGGCCAAGGGCGTCAAGGTCGGCGACCGGATCACGGGCTCGGGCGGTGCTGCGTTCGCCGAATACACGCTCGCCGACCACGGCCGGCTATTCCGCGCGCCGTCGAACATGAATTTCGAGGAGGCCGCCACCCTCCCCGTCGCGCTCGCCACCATGCACAACGCGGTCGTAACCAACGGCGCGTTGCAGCCGGGCCAGACCGCGCTCATTCAAGGCGCGAGCTCCGGCGTCGGCTTGATGGCGATGCAGATCGCAAAGCTCAAGGGCGCGAAGTTTGTGATCGGCTCTTCGACCGATGCGATGCGGCGCGGCCGCCTGAAGGAATTCGGCGCCGACCTTGCGGTCGATTCCTCGGATCCCGGCTGGGTCGATCAGGTGTTGCAAGCGACGAATGGCGAAGGTGTCGACCTGATCGTCGATCAGGTTTCAGGCCCCCTCGCCAGCCAGAACCTCAAGGCGACCAAAATCAAGGGCCGCATCGTCAATGTCGGAAGGCTCGGCGGCACCCATGCCGATTTCAACTTCGACCTGCATGCGGCGCGCCGCATCCACTATATCGGCGTCACCTTCCGCACCCGATCGATCGAGGAAATCCGCGAAATCTTTGACGAAGTCCGGAAAGACATCTGGGGCGCGGTGGAATCACGAAAACTGCAACTGCCGATCGACAAGGTGTTCAAGTTCGACGACATCGGCCGTGCGTTCGAGCACATGGAAGCCAACAAGCACCTCGGCAAGATCGTTGTGACGCTTTGATGAGAGGCTTGCTGAGAATTAGAATAATTCGCAAGTAACAGTTGCTGCAAATGAGTGGCGATTGCGCGCCTGATCAGCGCTTTAATCTTGCATGACCGGCTGCTACACCGGCCCTCATGAGCGCTCACGTTCACAACGTCAAATCCTCCGTGGCGGCGATTTCGGTGTTCGCCAGCGCCGGCATGGCTGTGGCCAAATTCGTGGTCGGCATCCTGATCGGCAGTCTCGCGCTAATCTCCGAAGCCTTGCACTCCTCCGTCGATGTGGTCGCGACCGTCATCACCTGGATGGTGGTGCGGGTCTCGGACCTCCCGGCGGATGAGGAGCATCAGTACGGTCACGGCAAGCTGGAAAGCCTGTCGGCGCTCGGCGTCATCGCGATGCTCTATGTGCTCTCGGGCGGCATCCTGGTCGCATCCTGGAGCCGACTGCGCGAAGGCGTGCCGCCGCCGACGATCTCGGCTGTTCCGTTCATCGTGCTGTTGATCGATATCGCCGTGAATTTCTGGCGGGCGCGCGCGCTGCACCGTGTGGCGCGCAAGACCCAGAGCCAGGCGCTGGCTGCCGACGCGCTGCATTTCGCATCCGACGTGCTCGGTTCGATCGCCGTCATCATCGGGCTCGCGCTGGCGGGACTGGGTTATTGGTGGGGCGACGCCGCCGCCGCCATCGCGGTTGCGATAGTGATCGCGTCGTTGGGCCTGCGGCTCGCGCGCTCCACGGTCGAAACCTTGTTAGACCGCGCGCCCGAAGGCGCGTCGGAGAAAGCAAGGGCTGCGATCAGGGCGGTGCCCGGCGTGGTCGGCGTCGAGCGCTTGAGGGTGCGGATGGTCGGCCCCACGCATTTCGTCGACGCCGTCGTGCAGGTGCCGCGCACCTATCCGATCGACCGCGTCGACGACATCAAGCGCAAGGCGCAACAGGCGGTCGGCGCCGCACTCGGCGATGCCGACCTCACCTTCACGACGGTGCCGGTCGCGCGCAACAATGAGAGCGTGCGCGAACGCATCATGGTGATCGCCCGCAACTCCGGCCTCGCCGTGCACCACGTCACCGTGCACGACCTCGGCGGCAAGCTGATCGTCGGCATCGACCTCGAGGTCGATGGCGACATGACGCTGACCGCCGCGCACAACATCGCCCACGATCTGGAACACAGCATCCGTGACGATGTCGGCGAGGACGTCGAGGTCGACACCCATATCGAGCCGCTGGAGCCGGAGCTGCCGCTCGGCACCGACGCCGCGCCCGACCGCGTCGAGACCATCAAGGCAACGCTGTCGCGGCTGGCCGCCGACGGCGCGATCCATGACATCCACAATGTCCGGGTGCGCGATACCGATGCCGGCGAAGTCGTGAACTTCCATTGCCGCGCCGCGCCGTCGATGAGCGTGATCAAGGTCCATGAGAACGTCGACGAGATCGAGCGCGGCCTGCGCCGCGCGTTCCCGACCGTCAAGCGCGTGATCAGTCACGCCGAGCCGCCGCGTACGTAGGGTTACGTAGAACTATCGCCACGTTCTCGTTTCGGACTCACTTTCGGATTCACGATTCCGCGTTGGATAGCATTTATTTGGCTTTAACGAATCGTTGACTCTCGACAGCCCGCAAAAACTGGATTCAAATCGCAGTGATTCGGAAGCGACGTGGGGTTCTTTCGAGCGGGTAGAGAAGAATCCGGTGGGGGTCTAAGGCATGGCGCGCGCGCATGCGGCGAACGCGTGCGTCCAATCCGATTCGATCAAGGGATTGGCGCAGTCGATCGCGAAGCCGGCCTACCATAGGCTGTTGATTGCGGAGCCGGCGCTTCGCCGCGCCGTGCCTACCCTCATTATTGCGTTCCTGATCACCATCTGCCTCGGCGCCTTCGTTCAGGTGGTCGACCAGAACCGGCAAAAGCGCGCCGCCAGCAAGCGCGACCTGGCGGCATTGGCCGATATGCTTTCGGAGCGCATCGACCGGATCGCGTCCGCGCGGCAGACGCGGCTCGCCAATATCGAGCATCTGCAAACACTGCTGCCCGACCTCATTCCGTCATGGGGCTTCGCCGCTGGCCGCCATCTCATCGTCACCGGCGGCGTCGACCGCCACATCCTGGCCCGCGTTCCCGTCGAATCCGGTCTAGGCGAGGCCGATCGCATCCTCGACGAGATCTCTACCGCCCAATTGCTCGCGGCGCCAAACCTGCAGGGCGACGCCAGCGACATGACGCTGCCGAACGGCAACGGCGCGCTCGCGATCGCGCGCCTCATCAAGTCGCTGCCCGGTCAGGTCATCGTCATCCAGGAAAGGGTCGATCCGCTATGGGGATCGGATGCCGCGCTGTCGGTGACGCTGTCGGCGACGACCGGTTTTGTCGTGCTGATCCTCGGCTTTGCCTTCCATTGGCAATCGACCCGCGCCCGCGAGGGCGACCTCATCAATGATGCGGTCCGCGGGCGGATCGATACCGCGCTCAATCGCGGCCGCTGCGGATTGTGGGACTGGGACCTGTCGCGGGGCCGCATCTTCTGGTCACAGTCGATGTTCACGATACTTGGTCTGGAAAACCGCATCGATCTTTTGACCTTCGGCGAGGTCAACTCGCTGGTGAATTCCGACGATATCGACCTGTTCCAGATCGCCGACCAGCTGATCTCCTCCGAGATCGATCACATCGATCAGACCTTTCGCATGCAGCATGTCGACGGCCACTGGGTCTGGCTGCGCGTTCGCTGCGAACTCAGCCAGGGCGCCAACGATTCAAGCCTGCACCTGATCGGCATTGCGGTCGACATCACCGAGCAGAAGAGCCTCGCCGAGAAGACCGTCGAGGCCGATTTGCGGCTGCGCGACGCGATCGAGACCATCCCGGAAGCCTTCGTGCTGTGGGACGCGGGCGACCGGCTGGTGCTGTGCAATTCGCACTTCCAGAAGCTGCACCGGCTGCCGGACTCCGCGGTTATCCCCGGAACCTCCTACGAGACCGTCATTGAAGTCGGCAGCATGCCAGAGGTCAGGACCCGCCTGCACGAAACCGCCAATCAGGCGCCGGGCGCGCGGACCTTCGAGGCGCAGCTCGAAGACGGCAGCTGGCTGCACATCAGCGAGCGCCGCACCAAGGACGGCGGCTATGTCTCGGTGGGTACCGACATCACCCGCATCAAGGAGCACGAGCAGAAACTGGTCGACAACGATATGCGCCTGCGCGCCACCGTCATCGATCTGAAACGCTCGCAGGCCGCGCTCGAGCGTCAGGCCGTCGAGCTCGCCGACCTCGCCGAGAAATACTCGAGGGAAAAGACCCGCGCCGAGGAAGCCAACCAGACCAAATCGAAATTCCTGGCCAATATGAGCCACGAGCTGCGTACGCCGCTGAACGCCATCATCGGCTTCTCCGAGATCATGGAGAGCGGCATGTTCGGCAGGCTCGGCTCGGAGAAATATCAGGAATATTGCCACGACATCCTGACCAGCGGCCATTATCTCCTGGAAGTCATCAACGACATCCTCGACATGTCCAAGATCGAGGCCGGACGGATGAAGCTCGACATGGAGCCGCTCGACCTCTCCAAGACGCTCGCGGAATCGCTGCGCGTGGTCGCGGGCCGCGCCCACGACAAGCACCTCGCAATCGACGCGAATATCGAACAGGCGATTTCGGTGGTGGCGGACCGCCGCGCCACCAAGCAGATTCTGGTCAATCTGCTGTCCAATGCGGTGAAATTCACGCCTGATGGCGGCAAGGTGGTCGTCCGCACCCGGTTGCTCGGCGACAACATCGTGCTGACGATTGCCGACACCGGTATCGGCATTGCCGCACATTCGCTGGCGCGGCTCGGACGGCCGTTCGAACAGGTCGAAAGCCAGCTCACCAAGACCTATCACGGCTCGGGGTTGGGGCTCGCGATCGCGCGGTCGCTGACCCATCTGCACGGCGGTTCGATGCGGTTGCGCTCGAAACTCGGCGCCGGCACCGTGGTGTGCATCTCGCTGCCGCGCGATCCCCGCAACGCCAGGGCCGGGATTTCGGCGGCAGCGTGATTTCCTTATGACCTCAGCGTCGGCGCGACTTCCCGCGCGACATGCACCAGGGCCGCGATCAGCGGCGTCATCGGATCGCGCTGCGGGATAACCATCCCGATGCTGTAGTCGACCACGGGATCGACGATCGGGATGCTGCGGACGGTGTCGGCAAGACCCAGCGTCTCCGCAAGCTTCGCCGGCATCACGCTGGCCCAGCGCCCGGTCTTGACATGCGTATAGAGCACGAGCAGCGAATTCGACGTCAGCGTCGGCGTCGCTTCGGCGCCGACCGAGCGCAGCGCGCGATCGATGATGCGCCGGTTCTGCATGTCCGGCGTCAGCAGGCATAACGGCACCTGCCCCACTTCCTTCCAGGTGACGGAATCGCGATCGCCGAACATGGCGTCCGGCGAGGTCAAGAGCCGATAGCTTTCGTTGTAAAGGGGAATGGTGCGAACCTTGCCGATCGGCTCGTTCTCGATATAGGTCAGCCCGGCATCGACCTCGAGATTTTCCAGCAGGCCGAGCACGTCGGCCGAGGTGCAGGACACGACGCGAAAGCGCACGTCCGGATGGCGCGCGCGAAACGGCGTCGTCAGCGATGCCACCATGCCGAGCACGGTCGGGATCGCCGCGATCTTGATCTCGCCCGAGAGCTTGTCCTTGAGGGAGTTGATCTCCTGCCGCATCGCACGGGCATCGCCGACGATGCGCCGTGCCCAGTCGAGCGCCCGCTCGCCCTCGGGCGTAAAGCCCTGGAAGCGCGAGCCGCGCTGCACCAGCATCACGCCCAAAAATTCCTCCAGCTGTTTGAGGCTTGTCGACATCGTCGGTTGGGTGACGCCGCAGGCCTCCGCCGCCCGCCCGAAATGCCGCTCCTTGGCGAGCGCCAGCAGAAGTTCAAGCTTGTCGATCAAGCAGCAAGACCTTTCGAAGAACCGGTTAACCCCGTGATAAGTATCACGGCCCTCGCCGTCCCCCTACGCCAAAAAACGCCGCCAGCACGCGTGTTTTTGACGCTGATTATATTTTCGTATCGCCTCATTTCCCACGCCTATTGATCGCCTTTCCCTATCGCAGCATGAGACAGCTTTATTGATGTTTTGGCCCATTCCAATACTGAATCGAGAGAGCAAAAACTTTCCGATCGAGTACGCCAATGACTGCGCCTTACGAACCCTGGGATGAGACACGCGGCGCGGAAATCATCGCCGAGCACGCCCGCCTCGACGGAGCGACGCTGGTGATCCTGCACGCGCTCCAGGAAGCGTTCGGCTATGTGCCGGAGCCTGCAATTCCGATGGTCGCCGCCGCGCTCAACCTCTCGCGCGCCGAGGTCTATGGCGTCTTCACCTTCTATCATGATTTTCGAAAACAGCCGGCCGGCCGTCATGTACTAAAACTGTGCCGCGCCGAGGCTTGCCAGGCCGCCGGCGGCGATGCACTGGCGGCGCGCGCGGAAGCCAAGCTCGGCATTGCGATCGGCAACACGACGGCGGACGAGCGCGTCACGCTGGAGCCGATCTATTGCCTCGGGCTGTGCGCGACCGCACCGTCGGCAATGCTGGATGGACGCGTGGTCGGACGGCTCAATGAGGCGCGCATCGATGCGCTGGTTGCGGAGGCGCAGCGATGACGATGCGTCTTTTCGTCCCGCGCGATGCCGGCGCGATCGCCGTCGGCGCCGATGAGGTCGCGGTGGCGTTCGAACAGGCGGCCGCCACCAGCGGCATCGCCATCGAGATCGTCAGGACCGGGTCGCGCGGGCTGTACTGGCTGGAGCCGATGGCCGAGGTCGCGACATCATACGGGCGCATCGCGTTCGGCCCGGTCGGCTGCTCTGACGCGCTCTCCGTGCTCGAAGCGATCCTGTCCGGCGACACGCATCCGCTGGGGCTTGGCATCGCCGAGGAAATTCCCTGGCTGAAACGGCAAACCCGCCTCACCTTCGCGCGCTGCGGCGTGATCGATCCGCGCTCGGTCGATGATTACCGCGCCCATGGCGGCTACCAGGGCCTGGAACGGGCGCTGACGCTCGGCTCCGACACCATCCTCGCCGAGGTCACGACGTCAGGGCTGCGCGGCCGCGGTGGCGCCGGTTTTCCGACCGGTATCAAATGGAAGACGGTCGCGCAGGCGAGCGCGGAGCGCAAATATATCGTCTGCAACGCCGACGAAGGCGACAGCGGCACTTTTGCCGACCGCATGATCATGGAAGGCGATCCTTTCGTCGTGATCGAGGGCATGACGATCGCGGGTGTCGCGGTCGGCGCCAGCAAGGGCTACATCTATATCCGCTCGGAATACCCGCATGCGGTCGAGGCGATGAATGCGGCGATCGCGGCCGCGAAGCGCGCCGGTTATCTCGGCGCCGATATCGGCGGCTCCGGCCACAGTTTTGATCTCGAGGTACGCGTCGGCGCCGGCGCCTACGTCTGCGGCGAGGAGACCTCGCTGCTGGAAAGCCTCGAGGGACGCCGCGGCATTGTGCGGGCAAAACCGCCGCTGCCGGCGCACAAGGGCCTGTTCGGCAAGCCGACCGTGATCAACAACGTGCTGTCGTTTGCGGCCATTCCCTTCATCCTGGCCGGCGGCGCCAAGGCTTATGCTGAGTTCGGCATCGGAAGATCGCGCGGCACGATGCCGATCCAGCTTGCCGGCAACATCAGATATGGCGGCCTGTTCGAGACCGCCTTCGGCATCACGCTCGGCGAACTCATCGACGACATCGGCGGCGGCACGCTCACCGGGCGTCCGGTGCGCGCGGTGCAGGTCGGCGGGCCCTTGGGCGCTTATTTCCCCCGCGCGCTGTTCGATACGCCGTTCGACTACGAGGCCTTTGCGGCGCGCGACGGCCTGATCGGCCACGGCGGCATCGTCGTGTTCGATGACAGCGTCGACATGGCCAAACAGGCGCGGTTTGCGATGGAATTTTGCGCGGTCGAATCCTGCGGCAAGTGCACGCCGTGCCGGATCGGTTCGACCCGCGGCGTCGAGACCATCGACAAGATCCGCCGCGGCGAACGCGTCGCCGACAACATCGCTGTCGTGGAAGACCTCTGCAACACCATGAAATTCGGCTCGCTCTGCGCGCTCGGCGGCTTCACGCCCTACCCCGTCATGAGCGCGCTGAAACATTTCAAAGAAGATTTCGGCCCCCTACCGACCCATCTCGAGGCCGCGGAATAAAGGACAACAGCCATGTCGCTGATAGAGGAAACCGATTTCGGTACGCCACGTTCCAGATCGGAGGTCATGGTGACGCTTACCATCGATGGTCAACGCGTCACGGTGCCCGAGGGCACCTCGATCATGCGCGCGGCGATGGAAGCCGGCACGCAAATCCCAAAACTTTGCGCGACCGACATGGTCGACGCCTTCGGCTCCTGCCGGCTGTGCCTGATCGAGATCGAGGGCCGCGCCGGGACGCCGGCGTCCTGCACCACGCCCGTCGTGAACGGCCTTGTGGTGCACACCCAAACCGAGCGGCTGAAGAAGCTGCGCAAGGGCGTGATGGAGCTCTACATCTCCGACCATCCGCTGGATTGTTTGACCTGCGCCGCCAACGGCGATTGCGAATTGCAGGATATGGCGGGCGCGGTCGGCCTGCGCGACGTGCGCTATGGTTATGAGGGCGACAACCACGTCTTCGCCAACACGCAAGGCAAGGTCGGCGGCGAGATCAACGCCGCCTGGATGCCGAAGGACGGGTCCAATCCCTACTTCACCTACGATCCCTCGAAATGCATCGTCTGTTCGCGCTGCGTCCGCGCCTGCGAGGAAGTGCAAGGCACCTTTGCGCTGACCATTTCGGGCCGCGGTTTTGACAGCCGCGTCTCGCCCGGCATGAGCGAAAGCTTTCTCGGCTCCGAATGCGTGTCCTGCGGCGCCTGTGTGCAGGCCTGCCCGACCGCGACGCTCACGGAAAAATCGGTGATCGAAATCGGCCAGCCCGAGCATTCCGTGGTCACGACCTGCGCCTATTGCGGCGTCGGCTGTGCCTTCAAGGCGGAGATGCGCGGCGAGGAAGTCGTGCGCATGGTGCCGTACAAGGACGGCAAGGCCAATCGCGGGCACTCCTGTGTCAAGGGACGCTTTGCGTGGGGCTATACCACCCACAAGGAGCGGATCCTGAAACCGATGATCCGGGGCGAGATCAGCGAGCCCTGGCGCGAAGTGTCGTGGGAGGAAGCCTTCAGCTTCGCCGCAACGAAGATCAAAGGCATCCAGAAGAAATACGGCCGCGATGCCGTCGGTGGCATCACTTCGTCCCGCTGCACCAACGAAGAGACCTATCTGGTGCAGAAGCTGGTCCGCGCCGGCTTTGGCAACAACAACGTCGACACCTGCGCCCGCGTCTGTCATTCGCCGACCGGCTACGGTCTCTCGACAACGTTCGGCACCTCGGCCGGCACCCAGGATTTCGATTCGGTCGAACATAGCGACGTCGTCATGGTGATCGGCGCCAATCCGGCATCGGCGCATCCGGTGTTCGCCTCCCGCCTGAAGAAGCGTCTGCGTCAGGGCGCCAGGCTGATCGTGCTCGATCCCAGGCGCACCGAGATGGTGGAATCGCCGCATCTCAAGGCGCTGCATCTGCCGCTGCTGCCCGGCACCAATGTCGCTGTCCTCACCGCGATCGCGCATGTCATCGTCACCGAGGGCCTCGTCGATGAAGCCTTCGTGCGCGAGCGCTGCGACTGGAGCGAGTTCGAGGATTGGGCAGCGTTCGTCGCGCTGCCGAAAAACAGCCCGGAATCGACCGCGATCATGACCGGCGTTGACCCTGCGGAATTGCGCGCAGCGGCGCGGCTATTCGCAACCGGCGGCAATGGCGCGATCTATTACGGCCTCGGCGTCACCGAACACAGCCAGGGCTCGACCACGGTGATCGCGATCGCCAATCTCGCGATGGCGACCGGCAATATCGGCCGCCCCGGCGTCGGTGTGAATCCGCTGCGCGGCCAGAACAACGTTCAAGGCTCCTGCGACATGGGCTCGTTCCCGCACGAATTGCCCGGCTATCGCCACATCTCGGGCGATGCGGTGCGCGACCAGTTCGAGGCGGTGTGGAACGTCAAGCTCAACGCGGAGCCGGGCTTGCGCATCCCCAACATGTTCGACGCCGCGATCGAAGGCAGCTTCATGGGCCTTTACGTGCAGGGCGAAGACATCCTGCAATCCGATCCCAACACCAAGCATGTGGTGGCTGCGCTGTCTTCGATGGAATGCGTCATCGTCCACGACCTCTTCCTGAACGAGACCGCGAACTACGCCCATGTGTTCCTGCCCGGCTCGACCTTCCTGGAGAAGGACGGCACGTTCACCAATGCCGAGCGGCGCATCCAGCGTGTGCGCAAGGTGATGGCGCCGCGCAATGGGCTCGCCGATTGGGAAGTGACGATCGGACTTGCCAAGGCGATGGGCTTTGACATGCACTACGACCATCCCTCGCAGATCATGGACGAGATCGCGGCACTGACGCCGACCTTCGCCGGCGTCTCCTACGAAAAACTCGACGAGCTGGGCTCGGTGCAGTGGCCCTGCAACGAGAAGGCACCGGAAGGCACGCCGGTGATGCATATCGGCGGCTTCGTGCGCGGCAAGGGCAAGTTCGTCATCACCGAATATATTCCGACCGATGAACGCACCGGGCCGCGCTATCCGTTGCTGCTGACGACCGGGCGCATCCTCAGCCAGTACAATGTCGGCGCGCAGACCCGTCGCACCGAAAATGTCGTCTGGCACAGCGAGGATCGGCTGGAAATCCATCCGCACGACGCCGAACAGCGTGGCGTGCGCGACGGCGATTGGGTGCGGCTCGCAAGTCGTGCCGGCGAAACGACGTTACGCGCTGAGATCACCGACCGCGTCGCGCCCGGTGTGGTCTACACCACCTTCCACCACCCGGACACCCAGGCCAACGTCATCACCACGGAATATTCGGACTGGGCCACCAACTGCCCGGAATACAAGGTCACGGCGGTGCAGTTATCGCCCTCGAACGGCCCGTCCGACTGGCAGAAGGCCTACGACGAACAGGCCCGCCATTCGCGCCGGATCGCGCCATCCGTGGAAGCCGCGGAGTGACGATGCACGATCCGGTCCGCAAAGCTTTTCGCCAGGTCTGGCGCGACGGCGGCGGCAATGCCGGCACGCGAATGATTCCGGAAGAGACCGCGATCGCGCTGACTTATAATGGCGGCACTTACGCGGTGATGATGGGCACACCGCAGGACTTGCGGGATTTTGCTATCGGTTTCAGTCTCAGCGAAGGCATCGTGCAATCGCCCGATGACATTCTTTCGCTTGATATTGTCGATCTCGACGACGGCATCGAACTGCGGATGTGGCTCGACGATGTGAAAGCCGAACTCATCAACGAGCGGCGTCGGCATATCGCAGGTCCCACCGGCTGCGGCATCTGTGGCATCGATTCCATCGCCGAGGCCATTCGTCCTGCCGCCGTTGTCGCTCACCGCTGTTCGTTCTTGCCGCGCGAAATCATAGCGGCGATGGCGGCCATCGCGCCGCTGCAACGGATCAACATCGAAACCCGCGCGGTGCATGCGGCCGCGTTCTGGACTCCCGCATCCGGTATCATCGCGTTGCGCGAAGACGTCGGCCGCCACAACGCGCTCGACAAGCTTGCCGGCGCGCTGGCGCGGGAAAAGGTCGCCACCAGCGAAGGCATGGTGCTGCTGACCAGCCGCGTCTCGGTCGAGATGGTGCAGAAGACCGCGGCGATCGGCGCGCCGCTGATGGTCGCGGTGTCGGCCCCGACGGCGCTCGCAGTGCGGATGGCGGATGCCGCGGGGATCACGCTTGTCGCCATCGCGCGCAGCGACGGGTTTGAGGTGTTCACGCATCGGGAGCGGATTGCGTCGGAACAAAAGACCAGCACCCTGGAGGCTGCCGATGTCGCCTGATCGCCTGATCTACATGGCCAACCAGATCGGCAAATTCTTCCGGAGCCAGGGCCATGACAAGGCGGTAGCGGGCATCGCCGAGCACATCAAGAAATTCTGGGACCCGCGCATGCGCAAGGCGATCTTTGCCCATCTCGATTCCGGCGGCGCGGGCCTCGACCCTGACGTCCGCGACGCCATCGCGGCGCTGAAGAAGATTCAGCCAACCACCGCCTGAAACACCCGGCGCACCTCGGCCTGCGTCTCTTTGACGCGCGCCTGAAGCGCCGAGAAGTCCGGCGCGTCGCCGGCTCGCGCCATCACCTGCAACAGATCTTCGCCCGCCGTCTCCGGATTGAAGTCATCGATGACGCAAAGCCTCAGGATCTGGATGAGGTCGTGATAGAGCCGCGCCGCGGATCGCAGCACTTCGGCCTCGGATTGGCCGAGCACGCCGAGCTTCGCGGCATTGTCGAGCACCTCGAGCGTATTGACGTCGAGGATCTCCGGCTTCTCGGCGGCGTGGACCAATTGCAGATATTGCGCGATGAAATCGATATCGACCACGCCGCCGGCGGCATATTTCAGGTCCCAGAGATCGTCCTCGCCCTTTTCCAGCGCGATCGCGCGGCGCATATCCGCAACATCGTTGGCGGTGGCCGCCGGATCGCGCGGCCTCATCAGCACGTCGCGAATGATTTTTTCAATTCGAACGCGAAAGTCGGGCGAGGCCGAAATCACCCGCGCCCGCGTCAGCGCCATATGCTCCCAGGTCCATGCCTCGTGCTCCTGGTATTCGGCAAACGACTGGATGTGCGAGGCGACCGGCCCGGCCCGGCCCGAGGGACGCAGCCGCATGTCGATCTCGTAGAGCACGCCATAGTTGGTCCGGGTCGTGAAGGCTGAGATCAGCCGCTGGGTGAAGCGTGCGAAATATTGCGCGCCGTGCAGCGAAGGCGTGCCGTCGGAATCGGGATGCTCCGCATCGAAATCGTAGAGCAGGATCAGATCGAGGTCGGAGGACGCGGTCATTTCGCGGCTGCCGAGCCTGCCCATCGCCACGATCGCGGTCTGCTGGGCCTTGATGTGGCCGTACTGGGCCGCGAAGCGACCCCTGACGAGGCCGTGCACAGTGTGGACGATGCCCTCGGCGACGTCGGCAAAGGCCGTGCTTGCCTGCTGCGCGGAGACCGTGCCGGACAGGATTCGCGTGCCGATCAAAAACAGGCTCTCCTGACCGAACAGGCGCAGGCGGTCGAGGAACTCTTCGTAGGAATCCGCGTCCTTCAGCGTCGCCGCGAGCCGCGCCGATAATTCGCGCTGATCTGGCATCGCGCCAAAGAAGCGCGGATCGATCAGCCCGTCCATCAGCTGCGGCTGGCGCGCCAGCATCTCGCCAAGCCGCGGCGCCGCGCCGAGCACCAGCGCCACCAATGCGACGAGATCGCGGTTTTGACTGAGCAGCGTAATCAGCCGCCCGCCGCGTTGCAGCGCCTGCAGAAACTGGTCGAACGCCGTTACCGCGCGATCCGGCTCCTCGGCGTCGGCGAGACCTTCGATCAGCGCCGGCACGAATTCGACAAAGGCGTTGCGCGTCGATTCGGTCCTGAACACGCGATAGTCGACCGCGATCCATTGCTGCAAGGTCTGCGCCACCGTGAGCGGCTTCTTGAAGCCGAGGGTGGTGAGATGTTCGAGCAGTCGCGCATCCTCGGGGCCGGCGCCGTAGTCGACGTCGGGCAGCCTGGCGGTTCCGGTCGGATCGTCGCCCTCGAACAGCTTTGCGTAATGCCCCTGCACGATGTTGAGATGGCCGAGCAAATCCTTCGCGAAAGCCGCGCGGTCCAGATAGCCAAAGAAATTCGCGAAGCGCTCCACGCCCTCGCTGTCGTCCGGCAGCGAATGGGTCTGTTCGTCCGCGACCATCTGCAATCGGTGTTCGACCCGCCGCAGGAATTGGTAGGCAGCAGTGAGTTCGTCGCGGGCCTGGAACGTGATCCAGTTGCTCGAGGCCAGCACGTTCAGCGCCGCAAGCGTCTGCCGCGCCCGCAATTCCGGATGCCGGCCGCCGGCGATCAATTGCTGGGTTTGCGCGAAAAACTCGATCTCGCGGATGCCGCCGCGCCCGACCTTGACGTTGTGGCTTTCGACCGCGATCTCGCTCTGGCCGCGAAAGATCTGCATCTGCCGCTTCATGTCATGGACATCGGCAAGTGCCGCGAAATCGAGATGCTTGCGCCAGACGAACGGCGCGATCTCCGCGACCATGGCCTCGCCCGCCCTCAGATCGCCAGCGCAGGGCCGCGCCTTGATCATGGCGGCGCGTTCCCAGGTCCGCCCTTCCCGCTCATAATAATGCAGCGCGGCGTCGATCGAGATCGCCACTTGCGTGGAAGCCGGATCCGGCCGCAGCCGCAGGTCGACGCGGAACACATAGCCGTCGCCGGTGCGCTGCTGCAACAGCCGCGCAAGAGCCTGCGTCAGACGCACGAAGAACGGCTGCGGCTCGATATCGCTCGCGAGCGTCGGCGCCGCGGAATCGAAGAACACGATCAGATCGATGTCGCTGGAATAATTCAGCTCGCCCGCGCCCATCTTGCCCATCGCGAGCACGAACAGGCCGCTGCCCTCCTCGGGCCGATCGGGGTTCTGCGGCGACAGCCTGCCACGCACTGCCTCCTGCCGGAACAGATGGCGCAGCGCCGCCTGCACCGAGGCGATCGCGAGGTCGGTCAACGCCGCCGTCACCCGCATCACCGGCCAGACCCCGCCGATGTCGCACAGCGCGATCAACAGCGCCGCTTCCGATTTCAGGCGGCGAAGCACCTGCATCACTTCGGTTTCGCCCGATGCGGCAACCGCCTCGCGCGAGGCCTTCTCGATCAGCGCCGCAAGATGCGCGTCAGGATCGCACGTCAAGAGCCTGATCAGACGCGCGGCGTCGGCGCGGACCAGGTCGAACAGATAGGGCGAGAATTCGATGATGCCGAGCAGGATGTTCCTGGCGAACGGACGATCCAAGAGAGCATCGATCGCAGCCGCCTGCGCCGGCTCGAGCTCGGCGAGCCAATCCGTCAGACGCTGTTCGGCTTTGTCGGAAGCGGCGACATGCGGTCCCGCCGCAAAGCGCGCGGCCAGCACAGCAACATGCCGATCCGCGTATCCCGGCGCGGAGGAATTCATGCCACCTTCTGTGGCACATCCTGCGTTTGAACTGCAAGCCTGTCACCGGCACCCTGCAGCGCCGGGATCGCCAGTGTCGCGGTCAAGCCCGGACCAGCGTCGCTGAGCCGCAGCTCGCCGCCGTGCAGGGTCGCCACCGCCGAGGCCAGGCTCAATCCGAGGCCGGACCCCGGCTGGGTGCGGCTTGCCTCCAACCGCACGAATCGCTCCACCGCGTGCTTGCGATCGGCCGCCGGAATTCCGGGGCCGTGATCGGTGACGCTGAGCAGCACCTGGTCGCCGTCACGCCGCACCTCGATCAGGATCTGCTTTGCATCCATGCTGACGACGGCGCCCTGCGGCGGCGAGACGGGCTTGCCGTATTTGATGGCATTTTCGACCAAGTTCGCCAGCGCCTGACCGATCAATTCGCGATTGCCGTGGACGGGTACCGGCGCGGTCTTGACACGCAGGCTCATGCCGTCGTCTTCGGCGAGCGGCTCATAGAGTTCATGAATGCCATTGGCGACCTCGGCCGCATCGAAGTCGTCCATATTGCCGCGCGCCTGCCCGGATTCGGCGCGCGCAATCATCAACAGCGCATTGAAGGTACGGATCAGGCCGTCGGATTCCTCGATGGTCCGTTCCAGCGCCGCACGGTATTCGGCCTCGGTCGCGGATTTCGCCAGCGCCTCCTCGGCACGGTTGCGCAAGCGCGTCAACGGCGTCTTCAGATCGTGGGCGATATTGTCGGAAACTTCCTTCAAGCCCGTCATCAGGGCTTCGATCCGCTCCAGCATGGCGTTGAGGTTTCCCGCCAGCCGATCGAGCTCGTCGCCGCTGCGCCCGACCGGGAGCCGTCCTGAGAGATCGCCGGCCATGATGCGCTGGGTGGTGCCGGTCATGGCATCGATCCGCCGCAGCACCCGCCGCGCGACAAAAATGCCGCCGCCGATGCCCAACACGACGACCACCAGGATCGACCACTGCGCGGCTTTGGCGACGATGCCGAACAGCCGCCGCCGTTCCTCGAGATCGCGCCCGATCAGGAGCCGAAAGCCGCTGCTCAGTTGGGTGACATGAACCAGCGCGCGGTGGTCGGTATTGTCCTGGTCGTCAAGCCGCCGATAGGCGGTCTCGGACCAGCCGGTGGTGCCCATCACGCCGGGCGCCAGCGAACCGACATTGCCGGCAATCGCCTGCCCGTTCGGCGTGGTCAGCAGATAGAGATTGGCGCTCGGCCGCAGCGCCCGGTTCTCGATGTTGAAAACCAGCCCGCGCAAGCCCCGCCGCCCGAAAATTTCCGACAGCTCACCCGTTTCCGCGTTCACGGTGGTCGAGATCTGTTCCGTGATCATGCGCCGCGTATTCCAGGCGAAATAGCCCAGCAGCGAAGCGGCAAACAATGCAAACAGAAACAGATAGACCAGCGTCAACCGGAACGCGGTGGTTCGGACCAGCTTACCGAATGCCGTCACGAATCATGTACCCCGCGCCTCGAATGGTATGGAGCAGCGGCCGCTCGAATCCCTTGTCGATCTTGGAGCGCAGCCGTGAAATATGCACGTCGATGACGTTGGTTTGGGGATCAAAGTGATAGTCCCAGACATTTTCCAGGAGCATGGTGCGCGTCACCACCTGGCCCGCATGTTTCATCAGATATTCCAGCAGCCGGAACTCGCGCGGCTGCAGCGTCAATTCGTCCTTGCCGCGGGCGACCCGATGCGACAGGCGATCGAGCTCGAGGTCGCCGACCCGATAGGTGGTCTCCTCGGCCGGACCGCCATGACGACGCGACAACACCTCGACGCGGGCGAGCAATTCGGCAAAAGAATAGGGTTTCGGCAAGTAATCATCGCCACCGGCGCGCAGGCCCTTGATGCGGTCATCGACCTGGCCGAGCGCAGAAAGAATCAACACCGGCGTGTGATTACCCTTTTCGCGCAGCGCGCCGATCAGCGACAGCCCGTCGCGTTTCGGCAGCATACGGTCGACCACGAGCACGTCGTAGTCGCCGCTTTGGGCAAGCGACAAGCCCTCCTCGCCGTCACCGGCGAGATCGGCGATGTGACCCACCTCGCGAAATGCCTTCACCAGATAGTCGGCGGATTCGCGGTCGTCTTCGATGATCAACAGGTGCATGTCGGGGGCGGTTGCGGTCAAGGGTCACTGCTTTCCATCACCATGGCGCGGCCGGCTTTGTCATGCAAGACGAGCGGACGCTGCTCCGTTAAGCGAAAAAAGCGGGCGGTGAAGTTGGGGGACTTCACCGCCCTTAGACCCTTCCGACGGAGGGGGGCGTATTCCACCGGAAGGTAGCAGGAGGGAGCGGGATTTTGGCCCGCTCCCCGGAAAGGGCCGTCGGCGGGGGCGATGATGCCGGCGACACCCTCCATCTCGTAAAACCTCTTCAGCCCTTGGCCACCGGCACTGCGACGAAGCGCGACGACCCGCCGCTCTTCACCCGCATCAGGACGCTGTTCTTGTTGTCGGTGCGCGCGGCGTTGATGGCATCGCGCACATCTCCGGCGCTGGCGACACTCTTGCCGCCGACCTCGAGAATGACGTCGCCTTCCTTGAAGCCGCGCTCGGCCGCCGCGCTCTTCGGATCGACCTCGGTGACGACGACGCCTTCCTTGCCGGCGCCGGCAACGCTGTTGGCGGGAGCAACGGTCAGGCCAAGCTTCGGCACATCGGTGCCGCGGGGAACCGCACTGCCCTGATCGCCATTGTCGTTATCGGCCTTGGCCTCCAACGTGTTCGGCAGCTGACCGAGCGTGAGGTTGATGAGCTTTTCCTGGCCCTTGTGCAGCACGTTGAGCTTCACCGCGTTGCCGGGCGCGATACCGCCGATGGTGCGGGCGAGCTCGCGGGCATCTTTGACCGTCTCGCCGTTGACCGCGGTAATGACGTCACCGGATTCGATGCCGGCCTTGGCCGCCGGGCCATTGGCCTGCGGCTCAGCAACCAATGCGCCTTCCGCCTTCTTCAGGCCGAGGCTGTCGGCGATGTCAGCGGTGACCGGCTGAATCTGGACGCCGATCCAGCCGCGGCTCACCGTGCCCTTGTCCTTGAGCTGGGCGACGATGTTCTTCACGGTCGCGGCGGGGATCGAGAACGCGATGCCGACGCTGCCGCCGGACGGCGAATAGATCGCGGTGTTGACGCCCATCACCTCGCCTTCGGTGTTGAAGGCGGGGCCGCCGGAATTGCCCTTGTTCACGGGCGCGTCGATCTGGATGAAATCGTCATACGGACCATTGCCGATGTCGCGGCCGCTTGCCGAGACGATACCGGCGGTCACGGTGCCGCCGAGGCCGAACGGATTGCCGACCGCGAGCACCCAGTCGCCGATCCGCGGCTTGCCGTCGGAGAGCTTTGCGAACGCGAAGTTGGAGGCGCCCTCGACCTTGATCAAGGCAAGGTCGGTGCGCGCATCGGTACCGATCACCTTGGCGGTGAAGGTCTTGCCGTCGTCGGTCGTCACTTCAACCTTGTCGGCACCATCGACCACGTGGTTGTTGGTGACCGCATAGCCGTCAGCGGAAATGAAGAAGCCCGAGCCCTGGCCGGTCACGGCGCGGCCGCGCGGTCCGCCGCGCATGCCCGGCGGCAGACCATCGGGTCCGCCGAAGCGGCGGAAGAAACGCTCCATCGGCGAGCCCGGCTGGAACGGCGAGGCGTCTTCGTCGCCGCTGTCGTCCTTGGCGAGCTTCTGCGTAATATTGACCTTGACCGAAATCACCGACGGCTTCACGCGCTCGACGATGTCGGCAAAGCCGACCGGCTTCTCGACTTTGCGGACTTCATTGTTGACCTGCGCATGTGCCGGGCTGGTGAAGAGATCAACCGGGGCGGTAGACGGGCTGAAGCCATAGATGGCGACGCCAAGGCCGGCGACGACGGAGGCCATCAGCGCCATCTTGCGGGCCGAGAATAACGAGCGGCGTGGCTGCCGGTAGGATGGCAATGACGAGAGATCGATCGGACGTTCGGTCATAAAGAATTCTCCAAGCCTGAATTCAGAGTTTGCGGGGGTGCAGGAGCACTTGATGGTCCAAACATGGGGTTTTCCGCCTTACAGCGCGCTGGCGGCGGAGTTAAACTTTTGTAATGAACGGGCCGAACAATGCGGCGGATTATCGCAGGGCGACCACCGGTCAGCGAAAGGCCGCGAAAACCGTCCGCGGCCGGTCTAGGCCGGGCTCTCTGGCGGCGGTTCCGCTGCCATCAGCCGTTGCAGCCGCGCTTGTTCTTCCGCGCTCAATCTCGCCTCGGATTGATCTTCTCCAAGGGGCGATTTCGCGCGCCGCCGGCCGAGCATCCAAAGCGCCAGTCCGCCGCCGCCAAGGGCCAGCGGGGTCAGGAGCCACAGCAGCAAGGTCTGGCGTTCAAACCGCGGCTTTAACAGCACGAACTCGCCATAGCGCGCCACCAGAAAATCGATCACCTGCGAATCGCTGTCGCCGGCCGCGATCCGCTCGCGCACCAACAGCCGCAAATCGCGCGCCAGCGGCGCCTCGGAATCGTCGATCGACTGGTTCTGGCACACCATGCAGCGCAGTTCGCGCGACAGATCGCGCGCCCGCGCCTCCTTCGCTGGATCGGCCATGATCTCGTCGGGCTGGACGGCATGGGCCGAGCAAGCCAAACAAACCCAACAAACGAGCGCAAGCAGGATGTAGTGCACCGATCTCATTTCTGCGTTCTACTCCGCATCAGCGCCTGCGTCATCAAGCTTTCGGCTGGACATCAATATCGCATTATGAGATATTGATGTGATGGGGCAGATTGGATTCACGCCGGCCGCGACCCGCCAATGGCTCAAGCTTTCGCCGCAAGTTCGGGAACGCATCGGTAAGAAACTCGATGTTTTCACCGCGACGGGGCACGGTGACGTCAAGAAGCTAAAAGGTCAGGCCGGCGCGCGGCTTCGGGTGGGCGACTGGCGCGTGATCTTTTACGAAGAAGGCGAAACGATTGTTGTGGCGGCAGTTGGTCACCGGCGCGAAATCTACGATTGAGAGGGTATCATGAAGGTGAAATTCAAGGCGACACCAGACGGCGAAGTAGCGATTGTGCCGCGTGCGGAATATGAACGTCTCAAGGCTTTGGAACAAGAAGTCGAGGAAGACTCCGGTACCGCGCGGCTGATTGCCCGAGCGAAGCGAGAGGTCGCCGGTGGGGCGCCGGTGCTGCCGAAAGACGTAGTTGATCGTCTTGCGAACGGTGAAAACCCGATACGGGTGCTGCGGCAATTCCGCAAAGAGACCCAGGCAGAACTTGCTGCGGCAGTCGGGATCGCACAGAATTATCTATCCGACTTGGAGACCGGCAACCGCAAAGGCCCCCTCGAATTGCACCAGAAGATCGCGCGGTTTCTCGGAATTCCACTCGATCTGCTGGCGCCGATCGCGGTGTCGGGCAAGGGAGCCGATCCGGCAAGATTTGCCAAACGCAAACAAACCATCGCTGAGATCAAGCGTCAACGCGGCCAGCACTGACCGACGCTCTATCCGTTTCACTCCGCCGCCTGCAATCCGCGCAGCGCCTTGGCAGGTTTGGGCGCACCGACGCGCAGCCGCCGGTCGGACAATGACAGCAAGCCGCCGAACGCCATCAGAACCGGACCGAACCAGATCAACAGCACCAGCGGCTTGTGATAGATGCGCACCGCAATCCCGCCGTCACCGGTGACGTCGCCAAGCGAAATATAGAGCTGGCTAAAGCCGCGCGTCAGCAGTGCGGCCTCGGTGGTCGACGCCCCCGCGCGGGTGGTGAAATTGCGCTTCGACGGCGTCATGACGGCAAGGCGCTCGCCATCGAGGCCGACGGTGAACTGCGCGACCATCTCGCGAAAATTCGGCCCCTGCCGCTGCGATAAACCTTCGAGCCTCACATCATAGCCCGCGACCTTGGCGAGATCATCGGGCCTCATGGTCGCTATGTATTCGGTGTTCCAGGTGGTCTCGCAGACGATCCCGATCAGGGCTATGCCGACGCCGGCATGCGCGAACGCCGTGCCCCAGGTCGAGCGCGGCAATCCCCTCGCGCGCCGCATCGCGGTTGCCGGGGGCATGCGGAACACCCCGGTGCGCTCGGCGAGGTCGCTCAGGGCGCCTGCGATGACGAAGACCCCCAGTCCAATGGCGAGCGGCGCCAGCGTACTGCCGCCGCCCGTCCATGCCCACACCAGCGCAAGCGCGACCAGCGCCGCGATGCCGGCCGCGAGCAGGCGCTGCATCGCGCCGAGCAGATCGCCGCGCTTCCAGGCCAGCATCGGCCCAAACGGCATCGCGATCATCAAGGGAACGAACAGCGGCGCAAAGGTGAGATTGAAAAACGGCGGGCCCACCGAAATCTTGTCGTCGGTCAAGACTTCCAGCGCCAGCGGATACAGCGTGCCGATGAACACGGTCGCGCAGGCGGTCGTGAGGAACAGATTGTTGAGCACCAGCGCGCCCTCGCGCGAGATCGGCGCGAACAGCCCGCCCTGCTTCAGCGCCGAAGCGCGCCAGGCGTAGAGCGTGAGACTGCCGCCGATAAAGATGCAGAGGATCAGGAGAATGAACACGCCGCGGGTCGGGTCGGTGGCAAAGGCATGCACCGACGTCAAGACGCCGGAGCGCACCAGGAAGGTGCCGAGCAGCGACAGCGAGAACGTCAAGATTGAAAGCAGGATGGTCCAGACTTTCAGCGCGTTGCGTTTTTCCATCACCACGGCCGAATGCAACAGCGCGGTGCCGGCCAGCCACGGCATCAGCGAAGCGTTCTCGACCGGGTCCCAGAACCACCAGCCGCCCCAGCCGAGTTCGTAGTAGGCCCAGTACGAGCCCATCGCGATGCCGAGCGTGAGGAATATCCAGGCGACCAGCGTCCACGGCCGGACCCAGCGCGCCCATGCCGCGTCGATCCGGCCTTCGAGCAGCGCTGCGATCGCAAAGGAAAACGAAATCGAGAAACCGACATAACCGAGATAGAGCATCGGCGGGTGCACGGCGAGACCAATGTCCTGCAGCACCGGATTGAGATCGCGACCTTCGATCGGCGGATTGGCGATGCGCAGAAACGGATTTGAGGTGATCAGGATGAAAAGATAGAACGCGCTCGCGATCCAGGCCTGCACCGCCAGCACATGGGCACGCAGCGATAGCGGCAGGTTATTGCCGAAGGCTGCGACAAGGCCGCCGAACAGCGCCAGGATCGATACCCAGAGCAGCATCGAGCCCTCATGATTGCCCCACACGCCGGTGATCTTGTAGATCATCGGTTTTAGCGAATGCGAATTCTCGAACACGTTGGCGACGGAAAAGTCCGAGGTGACATGCAGCGTCACCAGTGCCGCGAACGACAATGCCACGAACAGCAACTGCGCGAGCGCGGTCGAACGCGCGACATTCATCAGCGCGCCATCGTTGAGCCGTGCGCCCAGAATAGGCACCGTCGACTGGATCAGCGCCAGCGCAAGCGCGAGCACCAGCGCGTAGTGACCGGTCTCTGCGATCATTGCTTGGCCCCCTGCGAGGCGCCTTGCGCGGTTTGGGAGGTGCCGGCATTGGCCTTGGCGCCGTAATCGTCCTTCCAGTGCCCCTGCTTCTTGAGCGCGTCCGCGACATCCTTGGGCATGTAGGTCTCGTCGTGCTTGGCGAGCACGGTGTCGGCCCGAAACACGCCTGAGGCGTCGAGCGCGCCCTCGGCGACCACGCCCTGCCCTTCGCGGAACAGGTCGGGCAGGATGCCCTTAAAGGCAACCGGCAGTTGGGCGCCGCCGTCGGCGACCTCGAACGTCACGGCAAGGTTGTCGCCGCGCTTGAGCGTACCCGGCTGCACCAGGCCGCCAAGCCGGAAGCGGCGGCCCGGGAGGATGTGTTTCTCCGCGACCATGGTCGGCGTCGAGAAGAACACGATGGAATCGCGCATGGCGTTGAGCACCAGCGCGGCCGCGATCGCCAGCACCGCGAGCGAGCCGCCGATAATCGTCAACCGCCGTTGCTTGCGCGTCATGCATAGACCTTCGTTTTGCGAATGATGTGATCCGAAAACCGCTGCACACTTTTCGGCATCATGCTTTCTTTCTTGCGCATGATGTGATCCAAAAACCGCTCACACTTTTCGGCATCATGCGCTCTTTAATTCTTGAGCATGATGTGATCCGAAAACCGCTCACACTTTTCGGCATCATGCTCATCCATCCAACCCGAGATTCTTCAGGCCTTCGTTGAGTTGGCGCAACCGCTCGGCGTCGTTGGCAACGGCCTGGCGGGCATCGGTGAGCGCGCTTTTCGCCTTGTCGCGATCGCCCATCACCATATAGGCCCGCACCAGCCGCAGCCATCCTTCGACGTCATCACCATTTTGTTTCAATCGCGTGGCAAGGCGATCGACCATGCCGCGGATCATCGCGCCGCGGTCACCCTCGCTCATACCCTTTGCCGCGGCCACCGTATCGTCCGACAGCGCGGGTGCCGCTACGCCGCCAATGCGCGCCAATGCCGCCTGCACCAGGGGTCGCCACGGCGCATCCGCGGGCGCCTTTGCAAGCATGGCGCGCCAGATCGAGCCGGCATCGGCTGTGCGGCCATCCTGCTCGGCGGCGAGCCCCATGAAATAGCTCGCCTTCACATCGCCGGCATCCAACGCGATGGCGCGTTCGAATTCGGCTTTGGCTTCGGATGTCACGACGCCGCCAGCGGCGCCCGCAATTGCTTCGCCGAGATCGGCGCGCCGCTCCGCGCTCTCGCCATTATAGGTGATCGAATTACGATAGGCCCGCACAGCATCGTCGTAACGGCCGAGCCGCACCAAGACCGGCGCCAGCACGTTCCAGCCCCGCCCGTCGGTCGGATTTATCTCCAGATGCTGCTCGACCTGCGCCACCAGATTGTCGAGCGACTGGCTGCGATCGGGTACGCGGCTGCGCATGGCAAGCGGAAAATCGCCTAGCCGAGGCGAGCCGAGCGGCAGGTATGTTGCAACGGCAAGGATCGGCACTCCAACCAGGGCCGCGACGGCCGCCACGCGGCGCCATCCGAGCCTTGATTGGATGGCCGGCTTGCGCTCGCTGTCCGCGGCGGCCAACAATCGACGGCTGATCTCGACGCGCGCCGCTTCCGCCTCCGGAGCGCCGATGAGGCCCGAGGTGAGGTCGCGGTCGACCTCAGTGAGCTGGTCTTTGTAGACGGTCGCCTCGCTGCCGTCGCTTGGCGGTCGGTCACCGCGGCCGAGCGGCCAGACCACGGCGAAGATCGCCGCGGCCGTCATCAGCGCGAACACAAACCACAATGCCATCGAGCGGGTTCCGACGGCGCCAGGAAGCGCCGATGCGCCGCTTTACACCACCAGCGCCGA